>Ga0209203_1000775_pt1 | contig 25561 bp, 20 predicted proteins | sample AD_UKC109_MetaG_FD_184423 | JGI IMG/M metagenome (GOLD analysis project Ga0209203, IMG submission 184423) | Active sludge microbial communities of municipal wastewater-treating anaerobic digesters from Hong Kong - AD_UKC109_MetaG (SPAdes)... | ecosystem: Engineered > Bioreactor > Anaerobic >... | reverse complement strand
AGGAAAAAATCAGAATGGCAGATCGCTGTACCTTGCTTCGCGGGCACAGGCTGCATCACTTGCTATGACCACAGGATTGTCATTCTGAGCCTCCCTTGCGAAGAATCTGAACTTCTGATGCCACTGCAAAGATCCTTCGCGACAGAAGCTCAGGATGACAGGAAAAAATCAGAATGGCAGGACGAAAAAGACTCAGGAGCGTAGGAAAAATTCCTGCAGAATTGGGGAGATTATCGCAGGTTCCACCGAGTGGGTCTGGCCTTCCAGCAGTTTTGACTCCGCCTGGGGGATTTCGCGTGTAAAGGATGCCATGATAGTGGAAGCGGTCTTGAAGCTCTTGGTACCTGCCAGCATTAAAACAGGCATCCGCAGGTTCTTCGCGCGGTCTTCAAGGAAGGATCTGGAAGCTTTTTGTATCTCGGCCTCGTAAACGATTGTGCCTGCCATGTCGATGATGGTCTGACCGTGCTCTGAGGCAAGCGTGTCTTTGATCAGCTGTTCGTCCATGCCCACGAAGCGCATGAAACGCAGCACCACCGCCAGGTTTTTACCTTTGGCAACCTGTCTGCTAATTTGGCGGATCAAGATGTTGGTCATGGTCCTTTCCAGCCAGCCGCCGCTCAACGGAGGTTCGTAGGCAGCCACCTTGAGCACCTTGTCGGGGAACTCCGCCGCCGTAAAAAGGGCCAATGCCGCGCCAGCCGAATGGCCATAGAGATGCGCTTTGCCACCGTGGTGGTCGATCAGGGCAGCCAGATCCTGGATCTCCTTTTCAATCGAGTAGGGAGGGGTGTCGCCGCTTTGCCCGCGCCCGCGCCGATCGTAGGTGAGGACAGTGAAGTGTTCCTGGAGGAATGGGACCATCTCGCCCGGGACGCCGAAGTTATGGGTGTTCAACGCGCCGGTGACGATGATCAGCAGTCGTCCGCTGCCGGTTGTTTCGTAAGCGATGGGGGTGTTGTCTTGTGAGTGAATGATGTTCATGGCTTGATTGTAACTGGTTGGTGTTTAGCAGCGTTTTTTTGTAAAGATTTTCGATCTATAAGGTTTGCATTCTGAGCCTTTCTTGCGTAGAAACCATAAGACTGGTGACAATAGTAAGATCCTTCGCAACAGATGCTCAGGATGACAAGTGCAGAGGATACTCAGGGTGACGAACAAAAAAAGCTGAGCCTGGAAGCGCAGCTCAGCTCATCCCCTTATTAGTTTCTGTTTACTGGTCTAATTGGCGGATGACCAGGACAACTTTACCCTGTACCTCGACGATCCTGGGATCATCGATGATGATAGGCTTCATGGTGGGATTGGCAGGCTGCAGGCGCACGTGTCCGTTTTCGAGGTAGAAATACTTTAGCGTGGTTTCGTCGCGATCATTCAGCCAGATTGCCACCATTTCGCCGTTGCGAGCCTGGTTGGTCTTCTTCATTACGACAATGTCGCCATCGTTGACCATCGCGTCGATCATCGAGTCTCCGTGCACTCGCAAGGCGTAGAGATCATCCAAGCGGTCACCAGCGGGCAGCAGACTGCGCGCGACGTCAACCCCGGATTCCGGGTCGTAGTAACTAAAGTCAGAAGCTGGCACCGGCATTGGCTCGCCCGCTACGATATTGCCGACCAGCGGTATGGAAATGAGTTGCTCGGCGAAGTTAGTGACTGCTGTCTTCATGTTTTGGAGCAAGTTGCCATTGCCATTTTTTAGCAAATTGATGCCGCGTGAGACGTTGCTTTCCCGCTCAATATAATTCATCTCTTCGAGTTGGTTGAGGTAATAATTGACCACCGAGGTCGAACTGATCTGGGTATGGTCGCCGATCTCGCGGATGGATGGGGGATAGCCGTGGTCAGACAGGTAAGTTTCCAGAAAGGTCAATATTTTCTTATGTCTGGGGCTGAGCCCGTTGCGTTTTCTTGCCATCATTGCCTGCCTTTCTATATCGTTTCTTTTCAATAGAATAATAACAGAACAAATGTTCAGTGTCAAGTGGCATGGAACAGTATTTGCAACGTATTTTCAGTCTGACTTCAGTGTTGGGCTTGAGGAGTAAACGATGGTCTTGAACAAAATAGCAGTCCAAACCAGCCTGCTGGCTCTGGTTTTTGTGTTGTTGGTTGTAACAGCCCTGCCGGTGTTTGGGGCTGATACTTACCCGGCGCAAACAAATTTCTCGATTTCCACCGAGATGGAATTTGCCCTGACAGGCAAGGCAACCGGTTGGCTGCGTTCAGGTGGGGCTTTATATCGCACGGAAACCAACGGGGCTAACTGGCAGGATGTTACTCCGGCTCTGGATCAGGACAAAAGATTGGTGGAGGTATATTTTCTGGATTCCGACCACGCGTTTGCGTTGGCTTTGAGCGTGAGCGATGAGGATTGGCGGCTTGACCTGCTGAAAACTATTGATGCTGGATTTTCCTGGCAAATCCAACCCGTTACACTCCCAACCCGGGAGCTCAGTTTACAGGAAGTACCTTTCGGGGAAGCGTTTCTGCAGTGGCAGAACGACGGGAACGGCTGGATTCTGATCAAACAGGCAACTTCTGGCAACTTTAGCATGGGCATTTTGCTGCGAACAAGCGATGGCGGGCAATCCTGGGCAGTTTCCGAACCGCCGGCAGCTGAAGAGTTCGTTTTTATGGATGAGAAGCTTGGTTTTATGCTTGACCCGGTCGATCCAAGCCGGCTTTATCAAACGCTGGACGGAGGCTTGAACTGGCAGAGCATCCAACCGTTGGCAGATGACCCCGCGCTGTCTGAGCTGCAGCGCGTGGGATTGCCAACCAAATGGGGGGGCGGGGAGTTGCTGCTGCCCGCGTGGGTCAAATGCGGAGAATCCGGGTCTGAGCTGGTATTCCTGGCGACCCAGCCTGACCAGCAGAGCCTGCCTGAGGGAATTGCCCTGGCACAAGCTTCCGAAGCGCTTAGCCCACAATCCTGGCAGGCATCCTTCGGATCTGACCTGGCCTACAACCAAATCAGCAGCTTTGATGGCAAGAGCTTGTGGCTTGGGCTGAGCGGCAGCACTTGCAAACAAGCTCCTTCGGCGGGAGAAGCGTCTCTGCCTCCGGGCATCCTGAACTGTGAGAACAAGAATCTCCTGCTTTCAAGTAATGATGGCGGCCAGCATTGGGAGGCGGCGAACTTGCCTTCTGATGTTTCTCCTGTGACAACCAGCATCATCCAGGAAGGAATGTTCCAAAATATGCTGGATGGTGACCAAAGGCTCAATACTGACCAGTGGATCCAGATTTACCGGGGACAAGGCTTTGATGTTTGTGAGATCCCAACGCTCGCTAAACTGCAAACCTGGTTCAACAGCAGTCCATACCAGGTAGTGAATCTTTACATTGGTGGAATTTCGCGTTACTGTGACAACGACGCGCTCACAGCTGATTACTTGCAGCAGTTGTTCAACCAGGGCTGGCGCTTCATTCCGACCTGGGTTGGCCCCCAGGCTCCGTGCACGAACTTTAGATACCCTTTTTCGTGGGATCCCGAAGAGGCCTATGCCGAGGGGGTTGATAATGCCAACCAGGCGCGCGACACACTCCTCGAGCTTGGGCTCACCAATCCGGATGGATCGGGCAGCGTCGTTTATGACGACCTGGAATCCTTCACCTACTCCACTGCCTGTTCGGCCGCCGCCCGGGCGTACGTGCAGGGATGGACCACCCGCTTGCAGGAACTCGGCATTATCTCCGGATTGTATGCTTCGTCCAGGAATCTGGATCAGAATAAAATCTACAACCTCCAACCCCCGCCATACGCAGCCTGGATTGCGGAGTGGTATACCGTTCCGGGTTATCGTCCGGATGTAACCGTCTGGGATGTGGACTGGCTGGATGACATTTACTGGTCTCACCATCAGCGCGTACTTCAGTATTCTGGTGATCATAATGAAACCTGGGGAGGGGTCACGATCAACATTGACAACAATGTGCTGGATGGGATTGTGGCGGCTCCTTATGGTGCTGATTTGATCGCGCCAGTTACCAGTTATAGCGAGTCCGGCACGATTGGGATCAGTCCCTGGTACAAAACCCCTGTGACGGTCACGCTGACAGCCACAGATAATTCTGTCGGGGTTAAGCATACGTATTATCGTGCCAACCAGGGAAGTTGGAAACTGTATACCGGACCTGTGTGGGTCAATTGGAGCGGGCTGGTGACGATTGATTATGTCAGCGTGGATCAGGTCAACAACTGGGAAGCGATGAAAACTGCCAGTTTCTACGTGGACAGCTGGCCCCCTGTCAACCCGCATCTGACAAGTGTCGGCTGTCAGGCCTGGAATGGCGTGCCGCAGCCCTGGTGCAACGATCCAAACTTCAGCTGGGCAGGAGCCTACGATCTTGGAATTGGGCTAAATCCCACCAACACTTATGAGGTCTACTGGGGGCCGGTTTCTTCAGCTACCAGTGGCCAACTTACCTCAGCCACGCAATTCAACCCGCCGGCAATCCCCACCGGCGTGCCATACTACCTGCGCATCCGTACCCAGGACAGGCACGGGCTCTGGAGCGCCTGGCAAACCCTCTATACCTTGTTTTACGATCCAAGCTTCACGCATCACTATTGGCTCCCCAAGGTGGGAAAATAGCGATTTGACGCGCAAAAAATCGGTTTGGCAACCTGTAAGTCTTACAGGTTGCCAAACCAAAACTATTCATGCAGTGAACAACCTCATGCCAGTCACCGCGGGTGGTTTATAATCATTGCGCGTTGAATAGCAATGGAGTGAATGTGAAAATCAAGAATTTTTTTAAGCAGTTGGATTTTAGCTGGCGGTCAATCCGCGATTACCTCATGATCATTTTGGGAAGCCTGGTGCAAGCCCTGGCTCTGCGCACCTTCCTGATACCGGCGCAGTTGGTCGGCGGGGGAATCAGCGGTATCGCCCAATTGCTTTACTATCTTTGGCGTACACCGGTCGGCTTGATCACCCTGCTCGGTAATATCCCGCTTTTCATCATCGGCTGGCGCTTCCTGGGTGGGCCGCGTTTCGCGCTCCGTACCATTCTCTCGGTAGTTTCCTTCACGATCTTTGCGGACATCCTGATCGAACTGACCGGACAAGCCCCGATAACGGATGACATCCTGCTCAATTCCCTTTACGGTGGTCTTCTGCTGGGTATTGGCCTGGGTTTGGTGTACCTGGGGCGCGGCACCAGCGGCGGCACCGACATCCTCGGGCGTATCTTGAATCAGCGTTTTGGTATGTCCATCTCACTGGCTTACATGCTTACCGACTCGTTCGCGGTATTGCTGGCAGGTTTCTTCTTCGGCTGGGACAAATCTCTCTACGGTCTGATCATGATCTACCTGAGCGGTGTAGCGGCGGATATGATCTCGCAGGGCACCAATATTATCCGCGAGGCGATGATCATTACCGATGAGACCGAAAAAGTTGTGGCAGCGATTACCGAGGAACTCGGTCGCGGCACCACGATCATTGAAGCCAAAGGCGGCTATACCATGAAAGACCGTCCTGTGATTTTTTGTGTGGTAACTGCAGGGGAGGTTATTCGGCTGAAGACGATCGTACACGATGCTGATCCGGACGCGTTCATGGTGGTGGGTCACGCCAATGAGGCCCTGGGCGAGGGCTTCAAACCGCTAAAGGGGTAAGCAATAAATTAATTCCTGTTAATGCGTTGAAGATGATTTTTTGTCGTAGGGAACGGTCTTGTACCGTTCTGTTTGGTATATTGCGGATGGGGTCAAGCCCCATCCCTACGAAAGACGTTTTCCCGCAATTAGAATTTTGTCGTGGGGAACGGTCTTGTACCGTTCTGTTTGGTATATTGCGGAATGATAGGTAACGGTTGGCGTAGGGGCGAAGCATTTTAAAAACAATGCAATCCTATTATTAAGCCATTCGTAAAGAATGCTTCGCCCCTACCGGTGATCTAAATAAGGGGAATAGAAAAAAAAGTAACTGCAGACTGCCACGCCCCTTCCGTATTGCTAGGTCAGCATCCTTTACAGAATCGGGGCTCGCAGTGACGGATTCTCCTGACATCGGGAGCGAAGCGCCTGCACCCACGAAGAGGGGAACGTCAATCTGATATTAACGACACGATTGTGCCGCCTATGCCTACCGTGAAACGGATGGGTAGGCTCTTGCCCGAGCACAGCATTTCGCCACCGGCGTTCTTCATTGTCCGGCCACTTTCAGTCAGCGCGTAGGTCAGGTTCTTCTCTTGAACCTGACGTCACAAACGCTAGCAAACAAAGCCATCAACAAAGTTAAACTTCTGATGTCAGGTTGAACTGCACAACCTGACCTACCCCGTCGCACCGAGACGGTCGGGGCGATTAAAACTCACACCCCCAGAAACGCATCCAGTTCTTCCGCTTTGCAGCCAAGTTTGAGCGCCATTTTCTCTCGCAGGGCGTCATCGGGTGAAAGATGGGCATAGGACTCCATGAACACAGAAAGCATCATGTTGCAATCCGCGGCTTCGTGCGGGATATTTTGCTTGCGCAAGCGGTCATTGTTGCGGATCCAGCCAGGCTTGCGCGACACAATCTCATCCGCTTCCAACCCCAGATTGGCAAACCGAGCCAGCAGTTCCGCCTCTTCCACGGTCAAACCTGCCCCTTCAACTTCAGCGTAAGCTTCAGCCAGCTCACCAACCTCAGAAAGGAAGAACAAAAGCGCGCTCTTTTGGTCAGCCCACTGTAATCCGCGCGCGTTGTAATATGCCTTGATCCATTTTGTGTCCATCACTCACCTCTGCCATAATTGTAACCTTCGAAAAGAAACTTGACCCATCAACTAAATGCGAATCTTGGTATCATATTACCTTGTGAATACTGATCAATTAATCCATCCCTCCTGGCTTGCGCGCGTGCTGCATACGCCCACTGCCGATTACCTTTCGAACCCCAATCCCGATTTGGGAGAGACGGTCACCGTGCGATTGCTGATCCCCAGCCAGGCTGAGCCCGACCAGGTCGTTTTACGCACCATCCCCAACGGGGAGCAGCAGTTTACTGCCATGCTGCCGAAGTCCGAAGATGGCGCTTACCGATCTTGGGAAGCCCCACTAAAGATCAACGAACCGCGTGTCAGCTACAGATTTGCCATTCAAACGGGTGGCAGAGTCTGGTGGTTGAACACGCTTGGCGCAAGCCTTCATTCGCCGCTCGCTTTATTTGACTTCAAACTCCTGGCAGGTTTTCAGCCGATTTCCTGGCTGCAGCAGTCCGTTTTTTACCAGATATTTCCTGACCGCTTTGCCAATGGTGATCCCGGCAACGACCCCGTTGAAGAAACCGATCCCAGGTATCGATACACACGCAAAACCTTCGCCTGGGCTGAGAAGGCAGCAAGGGATCGACGCTTAATGCCTTTTTATGGTGGTGATCTGGCGGGCATCGAAGCTCACCTCGAATATCTTGAACAACTTGGGGTTAATGCGCTTTACCTGAACCCGATCTTTACCGCCTTCACCAACCATCGCTATGATGTCAGCAACTTCCGCGAAGTGGATCCTGTTTTGGGTGGTGATCAGGCGTTGATTTCCCTGCGCCAGGCTCTTACACAGCGAGATATGCGCTATGTGCTGGATATCGTCCCAAATCACTGTGGTTTTATGCACCCGTGGTTCCAATCCGCGCTCCAGGATATTAACAACAAAACGCGCGGTTACTTTTACTTCGCTGAAGGCACGCAAGATTACACCTCGTGGATGGGTTTTGGTCACATGCCCAAGCTCAATTACGCGAGTGATGCTTTGCGCCGTGAGATGATCGAAGGCGAAGGCGCCATCTTTACGTATTGGCTCAAGCCGCCGTTTTTCGCGGATGGCTGGCGGGTGGACGTGGGCAACATGCTTGGCCGGCATGATGAGCACCAAATCAACCTCGAATTGCTGCGAGCTATCCGTGCCGCCGTCAAGCGTGTTTCGCCTGAAGCGTACCTGGTGGGAGAAAACTTCTTTGAAGCCACCGAACAACTGCAGGGCGATGGCTGGGACGCGGTTATGAATTACACCGGTTTCGCAGACCCGATCTTGCATTGGTTGACAGGGTACGAGCAGGACGCTTTGCGCTGTGACGCGGTTTTGAAAACCGACATCCCCTGGGATACCGCCACGCTGCTCCAGGCGTGGCACGAAAACCTGGCTTCGATTCCCTGGCAAATCGCTTTGCAGCAGTTCAATTTGCTCGACAGCCACGACACTCCTCGTTTGCTAACCTTGCTAGATGGAGATAAGGCCTTCAGCCAGTTGGCGGCAATTGTGCAGTTCACCTTCCCCGGCGTGCCTTGCATTTATTATGGCGATGAGATTGGGTTGACTAACGAAGAAGGCTTTGACTCGCGCAATTGTTTCCCCTGGGATGAGCAACAGTGGGATCAGGAGACCCTAGGTTTTTACAAGAAGCTTATTGCTCTCCGTCGGGAAAGTAAGGCTTTGGCAAGAGGAGAATTTAGAGTCCTGTACTTTGACCAGGACCTGGTGATTTTTGCCCGTATTTCAGGGGAGGAGTGGGTGTTGGTGACCGCCAACCGCTCAGAGCAACCTCATCCACCGATGCGGCTTGAGGTGCCACCGCTCAGCTTGGCTGGCGAGCGTGAATTCAACGCGCTGTTTGGTTCCGGGCGCATAAAGGCTGACAGCGGCTGGCTTGACCTACCCGAACTGCCCAGGGGCGGTGAGGTCTGGCACTAAATTAGGTTCCGCTTATAATCAATCTATGTCAAGTTTGTTTAAAAGACTTAAACAAAAGATTAAAACCTGGGGCGAGCGCCGCGGTGAGATAAAGGGGAGCATACGTCGTTTTTATCTGGATCTCAATGACCGCCTGGGCGGGGCTTTGGGCATTCTTCGACATTCTCTTAACAATTTTAACCTTATGCGTGGCGCACAAGCTTCCGCCAGCCTGGCTTATTACGGTCTCTTCTCCATCTTTCCTCTACTTTTGGCCGTTGTGTCAGTCGGTTCGATGTTCTTGGAAGGGGAGTTGGTAAAAGTAGAATTACTGGAGATTATCACGCAGTGGATCCCCGTCTCGGCTGATACAGTCAACACTCAGATTACATCTGTGCTCAATATGCGTGGTCCGGTCACAATTGTTGCCATCATCTCCTTGCTCTGGTCAGGTTCCAATGTCTTTGAAAAGATTATTGTGAATGTCAATCGTGCTTTTCCCAAAGGCAGTCGGCCAGGCTTCCTCAAAAGCCGGGGTATGGCTTTGCTGATCATATTATTGATGATCCTGCTCTTCAGCGCCTCACTGGTTTTAAGCACGGTCGTTAATATTTTTACATCAACCGATAATGCTCTTTTTGGAAAATTGATCAACTCGACCAAAACCTGGGTGGAATGGCTGAGAATTGTCCCCCTTGTTTTAAAGATTTTACTGTTTTTGGCTGTTTACAGTTGGATCCCTCAAAGCGCCAGTATTCTTTTCAAGGCACGCTTGATTGGGTCAGTGGTGACAGCAGTCCTCTGGGAACTGTCAAGCCGTTTACTTGGCTGGGCGATTTCCAGCGGGTTTACCAACTACGAAGTTATTTATGGTTCACTGGCTTCCATCATCGCGCTGATGTTCTGGCTATATCTAAGCGGTTACATCCTCTTTTTCGGCGCTCACCTGGTGTATGCGATTGACACACATCTGAGACGTAAACGGATTGAGGCTGGAAAAGAGGAATCTCTGGCAGCAGGGGAGGCGGCATAATGGACCTGTCAATCTGTCTTGTGCCTTTGAACGCGTTATATTACCTGGAGCCATTATTGGCTTCCATTGAGCAATATTCGAGTGGGTTGACTTACGAGGTGATTGTAGTGGACAACGGATCCACTGATGGAACCACGGATTGGATCAAGGAGCATCACCCGGAAATTTCCTTGACTCGCAATCAAGCCAATCTTGGCTTTACCCGCGGCAACAACCAGGCGATGGAGATGGCAAAAGGAGATTTTATTTTGCTGCTTAATCCCGATACCTTCTTGACTGAAGATTGTTTTGGACCGCAATTAGACTTCCTGAGGGAAAATCCTGACATTGGCATCACAATCCCAAAAGTGCTCAACGCGGATGGCAGTTTTCAGCAGCAATCGCGCCGGGGAGATGCCCGCCCGATTGAGGTGTTTGGTTATTTTCTGAAGCTTGGCAAGCTCTTCCCCCAGAACAAGGCCTTCAATGGCTACTTGCAATCATGGCTGCCGGAGGATGAGGTCGCGGAAGTAAAAGCGGTTTCAGGCTCCTGCATGTTCATCAAGCGGGAAGTCTATGAAAAGATTGGCGGACTGGACGAACGTTTTTTTGCTTACCAGGAAGATAGCGATTACTGCTTGCGGGCTCGGCAGGCCGGCTGGAAGGTGATGTACGTGCCACTGAGCAGCATTATCCACTACGCCGGTGAAGGCGGCTCGAAAAACAATCCTTATCACTCGATTTTCCAATGGCACCGCTCATATTACCTGTACTATCGTAAACATTTTTCTCGGGAGCATTTCTTCTTATTCAACTGGTTCTATTACCTGGTGATGATCGCCAAGCTGCTCTTTGCCTGGTTGAAGCGGTTTGTGAGAGGGAAATAGACGCGGTCCATGGGGAAATGGACTCGCCATCATTGCGAGCCTCTTTTGCACTTGTACCCAGGAAGCAAGGTATGTTCACCGGCATTAAATCCGTCATCGCGAACTCTTTTGCGTAGCGATCTGCTTTATGTTGTTCTAATGTTGAAGTGATCAAATTACCAGAGATCAATACCAATCTTCGGCTAAATCTTTCCAATCAGGATTTAGCGAATGAATCAGCTTTTCTTTGTCTTCTCGCGAACCTGCCTTTATTTGTTTTTCCCTGCAAATTGCTGCTTCAATATCCCCTCCACACTCGTAATAAACGAGCTTGTAAACTTTGTATTTGCTGGTGAAACGGCTCCCTTCTACTTGACGATGTTGAGCGATTCTTTGGAATAAGTTACTGGTCACGCCAGTGTAGAGAACTTTGTTGTTCATCGAGGATAATATGTAAACGCAGTTGGTATCGTGATGCATGATTATGTATACTAACGAATGGAGCAAAAGCTGATTATGCCAAACTGCTATTCTCGTCATCGCGAGCTTCAGTTGCGTGGCGATCTGCCTTTTTATCCTTTAATCTCACAGAACCTGCAAGACAAACTGCAGACTGCCACGCCCCTGTCAACCTGTAGATTAGGACTCTTGGGGGAATCGGGGCTCGCAGTGACGGTCGTGTCCGTCATCGCGAGCTTCTTTTGCGTGGCGATCTGCCTTTTTATCCTTTAATCTCACAGAACTTGCAAGACAAACTGCAGACTGCCACGCCCCTTGCACTTCTGTGGGTGGCACTCTCGACAGAATCGGGGCTCGCAGTGACGGTCGTGTCCGTCATCGCGAGCTTCTTTTGCGTGGCGATCTGCCTTTTTATCCTTTAATCTCACAGAACCTGCAAGACAAACTGCAGACTGCCACGCCCCTCTCGCGCTAGCAGCTTAGTTACTGCTATAGAATCGGGGCTCGCAGTGACGGTCAAACAGACTGCCACACCCTTGCCACCCATTAAAGTAGATTGATTTACAAGCTCGGGCTCGCAGTGACGGACCCGCAATCCCTACCTGCTCAGCCGCAGAATCGCCGCGGCGTCAGCGCCGGTGATATCGTCATGCTCACCCCGGCTCCAACCCCGGGCTTCCCAGCGTGCCTGCACTTTTGCAGCGGCTTCATCAGGGTCAACTCCATAGGAGGTGAGAGTGGTGGGCATGCCAACGCTCTGGAAGAAGGCAGCGGTTGCCTCGATGGTGCGGTCGACGCGTTCAGAGTATTTCTGCATCTTCTGATCCATCACACGGTAGCCGTATTGCAGAAGCTTGTCGCGTTTTTGGTCGCGCTTGTACCAGAGCAGCCAGGGCAACACAACAGCCAATGATTCTGCGTGTGCCAGGCCATATAGCGCGGTCAATTCGTGGCCTATGCCATGCGTCGCCCAGTCCTGCGGCACACCAACGCCGATCAGGTGGTTGAGCGCGTTTGAGCAAACCCACATGAAGTTCGCGCGCGCGTCATAATCCGGGGGGTCCATTTTGAGCACAGCCGGTGCCATCTCAATGATTGCCATCAGCAATGCCTCCGCCTGGCGATCCTGCACAACCGCCCCGACCGGGTAGGTCATGTACTGCTCCATCACGTGCACATAAGCGTCCACCAACCCGTTGCGAATTTGAACCTGGGGCAGTGAGTTGGTAGTTTCGGGGTCCAGGATGGAAAACTGGGGGAAGACCCTGTCGCTGGCAAATGAAAGTTTTTCTTCAGTCTCGCGGCGCGAAATGACAGAGTTGCGGTTAAACTCACTTCCAGTCGCTGGCAAGGTCAGAACTGTGCCGAATGGGATGACCTTCTTTAAGTCTTTGGCTATTCCGTTGGCGAGGATATCCCAGGGTTCAATGTCTTCATTGGGGCTAGCCATGGAGATGAACTTGGTGCCGTCGATCACGGATCCGCCGCCAACCGCCAGCAAAAAATCCACGTTCTTTTTGCGTACTTTTTTGATGGCTTTAAGCAGTGTGGCATAATCCGGATTAGCTTCAATGCCACCAAACTCGATCACATCGTGCTTCTTGAGTGCGTCCATGACCTGGTCGTAAACGCCATTCTCTTTGATGGATCCACCGCCATAAACCAGCATAACCCTGGCTTTGCGAGGAACGCGTTTGCTCAGTTTCGCGATGGTTCCCTTGCCAAAAATGATCCTGGTGGGATTATAGAACTCGAAATTGTTCATGTATCTGCTCCTTGTCTGGTTTGGTCAGGTTTAATAATATCAGACCCCGCAGGGTTGGTAATTTCCTTGTCACGCCTGTGAACCGTTTCTTGAGTGAAAATGCACATGCACAGCACGCACAAAATCGATACCATTTACCAGGGCTTTTTCCACACCATCCGAAATTGCATCGCCTTCGTCAACACTGATCGACCCATCCACAAATATTGCCAGGTTGATCACCAGATACTGTCCAAAACGGTGTGCCTTGATCGAGTCTATCGCCCTCACGCCGGGGACCTGTTTTACGAGCTCACGAATTTGCTCATTCAGAGCTTTTCCAGGCAAGGTATCCATCAGATCGTCCGTTGAATCGCGCAGAATACCAAGGCCAGTCCTGAGGATCACGATTGCAACAATTGCACCTGCCAGGGGATCCACCCAGTGATAGCCGAATTGGCTCATGGTGATGCCGATTACCGCGGCTGAAGCCGAAAAAATATCGTTGCGATGGTCTTGCGCCAGGGCGATAACAGAGGGATTGTTGGTTTTTTTACCGACCTTTCGGGTGTAGATGGTCAGAACGCCTTTTAGTAACACCGTGAATAAGGCGGCATAGAGTGTATATTGGGCACTTCCGGCAAAGTCACCAATCCCTTTGAAGAACTGATAAAGCGAATTGATGGCATCCCAAAATATCGTGATAGCGGTGGTGATGACAAATGCGCCCACAACCAAGGCGCCTACGCTTTCAAATTGGGTGTGACCGTAGGGATGCTCGTCATCGGCTGGTTTATGGGCTTTGCGTACGAAGATCGATACAACAATGTTATATACAACATCTGATGTGCTGTTGATCCCATCTGCCAGCAAGGCGGGAGAGTGCCCCAGGATACCAATGCTGGTTTTCAGCACTGCCAGTAACACGTTCGCGATGAGAGCCAGCGAGACTGCCTGGTTGCTGAGTTTGCTCCGTTCAGTAGTACTAACAGACGCAGAACTAACTGAAGAAGAGGTGGTCATTAACGGTCTATTCCTGTAGCTTTGCGCATGCGTTTTAGCACTGGTATGGCGATATCACGTGCTTTTACCGCGCCTTGTGCCAGGATGGCATCCAAGCTGGCAGTGTCCTGCATATAATCGCTGAATTTCTGTCGCGCGTCGCCAAAATATGCGAGGATGGTTTCAGATAACTCCTGTTTCAGGGTGCCGTAGCCCAAACCACCAGCCAGGTATTGCAGGCGCACTTCTTCAGTCCGCTCGGGCGTGGCAAAGAGTTTGAAGATCTGGAATAGGTTGTCGCCTTCGGGATCCTTGGGCTCCTCTGGTGTGCGGCTGTCGGTCACAATTCGCATGACCTGTTTGCGCATAGTCTTTTCGTCGGCAAAAATCGGGATGGTGTTGCCGTAGCTTTTGCTCATTTTGCGCCCATCAATCCCCGGCACATCCACCAGGTCCTTGGTGTAGAGCCCGTCGGGTAATTTGAGGGTTTTACCGTAAGTGCGATTGAAGTTTTCGGCGATGTCGCGCGTGATTTCGATGTGCTGTTTCTGATCAGGTCCAACAGGCACCACATCCGACCCATAGAGCAAGATGTCAGCAGCCATCAAGACGGGATAGTTGAAAAGCCCCATGTTGATGCCATCATCCGGGTCGCGCTCAGCTTCCAGGTTCTTATCCACTGCGGCTTTATAGGCGTGGGCGCGGTTCATCAAACCCTTGCTGGTCAGGCACGAGAGCATCCAGGCGCATTCAGGGATCTCGGGAATGTCAGATTGACGGAAGAAAACGCTGTTATCCGGGTCGAGCCCCAACGCTAACCAGCCAGCCGCCACTTCGTAAATCAGATGCTGAAGTTCTTTGCGATCTGGTGTGGTGGTGAGGGCGTGGAGATCGGCAACGAAATAGAGACCGAGGTATTTTTCGGTCAGGGCGATGGCAGGTTTGTACATGCCAAAATAGTTGCCGATATGCGGATTGCCGGTGGGTTTAATGCCGGTCAGCGAGATAGGTTTCATAAAATACTCCTCTAAAGCGGTTCAACCAATTATAAGGCACACCGGCAGCTTTTGCGCGTCTTTCTTAGCGCGAGAACTTGTCCTTGGATGTACTTGGCAAACAGGCATCCAGAAGCACTGATCCTAACACCGTTTTCGCCCGGGATTTCCCGCCCGATGGTTGCAAAACCTGACCTCAAAAAATTTTTACTGCGTAAAATAAATCTATCGCTGGCTTGCCTGGCAGATACTGGTTTTGCCTGATTTCTTTTAGGAGAAGAGTATAAAATCTACTCCTATATCGCAAAAATCCGCTATAGTATAGAGCAAAGCGAGGTGATTATGGTGGAATGGCTTGGCGACCTTACGGTGTTTAAGATAGCAGGGTACATCACGGTGTTTATATCTCTTTTGGGGGTCATTTTGCCGTGGGTGGTTTATCGGGGGAGGGAGGGCGAAAAGTATTCTTTTCTGAATCACTTTATTTCCGAACTTGGCGAACGCGGCGTTTCGCGCTGGGCATGGATCTTTAACCTGTGCATCATTATCTCCGGTGTGGGCGTGATAATTAGCACGATCTCACTCGGGCTTGGGCTGCCTGGTTTCTGGGCTAAGTTGGGTTTGCTCTTTGGGGTTGTGACAGGGCTTGGCTTGATGATGGTGGGCATCTTCCCTATGGACAACATCAAGCCGCATGCTACGGCAGCTGTCACCTTCTTCCGCGGTGGTTTGCTGATGGTGTCAGCTTTTTCCCTGGCAATCCTGTTTCCTCTTCAGAATAACGTCATCATCCCACGTCCGTTTGGACTGGTCGGATTGATCCCTGTAGCGGCATTTGTTACTTTTCTGGGTCTCTTATGGAATGAGCGTGATCATGTTGATCAGACCCTCACTACGGAAGGGATGCGGCATCCGCGTGTATCGAAGTTTGCTATTTCTGAGTGGGCGGTATTTTTCTCCATCATTCTTTGGGTGTTGGTGTTGAGCCTGGCAATCAAATGAGCTTAGTCCAAATGAGCGAATTACCGGGATTTTGGGCAAAGACGCAGAGCCTGTCAACGCTACTCTTTTGAAGTTGTCTTACAATTTAATCAGATCAATCAAGGAGGTCTATCATGGAAGGCGGAAGTGGAAGTGGATGTGCTTGTTGCGGCTGTGGCTGCCTGCTGCTTCTCATTGCGATCATTGTAGCGGTTGTGATGATTTTTGCTTTTGTTGTTCCCACGAATTCGGATTATCAGCAACTGATCCCTGATGAATTCCAGGAGTTTTATCCCGACTTAGAAGATGGCACGGGCATCCCATCTAATAATGGATCCATTCTGCCATGTTACGGTTTATCCGCATCTTATTCGATTTCTTACCCGGCATTCTGATCGCGTTTTAACAAAAATAAACGGAGCCGCGATAGGCTCCGTTTGTGTGATTGCCGCTCCCCAGACAAACAAAGACGGAACACCTTACAAAACATAGAAAAGTGGGCTCCGGGTCGGTAAAATCATCATCAGAAATTTGAGCAGGAGAGAAAATGTCACAACCAGAAACAATTAATCGTTACATCATCATCGGCGGAGGGATTGCGGGCCTTAGCGCAGCGGAAGCTATTCATGCACTGCAACCTGAAGCGGATATTACTCTCATTTCTGAAGAGCACTATCTGCCCTACTTTCGCATGAGCCTGACCCGCTACCTGGCAGGCGAGGTGGAGCGCGAAAAACTCATCTTGCACAACCAGCAATGGTATCTCCAAAACCACATCACCATCCTGCTAAACACCCATGTTGAGGCGGTCGATGCTGGTGCGAAGCTGGTAGTTTTGGAGGATGGGCAAAAGCTCCCTTACGACAAATTGATACTGGCTTCCGGTGCCCATCCAAACGTGCCACCGTTCCCAGGCAGGGAGCTCAAAGGCGTGCAAACCCTGCGTACGCTCGAGGATGCTGATCTGATCATGGACGTTGCCAGGAAACAGGCGAAGGTGGTCTGCATTGGTGGTGGACTGCTTGGGCTTGAGGTGGCTGGGGCTGTGGCAAGGCAAGGCGCGCAAGTGACGGTGTTGGAGGGGCTGGATTGGCTGCTCCCCCGCCAGTTGGACGCGCAGGCCAGCGCGATTCTCAAGGAAAAGATTGAGGAATTGGGGATCAAGGTGATCGTGCCGGCGATGACCAAAGCGCTGCATGGTGATGTTAAGGTGCAGAGTGTGGAGCTCGCGGATGGGCAGGTTTTGCCGGCGGATTTGGTGCTGATCAGCACGGGTGTTTCCGCCAACCTTGAACTGGCAAAGTCGGCAGGGTTGGATGTTAACCGCGGCGTGTTGGTGAACGAGCACATGCTGACTTCCAACCCGGACATCCTGGCTGCAGGTGACCTGACCGAGTTCCAGGGCAGAAGCTACGGCTTGTGGATCCCGGCGAAGAACCAGGGAACCATTGCCGGTCAAAACGCTGTTGGTAAAGAAGCCAGCTTCCTGGGCGATCCGCCTTCCACCCGGCTCAAAGTTTTGGGGGTGGACGTCTTTAGCATCGGTCAATTCTCGCCGAGCCAGGATGGCGACAGGCTGGTGGCGGAGAGCAAGGATGGCATTTATCAAAGCTTCTTGTTCCGCGAAGGGAAGATGATCGGATCGATCTTGCTTGGCGATGCCAGCATGGCGAATAAGGTTAAAGCGGCGATTGAAGGAAAGCGGGATTTTACAGCATTGTTAGGCGAGAATGTCGACTTGGAGAGCATAATCCGAGCCCTATAATCCGCCGGCAGGCAGGAAAAGTGCTTGTGGACAAATTCTAATAGGTTTGCTATAATCACGGCACTTTGGGCGCTTAGCTCAGTTGGTTAGAGCGCACGGTTCACATCCGTGAGGTTCGGAGGTTCGAGCCCTCTAGCGCCCACACAACTCCTCTTTGTGAGAAGTTTTTTAATGACGGTTCACATCGGTGAGGTTCAAGCCAGGCTTTGCGCGTTTAGTCTTGGGGTGTCACAGCTTTACTTGGTTTCGAAGAATCAAACCTTGTCTTGCTTCCTCAAACAAGATTGAAGCAATTATCAGGATTACAAACAAACCAAGTATAATTAATTCACGTACCAGTGCCTGTAAATCGATTTCAACTGAAAAGACTAGTTATCTGTAAGGTGGGTGTGTAAGCCCCAAAATTGGTGCCAAGGAGAAGCGTTAGCAGGAGGTGAGAAAGTCAACGCATTGAATATACAGAGCTTTATACGAAGATTGTCTTAACCAAGACTAGTAATTGTTCAAGCAAAATTTATCATATTCTTTTGGAGGAAATCATGTCTGTAACTTGTCCACGTTGTCAAACAGTTAATCCGGGAAGTAGCGCTTATTGTATCTCCTGCGGGTGGCCTCTGGAAGGAGCCGCGTCATCCGCTCCTGTTCCTCCCGCAGCACAGCCCTATGCGAGTGCGCCCCAAAGATCTTATTCTCCAAGCGGTCCGTCAATGGTTGTCGAACAGCGTTACAAGACGCTGCGCATCATCTCCACCTTTCTTACCGTTTTGGCCTGGATCTTTCTGGTCTTAGGTGTAGTTGGCGGCATTATCTCAGCAATAATTGGATCAGATTATTATAGAGGATTGGGATTCTTCACTGTCCTTGGTGGCATCCTCGGCGGCGGGCTCTCGTTCGCCATGTTCAAAGCGTACGCCGAACTATTGCACCTTGCCATTGATATCGAAGAAAACACCAGGCGTACTGCCGAATTGCTGCAAAGAAAATAATTTTTTTGTATGCTGAATAACAACGCTGGCTCGCCGCGCGCGGTACCAGCAGCAAGTCACCCGTAGGGCGGGCTTGGAAGCACCGCAACTCTCATCATGGAAAGATCCTGGTGTGCTTCCAATCCGCCATCTCGCAATTGTGATATGCAAAAAACTGTCGCCACCCAAAATATTGTTGCCCGCGTCTTAACAGTAACTGGAGACCTGCGGTCAGTCCATGTGCACGGCGAGGACGCCGGCACAATCAACTTCTATTTGCTGATCTTATTAATGCGATAAATCCAGCCCATACCCAACAAGCCAAAGGGCAAAATCCAGGCTGCAAGCTGGAAGGCGGACTGAAAACTATACAAATCAGCCAGGCGACCTACGAGGGGAACCGCCAGGGATGTACCAACGAAGTTGATGGACAAGAAAAGACCGTTGATGAATGCCCTGTCTTCCACAAAGCCATCTTGAACCATTGCCATCAAAACTGGCAAAGCCGCAATTTCAAGAAAACCAATCAACAGGATAATCGGTATCTGCAACCAGTTGTCGGTACGCAGGAAAACAAGCATTGACGAAAAATGGACGATAGTAACAAATCCAAGAATATTGACCCGGCTGAATCTATCGCTCAGGCTTCCGACAACATAAGACCCGAACGCCCCGGCGACTAACAGCAGGGTCATTCCAGCACCGGACACCCAGGTGCTGGCACCCCTTTCACGCAGAAATGCCGGGAAATAGGTCGAGAGCATTACCGTCATCATTGCCCGGGTGGCAACGATGAAAGCAATCGGCAGCATGACTTTCAAAATCCTGCCCCAATGCTTGGGGGATCTTTTTTGTTGTTTTACCGAATCAGCACAGGTGCTGGCATTTTTTAAACCAAACCAAATTGACACAGAGGCAATTGCGCCACCAATCGCAAGAATGGGTAATTTTGACAGACCGAGAAAATCGTAAACTGTGACTAACAAGATTGAACCCAGCGCGTAACCCAAAGTGCCGGCATTGACCCAAAAGCTCATACTTTTCCCAATTTTTTGTCCAGCATATTTACTGTTCAATGCTGGACCAATCGCGTGAAGTGAGGCGGAACTCAAGCCAGATAAAATCAACATGGCCATCATCACTACGGGTGTTGTTGCCAACCCCAGCATACTCATTGCAGTTCCAGTAATGAAAGGTGCCAGGATGACCAGTATCTTCAAATTGCGTCGGTCTGCCAGGGAGCCGATCAGCGGCTGTAAAAGGGAGGGCAAGCTGTAAAACAGGGTCAAAGATCCCCCGCCCAGGTTGTTAAGCCCTAAATTATCAATCAATATTGGCAAGAGAGGCGGCAGAAAACCGGCATACATATCATGTAAGCTGTGCGCGGTGGCAATCGCACCGACATGCCGACTGTTAAATTGGTCGGGTTCGTCCTGGGGCAAACCTGATTGAGATGGCGCATCATCCTTAATGATGTCGAATGGATCCATATTTTTTTGCATGCCCGGAATTGTATCAAGTAAAGGATGGAAATTGGTGGGTTTTGAGGTTATTTCTGGTCCCCAGGCTATACTTCTGAGAGACCTTAGATAATCTATCGCAACTCTAATAAAAATCTGGAATAATTACCATGAGAGAGGTGACACTATGTTTGATGGAAAATTTTCTACAGCAAATGCAAATCCCGTTAAGAGTTTCAAGTTAAACAAGCGGGTAGTACCTATTATTTTAATTGCTCTGGCGGTAATCATCCTGGCGACTTCGCTATTCTATGAGGTTCCGGCAGGTAACATCGGTGTGGTTCTGCGCTTTAGCGCGGTTGATCGGGTTGCTTACCCCGGCATCAACATCAAACTCCCCTTTGTGGAACGCGTGGTGTTGATGAACGTTCGGACGCAAAAGGATGAAGCTCAGGCGACAGCCGTTTCCGAAAACCTGCAGGTGGTGACCTCAATTATTGCAGTGAACTATCACCTGGATGGCACCCGCGCCAAGGAAGTTTATGAGAAAGTCGGAGCGGATTACACCAATATCATCGTTGCGCCGGCTATCCAAAACACCTTTAAGGCTGTAACCGCTCTGTTTACTGCTGAAGAGCTGATCACCAAGCGCGACGAAGTCCGGCTTTTGGCTGAAGAAAAGCTGACCACGCAATTGGAGCCCTACTTTATCGTGGTCGAAAACTTCAACATTGTCAATGTTGACTTTTCTGAGGAGTACCAGCAAGCCATCGAAGCCAAGCAGGTAGCCCAACAGCAGGTGGAGACATCCAAACAAAAGCTGGCGCAGGCTGAGATCGATGCCCAGACGGTAATCGCGCAGGCGAAAGGTCAGGCAGACGCGCAAAAAGCGCTCAACGACACCGGCGCTCTGACGCCAGAGTATTTGCAGTATCTCTTCCTGACCAAGTGGAATGGGATCCTGCCCCAGGTGATGAGCAGCGGCAATGACATGATGATTGATATCTCACGTTTTCTGAGCCTGCCCACCCAGGAACCATAACAATTTCAGAACGGCACATTATTTCTTGTCTTGGTTCAATTTGATACCATGGATTTGTGTGCCGCAAATAATTCTGGTTTACACGATCAAAAGCCGGCTAACTTTAGCCGGCTTTTGATTATAATGAAAACTTATGAGGTTCCTTAGCCAAAAGAATACCAACCGATTACGCGAGGCAACTGTGTTTGCCTTCTTAGCAGCTGCTCTCTATGCCCTGAACATGCCTTTCTCACGTCTGCTTTTAGGGTCTGTGGAGCCTTTATTCATGGCGGCTTTTCTGTACCTTGGGGCGGGTGTCGGGATGCTTGGGCTGTGGTTTTTTAGCACAGCAAAAACAGAAAGGGTCATCGCTCCCATCGCGAAAAACGAGAAACCCTACATCCTGGGGATGGTTCTGCTGGATATTCTCGCGCCTGCGCTGTTGATGTTCGGTCTGCGCAGCACCCTGGCGGCAAACGCTTCCCTCCTGAACAATTTTGAGATCGTTGCCACCTCTTTGATTGCCCTGGTGTTATTCAAGGAAGCGATTTCCCGAAAACTTTGGATAGGGATCTTGTTGGTGACGCTCGCGAGCGTACTCCTTTCGCTGGAAGATTTTTCGGCTTTTCGATTTTCGAGCGGCTCGCTGTTGATCCTGGCTGCAAGCGCCGCCTGGGGGCTAGAAAATAACTTTACGCGCAAGTTGTCCAACCGAACCAGTTCAGATATTGTCATCATCAAGGGCATCGGTTCAGGGTTTGGTTCATTAATTCTGGCATTACTGACAAGAGAAGCTTTTCCTCAGGTTGGTTTTATCTTTCTGACGATGCTGCTGGGATTTGTGGCTTACGGCTTGAGCATCAATTTCTATGTCAAAGCACAGAAGCAACTTGGCGCCGCGAAAACCAGCGCATACTATGCCATTGCGCCATTTTTGGGGGTAATCTTCTCGTTCCTGATCTTCCGTGTGCTTCCTGTGCCGACATTCTGGGTGGGATTGATCCTGATGGCTGCCGCGACCTGGTTTTTAATTACCGACACAATCAGCATCCAGCATACCCATCCCCATAAGCATTACAAAGTAAATGCCAGAAGCAATGTTGATGATGGTGTTCCTGCCCTGATCGAGTACAGCCATAGCCACTTTCACGCCCATGAGCGGGAAAACGAAGAAGATCACGACCACTCGCATCCGTCAGACGTGGGAGCGAGCTCGGTTTAACCTTGGAATCAGCCCTGGTTTTTGTACATATCCCGCAATTCATTAATGGATTAAAATACTCAATATTACTCACCTACTATTAATAGAGATTGGAAGGTAGTCATGTCTGATAAAATCCCTGAAGTAAACGCAGGACGCCGGCGCAAGAGCAGTAATCGTCCAACCACGCAAGGCGAAACACCCATACGAAGACCCTTTGGGTCATCCAAACCTAGTGCGAAACCCACCAGGCCAACCTATTCGGGTGGGTCCAGTCAAACCACCGGTGGCTTCCCCAGCGGTTCATCCTCCAGCGGAAGCAGCGGGCTTGGCGGTCTTCTCGGTGGGCTTGGCAGCTCAAGTAGTTCAAGCGCTTCCGGCAGCACGGGCGGGCTTGGCGGTCTGATGGGCTCCAGTGGCAGCAAGAAAAGTTGCGGCGGAATCATTGGGATCATCATTCTGGGAATAGTATTGTTTTTCCTCTTTAGAAGTTGCCAGGGCGGATTTTTGCCAGAGATGACTGCACCTGAGCAGGATCCCGGGCAGAGCGTACCTGCTTACACAGAGCCAACCCAACCCTTGCAGCCAACACAGCCGCGAGCGACAAGCACACCCTGGCCGACAGCCATCAACGCCGGCGAAAACTCCGGGCAGAAGTGGCTGGTGATGATGTACCAGGACGCTGATGACCAGGCGCTCGAACGCGACATCATGATGGACCTCAATGAAATGGAGATGATCGGCTCCACCGATCAGGTCATGATTGTCACCCAGGTGGACCGCTTCCGCGGAGGCTACTCGGGGGATGGCAATTGGGACTCAACCCGGCGATACCTCGTGACCTATGATGATGACCTGAACAATGTCGGCTCAGAACTGCTTATGGACTTGGGCGAGAAGAATATGGGCGATGCCAACACTCTCTCGGACTTCCTGACCTGGGCAATCCAGAGCTTTCCAGCGGATAAGCATATCCTGATCATGTCGGACCATGGCATGGGATGGCCGGGCGGCTGGAGCGATCCTGCTCCCGCTCAGCGCGATCGCAGTACCAACGCGCCGCTGGTCTCAGCGATGAAGGACGACATCATCTACCTCAATGAACTGGAAGAGGCACTGGCTACCGCCATTCAAACAACCGGGATCGATAAATTCGACCTGATTGGCTTGGATGCCTGCTTGATGAGCCAGATGGAAGTCTACACCGCCTTGGCGCCATACGCGCGCTATGCTGTGGCTTCTGAGGAGACTGAACCGGGGCTGGGTTGGGCATACACCGCCTTCCTGAGCCTGATGGTTTATGATCCGGACGTTACCACCGAAGAAGTGGCGAAAAATATTGTTGAGTCCTATATCACCCAGGATCAGCGGATAGTCGATGACCAGGCACGCGCCGAATTCCTGGCGCAAAATTCCAGTGGAGGTGGATTTTTTGTTAACCGCATGAGTGCCGCGCAGTTAGCCAGCCAACTTGGGCAAAACATCACGCTGACAGCAGTCAATCTTGAAGACCTGCCGCTGTTGTTGAATGCGGTTAATCAATTCTCCTTCCACATGCAAAGCCTGGATCAGCGGGCGGTGGCACAGGCACGCAGTTACGCGCAATCCTACACCTCCATCTTCGGCAGCAACGTACCCCCTTCGTTTATTGACCTTGGGCATTTTGCGGCTCTGACCTATAAGTACGCTGGCGACAGCGCCACGCGCGATCAGGCAAACAACATCCTGAGCGCTCTTTCGCGTGTAGTGGTGGCTGAAAAGCACGGTCCTTCCAAACCCGGCTCCACTGGCATTGCCATCTACTTCCCCAACTCCCAGCTTTACAGCACTGCCTCCACGGGCATGGCATCCTATTCGGTGATTGCCAACAGCTTCAGCAGAGCCTCGCTCTGGGATGATTTCCTCGGCTATCACTATGCCGGGCGGAAGTTTACGGCGAATTCTGTGGAAGCGGTCAACGTGACTCGCGCCAGCCAAATACCAGGCTTGGGCGCAATTTCGGTCTCTCCGATCACTGCCTCTGCCAACCGGGTCTCCCCGGGGGATGTGATCACGCTTAGCACCACCATCACAGGTGAAAACATCGGTTACATCTACCTCTTTACAGGTTTGGTGGATTCTGCTTCGCGCAGTATTTTTGTGGCCGATACGGATTATGTTGAAAGTCCAACCACTGGCACTGAATCGGGAGTCTATTACCCCATCTGGCCAGACGGAGCCTTCAAACTTAACTTTGAGTTTGATGCGACCGTTTTCACCATCACAGATGGAACAACCGCGGGCATCGCGCTGCTCAACCCGGTGTCTTATGGAGCGTCGGCTGAGCAGGCGGTTTACGCGGTGGATGGAATCTACACCTTCAGTGAGACCGGCGAAACCCGCAACGCCCAACTCCTTTTCAAGGACGAGTATCTATTCCAGGTGATGGGTTTTGTGGGCTCCACCACGGCTGGGGCGGCTTCAGAGATCACTCCGAACCGGGGAGATACCTTCACGATCACCTACAAGTGGTTGGATCTGGACGCCAATGGAGCAATTAGCAAGGTTTCAACCAGCGAAGGAGACACGCTGATATTCGGCAGCAAGCCCTTCCAATGGAAACAGGAATATCTTCCAAGCGGAGATTATCTCGTTGGCTTCTTGGTGGCGGATCTGGATGGAAACATTACGCCGGTCTATACGACCATCACGGTTGATTAGTGATCCTTCATTTCATAACCAGGTCTGCCATCGCAGACCTGGTTTTTTTAAGGCCGGATTGCGCACTTCAACCCGACAACAACGCATTGAGTAATCTTTTCGTAGGTCAGGTTCCGCAGTTGAACCTGACGAGAGAACGCTTGCAAAATCAAATATACAAACCACGCTGAGGTTCTTTATGTCAGGTTGAAGAACGCAACCTGACCTACAAGGATGCTCGATACTGGATTGATTTAAGCAATCCGGCCTATGAACCACTTTGAAACCGTCTCCGTATCGGTGGTCGAGAGACTTCAGGCAGGCGGTATGCTATAATCTCCCTTTGCGGGTTGCCACACCAGGTGGTTTTGGCAGACCGATAATGATTGAATTAACAACTTACAGGGATTGAATTATGTTTAAAAGAATCGGGCAGATCTTCAAGGGAGATCCGCATAAAAAAATGATTGACAAACTGGTCACGGTTGTGGACCAGATCAACGCCCTCGAACCACAATTTGAGAAATTGAGTGATGAGGCGCTTGGAGCAAAGACGGTCGAATTTAAAGCCCGCCTGGCTAACGGCGAGACGCTCGATGCCCTCTTGCCGGAAGCCTTCGCTGCCGTGCGCGAAGCCGGCAAGCGCGTGTTGGGGCAGCGCCACTACGACGTCCAGCTGATCTGCGGTATTAATTTGCACCAGGGGGGCATCTCGGAACTGCGAACCGGGGAAGGCAACCCTCTCCGCCA
>Ga0209203_1000774_pt1 | contig 25562 bp, 24 predicted proteins | sample AD_UKC109_MetaG_FD_184423 | JGI IMG/M metagenome (GOLD analysis project Ga0209203, IMG submission 184423) | Active sludge microbial communities of municipal wastewater-treating anaerobic digesters from Hong Kong - AD_UKC109_MetaG (SPAdes)... | ecosystem: Engineered > Bioreactor > Anaerobic >... | reverse complement strand
TGAGTATGTATCGATAAAGGTCTGCTGGTAAATCCTGCCAACACCTTTGATGGATCCGACATAGTAAGTATCCTGTGCGCCCAGATAACCCGGATGATAGGTCTCAATTTCTCCTTTGACTTCATCTTCCACTTTTTTCCTTTCAAGAGCAGCAATCTGGTTCTCGGTGAGAATGATACCGTCTTGAGCAATAATGGTCTCAAGAGCTTTCAAACGTTTTTTAAAAGTCTCCAGGTCATGACGTACCCAGACACTTCGAACACCTCCGGGAGAGATGAACAATCCTTTCTTTCTGAGTTCATTGGATATGCGAACCTGGCCCATTGCGGGATTGTCAGTTGCCAACTTGACAACTGCCTCCTCAATATGTTCTTCCACACGGTTTCTGAGCACTGGCTTTCTTCTGCTGATCTCTTTCAATGCCAGTTCTCCTCCTGTATCATAAAGTTCCCGGAAACGATAAAATGTGTCTCTGCTGTAGCCCATGACTTTACAGGCTTGTGACACATTGCCAAGTTCTTCGGCGAGATTTAGTAATCCTAATTTGCTTTTGATTAATTTTACTTCTGTATTCATTTCTGACAGTTTTTGGGGTTAAACATTTATTTGTCTTGTTGTAATTTCAAATATAGTTTAATCCCTAACTGTCAGATTAAGTCTTGACTAATTCAAATGAACCATTTTTTACCCTTACTGTTTTCTTGATTATTTTCTATTTCAATCCCAACAAAATAATTAGCTAAGGATAATACTATGAGCAACAGCAAGAATCTCCAGTCCCACCAACCATAGAATATATAACTGGCAATTATCAGAAGTATGTTTTGCTGTTTTAGGTTTCTGGAAAGTATAAACCAATACAAAATAAAAACTATTGGTAGAAAGACTGCGAATTCGATCGAATTAAAAAGCATTTCCTTTATCTGCCGGATTATTTTCTAATTAATAATTCCACTATCCATTCAGCTGAATTGAATCTTCCCTCATGCCACTCCAACTTTTGATCCCAATAACCCGGACATGGGAAATAGGCTTTATGGTCAAAGCCATAGTTAATTTCAACAATTAGTGGTTCATTGTCTTTATTAAAAACAAAATCATATGCTATGCACAACGCTTTGAGTTTTTCCGTAGTCTCAAGGGCAATTTTAACACAGCGTTCGTCAATCTCATTCTTATCATATAGTATATTTCCACTTCCAGATGCCCTGAAATCATTTGATCTTACCATTCGTTTTATTGCAAATGCCCTGTCGCCTATAGTTATTACACGAATATCATATTCATTATTCGGTGCAAATTCCTGAAATAAGGCATATCCCTTCTGTGACCCTATAATTCGCGCAAAACGAGTTGACATATACAAACGCCGAACACTCTTACCTAAAGCAATTTGAGAATTCTTGCTCCAATCAAACCTTCTTACATTTTCTTTTAAGTCTTCGATTTTATCATAAGAAGGAAACCCTCTTCCAAACGCTCTCTTGACAAATCGTACTGCTTGCGCGTGGTTCTGAATAAGCTTAACATTGGAGGAACCTGCTCCCCCACGTAATTTAAAAACTTTAGGGAAGTCTGTATTTTCAATCCAATCCAGAGCTTCCTTCTTGTCATAAAAAACCCAGGTTTGAGCAATTGGCGCTCCGATTGATTCCAATAGATATTTTTGTCCAACTTTATCATCGAAATGCCAGCCCGAATTAATATCGGGAAATGTCCTCTTACCAGATTGATTTACAGCAAAGAGTAATTGTTTCGCAAATAGAGCATCCTTGGCGAGGGTATGATGGTAATTCCACATTAGAGCTTCGCAATCGGCTATCTGCTCAATTATGTTTGAGTCATAGCAATTGACAATTTTATATTGAATGCCTTTACGCTCACAATATCCAATCCAGTCTCTACTGAAACCCCAAGAAGTACTATGAATGGCGATTTTCATCTTCTAGTATTCTGAGAATAACATCCCGATGAGACTCACAGCGGAATAGGTTCAGATACAGTTTTCTCTTTTCTTTTGAAAGCATTGTCGGTAAATATCCTCGTCCCATTAAACCGTGAAGGAGTTTTATACTATGAGGCTCCAGAAAATGTTGATACTGCTTTTCCTTAATTTTGATAAAAGATTGAAATTTCTTTCCCAATTCATAATCATCAGCTATTATCAAATTGAGTTCTCTTATTTTATCAAGAACCGACTGCTTTTCAGTGTCATTCATAATTCTTACACCTATCGATTCGGAATCGCATTGAGATATTGGAACTATCTCAAAATAAGTATTATCTGATTCTATTTCAATTAATAAAGCAATTCCATGCTGCCATTCAATCCCTGTATTGTCTTTATAGTCAAACAAAAAGTTACCCAAACCATAAAATATTGGTGAATCATTATAAATCTCGTACCCACTATATCTATGTGAATGATGAGCAACAACTGCACTTGCACCAGCTTCAACAAAAAATCTTAAGGTCTCTTTTAATCTGGGACTCGGTAAATTGTACCCTTCATTTCCCCCATGATAAATTACAATTACCGAATCATTATTTGATTTAGCATCGATTATGGCATGATAGTTTGAGATTATTGACAACGGATTGGCGCCCGGATAATCTCCATGAGTAGTCGAAAATTCATTTTCAGCAATATTTATTATTGCGATTGACTTCCCGTTTAATTTTGTTTGAAACGGCCGTTTGGCATCCTGAAGGGTATTGCCTGCGCCAACATATGAAATATAATTACCCTCTAAAACCTTAAATGTTGATACTAGTCCATCATGTCCAAAATCCATGATGTGATTATTTGCCAGGGTCACTAGATTAAAACCTGCCTGGCTCAATAATTTTCCAACTTGGGTTGATGCCCTTAATGCCGGTCCGGTTTTAGAGATAACCTCTTGATTGTCGGTTAATGGGCATTCCAAATTTGTAATAGCCAAATCGGAATTCTGAATGACAGGGAGGAAATCCTTAAGTAAACCTGAAAATTCACCTCCCAATACAACTCCTTCTACCCTGTTAATAGGGCAAAAATCACCTGTAATTAATATTTTAATCATGAAAAAAAACCTTAGAGATTAGTTTACCAAGAGCATCTGAAGTGAGAAACTCTACATCTGGCCACTTGGTAATGATTTTCTTCAACAGTTCATCTAATTTTTTTAAGGTCCTTTCTCTATTTTTTTCATCCAAAAATCCGATGTAATTAAATCGATGTGACCCAATAATCGCAGGTTTCCTCCATAAGAATGCTGTTTCAATCTGTTTGAGACATTCTGAAACAGTATCCTTATTATGGTCTATGGATGGCTCAAAATAACAATTACGTACCAGATAGTATTGATGTAACTTATTTTTCTCACCTATGTAATGGATTTTGTGCCTTCTTCTCCCAGGCTCACCTAAAGGCAAAACTTGGCTCCTTGAGCTTTGTATATATTTGACACCTGATGAACTCAAAACTTTCTCATGGTCAACACCCCAAGTATAATTAGATGCAATAAAAGATTCTGAGGTATAACTGAATATTTGGGTAAATAAGTTCTGAGCATCCAATAAAATAGCTACTTGCTCATTGAGCTCACTAATGTCCTCGTAATCAAGTGAAGACATATAACTTCTTCGGTTTTCATTAGAAATAATAGTGCTAATTCCAAACATTTCATGATCAAATGCAAATTTGGTTTCTTTCGACCCTTCCCGCAGATTTTTCATCCACAGGCTTACATTCAGATGCTCTCTCCCGTGAAGCTGTGGATGAAAAATGCCTCTTTGACAGCCTTCATTCCACAGCTTAAAAGATCCGGAATGATTGGGATAGCGGTTTAGTGTTTCAGTAAAATGTTCGTAATAATACTGAGAAAATTTCGTATCTCTAATTTTCTGAAAATCAGGATTAGCCACTACGGTATTTGCAGTAAAGACTGGGTGTTTCCCATCACTACCCTTATATTTTAAAAGAGTATCGAATAATTCAGTCAGATCATCAACACTGGCGAGTGAATCATATTTGGTAAAAGGACATTCATGTACCATTAGCCCTTTTTTTGCCAATTGTTCATAGACTCTTTTAGAGGGTGTCCTGATACTTCCCCAATCGTCACTCTCAAATACAACAATCCTACGCTTATTACGCCAGCCATGAATATTATGCCAGTGACTCCCCGCCTGATCTTTAAAAGACTTCAAATTCATTTCCCAATCAATATATCATAGAACGCTGAAGCACTCATAAACTCTACTTCTGGCCACTTTTTCAAAATTCCGCTCAGTAGACGATCCAGAGCTTTTAATCCTTTATCACGGTTTTTTAAATCCAAACCACCGGAAAAGGCTGCACGGTGATTACTTATGATGGCTGGCTTATTATGCTTAAACGCATTCTCAATAGCTGCCATGCATTCATTTACACCATCTGATTGTTCATTCAGATTTGGTTCAAATACCGCGTTTCGAGTTAAGTATCTTAATCCGAACCGACTTTTCTGCCCAAGATAATGTAGTTTGAGTCTGCGTGTCGCCTTTCCCAATGGCATTTTACGTAATCTGGGGACATCAATCATTTTGATTCCCGTTTCTGCAATTATTGGTTCAAGCCTTTGGTGATAATGTTGAGCAGGTGGCACAAACAAAACTGGCTGGTAACCAAATAGTTTTATGAATAATTGGACGCCATCAGCAATGATCTCTTTCTGTGCGTTCACTTCATCCAATTTGGCGATATCGAATGCAGAGCCAAACCCGCGGTGAAGTGGGTTTGCTTGAGATTTGGCCGCAACAAACCAGAACTCCTCCTCAAAAGCTTTTCTAAGGATTCCGCCTCCCGACTGAAGAGCACTGATCCACCATTTGACCTGTAAATGTTCCCTTCCATGAAATTCGGGCTTAAAAATATTTAGATGTATGCCCTCTTTATATAGATCATATACCCGATCATGGCCGGGATAACGTATTAGAGTCTCGGTAAATGGTTCATAAAAATATTCTCTAAAGTCGGTGTTTTTAATTTTCTTGAAATCCGGATTAGCTACATTGCATACTACAGTAATAACAAAAGAATTGCCATTTTGATCCTTATGCTTCATCAAAATATCAAACAGATATTCAATATCTTGATTTGACTCGAGAGTGTCATAGCGATCAAACCGATTTTCGTTCAGGTTGAGACCTTCACTCATTAAGACATCTCTGGCTCCTAAGGAACGTACTCGGCTACTGCCCCAGTCATCTGATAGAAATAGTATTATTTTACGAGCGGTATGAAAGCCTGAAAGATTCGAAAATTTATTATACAAATCATTTAATAAGCTCACTTGAATAGTTGAATTAAAGCAAAATCAATATTGTAAAAAAGAGCAAAAACTGGATTCCCGATCAAAGCCATTATCCCTATCATGTCGAAACCTATTCTTAAGGACATAATACTAAAGTATGTAAATCCTGCACCAGCTATGGGGCTGTAAATTCTTAAAACTTGAGACTTTGGCCCATTTTGTAAAGTCAACAAGATAAATGCCATAGCAAAGAGGCTGGCAACCAAAATAAATCTGCTCATGGAGGGAATAGTACTGAAAATATTTGCCATCCCCAAGAACAGAAGAGTGAATCCATATAACGCATACAACCCGGGGATTCGTTTAATATATTGAATAGCTTTGAAATAAAAAATAATTAGAAATCCTGTAATCGACCAAATGAGAGCCCTTTCATAAAATTTTGCATACCACCTCATTTGGTTTATCATTTCCAGTCTGCTTTCTGCGTAACCCTCATTGGTATAACTAACCACCTTTGGGTGAAAAATTGGAGGTAGAATATCAATGAGTGTATCTCTAACAATCTTGAGATCTAACTCAGAAATGAAAAAGCTGATGATAAAGAACCAGAATAATATAGAAACTCTAGTACGAATGACAATGAATAGAAAAAGTATTGTTACAGGAAATATATAAGAAAAATGAAAAAGAATTGATGATGCTGCAATAAATACTCCTCGAATTCTCTTTTCGAATAAATACTGCATGGTCCCGAATACAAAAATATGGGCTGCCGTGTACATTCTAAAACCATTTAGGTTCCAAAAGCCTATTATCAGGACATATGTAATAATTACTAAAAGGCTGCTTTTCTTGATGAATGAACCTGACCTATCTATTAAATACCAAATATTTCGTGAATAGAAGTACCCAAAAATCAATCCATAAATTGCAAATAGAACCTGATAGTTATCTGTAACCCTTGACACCAAAAATATAATTATGGGCTGTGCTATATCCACATAACCACTGTCTTCGTCATAAAGCAGATCTGTCAGTCTACTAAAAGTTATCTCAGAATTATGAATTGCTACTAGGGTCTCCCTTTGTCGGTTTGCATCAATACCTGAGTTTGATATTACAAAGGTCAAGCCGGTGAAAGCCACGAATATCCACACAATATTACGGGAACTAGATAGCCTGTAATGTCTAATTGCTAAAACCAGGCTTAAAAAAGGTTGAATAATAAACAGTAGGAAAAAAATCCTATTGTTTTTCTTAATTACGATATCTTTTGAGCTATTTTCCAAGAATCTTATTTAATTGCGGAACGATCTTTAATATTAGGAGCTACTAAGTCAATAAACTGCATTGCAACATTCTTAATATTATAATTTTGGATACCATTTATTGTAAATGCGTCTTGGTAGTCACGCATTATAAATTTTTTAAGAGTATTCTCATCTGGATTGATAGGGTCAATATTCAAAATTGGTCTTCCTGCTAATGCATAATCTATAAGTTTTGATGGTACTTGTTTTGCCTCTGTGCCTTTGATGTATAGGTTTATAAGAAAGTCCATCTTGGATAATTCGGGTATAAGCATTTCCCTTGGAACTGCTTTATGAACTACTATTCTATAATCTGATTTCTCTCCTAACATACTAACTAATTCATAACCAGTCGAGGCAAATAAATGAAATTCGAAATCCTCCTCAAAATTCATAAGAATTTTAATTAAACTCATAGGGCTTCGTACTCCTGATTTTGCAATTCCTCCAGCATATGCAAATGTGGGCTTAATGTTTACAGGCTCTCTTTTATCTATCTTAATATCATCAAAATTAAACCCCTGAGGGATAACTCTAATTTTTTGGTGGAATTCAGAAAAAAAATAATTGGATAGATCCTTAAATGGTATGGCAATAAAATCAGCTTTTTTACAGAACCACTTTTCAAGCCATGCAAAATAAAAAGGAGGTTTAATTGATTCCAAAGTATTTAAATAGTATGGATCTCCACAGTCAGCCACCCATATTTGCCCTATTTTATGATCTCTTTTCCGTGCCCAAGCAGTACCCCAGTGTATAGAATGGGGAACTGCAATTGAAATCACCAAATCAAATCCATCCTGATGCTGGAGAGCTTGCTTCACACGCCATACTAATTCAATATCCGGATAATTGAATAAAAGATATAGTAATCGTCCAAACTTCCTTGGCAAATCTCCTATCCACTTCCAAGATGAGGTCTTAAATGGCATTAAACGTAATCGTCGAAAGTTGAAAAACCTAAGCGGATATCTCTCTAAAAAATCAGTGTAATCAAAAGTTTGTTTCCTGGTTAAAACAGACACATCAAATCCCTGCCTTACAAACTCCTTTGCCAGCTCTGTGGCACGAAATGAGCGAGGTGAGATTTCCGGATAAAATGATCGGCATATAATAAGTATTTTGTCAATTCGCTTGTTCATTATTTAGAATTGTTTTCGGAACGGCTAATAAACTATTGGTAATCTAACGCTGACATTCTTTCCATTACGCTTGAAATCGTTAGATGGTCATACAATGAATCTGCTAGTTCTTAACTGTACGCGAGACAAATCGATTTGGTCCCCCATTTTTAACAAGTATTCATCCGTGAAGTAATCCATATATCCACCTAGTGAAGTAAATGTTAATTCTCCAAAATATACTTTATCATTTACAACATATAAATCTACACGCACTTGTGGAAACTGTTTAGCTAACTTCTTAGAAACCTCAATTAATTCATCAAAGCATTTGGGTTTAGGGATTATAAGAGGTATATCATCTTTATGAGAACCGGAAAGAATTTCAGGTCGTAAATTCCAATCCAAATCATAAATGCAGGCTTGGGTGTGCAAGTTGGTGTTATTTGTGTCTCCACCTATTGTCTTATTGTTCCTGTCATAAAGTACCATGATTAAGTATGGCTCCCCATGAAAACACCAAACTTTATAATCAATCAAAGATGATGATACCTCTGAATTAGCCCTGTCCTCTAATAATTCCTCAGCAATAATCCTTCTTTGGATATTCCAACAATGTGGTTCGAAAGACAATAAACCATATCTGTCCTTAACCCAAATATTAAATTGTTTTCTAATAGACATTTGATCTATCTTTTCTTTGTTTTTTACTATTACAGCCCTGCCATATGATTGATTTGTTTTCAAAATGAATTTTTCTGGTAAAGAAGAAAAGTTAATATCGTGAGCATTACTCCAGACTCCGTATAGCTTCGGTAGGATGTGGTTAAGCCCACATTTATCAATATATTCTCTGACCTTATACTTATCTGTTAACTCAGTCCATGTAGAAGTGTCACTAAATATTTTCAACCACTGAATTTTCTCGTTCAAATCCCTGGGGCTCGTCAGGTTTAATTGCTTACCAAGCATCTTTTTATACATGTATTTTGCATACCACATCGGAAAGGAATAGGCCCACATCTCATGAATAACACGCGTTAAAGGATTGTAGATGAATCTATACGCTCTTTCTATACGAGTCATTATTTAAATTTGATAGTTTATAATAAGTCTGGACAAATCTGATTGATTAGATAGTCGAACAAAATAGTATGCCTTTCAAGAAAAAATAGCACTTTATGAAAACAGATTCAGATTTCAACTCCAGCGATTTGCTTCAAAGCTCTTACGATAACATATCTAGAACTCTCACATCTAATATGGTTTATTAGCAACCGATATTCTGGTTTTCGAACTTTTAAAATATTCAATAATTGTTTTACGAAATTCTTCAATTTTAAATCTGTCTTTTCTCCATTTAGTGATCTTAACAGAACATTTTCAAATGATGGCCAAAGTTCAAGACAAAGTTTATTTACCTCATCTATATAGAGATATTGATCTACTAGTTTTTGGCATAATTTCTTATTTCTTCTTTGAGCTGTTTCTGATGTATCTATTAATAATTCATTTCCGACTTTTATTGTATTTACTAATTGAAAAGTCAAAGAGCCGCTTTTATCAATTTCAAGTATTACAGAAAGCCCACTATTCCAATTTTCTCTTATACTCTTTAGATCGAAAAAAAAAATTCCTAGACTATAAAATATTGGCCTTCCATTATATATCTCCCAGCCCTGGGGTACATGAGGATGTCCCCCAAGAATAGCATCTGCTCCGAGGTCAATTAACTCTTTGTACCTGTCCCTCCATTCCGGTAATGGAATATCATAATATTCTATGCCTGCATGTGTTATCACAAAAAGGTAATCGAGTTTTTTCTTTTCCTCCCGAATTATGGAATTGATTTTGCTATGATTAATCCATGCGCAACCACATAGGTGATTGTTATTCCAATTGTCATTTAATATTCCAAACTCGCATTGTGCGAGAGACATGAATCCGATCTTTAGGCCTTTTACATCAGCCCTCTTCACTTGGTATGCTTGATCCCAATCACCCGCACCTAATGTCAATGCCGATTTAAATGACTTTATAGTGGTAATGAGAGCGTCCTGACCATAATCTAGCATATGATTATTTGCCAAAGAAATTATATTAAAACCATTCCCTTCACACCAGGCTGGTGAATCGATAGATTGCTGTAGAGCGGCGGTTCCTTTTATTGACTTTGGTGCACCTAATGCTATGGAGCCTTCAAAATTAATACATTTCAAGTCACATATCTTAATTACATTGCCAAATTCGCTTGATATTCTAATATTCTCGGGATTTCTAGACATGAAATCCCCACAAAATAAAATCCTAACTTTATCTTGATCATGTATTGTGTGGCTCATTGATAAATTACTCTTATTCTACCAAGTATTTTAGTTCCATAATCCACCCCTATTAGCCTTCCGCTTATTATTATTGTTGAATAATAAGCTACACCTAGAACAACTAAATATAAATATACATTCCATGAGGGTATAATCCAAAATTTAAAAGATATCAAAATGCTTAATACCAGTGATAAGTGAACTACGACAATTACAATATGTTTGACTAAAGTTTTATCAATAAGTAAAATTCCAAATTTTACATAGATATAGATGAAATTACTGAATACAATTGTTATTTGGATTAATGAATATGCCAATACAATCGAAATAGCTGGCAGCCCCAGGTTAATAATAATGAATCCAACTGCCCACATTACTAGGCCAGATATGAGGTGTACATAGAAATACACTCTTGACTTACCCAGGGCTAAAAGCACTGATAAGTAAGGTATTACTTCAGTGAAGTCTCTTATCAAGGAGACTTGAAGAAATGATTTTGATGCTTCATATTGTTCGCCATATAGCATAACAACAATTTCCTTTGCAAAGAAAAGGCAGAAGAACAAGATTGGATATATTAGACTTATTGTTTGTACAACAGCTTTTTTATATATTTCAACTGCCTCATTAATATTTCCTTCTGATTCGGCTTTAGAAAATAGTGGTAACAAAACACTTTTCACTGAGCCTGCAATCATTCCAATGAAAGGAATAGTAATAAATCCATTTGAAAACTCTGCAAATGCGATTGTACCATAATATCTGCTTATAAAGAAAGTATTTGCTGAATGCAATACCATACCTGCAAGACTAGCTCCCATTAATGGCAATGAATAGTTAAATACAGTTTTATACATATTAGGTATCAAATCTGCCTTTATTTCTGTAAAGGGTTTGTTCTTCATGTGCATTGCAATCAGAAAAGTTATAAACGAAGCGATCCCCCATCCAATGATTGCCGACCGATATGTTCCATGCAAAAGAATGACAGGCAATACAATGCACAAAAACATAAGTATTTTGTTAAAAACTTGATAGAACAATATTGATTTCGTCCTTTTCAGTGCAGTATATATCCCCTCTACACCTAAGGCCGGTATAGTAAATAATGGGAAAGGTGAAAAAATCTTTAATCCAGTCGAAAGTTCAGGATTATTAAGAATCCCAGCAATAAGGCCAGAAGTAAGATAGAGAAATAAAGAAAATGCAAGCCCAATCAAGATAAATAATCGGTTCACGCTTTTAACAAGCTGCTTTCCTTGCTCGTGAGTTAACCGGGGAATGAAATAGGCAAAGACACCCGGTAAGCCTGCAGTAAAAACAGCCTGTAAAGTAGTGAAGACGTATAGTATTTGCCTGTAAGTGCCATATTCCGCTTTGTCAAAACAACGCGATAAGATGGCAGCACTTAATAAGGTAACAGCAAACGTGCTGAAACTGCTTATCGAAAGCCAAAAAGCCTGGTTAAAATTACTTTGAGAGTATTTCTCTTTCACAAGAAGTAATGAACAATATTATGGCAAGGCAGACCGGTATTTCTATAGAGCGTCATCAAAAACGGAAAGACGTTGAACAAATAGTTCACTTTGTCGCTGACAACCTTGACGAGTAGTAAAGTATGATTTAACTTTATTGTGGTGAAAGTTAAATTCAAATACTTGATGTTATGAAATCAAAATTTCTTACCCTCGACTGGAAGGACTTTTCAAGAGGCCTTCTTATTGCTTTCCTGACTGCTGTACTTACCGGTATAATAAATATCCTCGATACAGGTGCAGTATTCACGTGGATTACAATTAAACCCGTACTGATAGCAGGTGTGTCTGCTGCGCTGTCTTACCTGCTCAAATGCCTGGCAACAAACTCCCAGGACCAGATGTTCAAACGGGAGCCTGTACCGGCCTAAAGACCAAAATTACCGGTGTCAATCCACCGCATGTCAAGTATCGACCAGAAATCAAGAGCCAGACCGCTCAGAACATAATCATACGGCAGCCACCCGTAACCGCCGTCACCCCAACCCTTCCCCCAGGAGTTGCGGATAAGCAAGGCTCCCTTTGTTGATAGCTTGCATTTCAGATTGGTAACCTTATGATCATCATCATAACCAACAGCCATAATTGCATGACCCCACTGCGCCTTCTCTCCCCTGCACGGATAAGGTATATCGCCGGGACTGTCGGAATCTTCAAACGATTCAAATCCCCAGAATCCGAACATAGACGGTATCCCGGCCGTCAGGTAGCTTTTAACCGAAGCCAGAACATCATCACCCTTCGTCTCCGAGCCCTGGGGATCATGACAGAAATACTTCACTGTTGAGTAGTTCTCGGCAAGTGCATAGACAAAACCGGAAGGCTCATCATCAAAGTCCTTTATCTTATAAGGCCAGTACTTTTCATCCGGCACACCACAGAGAACCAATGCACCCATGACTTCCCGGAGCCATGCTCCCGTATCGCCAGTTACCTGCATCAGGTTACGGGTGGTCTTGTACAGAAAAAGACGGGAGGCGTCAATATGCTTCCCGAACGCACGTCTCTCGAAGTACTCCACTATGCCCGCAGCAGCATGTGCTGTACATGAACCCAGCTCAAGCTGGTTCTCTATCGGGCTGCACCATTCTCTCAGATCAACTGATGAGCTCTGTGCGAGCCTGAATGAGCGCATAGCCAGCTCTTTCTTATCGGCTTTGGCGAACTTCAGCTTCCGGTTAAACGCCGTTATCTGGCGGTGGAGGGGGGTGTAGTCTCTAAGGTCAGGCTGTGGGGAGAGCCAGCCTGTACCTACCTTATGTGGCACACCACTTACCCATATCTTACGGTTAAGTACCCTGTTCTTCATAACCCGACCTCCTTTAATTCAGTCCCCGTGGAGGTAATTATGATCTCGAACAGCCTGAAAGGCGCTGCCTGCTGCTGTCCGGGTTCAATACCCGGCCTGGTGCCGGTAAACGTCTGCGCTGCATAGGCGCTCTTCGACAGGATATCCGCAAATGCCGCCATGCTCTCGGGCAACTGCGAGTCAGTGACCACACCATACGACTCCAGCGCACTGTTGCTGAATGTCATCTTCAGCTCGCTGGACCCGATCCCGGGTCTGAGCTTCATATACTGCGGCGAGGCTATATCTGGCAGAAAAACCACTGAAGTAATCACGTTATTTTCTTTCCCTGCCTGGTACTCGACAAGAAGGTAGGGTTTCAGTGTGTAAAAACGGAGACCGGTCTCTTTGGTCAATCCAGCATCAGAGTAGATCTTTACCGTGGCACATCCCGATAACAGGATCAATGCCACAGGGATAGCTGCAAAAACAGTTAACTTTTTCATAATGTAGTGTATTTAATCAGACACTACTAATTTAGGAAGAAAGTAAACTCAAGTCAAATAAAAAGTCAGAAGGCCTGAAGTCTAAAGGTCAATTTATCCTATTCTGAGATAGGTTATGCCATCAAGATTATTCTTGTCAAAAACGCCCCGGCCGTCTATGAGGAGGGGATGTTTCATCATTGCCTTAACCTTCTGCCAGTCGGGCATGCGGTACTCTTTCCACTCGGTCACATGGAACAACACATCCGCATCCCTGACAGTATCATAGATATCAGAGGCATACTCAATTGTATCTCCCAGCCTGTGCCGGGCCTCTTCCATGGCAGCGGGGTCATAGGCTTTTACCGTGCACCCGGCTTCCAGGAGCTGACTGATCAGCGTCAGCGAGGGAGCTTCACGCATGTCATCGGTGCCGGGCTTGTATGAAAGCCCCCAGACAGCTGCCCTCTTTCCTTTGACATCTCCACCGTAGAATCCGGTGAACTTGCTGAAAAGAACCTTCTTCTGCCTTTCATTGATGGTTTCCACCGACTCAAGCAGCGTCAGCGGCGAGTCGTGTTCCATGCCTGTCCTGATCAGGGCCTTAACGTCCTTGGGGAAACATGATCCGCCAAATCCCGGCCCGGGATAAAGGAACTTGCTGCCTATCCGTGAGTCGGTTCCTATGCCTTTCCTGACCATTGAGACATCTGCCCCGACTTTCTCACAGAGGTTGGCTATCTCATTGATGAAGCTGATGCGCGTGGCAAGCATGGCGTTGGCGGCATACTTTGTCATTTCGGCCGAGGGTATGTCCATGAAGATGACCCTGAAGTTGCTGAGAAGCATGGGGGCATAAAGCCGTGTCATCAGCTCACGGGCCCTCTCACTCTCAACACCCACAACAACCCTGTCGGGTTTCATGAAGTCGTCTATGGCTGCTCCTTCCTTCAGGAACTCCGGGTTTGAGGCAACATCAAACTCAATATTCCTGCCGCGTTTACTCAGCTCCTCCTCTATCGCTTTCCTGACGAGCCGCGATGATCCCACCGGCACTGTGCTCTTGGTCACCACCAGGAGGTATTTCTCAAGGTTCTCTCCTATCTTCTTTGCCACGGCCAGAACATGGCTGAGGTCAGCACTGCCATCCTCTCCGGGAGGGGTGCCAACAGCTATGAATAGCATCTCAACATCATTGAGGCTTCCGGTGAGGTCGGTTGAGAAGAAGAGTCGCCCTGCTTTGACATTACGCCGTACCAGGTCTTCAAGTCCGGGCTCATAGATTGGCATGATGCCGTTATTCAGGCCGTCAATCTTTTCCCTGTTGGTGTCTATGCACCATACTGTGGCTCCGAGTTCGGCGAAGCAGGCTCCGGAAACCAGGCCTACATAGCCGGTGCCGACGATGGAGATATTCATGTGGTTTTGTTTATCAATTAAAAGGTACGAAGGAGTGCCTGTTCAATAGGAATCCTGCTTTCCGCCAGGGAGTTTGCACGGCCAAGCAGGAAATCGTCTGCTATCTGTCTCACAGAGCGGGCAAGTGAGCCGGGATCCGGCGGTGTCCGCAGCCAATTTACATTCTGAAACCACTCAACAGGAAAAGAAGCCATTCTTTGTTCGACATCAAGTTCATTGATCACCACCTTTTGTTTGGCATGATGAAATATATCCTGCCAGTTGAACGCATAGCTGCTGGCAATATGGATAATATCAAACATATCCTTGGGTTCATCACGGCCGACAATGGAAGTCAGTTTGTTGGCCAGGATATTAATGGGATTGTCAACCTTACCGTAACTGTAATCCGCAGGTTTCCCGGCGTAGTATGACACATCATTTATCAATTCAATCTTCAGAGAAAGGTCGTCTTCCCAGATAAAAAACCTGGTATAATCTTTATCAAAGAGAGACTGGTCAATATTAACAGAGAATTGAGAGGTGATTTTATTCTTTACTTCTCCGATATAGCTGGTATAGTCCGGATCATTGTTCACGAAAAAATCAAGATCCTCACTGAACCTGTGATTCAGATAGAATCTTCCCAGGGCAGTACCACCGGTCAGGTAAAAGGGATAATTCAGGGTGTGGAACCAGGAGAGAAATTTATCCTGCAGCAGGTATAATCTGCTGTAGTCTGTCTCTGACAAATTCATATTTTTTACGTAATGATTCAGATCTGAGCCTGGTCACAACCTTCCTGGTGAGCAGGCTTTTAATCTCCTCTGCCGTAAACACCTGGACGATAGTGAACCACGGATAAGTTTCAAGCATCCTGATGAAGAGTGTTTCCCGGGAAAAATGCCCGGCACTTGCTTTTTTACCTTTAAGAACTGACTCAATGTCATCAGGAGAGATTTTATAATCCCAGCCAAGCTGTTTAAAAATCCTTTTTTTTTCCTCGTGAGTCATACTTTCAAATGTGGTTAACAGGAACAAAGATAACTATATCAAACCGGTAATAATCTCAATAATCCTTTCGGAGGTATGGCCGTCCCAGAGGGGTGGAGTAACACCCTTTTTCCAGTTGCCCGACAGGAGCCTGGACATGGCAGGGGCAATGGCGTCAGGATTAGTGCCCAGGAGCTCGTTGGTGCCCATGGTCACTGTCTCCGGGCGCTCGGTACTGTTACGCAGGGTCATGCAGGGTACACCCATGACAGTTGTCTCCTCGGTGATGCCTCCCGAATCGGTTATGACAGCCAGAGCTCTTTCAACGAGATAATTGAACTCGAGATACCCGAGCGGTGCGGTAAGTGACAGTGTCCGGCTTATTGCTATTCCGTTATCCTTTATGACCTTACGGGTGCGGGGATGGACAGGGAAGATCAGCGGCATGTTACCGGAGCTGTCTGAGATCTCGTCGAGAAGATGCCCCAGGTTTGTCGGATCATCGACATTGTTCGGCCTGTGAAGGGTAAGCACCAGGTAATCTTTATCGCGGAGGTTCAGCTCATCCCACAGTGCCGGCTTCCTGAACCGGGGGCGACTGTGAAGAAGGGTATCAATCATGGTGTTTCCCACGAAGAAGATCCGGTCATCTCTGATGCCGTTTCTTTTCAGGTTCTGATTGGCGGTCTCAGAAGTAGTGAAAAAATAATCGGTTATGCTGTCGGTCACAATCCTGTTTACCTCTTCAGGCATTGTCATATCGCCGGAGCGGATACCACCTTCGATGTGGGCTACCGGCACCAGCATTTTCTTTGCAGTGATGGCACATGCCATTGTTGAGGTGACGTCGCCCACCACGATGCAGAGGTCAGGTTTTTTTTCAGCCAGCAGCCGTTCATAGCCAAGCATAATACCCGCTGTCTGTTCAGCCTGTGTTCCGCTGCCGACATTCAGATTGACATGCGGTTCAGGTATGCCAAGGTCTTCGAAGAATGATCCGCTCATGCTGCGGTCATAGTGCTGCCCGGTATGAACCAGGCGGTAGCTGATGGGGGTCCCTGTCGCTGTTCTCCGTTCAATCTCCCTTATTACAGGGGCAATCTTCATGAAGTTGGGGCGGGCGCCAACGATGAGGTCAAGAAGCATAAAAGGTCTGAAAGTCTGAAGGTCTGAAAGTCTAAGGTTTGGGGGTCTGGAAGGATGACTATTTGCCGAAGAGGAGGCCTAGTTTCAGGTTAAAAAAGCTGTCATGCCATGCTGCATCGAAGGAGGGGTCGTCAAAGATCTCCCTGTCAATCTGGGTCAGGAGCCCGGCGGAGAAGGAAAGGTGGGTTTTTCCTGACACCGGAATAATAAGCCCGAGACTGGGATTACCAAACACCCTCGAATAATCCCTGAAGTTCTCGAAGTTCAGCATGAAACCGGCAGGTATGGCAGCAAAAAACTTCACCTTCTGCCTGCCGAAGAAATATCTTATATCAGCATACAGTGGTACTGTGTACCCCTCATTGTACTTAAGGAAACCGGTACCGCCGCCAAGTGCAAACCCGTTTCCGAATCTCCATCCGAAAGCAGTGGTAGCCCCTGTGACATGATGTGCAAAAGGATAATCGACAATGTAAAGCCCGAAACCATACTGCACCTCGGTGATATTGTACAACCCGGCACCCAGACCGTAATAAGGTTTTTCCGCAGTCGTAAATGTGTTATGGCTCCGCCAGAAATCCTGCCGGTGATCAAGGAATTGCAGTTTATCGAGGTGCCAGCAACGCTCTGCTGCTACCTGCGCAACAGAATAAGAAGCAACCTGAAGCGACAGGACTACCAGTAATACGATTCTCTTCATGTATGTTATTTACCGAATATCAAACCAAGCTTCATGTTGATATAGGAGTCGCGGCGGTGATGGGCAGTGGAATTGCTTTTCATCACCCACTGTGTCATCAGCCCTGCTGAAAAGGAGAGATGTGTATTTTTTGCCATTGGAATTGATATCCCGGCTCCCGGGTTACCGAAGAACCTGGCATAGTCATCAAAGTCCTGGAAATTCATTAAAAACCCGCCGGAACCCATCAGGAAAAATTTGTTCTTTTGCTTTCCTATAAAATACCTGGCATCACCATAGACCGGTACAACATACCCCTCATTATATTTCCAGTAGCCTACACCTACACCAAGGGCAAGACCATTGCCAAACCGCCATCCGTTAATTGTTGAAATCCCGAAATAGTTACGCGCATACGGATACTCTATCTCTGCCAGTCCGAATCCGTAGTGCCCTTCAGTAATATTGTAATAACCTCCGGTGAACATGCTCAACGGGGCTGCAGCAGTTGAGAAGAGCTTATGACTGCGCCAGAAATCCTGCTTATGCTCAAGAAACTGAACCTTGTCGAGGTGCCAGCAGCGTTCTGTTACAATCTGAGCTCCCGCGTAGGAAAATGTGAATGCCAGGATGGCCAGCAGGGTGTAAAGTCTTTTCATAATGGTCCTTTTTTGAATTTCAGAGACTTTGGGTTCCAATTTACAAAATATTCTTTAGATAAAGATTTAGAGAAACTATTATTTAACTGCCCCTAAGGAGGCATGTATGATTTGAGAGACCTTTTGAGAAATAAACAGCAGGCCTATCTCATCTTTTCTTAAACTCTGCACCGAGTTTAACATTAATGAATGATTTCCTGTCATAGGCGCTGCCGGCCAGCACCATTACTCCGGCTGATAAAGTAACGGCTTTCCTGTTTGCCGCCACATACCGGATCCCGACAGACGGGTTGATGAAAACACGGGAGGCGTCAATATCAGCCGGATCGATAGTAACTCCCCCGGTGCCGGCTATGAACGGGACCAGTTCACGGGCATTGAGGCTGAGTCTGAAATCAAGAAAGAGCGGCAGCAAAATTCCCTGATTGTGTATATGAACTCCGGCTCCTCCGCCGGCCTTTAAATTGCGTGAGAACTGCCATCCGGCAACTGATGTGATGCCGTAATAGTATGCTGACATAGGTGATTCGGTGGCTGAAAGTCCGGCTGCTGCCGTCAGCTCGGTGATACTCACAAAACCTTCACGCCAGTCATAGTTGAGGGCTGTGGTCGGGGCAAGCCGGCGTCCCGGCTGGGCAGGAGAGGTGATTATAGAAACAAAAAGCAGGAGAGCAGTAAAAGTGTACTTCATAGTTTATGCATGAAGGTGAAAGAAGGGTTTTGTCATCGATATGAAGTTCAGGTGCTGAACCGATTTAATCAAAAACTTTTCCTTGACTTGAATTCCATACCGGCCTTAAAACTGATGAAGGAGTGGCGGGTTCCTTCACCTGCCATAGACATGAGCCCTGCAGAGAATGTTACCGCCATCCGGTTTGCCGCAACATACCTTACTCCCGCCGAAGGATTGAGGAAGATCCATGTCTGGTTTTCCAGATTACTGAAATTGAGAGCCAGCCCTCCGGCTGCAGCTATAAAGGGAACCCACTCCTGTGCGCTGAAAGTGTAGCGGGCATCAATATATGCAGGAAAGAGGGTGGCGTCATTATGCATATGAATACCCAGGCCGACACCGGCCTTTATATTCCGGGTAAACTGATAGCCGTTGACCGTGGTAATACCAAAGAAATACTTTGAATAAGGGTATTCCGTAGCGCTCAGTCCGGGCCCTCCCACAATTTCGACGATATTGACATAACCCGCCTGCCAGTCATAATTAATGGCCGGGTTTTTTGCTATTCTCCTGTCAGGCTGGGCCATGGCTGCAGCCAATGAGATGATCAGCAGCAGCAAGGTAAGTTTTGATCTCATACTATTAAGTCTGAAAGTAAGCGATTGTCAGTCATTGGTGTAGTAGCCGGATGATTTCCTGCCACCTTTCGTATAGTAGCTGCCCGGGTCATAATACCGGTGGCCGTAACCAAGGGAATAGCCGTAGCGAAGGCCATATCCGTAATACCCTGAGGCCGAGATGTCATTTACTATTATGGCAACATTTGACATCTCACCCTTACGATAAATCTCATCAAGCATTGCCACCGAACCCCTGTTGGTATATTTCTGCCTGACAACGAACAGGGTTACGTTTGCATGCTGGCTCAGCAGGAGCGCATCTGTCACAATACCAACCGGGGGAGTATCAATTATGACAGCATCAAAATTGTTGCGTGCCTGCGCTATGAATTCAGTCATTTTCGGTGATCCTATCAGTTCAGCAGGATTTGGCGGTACGGGGCCGGAAGGGGCAAACCAGAGATTATCTATCTCAGTGGGTACAATGACTTCATCAAAAGTTGCGTTTCCGCTCAGGAACTGGCTCATGCCATGGCCGTTACCTGCCTTGAGTATATCATGGACCCTGGGTTTTCGCATATCGAGTCCGACGATCAGGACCTTTTTGTTCATCATTGAAATGATGGTTGCCAGGTTGACCGAGACGAAGGTTTTGCCTTCGCCGCTCACCGGGGAACTGACCACGATGACAGGGCATTTTGTCTGCCCGGTATAGAAAGCCAGGGAGGTCCTGACTGCCCGGAAGCTCTCTGCCAGGGTACTGCCGGGTTTCTGTGCCACCGGGTCTTCAACATGATACTCCGAGTGACTGATGAAACCTATGATGGGTGCTTTGGTAAGGGTCTCAATATCATGTCTCCCTATGATCTTGTTGTTCAGCAGGTCAAAGATCACTATAAGGGCCATGGGAATAATCAGTCCCAGGGTGATGGCTACAAGGTAATTTTTCATTGTGCTCGGCCTGATCTGCGAGCTGTTGTGAGGCATTGCATCATCAATGATACGGTTCTCGGTGATCTGTGATGCCTTTGCTATACCGGCCTCTGCCCTGCGCTCAAGGAGATATGTATAGACTGAGTTATTGAGATCAAACTTGCGCTGGATGCCAATCAGCCTCCTCTCCGTACCGGGAAGCCGCCCGAGTTCCTTTTCAACGGAGGCAATACGCTGGTTGACGTTATTGAGTGACAGCTTCAGCTGGCTGATGGCGCTGTTGACATTCTCACCCAAGGCCTTGCGGGCATCCTCAAGCTTCTGGTCCATAAGCACCGACTGCGGCTGGTTCTGCGTAATGGTAAACGCCATCTGCTGCCTCTGCTGCTGTGTAGTGGCAAACTCTTCCACCAGCTTTATAAGAACAGGGTCGGTCACTCCCATTACACTGGGTGAAATAATGCTCTCACTGTCATCCCTTGCATCAAGGTATCCCATCAGATACTCATAATACTGCAGCTGGAGACCGAGCATGTTTTTCTCTCCTTCAAATTTCTCAAGCCTTTGCAAAACAAGCGTTCCTTCAAGTGTCAGGTCAACAAAACGGTTGTTGAGCCTGAAATCCTCCATTGAGCTTTCAGCATTTGTCAGCGAGTCGGAGATAAGCCCGAGTTGCGCCTCGATAAATTTGATGGTGTTATCGGCAGCCCTCCCTTTAAGATCAAGCCCCTGCTCAATGTACTGCCTCATCAGAGTGTTAAGATAATCCGAGCCCTGTTCCGGGGAATAACCGTCATATGAGAGTGTAAATACCGTTGCTCCTTCATTGACAGGATCAACTTTCAGGGCTGACCGGTATGCATTCGCCAGGTTTTCCGGTGATTCAAACCATACCAGCCACCTGCTGCCCGGTGCAACTGCCTTTGCACTGTCACGTTTTTCAACCATGAAATGAAACCCGTAAAAGTCATACTCTTCCCCAAAAGTAAACAGGCGTTCCTCATCATGACGGCTTAAGGGATCAGATGAGTTGTCATTATTGTTGCTTATGAGATCAGCATCTATTTCAACCTTATAGCTGTCAGAGTCTGTAAACCTGAAAGTTATCGGCACACCCTCCGGCTGACTTTCACTTAGCTTTCTGATCACAAACGGAGACGACCTGTATGTCCGTTGTCCCTGAATGCCGTTGCGGTTGACCGGGATATAGGCAACATGAAGCTCAGGCATAGCCTCTATAACTTTCAGGTTAAGTGTATAGGATTTGAGAATTGCAACCTCATCATCAAGGTTGGGCCAGGGGTTGTATATGTCGCCTGCGAAGAGCTGCTCCATGTTGGCTATTGCTCCCTTGTTCTGCTCTTCCTTGATAAGCAGCGTGCTTTTAACATTATATACCCTCTGTGAGTACCTGTTATAAATATAGGCAGTGCCCAGTGCGATGAACAGCGCTGCTGCTATCCACAGCCAGTTACTCAGGAAAAGTGAAACGTAACGCATCAGGTCGATGTCATCACTTGGCGGGGCGGGCTTTTTTGGTGTTTCCATGGTGATTAGGCAGTCAGGGACGGTGAAATTGCGATTTGCGATTTGCGAAAAAGGAATTTTGTATAGTTTTTGCTCCTGACCGGGTGGTCAGACAGGTTCGGTTCTGGTAATCCTCCGGTTGGTCAGTCACATCGGTTTAGATGCCTAACAATCTGAGGTTCTTTTAAATACAACATGAGCCGATCATTTGTTCACGGCTCTATATTATGTCAACTCTTCCCCTGTGATTGAGCTGCCATCAGGAGGCAGCACTGATTGCCAAATATAGATATTTTTATGTTGAAAAATCGTTTTTTTCATCTGAGAAAGTTAACCGAAGTCGTAAAAAGCCTTCATGGTGAAGCAGAAAGAAAACAGAATTACTGTTGTCTGATATTCAAACCATTACCTGTGTATGTTATTAAATAAGGTGCAATTTCAGTCTTCAGTGTAATATGAACCGGCATTGTTTCTTGCCCCCTTGCCGTAGGGAGTGTGGCCGTAATACTTGTAACCGTAATTGTACCCGTATGAATAACCCATGGTGTAACCGTAACGCAGGCCGTAACCGTAATACCCTGACATGGAGATGTCATTGACAATTACACCCGGATTCTTTATTTCCTTATTCCGGTAGATCTCATCAACCAGGTTCAGCGTACTCTTGGTGGTATATCGCTGACGTACAACAAACAGTGTTATATCAGCACGGCCGGCAAGCAGCAGTGCATCAGTGACAACTGCAGCAGGAGGAGTGTCAATGATGATGTAGTCAAACTGTTTCCTGGCCATATCAAGAAAATCGGTCATGCTCTTTCTCTCTATCAGTTCAGCCGGGTTGGGTGGTATCGGACCTGCAGTTGCAAACCAGAGATTCTCTACTGATGTTTTCCGGATAATATCATCAAATTTGCTGTTGCCGCTGAGGAATGTACTCATCCCTTCGTTGTTCTGAAGTCCCAGTATCCTGTGTATCCTTGGCTTGCGGAGGTCGAGCCCGATCAGCAGGGTCTTTCTTCCAAGCATTGAAATTATTGTCGCAAGATTTACGGCCACAAAAGTCTTTCCCTCACCGCTGATCGTTGATGTTATGGCTATCACAGCAGGTTGATCTTCCGGTATGAAGTATTTCAGCGATGTCCGTATGCTTCTGAAACTCTCTGCCAGTGTGCTGCCTGGTTTCTCCGCAACGGGAAGCTCAGAGCCGTAACCGTTATGACTGATGAATCCAAGTATCGGTGCCTTCGTTGCCCTTTCAACATCCTTTTTATCAATTACCTTGTTATTCATCAGGTCAATGATCATAATGGCGATAGCCGGAAGAATAAGACCAAGGATAAGGGCAAGCATATAGTTCTGCCTGGTACGGGGCTTGACCCTTATGGCATTATAGGCCATTGCCTCATCAATGACCCTGCTGTCAGAGACCCTTGATGCCTTTGCTATGCCAGCTTCAGCTTTTTTCTCAAGAAGGAAGTTATAGACAGTGTTATTAAGGTCAAAGTCGCGCTGTATCTGTATCAGTCTCCTCTCAGTGCCGGGAAGCCTGTTAAGCTGTTTCTCCACTTCGCTTATCCGGCTTTCCACATCACCAATCGATATTTTCAGCTGACTGATGCTGTTGCTGACATTCTCCTGAAGCGATGCCCTTGCCCTTTCAACGTTCCCGGTAATCAGGCTGGCGGCAGGGAGATCTTCTTTAACAACAAAACCCACCTGCTTCTGCTGTAACTGAAGGTTGGAAAGCTCCTCAACCAGCCTGATAAGCAACGGATCGGTCACACCCATAACACTTGGAGATACTATCAGTCCGCTCTCATTGCGCGAGATGAGATAGTCCCTGAGATACTCGTAATATTGCATTTGCAGGTTAAGGGTGTTCCTTTCCATCTCATACTTCTCAAGACGCTGCAGCACCAGGTTGCCCTCAGTGGTAAGGTCAACGAAACGGTTGCTGAGACGGAAATTTTCCATATCATCTTCAGCGTTACGAAGTGAGTCTGAGATGAACCCTATCTGATTGTCAATAAATTCAATGGTTTTTTCAGCCGCCTCGTTTTTCCAGTCGAGACCCAGTTTGCGATACTCATCCATCAGGGTATTCAAATAGTCTGCCTCCTGTTCCGGCACCTGTCCTGAGATGGTAAGTGTCACCAGCGTAGCCTCTTCGTCAATAGGTTCAACGGAGAGTCTTGACCTGTAACTGTTTGCAAGTGCACCCGGGGTTGTGATATAGAAATAATACCTGTTGGAACCTTCAGGATAAAATGGTGACACTTCACTGCGGCGGGGAACAATGGTAAAATCAAATCCCAGCTGTGAAAACTTTTCGCCAAAAGCATGCTCAGCCTCATAGTCATCATCATCAATTGTCATAAGATATCTATCCTCCGAAAGTATCCTGATATCCACCCTCTTGCCTGGCTGGAATCTCAGTGTGGCGGTATCAAGCTCCACAATAAATGGTGAATCGCGGTACATCCTGCTCTCGGCAATACCCCTCCTTCCTATGGCAGTGTAGACCACGTGGAAGTCAGGGAGGTTGTACATTGCAGTATGATTAAGATCGAATGACTTGAGTATTCCTATTTCGTTCTTAAGGTTTTGCCGCGGACGGAATATGTCACCACCGGGGATGACCTTGTCCATTTCAGCAAAGCCGCCGCCATACTCTTCATCGCTGATAAGCATGGTGCTCTGAACAGTGTAAAGTTCTTCTCCCCACCGGTTAACGCCATAGGCGATGGCAAGGGTGAAGAACAATGCAATGGCGAACCAGTACCAGTTGCTGATGAAGAGCGAAAAGTACCTCCGGAAATCGATTCCTTCGCTCCCCGGAATATAGAAGTTCTGTTCCCCGTTATCCATCATTCTGTGGCTTTATTGTTATGATTCCTGGTTTCAATCCCTGCATACCTACATTGACAGTCTCCTGACTTCAGCAGCCTTTCTGTACTAATTGAAGTAGTTTATAAGCAGGAGAGTGGTGGAGATGGTGCTGGTAATGGTAGCAATAATAAATGATATGGTCGGTAGGTTGACATTGAATACCTTTTTCGGGTTGGGCTGAACTATCACCACATCATTGGGGGTGATGAAATAGGCAGGCGAAGAGAGGAGGCTCTTGTCCTGCAGGTCAATGCTGTATGTGACGGTCTGATCACCCAGCGGGCGGATAACCAGTATCTTTTCCTTTGTGCCTGTCTCTGCAATGCCTCCGGCACGGCCTATGGCCTCCAGGACTGTAAGCTGGTCATTGTAGTTGATATAGCTGCCAGGCATCCTTACTTCACCTATGACTGTGAACTTGTAGCTCATCAGGCGCACTTCAACATATGCATGACGGAACAGTGAATCGATTTTCTGCTGAAAGAGGTCACGTATTTCGTAGACTGTAAGTCCGGCCACGGGGACGTCACCCATGAGGGGCAGGGTTACGTTACCCTGAGGATCGATACTATAGCCCACCAGGTAGGCAGAGCCTTCACTGGCAATATAATTGGTGTTGGCCGCAGTGCGGTCATTGAGCATCTCGGTGAGAGCCCCCTCGGGAGTCTGGGCCTTGACGCTGACATACAGAACATCCCGG
>Ga0209203_1000773_pt1 | contig 25571 bp, 22 predicted proteins | sample AD_UKC109_MetaG_FD_184423 | JGI IMG/M metagenome (GOLD analysis project Ga0209203, IMG submission 184423) | Active sludge microbial communities of municipal wastewater-treating anaerobic digesters from Hong Kong - AD_UKC109_MetaG (SPAdes)... | ecosystem: Engineered > Bioreactor > Anaerobic >... | reverse complement strand
ATTGATAACAGCCTGTAATTCAAACAGTGACGAAATGACAAAGGTTATATTTCTCCATCACAGTACCGGAGAGGCAATATGGAAAGGCGCAACCAACAGGTATATGTATAAAATGACAGGAAAGGGAGATGTACAGAAGCATTTCAGTGCCTACAACCGCAAGAACAAGACCAGCTATGAAATCACTGCTGTGAACTTTCCAAAGAGCGCACCATACGGATGGAATAATTACCCGTACGATTATTACAAAATCTGGGTGAAAAATGCAGGCAGTGTGCCTTTTATGGAGGAACCCACACTTGAGATGCTGACACCTGAATATGAAGTGATTGTGTTCAAACACTGCTTCCCTGTCAGCCGGATAGTGGCTGACTCCGGGGCGCCTGACATAGACTCGGATATCAAGAGCCTGGAGAATTACAAACTTCAGTATGGTGCATTAAAGGAAAAGATGCATCAGTTTCCGGATAATAAGTTTATAGTATGGACTCCGGCCGCCAACACCCGACTGAAGTCAAAGGAGGACGAAGCGATCAGGACACGCGAGTTTTACAACTGGATGATCAGTGAATGGGATGAAAAAGGCGACAATATCTTTATCTGGGATTTTTATAATTACGAGACTGAAGGCAGTCTTTATCTGGCTGACTCAAATGCACACAGTCCGGATAACTCACATCCGTCAGTGGAGTTCTCCGCCAGGCTGGCTCCGCTTTTCGGACAATTCATCATTGATGTAATCGAAACAAAAGTCGATTAAATAATCCTGCCAATAATTAATCGCGATGACATTACGGCAGATCATATACAGGATTCAGATTAAGTTATTGGAGAAAGCCAGTAACAGTGTCCGGATCAAATATCTGCGAAGACAAGGTATGAAGATTGGCAATGGCTGCCTTATAGGAACCATGAGCTTTTCTACTGAACCCTATCTTATTGAAATAGGTGATCATGTAGCAATTGCTGATGATACTGAAATAGTAACACATGACGGAGGGGTTTGGTGTTTCCGGGACGAAATAAAAAATGCCGATCTTTTCGGGAGAGTAAAGATCGGCAACAATGTGTTTATCGGTAACAACTGCACTATTTTGCCTAATACTACGATAGGCGATAACAGCATTGTTGGTTCAGGCAGCGTGTTACGCGGAAAATTCCCCGAGGATTCCGTAATTATTGGGAATCCAGCGAAAGTAATAATGGATATTAAGGTCCAAAAATTTCTTTATAAGCAAAATCCCGGCCTTCTTCAGACAAAACATCTCTCCCCGGCTGAAAAGGACAGGTTCATCAAGGCTCATTTTGGTTTGTTGGAAGGAGATGTTACGACGATTTAAGCTCATCCAGTATCTTTCTGAATACCGGGTTGGTCCGATATCCTCTCTCCGATAAATCATTTCCTCTCATAGCATAATCAGCGTTACCTTCGATCAATACCGGGCCATGCTCTCCTATAGCCACATCCCAACCAACTATCCGTAATCCTGGGATAAGGCCCGCAGCCTCAACCGCCAGTATCTTGGCTTTGTCAAAACATGGGATTACAAAATCTTTAAAGAGCGTTCCGGTTATCGGATGAGATTTCAATTCCTTTACTCCGTAGTAGCGGAAAGAAGAATGCCCTTCTTCCCTCAGGATCCCCGTCTTCAGATCAATACCCACCTGGCAACCTCCTGATGAGATATTATCAACATGGCTATTATTGATGCTCATTCTTATATAAGCCGAGATTATTTCCACCTTGCCTTCCTTATCCATGTAGGTATCAATCCTGAGAGTATTAAGGCAGGAGGGATTCAGCTCGTTTAGCCTTTTATGCTGAATTACAGTCTCCTGAAAGAGAAATCCCGAAGCAGATACCTCCCGGTACAGTTCAGCTAATACAGGACTGTTGTCCGCTACCTGAGACCGAAATAATTTATACACCTTATCCCCTCCGTAGCTCCAGAAACTCTTCTTTATTATCATGGAATCCAGGGCCGGCGTGGCTGCAAACAGATCCCTCAATAATGATTTAAAGCCCTCAGTATCTGTAATCCTGATCTGCTTCCCATTAAAAGTAAACGAAGTTTTATGATTATACATTAAAATGCCGGGGAGCGGAATACCAAACTGATCATAATAGAGATGGAAGAACAGCTTATTTTCCAATACTCCCCAAAGCTCTTTATCGTTTAAAAAAGGCTTAATACCATAGTACAAAAACTTATCCGGGTAATAGTCCCTGATATTTAATCTATCCTTCTTGAACAGATATCTGGAAAAATAGTGCCGGGGAAGGGTGCGATGATAAAGAGTGAGTGAGACAAGGTCCTTTAGGATAACTATACCTGGTTTTCTGTCAGGATCGTGATAGAGCTCCAGGAGTAACTTAATAATCGGTTTTTTTGCTTTTTGAGCCATCTCTTTGATCGTTGCTTAATTATACTGTAAACTTGATATATTCTTTAGTGGGATTCTCTTTGGCAATAATCTTGCCCGGGCTGCCTATTACGATCGAATGATCGGGGACATCAAAATTAACAAATGTGTTCGGTGCAATAAGGACATCATTCCCTATTGTGACTTTTCCGACAATCACAGACCCGGTACCGATCCAGACCATATCCCCTAACACCGGCCTTCCACTTTTCTTTCCTGCTATACCTCGTCCGATTGTGACGGAGTGAGCTACGTTGCAATTTTTACCTATCCGTGTCGGGCCAATGATAACCGGACCACAATGACTGGTCAGATAAAAGCCATCCCCAATATTTGCGTCAGGGCTTATTTCGAAGCCATAACTGTACCGGTATCTTCTGAGGAGCAACCTGTAGAAAAGCGACGAAACAGATTTCTTTTTTTTCTGTGACACCTTTCTGAGAAGATACGTATACCTAAATCCCGGGTAGGATAACGCTTTCAGAAATCCTCCGATTCCTTTCAACCCGAAGTGGCGGTATAGGTCTGAGGCTATTACTTTATTCATTTCTAACAGATCGGATAGTCAGGGGGGACAGAGTATCACTCCTGCCTCAGTGCCATGATATTTGTTGTACCATTCATGCCATTTTTCTTTTGGCTGTCATCCCTGTCAGGAGGAAAGAGGTCACCAGACAAACGAAGACAAACGCTGAGCAAAACTCACTAATTTCAATACCAGCATAGTAATAATGCGAAGTTCTATCTAGGATAACAGCAGTAAAAATGGCCTTAGCGGCAATCCAGTTAAACAGGAAAGCGGCTCCTAGAATAAATGGAGGTACCGGCAGATCAATTCTATCCGTTATACGCTTCACGATAGGCAACAATAAACAGATGACTGGTAAAATAACACCATACATCAGCCAGAAAAGTTTGTAAAGAAAGTTCATGGCAAAAAAGCGTGAGAGTCCGCTTTTATACTGACCTCCACCTTTTTGCGAATCAAATATCTTCAGATTATGAAGGTTAAATTCATCCTGAAGGTTGTTCTCTTTGAAATAGCCCGGAGATTTATAATTAAAGATCCGTTGGCCCCAGCTCACCTCTTCTCCCATTCCAAAGAAGAATACCAGGGCAAAAAGCAAATGAACAATTCTCTTACGTCTCAAATAAATGATAAAAAAAAGTACCGAGGTAACGAGAAAAGATAACGCTGTGAGGTACTCGAACAGGCCATCCTCCTTTCCCAGTTTTATAATAGTATCCTCGTTCAGAAACAGATACATGAGGTAAGAAGCTATTATGACTGAAAAGGAGAGGAGCGTGTATTTTAGAACGTGCCTGTCCCTGCTTAAAAGGTTTTTCATAAAACCATCCATGATAATCCGGTTAAGCTTTTACTATTTTTTTCCGACGGTCATTTGAGCAAGCCCGCCTTCTCGTCGGTATCAATTAACTCGATGTTAGTTCCGTACTTTGACAGCATGAATGCAATATTGTGATTGTTAAAGGCTTCTCCAGGCTCTGGAGGAACGAGCATGAGAAGCCCTTTCTCCTTCAGTTCAACTATCTTCTCACCGAGGTTATCAGTACGAAAGCAAAGATGATGAAAACCACCTCCCCTGTTAACAAAATTCACCAGGGACTGATTATCAGCAAGTGGTTCTATCAGTTTTACTAGTACACTCTCCTCCCTGCAGAGAAAGGTCACCTTCACCTTCTGAAGAGAGTTGATTATCACCTCTGTCATCTGCCTGTAACCAAACACGCTCTCCCAATAGGATAATCCTTCATTGATATCTTTAACTGCGAAACAAATATGATCAAGTACCATTACCGATATTCAGACCAGGTTATTTTCTGATTTTTACTTTCGATAGTAATTTATTAAATATTGCAACATGCTCGTCTGTTACTCCATCCCAGGTATACGTTGACAGAATCCTTTTTTGTGCCGTTATGGCATTATTGGCCATTTCTCCGGGTGAATTCAGTGAGCTTTCCAATGCCTCCCGAAGTGAATCAATGCTTCCCTGTCTGAACAGGATGGCATCATTTGAAACAGCATAGAGATTCTCTTTTATATCGCTGCAAATCAATGGAGTACCCAGACCCATGACATTAAGTATAACAGGCGAAAGTCCCTCTACATCAGATGGCTGTATATAGCAGTACGCGTTCTTCATCAAGCGCAGTGAGTCATCCCCATAAACGTAGCCGGGAAATACAATCCGTTTATCCTGAGTGGCGAGAAGTTTCCTCTCATAGTCGGAAGGATTCGGAGATCCTCCAACCAAAACAAGCTTTTTATCCGTATTCACCTTCTCAAAGGCCGGGATCAAGTAGTGAAGGCCCTTGTCAGGGATAAACCTGCCAACAAATAGAAAGTATTCCTTTTCCTTAAGCCCCAACTTCCTGAAAATATTTTCATCATGCTTAACCTCAGGCACATCACTTCCAAAGGGCACAAAATCAAATTTCTTCCTGAAACGCTTTTCAAAATGTTCTTTTGCAAATACATTGTCAAAAATTACCGCGCTTGGTATATGAGCTGTAATAAAAGATGAGAGGCGTAAATAAAGCCTTCCGTACCATGGCCATTTATCCCTGTTCCAGTCTATTCCATCCTGGCTTATCACCACTTTCTGGCCGGAAAGTCTGAGCAAAATAGACCATATACTGTTACCTCCGTTCTGTATGTGCACTATGTCAGACCTGTTTCTGAAAATGATGTCTAAGGTACACCTGAAGGAATGGACCAGAGTGTCAAATCCTTTTCCGGAAACTGTTCTGAAAGATTTCAACCTGACGCCATCGAAGCTATCGCCCATAGTCTTCTGGCCGTGATAGAGCCTATTGTATGCTACTACTTCATGACCCCGTTTAACAAGTCTGGGAAGCAGTTCTGAGGCAAACTTATCTGCACCGGCGCATCCCTCCCTTGGGGGGATTGACCTGAAACCAAATGCGGCAATTCTCATTAGAAAACTCCATCAAGATATCCACTATAATAATTCTCAAGATAGTCCTTCAATGCGACCTTCCAGTCCCTCATCATGTTCATATTACGGATATTGAGTTTTCTGTTTATCAGTCGTTCGCACGGAGGTCTCTCAGCAAAATAGGTTTCCTTGAAATAGTCTGATCCCACTGGCGTTAGTTTAACTGATTCACTGAGATTAAGCATCTTGAGAAGTTCCATAGCAACCTCACGGCGGCTTGTCTGCCCGCCGCAAACCATATTGTAAAGTCCCCAGTATTCTTTTTCCAGGAGGGCTTTGACATTTCTGGCAAAATCATGAGTATAGGTTGGAGTTCCATCCTTATCATCAACAATAAAAAGCTCCTGTTTCCCATCCTTGATCTGCTTCATAAGCTTCTGGATGAACTTCTTGTCTTTCACAGGACCTGAGCCCATCATCCAGCCCGCCCGGCAGACGAGATACCTCCTTGCATTCTCGATCACAAAACGCTCTCCCATGTACTTAGCCCGTGCATAAACGCCCAAAGGATTCGGCTGATCCCAATCATCATAGAAATCTTTTGCACCGTCAAAGATTCCTGCAGTACTGATATAAAGTACCGGGATGTCCAGTTCATTGGCAATATACACAGCATTTTCTACGGCAAGAGCATTTGTATTGTATGTTTCGTCTGCATTAAGTTCACAAAACTCAAGATCTGTATATGCTCCCAGATGAAAAAGGTAATCAGGGTTAAAAGCTATCACATCCCTGCGATATGCATCGAAATCCCTGAAGTCAAGAAAACTAAGCCAATGTTCATTAACATCTTTATCAGTGCATTTCAGGGTATAATCATCCATGAACTGTTTATGAAATGCTTCTCCAAGCATTCCGCCACAGCCTGCTATATAGATTTTCTTCTTCATAATTAAATTGGTAAATGAATATCTTAAGTGTACTATAAAATCACAACTCTTGTTCCAAGGGAAAAATTGTGTGCTGACATTTGAAATCTCTATTGAGGACCTTCACGATCTATAAGTTCATTGTAGATTTTAAGAAGGTCTTCATAGTGCTTCTTCTCAGAAAAGATTTCAGTCGCGAAGTTGTATGCGGCTCTTGACATATTCTGATACTGATCATTACTCATAGTGGCTGCACGTCTGATTTTTGATTCAAATTCCTCCTTGTCTCCCATCCTGAAGAGGAATCCAGTCTCCCATTCACTAATAAGCTCAGGAATTCCTCCTATATCGCTTCCAATCACAGGTTTCCCGGCAGAATAAGCCTCAACAATGGTCAATGGATTATTTTCATACCACTCTGATGGAACAAGTACGAACGAAGCGTTTCTTATATACGAAAACAGTTCATCACCTTTCCTGAATCCCACAAACTCAATATTTTTCAGGTCATTCGCATTTATGTCCTCAATAATCTGGTCAGACATTATGCCCCCACCTATAATTTTCAATTTAAAGTCATTGGGCAGTCTCTTCCATGTTTCAATAAGTGTCGTTACTCCCTTTTCTGCCACAAGTCTTCCATAGAAGAGGAAATACTCGCCTCTTCTGTTATCCGGGACACTGCTGCTGAGGCCAGGGTAAAAGTTGTACAGATGTAAAAATCTTTCACTGAACAGAGCATGAGAACTATGCTTCTGATAATTGAATTTACTTACACAGATTACTTTATGAAAATAGTCCTCCGGTTTCAAGATATCATTGTTCAGTACGAATTCAATATAGTTGATTGTGCTGTAGTAAATATTCTTCCGGTTACAGCGCTTATAGACACAATTAATCCTGGCCTTCGTCAGGCATATCTCGCAGATCCTCCCGTCACCGTCTATGAAGGTGTTTCTTGGGCAAAGAAGACTGTAATCGTGAAGGGTGATAACTGCCGGAATTCCAAACTTTCTGAGAACCGGAAGGATTGAGGCTGTCAATCCCCCTTTATATAGATGCAAATGAGCCACATCAGGCTTGAATGTCGTCAGCAGTTTCCTGAGCTTCCTTGCAGCTTCCATCGAATAGAGCTTTTTGGGCATGTAGGCAAGCTGTTCAACGAAACTCATGTTAAGTGCATCAACATCCCTCACAAAGTAGTCAGAGAAGGCAGTATCGTAATTGTATTTCGATTTCGTTGAAAAGTAAGCAACAGAATGTCCGTGCGACTCCATAAGATCCCCTGTATTGAGATAAACCACATCCGCCCCTCCCCTTCTGTAATGACAATTGTTTACCATCAGAACTCTCAGAGGTCTTGGTGTAGTTACCCTGGAAGGAATTACTCCAGAGGAGGTTTCTGCGAGTGCTTCTGCATATTTGATATCATGAGTCGTCAGATTATCCGCCTTAATCATACTGTTGTACACCTGCAATAGCTGGTCAGCAACATGACCGATATCCAATCCCTTCTCCATGATATGATTCCGGGAGTGAAATTCAGATAAAGATAGAGCCCTGTCAGCAAGTGCGGCCAATTCTTCGGGAGTGAAGGTTTCTGCCACATATGCGCCCTCGATCCCATTGAGCATTTCCTTCACATTCCCAACCGGTGTTGAGACTACTGGCACATCGCATGCGATGCACTCCTTTACAGAGTTCGGGGATCCTTCAAAATCCGAAGTCAGCAGATGCAAGTCTGAGGCATTAATGTATGACGGAATCAGGCTGCGTCCTGTGTTTGTCAGAACAAGAGGCTCAAGGTTCGGATAATTGTATTTCTCAGCAAGAATTGATAAGGTCGCAGAAAATCGGTCAATACGTTTGCAGAACCTTCTGTTATAGGAATCCATGAAAAGAATGTACCTCTTTGAAGGATCCAGTCCAAGCTTACTTTTGCACAGCTCCCTGTCCATTGGGTGAAAAACAGTGGTATTTACACCGTTTGGCAGATGGACAATCTTAGAAAGGTTGAGTTCCTTTGGTTTATTTTTAATGATAATTCTGTTAAATAGTCTGTGAAGTATCCTGAAGAGAATAATGCCTCCCTCATTGCGCGGATCGCTTTGATACGACAGTATACGTGGACTGACACAGCACCTCCCGCTAAGGATAAGAATAACGGCGCTGAAGCAATGATGACAATGGATGATATCGAATGTGTTTGTCTTTAAATAGCGGCGTAATCTGAAAATGGCTTTGAGATAGGCGATCTTGCCATCTTCACGACTGTTTATAAAAAAGACATCATTGGTAATCCCCAACTGACGCAAGGACTCGACCTGTTCTTTTATAAATATGCCAAAAATAGGGTAGTTAAGTGTTGGAAAATTATTGGTAACGTGAAGTATTTTCATGCTATTGAATAGGGTGCTTCCAGGGTTTTGATATTACATATTTTAAACGTTAAAATTGATATTTATTGCTTATCCTTAACACTTGTAAATATCGTGTTGAGCTCAGCTATTCTCAGAGGGTTCAACTCGTGTGTCATTTGAATGTATCGTTTCGATTTATTTGCAAAACTCTCTGAATTTTCAAGATTATCCATTGCTTCGATGAGCCTGATCATATTTCCTCCGGCAGCAACTCCAAGTCCCTCGTTTGCAATGGCATTTCCGGGGTCAACATGAAGTGATAGTACAGGAATACCACAAGCCCATGCCTCGATAAAAACATTTGGGAAACCTTCCATAGGAGAAGTCGAAACCAGGGCTCTGGAATTGCATATTTCCCTTAAAGTTGCTTCATGCGAGAGTTGCCCCATTAACTTAACATTTGGATATGATTTCAGTTTTTCAAATAAAACATTGGCTGTTTTATCACGGATTCTGCCAATGACTTTGTAGGTATGCCGGGGCGTTTTCTTTACCAGTTCAAAAAACTCTGCAAATCCTTTTCTTTTGTCGAGTGAACCAACATAAACGAAATCTGTATCTGGATTTCTTTCAAGTGAACCGATCTTATCTGTACTGATGAAATTGTGAAAAACCACAGAGTCAATCCCCTTTTTTCTCAGAATTTCTTTTTGACCTTCATGCTGGACCATTACCAGATCGGCATTTTTAAGAAGAAAAGGGTAATCCAGCTCACTTGTTATCCCATTAAATATGCCCCATAAATCCTTTATGCTGGAAGAATAGAAGTGACGCCATCTGTCCCTGATACTAAGGATGTCAAGATCCGATGCGAGAGCAAGAATGAACTTCGCCTTGACTTTTCTGGCTGCCAGATACATTATTATGTGCCTGCTGTCACGTATTCGACAGTAGTAAATATCGGCTTTAATCCTTTTAAACGTCGAATAAAGTCCCGGGAACCTGTGAGTCCAGGTCCTAAGAATCCTGATCCCTTTGTTGTAATCTTTGACCGGGCAGACTCTTATTCCATCATCAGTTATATATTCAACTTTAACATCAAGGTCAACCACCACGATTTCATGGCCCAGTCCTGATATAACTTTGGCAATGGTGGCGATCTGAAGTTCGCCTCCGCCTCCAGTCCTGCCGGCCAATGCGTCGTCTATCTTACCCCAGAAACAAATCCTCATCCTTCGTATCTATTAGCGGCCTCGGTAAGCGTTACTGAGTGAATCTGATTTTTCTCCAACAGTTTAAAAAAATCTTCCAATAATACATATAGCTCTTCAATAGACTTATTGTCAGGCCTGTATTTTGAACAACCAGGCATCAGCTCACTTGAATGGAACATCATAGTAAGAAACGGGAGTCTCTTGCTTTTCATTTCTGACAGCAGACTTCGGAAGCTATCAATTGTCATTCCCGGAACTGGCCTTGCCCAAACTGGCTGATTGCCATAGAGCAATTTTCTGAAAGTCCTCAAAACATGGCTGTTATCGACATGACTAAAATAATATTGAGCCAGACGCCAATTCGCATTCAGGGGGAATCTGGTCGGAGCAACTGTGATAGGGATCTCCTTGAGGGAACCTTCCTTAAGATTGTAAGTATAAGGATAAGGTGAATATTTAATGAAATCAGGTCCTCCTTTACCACCCGGGACTCCCTTATGTGATGTCCAGCTTACAAAGGGAGTTACCGAGGAATCAACAAAATATGAGTTCTCCAGAAGCGCTTCTGCCACCTCCATGTTGAAGCCATATCTACCAGAACGAAAGGATGTTGGACGCTTCCCGCAGCAAGCCGTAATCTGATTTGTAAGATTACGGATCTTCTGCTTCAGCAGATTATATGGCAGCTCGGATGCAAATGCATGATTACTGTCATTTTCCCTGAATCCATCCTGCTCCATAAAAGGCGGCGTAGTCCATGAATGCAGATGTGCTCCGACTTCAGCAACATCATTTCTTACATATCTGGAAAACAGCTCCTTTGAATATTTGTCCAGGCAAACCTCGGAGGTAATCAGATAGGTAGGACTGATGCCATACTTTTCGCATAATCCCTGAAACCGTGGAATATACTTGATGTTTTCAACCGTCAGGTTCCTGCCATGGTCCCACTGATTGTCTCCTTCCGTATCGATTGTAATAATGAAATACATGAATTACCGTATACTAAATGTGGTCAGCAAAGCTAATAGTCCTTCGTGAATTGGCAGTGATATCGAACAATAAGATCAGATCTTCATCAACCGGTCTCGACACAGGTTCGTTTCCATCCAGGAAGGTCATGCCTGAATTTCTGCTGATAGCTATTGATAAGACCTTTATTTCCTGATCATTGTCGTTGAAAACATCAATAGTTCCCTCAGCTTGGTAATCAAATCTCACAGTTTCAAGCAGCAGCCAATAGTTTAACTGCTCCTTTACCGTGGTTAGGAAGAGGTCACCCTTTTTTGATGGCCCTGAATTTGTAAACCGTATTGCATCAACTGCAGGACTCCAGAAAAATCTTGTTCCAGATTCATGCCCAAAACCTTCACCAGAGTAGACATTGTGATCAGATAAACATGATTGTAGAGTTGCTGAATTATGGCAACCTGTGACTGTACACGCAACTATATCTCCCGCCTGAAAAACGAACAGGCCTGACATTAATATAAAAATCAAGCCGTTTTTACTTCTTTTCATCTGCTCCTGATTAAACTGTTCTAATACCTACCACTAAACGGAAGTCAGATTCATTAATTTTTTTGCCGATGAATATTTTTTAGGAGAATCAGTCCCTTTTTTGACCTGTTATACAATTTGTAAAAGAGGAAACCATATGGTATCAAGCTTATATTCATCTTTTTCATCATGAATGTGAAGTATCCTCCGAAACCATGCTTAAACCTGTTGACCAGATAGATCTGTTCTGATGGCAATGCAAAATGGTTATAACCCCAAAAATCAAAGTAGTTGAATTGTTGCGACTTCGCCCTTTCAATTGCCTCATAGACAATCAGGTGAGAAATCGGCAAGTCTCTTCGGTCCGGATCAGAAGCACTCAATAAATATCTTACCGAGACGCCCTGGTATGCGAAGACAGCTCCTCCCAGAATTACGTTTTCAGGACCGTACGCCAGCAATAATGAGCCAAGGTTATGCGAGGTGAGATAGCTGACGATGCCTTCAATTTCATTGGGAGTATGAGCCCTGATGTTACGGCTTTTACACATCCCCACGTAGACCTGCTGGAAAGATGATACCTCACTGGCTGAAGAAGCTGCCTGAACAATAATACCACTCTTTTTGGCTTTCTTTATCGCACTTTTATGACCTTTGCTGAATTTACCCCAAATCTTCTCGATACTTTCGTCAAGATTTATTTCCAATGAAGACTTTGTGTTTTCATTATCAATGATATAGTCAATCTTTATTTTAGAGCTTAGATTATATTCAATATAATCGGCTTCATAACCTGTCTTCCGGTAAGGTTGAATTCCAATATACCAGTAGTGTTTGTTTTTATAATACTCAACGATTCTGCGCACTGACTCGATCGTAAGGTCCGGATCATCACAAACAGGTCCGAACCATATATGTGCGCTTTTAAAATTCTCATTTATCTGGCAGTAACTCTTTAAGCAATCAGCATCATCCCTGAGAAGGAAGTATGTGATTCTTGAGCTATACAACAACTCGGGAAAACCAATCTGCTGTTCGATAGCGCAATAATCAACCTCTCCGGCAAACTTTTCAACAGCCAGTCTGTCAGTATTATCAAGCACAGATTTGAAAACAGCTTTCATTGCCTGATGTTTAAATAATCTTCAGAAACTCAATGATCCGTTTTGACTGATACCTGTAGTTAAAGGTGGAAGCGACAAGTTCCCTGCCCTTTATTCCAACCTTCATAGATGACTGATAATTTGAGAGGACATAATCCATTTTATTTGCGAAGTCATCAATATCATCAGGTTCAGCCAAAAAGGCATTAACACTATCAGTAAGATAGAGGGGAATCTCTCCTACACGGGTTACCACTACCGGTTTACCTGTAGAAAGATATTCTGTAACCTTAGACGGGAAGCCGGCATCTGCAACAATACTTCTCGGGCGAGACAGTAGCAGAACTTCCGCATTGCACAGGTAGCCCGGGATGAGGTCCCGTGATAAGATACCGGTAAAGTGGATTTTCTTTTCAACACCCATACTTGCTGCGAGAGCCTTGAGACTTTGCTCATCTTCCTGAGTGTCAGCCTTTCCAATTAGGACAAGTATGATGTCCGGATGCTTGTCAGTTATTTTGGAGAAGCTTTCAATAAGTATATGAACCCCGTCTTTAGTATATGTCAGACTGCCGCAATAGCATATGTATCTGAAATCAAAGAGAGGGATAAAATTACCCTCAAACCGTTTAAAGTCTACTGTGCTGGGGACAACAAGAAGTTTCCTTTCTATTGCTCCGACGGATCTGTAAAATTTACGGAGATAATCAGATATACAAAGAATGCCATCACTTAACCTTGCCTCAATGAATGTCTTGATGTATCCTCCCAGAATAGCAATCCTGTTGCTAATTTCCTTCAGGGGATGCTCACTCCGTTCTAGTATCAGATTCGTTCTGAAGATAACAGAAAGAAACCAGGCATATAAAAAGGTTGACATCCTGACGGTATAAGCAATAATCGCCATAATATCATGATCCCTCTTAATCTCCTTAATTATTCTTAAGGTGTTATAATACTTGAGAAGATTATGCCATCTCCTTACAAGAAAATAGGGACTTCTTGTCGTCTGGCGGAAAGGATAGTAATAGGTTATCCCATCGGCTTCCCCTCCATGAGACACCAGATAGTCATTCCTGAAACAGACAATATGCGCTTTTACACCACTCTCATTGAATCCTCGGGCATATGTATAAACTCTGTTTGTGGCAGCATTGCCATCTGGGAACGTAAACGAGTCACCGAGAATTATGATTGACTTTTCTGTCATAAACAAACACTACTCAGGTGGTTATTGTCTGGAGCATATGGATACTCATGATACATCTTTAGCCCTAATCAAGCTACTGTAAAGCTCAATATAACTATCTGTCATTTTTGCCATTGAGAAATTTGATGATACATATTCCTGAGCATTCTTCTGGATATTCTCAGCACGCTCACTGCCTAGGAGCTTAATAACTTGCCTGAGTTTTTCGATAAGATCAGAATCAGAACCGTCATATTCAAATCCGTTATACCCATCCCTGACAAATTTATCTTTATTAGAGCCACTTGATACAATACAAAGGCATCTGGACAGCATCGCTTCAAATAATGCATTTGGACAACTTTCATAAATGGATGACAAAACAAAGATATTGAACCTCTTATAGTAGTTCTCTATATCTTTTTGCGAATCCATAATTGTCACTTTATCAGCTATTTTATTAGCTTTAACATAAGCATTACTAATCTGCCAACTGCCTTGATCATTATCTCCAATTATGAATGCATGAACTGTGACTTCTTCGCTAAGTTTCTTTACCGCCCTGAGAATTTGAATCTGGTTTTTTAATGGTGTCTGTCTTCCTACGGTTCCAATCACTATTGTATCACTTAAAAACGGGGTCTCTGAGGTTCTGAACTTCTCTGTTTCAATTCCATTATAGATTGTCTGGCAAGATTCGCTTGCACAATTTCCAACTATTTTTTTATACTGCTCCAGAACAAAGTGACTATTTGTTACTGTTACTGACCGTCCATGGAGCAGTTTTTCAACTGACCTCTCGAAAAAGGAAGACTGTTCAAGGCTGTTACGAATTGAATATATTATTCGTCCACTATATTGTACCGGCGCAAGCAATCTTACCCATAAGCCATTGTGAAACAATAGCGTATGAATAAGGTCAAAGTGGTTCTGTGATAAAATCTTCCTCAGAAATATCGCACCTTTAAGGTTCTTTATTAATTTACAACCGCTGTACGCAGGGCAGGAAATTATTTGAACGTTTAAATCATGTATTTCTTTGTAAAATATTTCCTGATTCGCGTATAATATCAAAGTGACCTCAAAACGTGAAGGATTCAGCATTCTGATTAAATTCAGAGTCTGCCGCTCTGCCCCGCCTTGCGGCAAATGCGATAGAACAAAACATATCTTTACTTTTGGCTGAGTCATGTTACGGTTCTGTTCCTGAAATAGTTCTGTTTAATTGTTAATAGTGTCACTTTTGACCCTGTTCCGTCTATTTCATTGCCACTGCATATAGCATTGGGATCAGACGCTTGGAAATGAGCCTCCGGTAACGACCATGATATTGTTCCATTAGTCTTTCCAGGCCTGAGAAGTATGGAAAGGGCAATGCTATATCTATGCCTGCAGTAGATATCCTGGGATGAAATGAAGAAAAGCCAGAGTTTAAAACGATATTTATTATCTCCCTGTACGTCCACTCTTTCAGATGAAATCCCTCAGCAACATCAGAAAAGTACTTTGAAATATCATATGGGCCAGACAAAGCATGAGGAGTCTGAAAAACATACTTACCTCCTGGTTTAAGTATTTTTTGCACAAGCTCAAAATGATTGCGTGTATCCTCCGGGTGCAGGTGTTCAATAAGTTGGAAACTGAAAACAATATCTACGGAATCCGGAGCTATTTCCGGCAGATTATATCCATCATAGATTATAAGTCTAAAATTATCCGGGGTCTGCTCCTTGTGACTTCGCTGATCTGAGATATCCACTGCGAAGACTTCCCGAACGGTTTCAGCAATCTTGTATGCAAACTGACAATCACCCGGCGCAAACTCAAGAAAACCTGTATCCCCCCTTATATGCCTTTTAACCAACGAAAACTTGACTTTGTTCCAATATGTGGATTTCTCTGGAGAATCCCTGCAAGTAAGTCTTGGGTGATCCGGCACTTTCTCAAACAACTCATCATACATTGTAGAGTAAATTTCTTTGCGTGCATCTCGATTTGATACTTTCAACCTGTCTGCAAGTTCCTTTTCAACCAGGTAATGATTCAATATCTGATCATAGGTTCGACCCAGAGGGAGAGGTTGTTTCAAAGCTGTTTTCATGCCCATTGTGTTCCAGTTTAATAATTCCAACCCCAGACTAATTTAAGTTCTATGACTTTGAATAATCCGCTTCACCTTCCCCGGTATGTTTTTTATGCGGCCAGCTTGAAAAAGTAAGTTTTTGGAATGCAAATCCCAGAAATTGTAAATTTTCATTAAAAAGACTCTTCTTCTATAGGGTTTTCGTTTGAGTATCTCTTCCACATCTGAATTTACCCGCATTTCTGCCTGCTTTACACCTGACCTGATATCTGAAATCATCCTGACAACTTCAGCCGGGTGCTCACCATGATAATGTTCGAGCCAGCTCGGCATCCAATAGTGCCTTTCGATGTTAAAGGGATTTGATATTCTGAAATAGTTGTTTTCCGCCCATTCAATGATTTCTGCACAATTATCGGGTTTCTCATCCCTGTAAACCTGGACTTTCTGCCTGACCTGCCAGGGGAAAAGATGAGAGTAGTGATACATATATATGCCCCTCCTTTTCATCCTTCCTCCCTTAACCCAATTCACATGCCTCAGGTCAACGCCCTGCTCATTATGCACTGTTGGAGGTTCGTGAGTTATATATGAATATCCCGGACCCCACTTAAAGATTCTGTGACAGTAGGATCCTCCCCTGAGAAACTTCCAACCCTCAACCCTGTAAATAATATCTCCCCAGAAATTTATGAATGGGAAGGTGACTCCGGTAATTGATGGATCCTTACTCAACATTTTCAGAATTGCTTCAATGTCTGCGGCCGTGTAGAACTCATCTATATCAATCTGCCACAGATAATCTCCTGTAGCCCTTTCTGCATAAGCCCTCGACTGGGGAGTACGGTGTCTGCCCAATTCATCAGTCTTCGGCCAAAATCCATCTCTGGTTATTATCCGGACCTTATCAAGAGGATCTTCTTCAGATTTGAATTTATACAGTACATCAAGCGTTCCGTCCACGGAATGTCCGTCAGGCGTACAGACTGATTTTGCATCTTCATGACCCCCTTCCACAACAATTATCTCATGGGCATAAGGATATACCGACCGTAAACAATACCTGGTAAATGGCTCCCCATTCAAAACTATAATCCCAAACGTTATTTTTGGAATGCTCATTCCTCTTTACTGCTTAAATTTAGTTCAACTTCTGCCTGGATTTATCGTCCAGGACGGCAACCATCGCAAAATACCATAAGCCTGTTGCATAACCATGACCAGATAGAAATGTCCATGACGTAATTCCCTCAAGAATCTGGGAGACCAGGATAATCATGAACATCAGTGCCATGTGGGATACCAAACCTGTGGATTTGACAAAAATCCGATATGATTTCAGGAAGGCAAAGACATACAATAAAATGAATACAACAACCCCTATTAAACCCCACCTGTATGCCACCCCGGTCCAGACCATGTCAGATGTAATTGACTTCATTGCCGGCACCAATGGCTCCTGTTCCTCAGTAACCGGTCCCATTCCGAAAATAATCTTCCCGGCATCAATACTCTCAACGACACCAGCAGTTCTCTCAATCCGGTACTCCAGGCTGTTAATCTGATATGGTGACCGCTCCTCGGTCAACTCCCTGAATCTGTCCTGAAAATACTGTGCGTTTGTAGGAAAAATCTTTATTACTGCAATCAGCCCAATAACAGCAATAACCATATAGAGCACAATATTCTTGATTATGTATCCGATCCTGTTCTCCTTAAAGCCCAATATGATGAAATAGAACACTATGAGAAACAGAGAGACGATTAAGGTAGATCTTGAATAGGTTATAAACACCGCCCCCAGGTTGATTATCAGCATTAGTGTATATACAAGCGGCCTGTCTGCCCTGAATACCAGGAGATAAGCTATTGAAAAGAACAGAAACTGGGGCATAAACCAAAAACTGCGGGTAATTCTCTCTCCGCCAAATATTTCTTCAATGTACTCTTCGATATCATATATCCCCAATCCCGCTCCCTGATGAAGAATGTATAAAACGGCAGATAATGTATTAACCATGACAAGGCTAAGCAGAAATCCTTTTAAAACTTCCGGCTTGCAGGAGAAACTCCAGTCCCTGATAATAAAATACCCGACAAAAAGGGAAAGCAGGACAAAAAACTCCATTATCAGGCCAGTAGTAACCGGATAAGTCATTAGTGTTACAGAAAGACCGACTATAGTGGTAAAAACCAGGACAATTATAAGGTAATCCAGAGTACCGGCAATTTGACGACTTCTCTTAATTCCCCTTCCAATATAGAGTTGAAATATGAAAGGCAAAAGCCAGAAAATGATCATCCAGATCATTTTCAGGACAGGAAGGATGCGTCCAGGAACCTGGAATATCTTCACAGTTTCAAAGAAGATTGATTCACTCATATACATTAAAAAGGAGACTCCTAAAAAGTATATAGGTTTCCTGAATCCCTTCACAAGAAAAATTCCAAGCAGGAGGTATGGCAATAATGTTCGTAATAGCTCTACCATCAACTTACTGATTAGGCATTTCAAATGATTCTGTATTCCCTTCCAGAATACCCTTAAGTGATCTCATAAGATTTGAGGAAGTCTGATAAGTCATATATGACTCTATATCTTTTCTGAAGCTTTCAGGTGGCTGATTTCTGAAGAGATCAAACCTGTCATTAAAATTATTCGGATCACAATCGTTATAAGTCAATCCAAGACCGAATTTGTCAATTCTGTGACCTATGATGCCTCTGCGAGGAGACAGAACTGGAATTCCGTAGCTTAAAGCCTGCAGCATCACGCCGCTGGATCCGTAGAAATCCCTGTATGGTAGAATCAGATGAGTGGCCGCTTTAAAGAATGATTCTACGCACAATGGGTCTTCAATAAACTGATTAGTTTCCAGCAATGCTCCCTTATTGTCAAGTGCCTTACTTAGTTTTCCAGTATCATAATCAAATCTCTCCTTCTCGTTGCGTAAACCGCAATGGATGAAACATCCATCGTTCTTTTCGGCAAGATTCATTATGATGTCATATCCTCGCCTTGACTGCGCAGTTCCAAAATAAAGAAAGACAAACCTTCCTGCGTTTCTATTCAAGAATTCCTCCAGTATATCAAGCCACCGCCTTTGTGAGTCGTCCGTTTTCTGAATTATACTATCGGCGTATTGCTGGAACATATCAGGTATCCATAATCTTTGCCTATGATGACGTACGAAATTCTCATCCAGATAGATAGCCCCGTCAAGCAGTGAAAGCTTGTCCAGGAATAACTCATGAAATAACCTGTCGTCCTTCTTCCACCTTGCAGGAAGGTGCTTTATATACCTGAGTGAATCAATGAATCCAGGTTTTCGATAATAATAGAAAGGCCTAAGGAATATTCCATATGCTTTTCCCCTAAAGCGATTTCTCTTCCCCGGCCACTGTGACATCAATAATTCCAGGTGATGATCTGCCTCAGGTAGAATTGTGAGGTCAACCTTTAATCTGTCCTGCAGCTCAAGAAATTGATCATGGGTTATTCCAAGCCCACCTTCAGGATATGTGGAAGTATCTATTATGTCAACATCAGGCCACCTTTCAAGCTCATTGATATAAAATGAATTAGATACAACCTGCCTCCTGTTTCCGGCTATGTGCACAAAATATCCAAGCTCATTAAGGATCTGTGACAGCACATAAACATAAAGCTGCCTGTGTCCGTCAAATCCCGGGGAATATATAAGAGCGTTTATCATTTATAAAATACAATTATCAAGATAATCAAAGGCAATCATATAACATGTCACTCAGCAGAATCAAGTATGTAATAGCCTCTCAATTTGTAATCGTTATGGCCTGATGCAAACTGATATCCGATATATTCCATCTGAACGCATCTTGATGCCTTCATGTAATATGCAACATAGGGATGAGTCAGGTTAATATCAAGTGAATATATCCCCCCTGCCAGATTTCTCGGGATAAGAATCTTTTCATTTACAACAAATCTTCCGGGTGAGTATCTCTTCAGGATTCCATTAACCATACCCGGGCCATAAAATGCAACACGATTATTATTGACATCAAAAATTTCAACTTCCAGGGTCAATACCTTTTCTGTTGCCACTGAGCCTTCAATGACCACCTGAAGGCTTGTGCTGTCTCCATCGAGGTGCAGGTAATTTGAACTGGCTCCGTTTATTGTAACTGAGTCGATTTTGATTTCATGATTCAGATAAGAAATGGAATTAATAATTTCAGCTGTTTGCAGGGTATTAACATTAATGTACTGATTTATTGCATCATCAGTATTTCCTTCGAAAATGACCTGACCGCTTTTCAGGACAATGCCTTTTGAACACAATGTTCTGACAGCATTCATATTGTGACTGACAAATAATACTGTTCTTCCGCCGGACTGACTGACATCCTGCATTTTACCGATCGCTTTTTTCTGAAACTCGGCGTCACCCACAGCAAGTACCTCATCAACAACCAGTATTTCAGGTTCAAGATGGGCTGCAATTGCAAAACCAAGACGCACAGTCATTCCGCTGCTGTAACGTTTTACCGGTGTATCAATATACTTGGCAACTCCGGCGAAATCAACAATCTCATCAAACTTTGACCGTATTTCTGCCTTCGTCATACCCATGATAGAGCCGTTCATAAAAATGTTCTCCCTACCGGTCATTTCGGGATGAAACCCTGTGCCCACCTCAAGGAGGGATGCTATTCTACCACGCGCCGTAATGCGGCCAGTAGTTGGAGTCGTTACACGTGACAATATTTTCAGAAGCGTGGACTTGCCGGCACCGTTCTTTCCTATAATACCAAGCACTTCTCCATCCTTAACCTCCAGATTAATATCCCGCAGAGCCCAAACGATTCCATCTGAAGATTTATCAGACTGTTCATTTACCTGTCCTATTTTAAGATATGGATCCTCCTGACCACGTACATGAATTGTCCACCAGCGTTTCAGGTCATGACTAAGAGTACCGGTTCCGATACTGCCTAATTGGTACTGCTTGGATATATTTTCGAATTTAATTGCAAAATCACTCATTGTAACATTTTTAAATTACATCCATAAAACTCCGTTCTACCCTGTTGAAAATTATGATTCCAACCAACAGAATTATAACGGAAAACAGGAAACTATATCCAAGAGCCAGCCATGAAAAAGTTCCCTGTCCAAGAAACCCATATTTGAAAGTTTCCATGACCGAGGTAAGTGGATTAGCCTGAATGAGCCACATATATTTTTTACTCCCGGACATTACCGACAAAGGATATATGACAGGAGTTGCGTACATCCATAACTGAATGGCAAATGTTATCAGAAATTTAAGATCCCGGTATTTAGTTGTCAAAGAAGAAATTATAATACCAAAACCAAGAGTAAGTGATGCCAGGATAAATATAAGAACCGGGAATAACAAGGCGTAAATATTGAGTCCAACGTGCGTTCCCTTTGCAACAAAATAAATATAGACTATGACGAATACGAGGAACTGGATCATCATTTTAATAAGGCCTGTAATTGTTACAGACAGTGGAGCAATGAGGCGCGGAAAATATACTTTCCCAAATATAGCCTGGTTGGTCAGGAAAGTGTCAGATGTCTTTGTAAGAGACTCTGAAAAATAGTTCCATAATGTTATACCTGCAAGATAAAACAATGGTTGAGGAATTCCATCAGTCGGTATCTTTGCCAGCCCTCCGAATACAAACATAAATACAATGGTTGTGAAAATCGGCTGTATAAAAAACCATATCGGCCCAAGTATTGTCTGCTTATAGAATGTTACAATATCCCTCTTGATATACATCTCCAGAAGATCTTTGTAACGCCATATCTCGCCAAAATTCAAATAAATCAATTTACCGTGTGGTTCTATCAATAACTCTGTTTCCTTCTTACGATCTGTCATTTTCTTTGGTTTACATGATGGCTATTAACAAAACAACATCAGGCCGCCTGATAACTTGTTAAATAATTGTAACGGATTTTTGTTTCATTCATTTTCTAGTGGATATATTTAAGGTCGGAGAAAAGTAGTCGTTAGTGTAACAAAAAGCTATCTTCGTCGTTAAAATAGATACATTCGTCAAATTATTAAATAGTTTTATTTGTGAGTTTATTTAAGAGCCTGCCTACAATCCTCTTGCTTGCACTAACCACTATCTCATCTGCAACCACATATTATGTTGCAACCACAGGTGATGATAACAATCAGGGCAATAAAGAGTACCCATTTAAAACACTTAATAAGGCTTGGTCAGTTGTGACTGCCGGAGATACCGTCTTTCTGAGAGGAGGTACTTACAACAATTCCGTAATGCCACCCAACACCTATTTCAGGAATAAGAACGGAACATCATCAGATCCTATTGTCATCAGTAATTATCAAAATGAAAAACCTATTTTGAATTACAATGATGTAGTATATACCTCTCAAAAGTCAGGATTTTGGATTGAAAACGTCAAATACCTGCATATGAAGGGTATAAGAATAACGAACATAAATCAGCCCAGGGAAGGTAATATCCCCCAGTATGGTATTATGCTATGGAATAATGTCTCCAACTGTACTTTTGAACAGATAGAGACTGACCATATTGGCGGATGGGGGATTACAATCGGTGAAAATTGCAGTAATAATCTGTTTCTTAACTGTGACAGTCATCATAATGCTGACCCTTATTCAGCAATACCATACGGATGGGCAGACGGTTTTCAATCAGGCAGTCCGACTTCAACGAACAACACTTTCAAAGGATGCAGGGCTTGGTCGAACAGTGATGACGGTTGGGACTTCCGCCTCTATGACGGGTCAGTAACGCTGGAATCATGCTGGTCTTTCCGGAACGGATTTAAACCAAATACCTGGGAGCACGGAGGAAACGGAGAGGGCTTTAAACTCGGCATCAAACGCCTTCCAACCACCAGCTTAGTTCTTAGAACCTTGTCGAACTGCCTCGCATTCGACAATTATTCTATTGGTTTTCATTCCAGTGCCGTGACCGGTTACGGTACGTTTAAGAGCGTTTTGTATAATAATACTGCTTTTAGAAATGGAATTAACCGTAACGGGCAAGGATTCTGTTTCCAGCAACCAGATGTTGAGAACATATTAAAGAATAATCTCTCATATAAAAATCCGGCAGATTATGTTTACCCATGTAATATAAATACAAACAATTCATGGAATACCGGGAGTGTATCAGATGCTGATTTCCAGAGTCTGGATACTACTGGTGTCTCTGGCATCAGAAAGGAAAACGGAGACTTACCTGATATTCCATTTTTAAGACTAACACAAACTTCACGTCTAATTGATCTTGGAATAAGCGTTGGCCTGCCATATACTGGAAAGGCACCCGATCTGGGCGCCTTTGAATCAATACTTTCGAACCCAATTATTATCAATCAGAATCCGGTCGTCAGTATCTCATCACCTGTAAAAAGTTCAACTCACACTTCCCCTGCCACAATCACCATCGATGCTACTGCATCTGACCCGGATGGTACAATAATAAAGGTGGAATTCTTCCAGGGGAACATTAAAATAGGAGAAAAATTAACGAGCCCTTATTCTATAACATGGAAGGATGTGCCAGAGGGGACATATTCGATAACTGCAACAGCGACAGATAATTCTAATTCAAAAACGGTTTCTGCTGCTGTATCAATAACAGTTAACAAATCGGCTCCTGCAGCAAATCAACTTCCGTTAGTAAGCATTGCATCACCGATAAAAGGGAGTTCCTTTACCTCCCCGGCAAACGTCACCATCGATGTAAATGCTTCAGACCCGGACGGTATAATATCCAAAGTGGAGCTCTTTAACGGTTCGGTCAAACTTCTTGAGGTTACATCTTCTCCCTATTCTTTCACTCTGAAAGACCTTCCCGCAGGTACATATGACATTAAAGCAGTAGCAACTGACAACCTGAATGCCTCTACTGTTTCTTCAATCTTACAGTTCAGCGTTGTTGCGGCTTATAATGAGAAAAAAGAGTATTTCAACCTCTACCCTAACCCCAATAACGGACAGTTTACAGTCGATTTCTCCTCTTTGGTTGATGCAGAAAATTTCATTATTACCATCGTTGATCTGATTGGAAAGACAGTATACCGTGAGGAATTATCTGCTGAAGAGGCTACAAGGCTGTTTGATTTGTCACACCTTAACAGCGGCATCTATGTTCTGATGATCACTGCCAGCCAGATCCTGCTCACCCAGAAGTTTATCAAGAATTAGTCACCTAGTCCAGGAGAATCAACTTTTTTATGTACCGTTCCAGATTGGCGGCCTCAAGAGTGACAGTATACAGTCCCGCCGACAGGTTCATGGGAATATCAATCTGATTTTGTCCGTAGTATACCGCCTGGGAAAATACAAACCTACCGAAGGAGTCATAGATCTTCGCTATCCCGTACTGACGGTCTGGATCCGTTAACAGAATATAAAAAAAACCCTTGGCCGGATTCGGATAAACCCATGTCACATCTGTCGGCCACTCCTCTTCCTCTTCTCCTCCCCCGCCTTCTTCCCCGGCAGCAGCATAGACCCTGGCTCCTGCCTGCCAGACACCGTTCTGGACAGTTAGCTTTGGCGCAGCTTTGTTCCATACAGCATCAGCCGCCAGACCTTGGTTAAGGCTTTCGCCCAGATCCAGACCATAATCAAGCCTTACCGCCGGAACAAATGCGATATAATCCAGGAAGCCCGGGTTTACAACTACTGAATGGAGATCATACCCCATTGCCTGCCACATGGCAAAGGTCTTAGTCTTTCCGTCAACCTGGAAAAGCGGATCACCGGCTTCGCACCAGTAAACATTATAATCGCACTGAAATCCCTCCAGACATTCCGGATCGTGTATGTTTATATTGTAAATATGGTTCCTGGTGTAAAAAATGTTATTGTAGACCCTGGTCGATTTTGACGGTGCATTAAGTCCGTTATCAGTATTTGTATATATATCAATCAATCCACGGTTAGTCTGCTCCGTTGTCTTGTCGCTGTAAAAAGTATTGTTGAAGACCCTGATCCCGTTTATACCCTTTATGGCAACTCCCAGTTTGGGATTCTTTATGATATTATAAGCAACCACCCCGTTCAGGTCCGTCATACCGTTGGATTTCCGCTGAATACCGTTTGGTGTGTTAAGAAGATAATTATACTTAACAACTACATCCAGATTATACCCGGTAAACAATGCATGAGTCATACTGGTCTCGTCAGTTCCATTCCATACAAACCTGTTTCCGCTGATAATTTCGCCATCAAGATTATTGTTTGTCGATGCGGGATTCTCATCACCGGCCTGTAGCAGATAGCCGAAAGAGTTGACAGCAGTGACTGAATTGTTCAGAAACTGAAACAGCGTTTTTGTGCTCCGTGGCACATTAACCCCCTGCGAACTGCCTGTTTCCAGGTCTATAAACTCCTGCTCACGTATGATCAGGATCTCCTGAGAAAACAAACCTGCTGAAAAAAGAGATAATATTAATATTAACAGTGCATTCTTCATATACTGTTCAGAATAGGATTTAGTAATATAACTTGCAGATAACCTGCAAAATTGTATTTAATCAGCGGGATTCCCCCCTGCTGCAAAAGACAATTGTTGTTAATAACCTAATGTCTACTACCTAACAACACTGAACTCCACCCTCCTGTTCAGCCTCCGGTCTAGCCAGGTGGCGTTCGATGCTACGGGCCTAGTGCTGCCGTATCCGCGAGGAACCAGCCGGCTCGCAGCAACACCTCTGTTGATCAGGTAATTGACAATGACCTGGGCGCGGGTTTGAGACAGGCTCTGAAGAGCCCCGGGCGTCCCCTGATTATCTGTGTGCACACCTATCTCCA
>Ga0209203_1000771_pt1 | contig 25593 bp, 25 predicted proteins | sample AD_UKC109_MetaG_FD_184423 | JGI IMG/M metagenome (GOLD analysis project Ga0209203, IMG submission 184423) | Active sludge microbial communities of municipal wastewater-treating anaerobic digesters from Hong Kong - AD_UKC109_MetaG (SPAdes)... | ecosystem: Engineered > Bioreactor > Anaerobic >... | reverse complement strand
CCGCCACCATCGTCATCGAGGAAGACACCACCATCTCCATGATGAACTCGGATTTTGCCAACTTCACCGGATACTCCCGGGACGATATCATCAACCAGACCTGGACCAGGTATGTGGTCGACGAGGATATCCCCAGGCTGCTCGAATATCATATGAAGCGGAGGCAGGACCCTGCCGCCGCCCCGCGCAACTACGAGTTCAAGATCCGGAACAAGGACGGCGGGGTACTCTCCGTGTTCATGACCATCGCCATGATCCCGGGAACCAGGCAGAGCATCGCCTCCATGGTGGACATCACAGAGCGGGTCAAGGCGGAAAAGGCCCTTCGCGACAGCGAGGAGCGTTTCCGCCAGCTCGTGGAGACCATGAACGAGGGGCTGGGCATCCAGGACAGAAAGGGCATCATCACCTATATCAATGACAAGGGCTGCAAGATCCTCAGGCTCCCCCGCGAGGAGATCATCGGCCACCCGAGTAGCGACTTCATCAGCGAGCGCGACCTCGAGACGTGGATGCGAAACATCCAGATCCGGGATGCGCCCGAATCCTATGAAGTGACCTGGAGGGCAAAAGACGGGGCTCCCATCTACACCCTTGTTTCACCCCGTGCCATGTATGACTCCCAGGGCCGCTTCATAGGAGGCTTCGGCGTCATCACGGACATCTCCGCCATCAAGCAGCTGGAAAAGGAGGTCCTCGACATCTCCGAGCGCGAACGCCAGAAGATCGGCTACGAGCTCCACGACGACCTGGGGCAGCACCTCATCGGCATCGACGTCATGACCAAGGTGCTCAGGACCAAGCTCGAGTCGATCACTCCCGAGGAGGCCCGCTACGCCTCCGAGATAAACCTGCTCGTCAAGGAGGCCATCGAGAAGACCAGGAGGCTCGCCCGGGGGCTGTGCCCCGTGCACCTCACTTCCCACGGCCTGGAATCGTCCCTAGAGGAGCTCGCTGCGAGCACCTCGACCATCTTCGATATCCCCTGTACCTTCAACTGTCCCCGGCATATACCCATCAGGGACAACTCGCTGGCCACCCACCTCTACTACATCGCCAAGGAATCCATCCACAATGCCATCGAGCACGGGAAGTCCTCCAAGATCTGGATCGAGCTCCTGGACAACAGCGGAAACATCTCGCTGTCCGTCCTCGACAACGGCATCGGGATCAAGGACACCAGCAGGGCGACCGGTATCGGCCTGAGGATCATGAACTACCGTGCCCGCATGATCGGGGCATCCCTAAGGATCGAATCGGACCCGGGCGGGGGGACCCTTGTGACATGCACCTTCAACCAGGAAAGGGAACGCGCTCATGACGACAGGTAAGGCCGGAGGCAAACACAGGATCCTCGTCGTGGACGACCACCCCATCTTCCGTCACGGGCTGGGGCAGCTCATCGGGCAGGAGGATGACCTCGAAGTCTGCGGCGAGGCCGAGGACTACCACGGGGCCCTCAAGGCCGTCGAGGTCCTGAACCCGGACATGATCGTCGTGGACATCACGCTCAAGGACATGAGCGGCATAGACCTCATCAAGGAGGTCCACAGGTCCCGCAAGGGGATGCCCATGCTCGTCATCTCCATGCATGACGAATCGCTCTATGCCGAGCGGGCCTTCAGGGCCGGGGCCAGAGGCTACGTGATGAAACAGGAGGCCTCTGACTCCGTGGTCCAGGCCATCCGTCTTGTCCTCTCCGGCGGCATCTATGCCAGCAGAAAGGTCACGGAAAACATCCTGACCAGGTTCATCGAGGGCTCTGGCGAGCCGTCCGAATCCCCCTTAAAGGAGCTCACCGACCGTGAGATCGAGGTGTTCCAGCTCATCGGGGAGGGCCTGAGCATCAGCGAGATCGGCCACCGGCTGCACCTGAGCGTCAAGACCATCGGCACCTACCGGGAGCGCATCAAGGAAAAGCTGAACCTGAAAAACGCCACCGAGCTCCTCCGCTACGCACTGAACTGGGTTGAAAAGGAACGCCAGTCAAAGGAATAACCACGACCCTCTAGGTCATCGACCTACCCTTTTTTTCATCCACCTCCGCACACGAGAAACAGTCGCTAACTGATTGTTACAAGGCCTGTTTTGGCCGATCATACAGATGGCACCCACAATGACTCAAAGGAGGTCAGTATGGCGACGAAATCGTTGAACGGAAGTCCCTACCGGTTCCAGCTCACCATAAAGGATCTGCTCAACAGCCCAAGGATCTCGGCAGGGAATCAGGAGATCGTGTACCGGGACAGGATGCGGTATACTTACAATGACCTCTTCGAGCGGATCAACCGGCTCGGCAGCGCCTTGACGGACCTGGGCGTACGGCAGGGCGATACGGTGGCCGTCTTCGACTACGATTCCCACCGCTACCTGGAGAGCTTTTTTGCAGTACCCATGCTGGGCGCCGTGCTCTTCATGGTGAACTGGCGGCTCTCCCCGGACCAGATCGAGTACACCATGAACCATGCCCAGGCCGACGTCGTGCTCATCAACTCGGATTTCCTTCCGCTGCTTGCATCCATCCGGAACAGGCTCAAGACCGTCAAGAAGGTCGTGGCCTTTACCGATGCCGCCGAGATGCCGCAGACCGACATAACCATCAATGCCGAGTATGAACGGATGCTTGCCGATGCCTCGCCTGACCACGACTTCCCGGACCTCGACGAGAACACCAAGGCGACGACCTTCTACACCACCGGCACCACCGGTATGCCCAAGGGGGTGTTCTTCACCCACCGTCAGATCGTGCTGCACACCATGAGCGTATGCCTCACGGTCAGCTGCCACGACACCCCCCTGCGGTTCTCCACCTCGGATGTCTACATGCCCATCACCCCCATGTTCCATGTCCATGCATGGGGCTTCCCCTACATCGCCACCCTGATGGGCATCAAGCAGGTCTACCCGGGCAAGTATGAGCCTGAGATGCTCATCAAGCTCATCCTGGAGCAAAGGGTCACCTACTCGCACTGCGTGCCCACCATCCTCCAGATGCTGGTGAACAGCCCCATATCCAAGAAGTTCGACCTCTCGTTCTGGAAGGTGGTCATCGGCGGTGCCAGGCTCCCCAAGGGGCTCGCCAAGGCGGCCCTCGACCTGGGTATCCAGGTCATGGCCGGGTACGGCATGTCGGAAACCTGCCCGGTGATCAGTGTCTCTACCCTGAAGCCGTCCATGAAGGGCCTGGACAACGAGAAGAAGAGCGATATCGTCATCAAGACCGGCATACCCATTCCGCTGGTGGATGTGAAGATCGCCGATCCCACAGGAAAATTCCTGCCCAACGACGGAGAGGCCACGGGCGAGATCGTGGTCCGAGCACCCTGGTTCACCCATGGATACTTCCGGGACCCGGAGAAGACCGAAGAGCTCTGGAGCGGCGGCTGGCTCCACACCGGGGATGTGGGATATATGGACGCCGACGGATACCTGCAGATCACGGACCGGCTCAAGGACGTCATCAAGACGGGTGGCGAGTGGATATCGTCTCTGGACCTCGAGAATGCCATCAGCACGCACGAGGCGGTTCTGGAAGCGGCGGCCATCGGCGTGCCCGATCCCAAGTGGGGCGAGCGCCCGGTGCTGCTGGTGACCCTGAAACCCCCGTTCAGGGGCGACGGCGTCACCGAGGAGGTCCTCAAGAACTTCATGAAGGAATGCGCTGCAAAGGGGACGATCCCGAAATACGGCATCCCCGACCGGTGCATCATCACCGAAGAGATCCCCAAGACGAGCGTGGGCAAGACCGACAAGAAGCTTATCAGAGCAAGGTACGCACAGGAGCAGCCCTCTTCATAACAGGCAATCGCATCACATACACCACCAACGACCTCCGGTGTGTATGGGGCGGGCCCGAAAGGGCCCGCTTTTTTCATCCACTGTTTCACCAGCAAGAATACCCGATTGAATGCATAGCATTCTTGTTGTAATATGATATAACTATATTACGTTGAATCGGCACCTTTGATATCGTTCGGGGGTTTATGGCATGTCGCTGCTCGATCGCTGCTACACCCAGGAGCATGCCCTGTTCCGGGAATCCATCAGGAGGTTCTTCGCCAGGGAGGTGACCCCGTTCGTCGATGAGTGGGAAGAAGCCGGGATCGTTCCCAGGGACGTCTGGTCCAGATTCGGCTCCCAGGGCTTCCTCTGCCCGTGGCTACCCGAGGAGTACGGAGGAACCGGGGCAGACTTCCTCTACACCCTCATCGCCATCGAGGAGGCCAGTCGGACCCACTGCAGCGGTTTCGCCTTCCCCCTCCACTCGGACATCATCGTGCCCTATATCCACAATTTCGCCGACGAGGAGCAGAAGCGGCGTTGGCTTCCCGGATGCGCCAGCGGCAATATCGTCACGGCCATCGCCATGACCGAGCCCGGTGCAGGTTCCGACCTGGCATCCATCCGCACTACCGCAGTTAGGGAAAGAGACACCTACATCCTCAATGGACAGAAGACCTTCATTTCCAACGGTCTGCTCTGCGACCTCGCGATCGTGGCGGCCAGAACCGACCCCAAGGCCACCCCCCCGTACACCGGGATCTCGCTCATCGCCGTAGAGAACGGCACCCCCGGCTTCGAGAAGGGCAGAAAGCTGGACAAGGTCGGGCTCAAGTCCCAGGACACCGCGGAGATGACTTTCACGGACTGCAGGGTGCCAGCGGCCAATCTCATCGGCAAGGAAGGACAGGGATTCTTCTACCTCATGGAGGAGCTCCAGCAGGAGCGCATCGTGTGCGCCGTCATCTGCCAGGCGGCTGCGGAAGAGGCCTTGCGGCTTACCCTCGACTACACCAGGACGCGCGAGGCCTTCGGCAGGCCCATCAGCCGGCTCCAGTACGTCTCCTTCGAGCTGGCCAAGATGGCCTGCGAGGTGGAGGTGGGCAGGGCCTTCCTGGAAAGCCTGCTCATCGACCACATGGCAGGGGCAAAGATCGTGAAGAAGGCCTCCATGGCCAAGTACTGGATCGCGGAGATGCTCAACAGAGTCGTGCCCCAATGCGTCCAGTTCCACGGCGGGTACGGATACATGGAGGAATATCCCATCGCGCGCATGTTCCGCGATGCACGAGTCCAGACCATCTATGCAGGCACCTCGGAGATCATGCTCCTGATCATCTCCCGGTGCCTTGATCTGTAAACCGGGGAGTGACTGTACCATGACAGAACAAGGTATCAAACCACGGAAGAGTTTCGGCGAGGTGCTCGCCATGACGGCCCGCTTCAACCCCAAGGGCGCGGCGATCACCTGTGGAGGGGAAACCATCTCCTGGGGGGAGCTGAATGATCGGGTGAACAGGATTGCGAACGCCCTGAAAGACCTGGGAGTGAAAAAGGGCGACCATGCGTCCATCCTGTTCCACGACTGCCCGGAATTCATCGAGACCAACTACGCCCTCCAGAAGCTCGGAGCCGTTCCCATCCCGGTGAACTTCCGCTTCATGGCCAGGGAGATAGCATACCAGCTCAACAATTCGGATTCGAACATCCTCATCTTCGAGGATCTGTACCTTGCGGAGGTGACCAGGGCACTCGGTGAGACCCCACGGGTCGCACGCGTGGTATGCCTGGCCCGTCAGGGACGAAGCACTCCTGAGGGCATGAGCGACTACCTCTCCCTCCTCCGTTCAGGAAAGGCCCTTGAGCCTCAGCCTGTCACTACAGAGGACGACGTCTGCACCATCTGCTATACCGGAGGCACTACGGGCCTGCCCAAGGGCGTGGTGCTCACCTACGCCAACTTCTGGAACCTCGCCCGGTCCCTCTTTCCCGACCTGCTAGGCAGGCTGGCCTCGGACACGAAGGTGAACTTCGGCAGGATCGTCGCCAGGATACTGCCGGTTCCCGGCATGGAGAAGGGGCTCAACCGGCTCATGGGCTTCCCAAAGGTCCGGACCTTGCTCTCCGATACCCTGCCGAAGGTCGTCTCGGATACAGCCGGCACCGCCTTCGGCCCTATCCTCGGCCGCGTCACGGGCAGCATCTCCCTGTTCATGAACATGCCGCTCTTCCACATGGCCAACTACCAGCTCCTCCTCATCGGCCCCATGTCAGGCCTCCTCCGGTTCATCCTGAGGGAAGGCATCCACTTCGAACCCGGGGAGGTACTGGCCACCATCGAGAGGGAAAAGCCCATGGTGATACTGCTCGTGCCCACCCAGTGGAACATGCTCCTCGATTTCCCCGACCTGGAGCGATACGATCGCCGCAGCCTCCTGGTGGCCATGACCGGGGCGGGGGCGAATCCGGCCCACCGGAAGCGGCAGATCCTGGAGAAGTTCCCCAACGCCCTGGTCGTGGACGTGTTCGGACAGACCGAGATGACCCCGGACACCGCCCTGCGCATCGACGCATCGCCCGAGACCCTCAAGAACAAATCAGTGGGCAAGCCCCTGTCCGGCATTGAGACACGCATCGTGGACGAGGCAGGCAATGAGGTCCCCCCGGGCCAGGTGGGTGAGATCATCTACCGCAGCGGCACCATCATGAAGGGCTACTACGGGGAGGAGCAGAAGACCTCCGAGGTGATCAGGGACGGGTGGTTCCATTCCGGCGACCTGGGCTACATCGATCCGGACGGCGAGATCATCGTGGTGGACAGGAAGAACGAGTGCATCTCCACCGGCGCCGAGAAGGTCTTCCCCCACGAGGTGGAGGAAATCCTCGCCAGGCACGCCAAGATAGACTCTGCCTGCGTTATCGGCGTGCCCGACGATACCTGGGGACATGCCGTCAAGGCCGTCGTGGTGCTCAAGCAGGGAGCACAGGCGACGGAGGACGAGATCATCTTGTGGTGCAGGGACAAGATGACCGGTTTCAAGCGCCCGAAGCAGGTGGTCTTCGCGGAGGCCCTGCCCCTGAGCCCGGTGGGCAAGGTTCTCAGGAAACAGGTGAAGGAACTCTATGGGGGAGTACAGGTCTGATCTTTTGAATACTCTGCATAACCACTGAAAAGGGGGAAAACATAACCTGCCAGATCCATGCATCTCGTGCCCCATGCGAAGAAGTTTGCTCTGCACGAGATGCACGGATCGGGCAGGCCAAGTTTTTATGCAGACATATCATTGCACAGTGACAAGGGGGCATGCATGGGTAACAAGAATTTCATGAGCTTCGCCCGGGCCATTCCCGTGCTGGCGGGCATGGAGCAGACATCGGGCCTGTTGAAGACCTTCTACACCCAGTGGGGCGGGCTCAACGCCCTGCGCATCCTGCTGGGAACCGGATCAAAGACCGGCCACCTCAAGACCCTCAAGGATCTGGCCAATTTCAGACTCGGGGATATTACGCCCAATTTCCTCGTCACCATGTGGGAGGTATTCGGGGAGAGGGAGGCAATCATTTCCGAAGGCAGGCGCTTTACCTATGCCGACCTGAAAGACCGGGCCCTCAGGCTCGCCAATGCCCTTCAGGGTCTCGGCCTGAAACCGAAGGACCGGTGCGCCGAGCTGCTCTATAACTGCAGCGAGTTCTTCGAAGCCTTCTTCGCGTGCTCGCTCATCGGCTGCCCCATGCCTTTTCTCAACTGGCACCTCAGGACAGAGGAGCTCGTTGACGCAGTCAACCGGGTCAGGCCGAAGGTCCTCATCCTCCACGCCGAATTCGCCCCCGAGATCTCCGCTCTCAGAGAGAGGCTGCCGAGCATCGAGCATTACATCGTTGTAGGCGACACTGTCCCCGGGGGAATGCTTGCCTATGAAGGGCTCCTTTCACTATCACCGGACGCCATGCCCGAGACCCACCTCGTTGTGGCACTCAATCCGTACACCGGGGGCACCACGGGCACACCCAAGAACGTGAACTACTACGACAGCATCGGTTACGCCTTCAGCGACCTGGCAGAAACTCCCAGGATATCCCTTGGTGAGTACCTGCGCTACCTCATCCTCCAGTTCAGCTTCCTGTACTGGTTCGGAGGCACCGAGATCAAGGACCCTGTCACGAAGAACATCAGGTGCCTCATCCCGGGCCCTCTCTACCATGCAGGATCCATAGCGGGCTGGGTACCCTTCATCCTCCTGGGGGGCACGGGTGTGCCCATGAAAGTCTTCGATCCGGGGGAGTTCCTGCGGCTCATAGAGTTCGAACGCATCAACTGGGTCTTCGTGGTACCCACCATGCTCGAGCGCATCCTGGCTCTTCCGGAGGAAATAAAGTGTCGATATGACCTGAGTTCCATGCACACCATCATCTGCGCCGCCGCCCCCGCCACCCCCGAGCTCAAGATGGCCACCAACGCCTTCTTCCGGCAGCAGGGCTGCAGACGCAACGTATTCACAGAGTTCTACGGGTCATCGGAAACCGCCGTGTCCTCGGTACTGCTGCCTGGAGACTACGAGGAGAAGCCGGAACGCTATGCCAGCGTCGGTAAGGTGAGGTGCGCCGACACGAGGGTCTTCGACGAGGAGTCGGGGACCTGGTGCCCTCCGGGCAAGGACGGCAGGGTGCTGACCAGGAGCCTCACCACCATCGGCCTCGACTACGTCGGGTCTCCTGAAAAGGTCGAGAGCGCCTTCAAGCGCATAGACGGAGAGCTCTGGTTCGACGACGGCCTGCTCGGCCACATGGACGAGGACGGATTCCTCTACCTCACCGGCCGCGAAAAGGAGATGATCATCACCGGAGGGGTGAACATCTTCCCCAACGAGATCGAGTCCGCCATCAAACGCCACGACAAGGTCATGGATGTGGCGGTGGTCCGCTACCCCCATGCGGAGCTCGGCGAGGTGCCTGCAGCGGTCATCCAGCCCAAGGACGGCCAGACCCTCGGGAAGGATGAGATCATCGACCACCTCAAGGCTCTCAACCTAACGAGCTTCAAGATTCCCCGGCATGTCGAGTTCGTGGAATCCCTGCCCCGCCACATCGACGGCAAGATGCGCAAGAAGGAGATCGAGGACCGGTTCTGGGAGGGAGTGGAACGGAGGGGGTGAGATATCCTCTCAATATGTATGATATGAACCAATGCATCTGGTTCCCGCTCTGATCATGTTCCGGGATCATTGGGTGGACCGATTCAGTCTCGGGATGGTCATGGTTCTATGCATAACCATTATGCTCAAGCCCCCAGTATCGCCCTGGTCCGACCGAAGAATTTGGGGAATTCCGACAGGAGAAAGAACCGGGAAGCCATGACCTTGCCATGGTAGAAAGCGGCCTCCCCATCTTCCTTCACGATGCTTCCCGGCTCTTTACAACGGGTGAAATCCTCAAGTCTGTGCAGGGTCAGGGTGAGGCTCCAGAGGTGCATCCAGGCAAGAACGAGCATGAACATGGCTTGCTGGACCGGTGTGGTCAGCATGAGCAGGTCCTCCATACGGCCCGAGATTAGGTGGCCATTCAAGACCGAAATGACCTCATCCATCTTCTCCATACCCTCTGCTACAATGTCCACACAGGGGGAATCCACCTTGTGCAGGGCCGATTCGACGGTCTTCATCACACAGCTTCTGAAGAAGGAATAGTTATACCGGTCTGGGTTCAGGAGGATCTTTCTCAGCACGACATCCATGGACTGGATGCCGTTGGTCCCTTCCACGATGGACAGGGCCTTGCACGACCGGGCAAGACGCTCTACGGGGTAGTCGCGGCAGAATCCGTACCCGCCGAAGACCTGCATGGCCTCTGCCGTGACGAGCCATACCGTGTCCGTATTGCCGGCCTTGCACAGCGGGGTGAGCAGATCCACCATGGCACGTGCCTGCCGAGCGGCATCCCCATCGTACAGCTCGCCCATGTCGATGTTCCATGCCAGGTAGTAAGTGAACATGCGCATACCATCCACGTATGCCTTCATCCAGAGGAGCATCCTCTTCACATCCGGATGTTCTATGATGGGCACCGCAGGGGCCGTCGGATCGAGGATCCGCGAGTAATGAACGCCTTGGAGCCTCTCTCGGGCATAGGTCAACGCGTGATGATAGGCTGCCGATGAGCTGGCGAGACCCTGGAGGCCGCAGAAGATCCGCTCTTCGTTCATCATCTCGAACATGATCCTCATGCCCTGGCCGATACCGCCCAGGAGATAGCCCATGCAGGGATCATCATCGCCGAAGGAGAGCGCACAGGTGGGCCCTGCATGGAATCCCATCTTCTTCTCTATGCCGGTGCAGAACACGCCGTTCCGGCGGCCGAGGGATCCATCGGTGCCGACGAGGAACTTGGGCACGATGAACAGGGAGAGCCCCTTGGTCCCGGGAGGTGCGTCCTCGGTCCTGGCAAGGACGAGGTGGATGATGTTCCGGGTCAAGTCATGCTCTCCGGCCGATATGAACATCTTGCGGCCTGATATCCGGTACGTGCCGTCGGGAAGGGCAACCGCCCGTGTCGCGACCCGACCCACATCCGATCCAGCGCCCGGTTCTGTCAGGCACATGGTTCCACTCCAGGTGCCGGTGAGCATCTTTTCAAGGTAGAGGTCCTTCTGCTCGGTGGTTCCGAACCTCCTGATGAGTCCGGCAGCGCTGCCGGTCAGCAGGGTCAGGAAGGCAAGAGCCGCACTGGCGGAACAGAAAAGCTCCTTGCATGCAATGGAGACGCTCATGGGCAGTCCCCGGGGGTCATCTCGGTCGGAAACGGCGATAAAGCCTGCATCCACCATGGTCCGATACGGGCCACGAACATAGGACGGCACCGTTACCGTCCCGGCAGAAGGGTCGAAAGACAGCCCATCCTCATCGGCTTTCCCGTCTATTGGGTACCATTCTCCCAGGGAAATCCTCTCCGCGAGGCTGATCGTATCTCCCATGAGATCTCTGTCGAGTATTCCATACCGGGGAAAAGCACACAGCTTGTCCACCTGGAGCATCTCGAAGAGAACAAAGTAAAGATCGCGCATGTCAACGAGTGGTGATTGTGCCATTACAGATTCTCCTTGTTCCTACTCCCTTATCCCGGCTCTGTTTTCTCAGCATGCAAACAATGCCCGGCAGGTATCGATGCTACCAGATAACTTCGGATACCTCCACCTGATACCCATTCCATAGAGTAAAGGAAAGCGGAGGAGATACGGCATGCACTGACAATGACATTGAGAAGAAGTGCGCCCAGCAAGACTCGAACTTGCGACCTTTGGATTCGTAGTCCAATAGACGTTATTGTGAGCTGTATTGCCATACATTTTATTCATTGTTATTTCAATATATTAGATGTTTGCTGTTGTATCATGTATTGACATGTTTCGCCGTTTTTGTTACCCATATGTTACCCAAGCAGGAGGTCATAGACCATGGCCAAGATCCGACTGATCAAATCAGAGATCGACAAACTGCCAAAGCCCAAGGAGGGAGAGCGGGTTGAATACTTCGACAAGAAGACCCCCGGGTTCGGTTTGCGGGTTACCAAGAACAAGATGGTCTATTTCGTTCTCGGGCGGGTGAAAGGCCGGTTGATACGGTACACGATCGGTAAGCATGGCCTTATGACTCCCGACAAGGCCCGCGATGAGGCAAAGGCCCGGCTCGTGGAGATGGCCAATGGCATCGACCCCAACAAGAAGAAGGCCCAGGATCGCGTCAAGGGCACCACACTGGAACAGGCCATCAAGGAATACTTCACTTCCAGGCCCATGCTCAGGGAAAGCACCAAGAGGACATACAAGTGCCTCCTTGAGGAGTGGGTGTCCGACTGGATGGAGAAGCCCCTTGAGGAGATCAGCAAGACCGACGTGGCGAAGAGACACCTCAAGATTGCATCACAGAGGAGCGCTGTCACGGCCAACAACGTCATGCGGACCTTCCGGGCGATCTACAACCACGCCCAGGAGATCTCCGAGGGAGCCCTTCCCGAGAACCCCACCAAGAGGCTTTATCACACCCGGCAATGGTTCCAGGTGGGCAGGAGACAGACGCTCATCAAGGAACACGAGCTGAAGGCCTGGCATGATGCCGTCAGGGAGTACTCAAATCCTGTGGCCATTGATGCCCTACTCCTGCTCCTGCTTACCGGATGCAGAGAACAGGAGATCCTGACCCTGCAGTGGGAAGACGTGGACATGAAGGGAAAGACCTTCACCATTCGCGCCGAGGTCGCAAAGAATCACCGGGAGCACGTCCTGCCCATGTCCAAGGCTGTCTTCGATATATTCAACGGGAGACTGGCCCTCAAAGAGAATGCCTATGTGTTCCCCGGGCAGGGAGGAAAGGAAAACCTGAAGGAGCTCAAGCGCGCAGTCGAGGCTGTCATAGAGAAATCAAAGATACAATTCTGCATACACGACCTGAGGAGGACCTTCACCAGCATTGCCGAACAGGAGGTAAGCTATGCCTTCCTGAAACGCCTCCTGAACCACTACACGGGCAATGATGTTACTGCGGGGTATCTGGTCATATCAACCGAGCAGCTGCGTCTGCCCATGCAGAGGATCACGAACAGGATCATGAAGGCCACGCGGACCAAATGGACCAGGGGGAAGGTTATTCCCTTCAGGAAGTAGACTGACTATGTTAGAGAACGCCCCTTGTGACATTCAGGCCATAGGACGCCTAAGATCGACCAAGGGGCAATACAATATTATTGATGAAGAGGTTAATGCCGATAGATCTACTATCACTTGACAATACTATCGTGAAACGTTACTATGGGTGATACATAGATGATAAAGACCTTCAGGTGCAAGGATACGGAGAAGATTTTCACAGGCCGCCATTCTTCGCGGTTTCCAAAGAGCATGCACCGGGTGGCCATGAGAAAGCTGACCATGCTTCACGGCGCCGCATCCCTGAACTTCCTCCGTGTTCCCCCTGCAAACCGCCTGGAAAAGCTCTCAGGTGACAGAGAAGGTCAATGGAGCATCCGCATCAATGATCAGTGGCGGATATGCTTCCGCTGGCAGGATGGAGATGCATACGAAGTCGAGATAGTGGATTACCATTGAGAAGGGCAGAAAGGAGAACCATCATGAAGAAGACAAAGAGGTCCATGCCCCCAGTCCATCCTGGGGAGATCCTCATGGAAGACTTCCTGAAGCCCATGGGCATCACACAGTACCGGCTTGCCAAGTCCATCGGCGTCCCGCAAAGGCGCATCGGCGAGATCGTGGCGGGCAAGCGAGCCATCACCGCCGACACTGCTCTGAGGCTTGCCCGGTTCTTCGGCACGGACGCCGAGAGCTGGATGAATCTCCAGGCCCACTATGACCTTGAAGTCGCGAACGATAAGCTCAGCGACAAGATAATGAAAGACGTGCACCCCTTCGAGGCGGCAGCGTGAGGACCTGAGGGGAAAGAAACAATAACGGACCGGCGAAGTGCTGGAACACCGCGCCGGTCCTGACCACGCACATGAGGAAGCATGTGAATGGCTGATAACCATCCTATCGAAACCTCACAGATCTATCAACATTCATGCGCATATATGCGCGCGTTATCTTCTTGTGCGGTGCTTTATGCAATCAACCGCGCCATAGGTGCGGAACAAGGGAGGCGTATTATGGATGAACGTGCAGGTACAAGGCTCAAGGCAGCTCGAGAGATCATGACCGGTCTTTCGGAACAGGGGATTCGATGTGACCTCTTCAAGGCGAACAGGATCATGGTCAATCTGTGGACAGCCTACCAGAAGGGTGCCAAGGAAGATCCGGGGATGATGGCGGCAGTCCTAAACGGTGAATTTCAGATCAAAGGGGGTGTAGCATGAAAAAGAGCACAGTGAAGAACAGTCTAAATTTCAAACCTGCATTATCGATGGATCAGATCAGTGAGTTTGAACACAACATCGGGAATGTCAACGTAAGACGCCGGGCGACCATGCTCACCCTTACAAAATCGAAGGACGAACTGGTTAAGGGTTTAATGGACAATCCCGAGTGCTTTGTTGCTCTTTTTGAAGAGGTCAGCACCTATGTGGAGCATATGAAGGGCGGCCTTGCACTGGCCGAGTGTGCACAGGCGCGGCTCATCAGTGTAGGTATGGTTCTCACCGGGGAGGAAGCAGCATGAAAAGAAGAGATGACTTTCTTTCACGGTATCCTGACCGGCTCACAGATGAAGAGAAGAAGGAAATTGAGCTTGTAACGCACCCAAGAATAGCCGGTCTTATTCAGAAAATCAGAGAACAAGGAAAACTCGAACTGTGCATACAGAATATGGAGAAGATATTGGCCGCAGGCAAGAATGGCATGGATATCAAGAAATTCAACGAGGAGATCCGCAAACCTGGCGTGTATCTTGGGGAGCCCGGCAGAGCTGAAGAACTCATATCAAGGTGTATGTGATAAGGCGACACTATGACTATACGGCCCGGGTATGACCCGGGCTTTTATCAATAAACTAAAAATCATCAAGATTACATCCACAACTTGACAAAACCATTCGAAAGGATTAGAGAGAAGAAAAATACAGCATCATAAAGAGACCCTCGAGTGTCCGATGCGAAAGGAAAAAGCATGGACACTCGTTTTGATTTTTTCAGTCAGGCCTTAAGTTCGAAAGTTCTGTTAACAACTAAAGAAGCTGCTGCGTTACTTGGTATTGGCAAGAGCACCCTTGACCAGGACAGGCTCTATGGGCGCCTTCGCATTCCCTTCATACGCCTCGGAAGATCCGTCAAATACCGCCTCTCTGACATCGAAGCATATCTCAAGAACCTTAAGGCATTCACATCCACCAGTGAGAAAGACGAGGGGGTGCGTTCATGAGACCCCCTTCTTATGGTTCAGCGCCAAAAACAAGCGCACCTCTCCCCGGGGCGGGGGATGAGGTGGATAAAGCGGCAGGTACAACTAGGAATGATTCCTATCTATCGCACATCAACAATGATGTCAAGGCTAGGTTCACGTACATTAGTTTAATGTTGAACCCAATCAGGAGACTGATCATCTGCTTGCTGGTCTCTGGAAGGTACACATCGAAGAAATCACTGCTCGTAGACCGGCTCATGAAGGCGATAGAGGAGGTGCAGCGATGAGTGAGATTCTGGCCATGAACATCCCCGAACCGCTCAAGGCTGCCCCTCAATGGGTGGTCTGGAAATACGAGCTGCGCAATGGTAAATGGACGAAACCACCATATCAGGCAGGAAACCCCGCACAGAAAGCCGACAGCACAGACCCCTCGACCTGGGGAACCTTCGATGATGCACTCAGGGCAAGCGAGAACGGGCACAACCTGGACGGCATAGGCATGGCCCTGACAGAGCAAGATCCGTGGGCGGGCATTGACCTGGACCATTGTATTGACGATACCGGAGCAATTCAGCCCTGGGCGCAAGCCGAGGTTATTCGTTTCAATTCCTATACCGAAGTCACACCGAGCGATCATGGGTTGAGAATATTCATCAAAGGGCGGCTACCCGGTAAAGGCCGAAAAAAGGGCAATCTTGAGGTATATGATAGGGGGCGGTATCTCACTGTGACAGGACACCACCTGCCTGGAACACCCCTGGAGATCCACGAGAGACAGGCGGCCCTTGATGCGTTCCTGGCTGAGCATTTTCCAGAGTCAAAGCCCCAAGAGAACAACACCGACAACAAGGCCCGCCCCTGGCTGACAGATGACGAGGTTATCAAGAAAGCAACGGCATCAAAACAAGGCGAGAAATTCAAGCGGCTCATAGCGGGGGACTCCTCCGAGTATCCTTCACAGAGCGAGGCAGACGCGGCCCTTGCCCTAATCCTGGCCTTCTGGTGCGATAAAAACCTTGCGCAGATGGACCGCATCTTACGGGCATCCGGCCTGTATCGGGAGAAGTGGGATGAGAAGCGCGGCGCGAAGACCTACGGCGAGATGACTTTGGAGAGAGCCGCAACTCTGTGTAGAGAGACATATGCATCAGGAGTGGTATCCTCAGACGATACAAAGAAAATAAAGCCGGAAGCCTGGGAAGAACCACTGCTATTGGGTGAGATCAACACGCCTGAGATCCCCTGTAACCTTCTTCCTGATTGGCTTGGCGAGTACTGTGAGGCCGTAAGAAGGGCTACTCAAACACCTGCAGGTCTGGCTGTTATGATGGGTCTCTCGACTGTAGCAGCTTGTCTCCAGAAGAAGTTCGAGATCTGCCCTTATGGTGATGATTACACCGAACCTCTCCCAGTGTGGACAGCAACTGGCCTTGATCCTGGGACCAGGAAGACAGCAGTCAAGACAGCCATGACGGGAACTCTTGTGGCATGGGAAACAGACCAGGCTGAAGCATTACGTCCAATGCTTCGTGAGACACAGCATCAGAGAGACATCGGCCTGAAGCGCATTGATCAGCTGAAGGTTCGCGCAGCTAAGCCTGATACTTCTGACGAGGACCGCGAAATCATTATGCGGGACATCCGGAAGATTGAAGATGAGCTCCCTTATGATGCCCTTTCTCCACGTATATGGTGTGATGATACCACCCCTGAACGGCTTCAAAACCTAATGGCCGACCATGGCGAAAAGATGGCTCTTCTCAGTGACGAGGGAGGAATCTTTGAAGTCATGTCTGGGCTTTACAGTAACGGTAAGGTTAACCTGAACGTATTCCTCCAGGGGCACGCCGGTTCACCTGTCCGTGTAGATCGACAGGGACGAACCGTTACAATGTACAAACCAGCTCTAACTCTAGGTTTAACCGTACAACCTGACGTCATAGCTGACCTGACCAGCGGGGATAAGCGGCGGTTCAGGGGAAACGGGACCCTGGCACGGTTTCTCTACTGCATGCCACGCTCTACAGTAGGCAGTAGAGATATGAGGAAACGCTCAGTACTCCCAGAAACCACAAAGGCAAGATATGATAATGGAATCCTTGAACTCCTCAATATCCACCCAGTATATGACGAACGTGGTAGGGAAAGACCACGTATCCTGTCATTGTCCCCCGATGCTTTGTCAGCATGGGTGCAATTCTCTCAGTACATCGAGAACAGACTAGGGGAATCAGGCGACCTCTTCGGTATCCAGGACTGGGCGAGCAAGCTCCCTGGCGCAGCTCTACGGATAGCCGGACTCTTCCATGTGGTCGAACATGGCGAGTCAGTCCCGACCATCAACAGACAAACCATTGAACGGTCTCTTGATCTGGCTGAACTCTTGATAATTCATGCACAGGCTGCCTTTGATCTCATGGGGGCAGACCAGGCATTCAGTGATGCAAAGTTCATCCTCACATGGATCATTGAAAATGGCCAGGAATCATTTCAGAGAAGCACGTGCCTGAAAAAGCATTCAGGAAGGTTCAGGCGGGTTGAACGTCTCATAAAGGCCCTCCAAGTTCTGACCGAGCGCAACATCATCAGCGAGCCAAGCAAGAAGGGGACGTCAGGGCGCCCGGAGATTATCTACTTCGTGAACCCCGCTGTCCTGAATATGGGGCAGTCATGACGTGGCGAGAATTTCAGATCTCTACCCCTATCGAAAAAAACGGATTAAACGGAAAAAGTCCTGTTGAGGAAACTGGGGCACCCCCTTTATCCGTTATTTCCGTCAAATCCGCAAAAGATTGTTCCGTACTCATGACCACCAGCTACGACCCGGAGGCCTCAAAGACGATACTGTTCAATGTCCCGGGTATTGGTGACTTCTGGTGCGTGGTAGATGAGACGGCCCGGGCTGAAGTAGCGGGTGATGGTCTGCCCTACATTCTCCCCGATGATCTTGCCTTCATCGCCGAAGGAGCAACGAAACAAGACCGCTTCAACCGGCTCCTTGGAAGGGTCTCGCGCAACCATTCCACTGTTCAGGGTATTCTCGATATCTTCCCGGGCTCCAAGGTGACGAAAGTCACCCGGAGGAACGCATCATGATAACCTTGACCATCAACCGGAATATCGAGGCCCGGGGGCTCCCCTCTTCTGTGGCGGCAGAAATCACCAGGGACCTGACCAGGGAGAACCCAGCCTATGTCCAGGCCGAAAGGTATGGCCGATGGACCGGGAACATAGAACAAACCTTGCGCTTCTATTCGCACGAAGGCCCGGCTCTGATATTGCCCAGGGGATACATCCGACATCTGATAGCGATCATGGAGAGACATGGGCTCGAGCACCAGATGGAAGACCAGACCAGATACCTCCCTCCTGTGGCCTTCGACATGCAAGCCGAGCTCAGGCCCTACCAGGATGCCGCTGTCCAGGACATCCTTAAAAGGCGTTTCGGAGTTCTCCAAGCTCCACCTGGCGCTGGAAAGACGGTCATCGCCCTGGCAGTAATCGCAGAAAGGAAGCAACCATCACTCGTCATCGTCCACACCAAGGAGCTCCTCTATCAGTGGCGGGCACGGGCATGCGCCTTCCTGTGTATGACTGAAGACGAGGTGGGGCTCATTGGTGATGGACACCGACGTATGGGGGACCGGCTTACCATTGCCCTCGTCCATTCTCTGTATAAATTGGGCAAAGAGATCTCCCCCCAGGTGGGCTTCCTCGTTGTGGATGAATGCCATCACACCCCAGCCCGGACCTTCACTGATGCGGTGAGCCTCTTTGGCTGTAAGTACATGCTCGGTCTGAGTGCAACCCCGTACCGGCGGGATGGGTTGACCAAGACCATCTATCTCTACCTCGGGGTCAGTGTGCATGAGATCGATCATCGGGCCCTTATCGAAGAGAACCATATCATGCCCGCCCAGATCGTGGCACGGGAGACCTCATTTGACTACCCGGACCCTGCGGGGGACTATCAGGGATGTATCCAGGCCCTGACCCAGGATTCCGACCGAAACGAGATGATCCTTGCCGATGTGGAGGCCGAGACAGCCAAGGGCAGTGGGGTTGCCCTTATTCTATCCGACAGGACCGAGCACTGCAGGTGGCTGCAACGGAAGCTTCAGGCCAGGGACATCGAAACCAGGCTCCTGACCGGTAGCCTTGGGAAGAAAGAGCGGGCGCGGACTGTGGCCGATTTGAACGAAGACAAGGCCCAGGCTCTCGTGGCAACCGTGCAGCTCATTGGTGAAGGCTTCGACCTGAAGCAACTCTCTAGCGTATTCCTTACAACACCCATCAGGTTCGACGGGCGGGTAAAGCAGAGTGTGGGACGCGTACTCCGGACCCATGAGGGAAAGGTCTCTGCCAGGGTCTTCGACTACGTGGACCGGGCTCCGGTACTCAGATCAAGCTTCAAGGCACGGTGCCGGGCGTACCAGGAAATAGGCTGTTTACTGCCCATGTAGACCCTCACAAACCCTCACACTTTTGAAGGAGATCGACACATGAAAGAAGTAACAAAAGCTAATATTTTGGAAGAACCGACATTTGCAGATCGGGTCAAAGAACTCAGCCCATATGATCGCAGATGGCTCGATGCCTATCTTGGGGAAGCATTATATAATCTCACAGAAGCAGAGAGGATTGCCGGCAGAAGGCATACGAGTGAAAATGCACTTCGGGTGGCGGCTTACAGGACTTTCGAGAGGATGAAGCCCATTATTGGGATGCTGATGGAAGATGCAGGTCTATCGGACACACGAATCTATTCAAAGATCATGGAGAAGTGGGATGCCAAGAAAATAGTCAGAGTGTTTAACAAATTCGGGAAAGAAGTAGCATCCTACGAGGTGGACGACAATCATACGCAGATGAAGGTTCTTGAATTTGCCCTCAAGGTCAAAGGACTTCTCAATAACAAAGTCCCCTACGACATAGACAGACAGATCGAGCTTGAACTGGCGAGGATTGCCGCCAGCAGAGATACTTAAGCTATGGTTCCTTTTCAAGATCTCTGTTATCAGCATTATTATCGAACAAAGAAATACCTACGGGAGGAATCAGGCATGAAGAATGTTGAGATGAAGGCAGAAGGAAACATCCTTACTATTACAGTCGATATTACGAAAGAGTTCGGACCATCGTCATCGGGTAAGACCATCATCATTGCATCGACCGAAGGGAATGTCTCTATTGAAGGTCATGAGGAAATCAAGGTGGGGCTGAACGTTTATAAGAAGAAATAGTAAGGCGGAGCTAGTCCATCTAGCACCTACAGATATTATATTCCAAGATCATCGGTTCTCCCTTCACCTCTCTCAGGTGCTTCCTTTGCTCTGCCCTTAGCTTTCTGAGGGCTAACCATTCCTCAGCTTGGACCTTCAGGTAACGTGAACAAGGGGGTTTGATGAGTTTTATATTTATAACTCTCATGTATTGTTCATGAAAAGTAGATCTAACCGTTATTCGTACTTTATCGCAATTCCACGTATCTTTGGTATGTTTCCACCACCAACAGTCTGATACCCGCCTAACCAAGGATTATACATAAGTCCTTGTGGTTGTGCCTCTTTCGTTTCATCTGTTGGTATAATCGCATCAGCCCCAATCTCTTGTGCTTTGTGTCGCATGTTTTCTAGAAGATCTGGGATCAATACGTTCTGACCCCCTATGGTTTCAAGTATTGCAATGGTTTTATATGGTCTCTCAGGAGGTGCCGATAGGATCTGTACACTACTCGTTGGAAGATACTTTGTATTTGGGTCTAGCATTACAGCACTTGTATTTGCCACACAGCCTGATATTAGGGTTGATAAACAAAAGTAGAATAGCATTTTTTTAAGATTCATAAGGCCTCCCTTCTCAGGGAAATTATTAAACCCGCTTATTCATCATAGTTCCATGATGCCAAAGAACATCAATCAATATGATTCATTATAGAGAGGCTGGATATCAATTGTTGACAAGTTCTCAGAAAAGATTACCTTTATACTATTCCAATTTGCAAGAATTATTATGGTCAAATAATATGTCTATTATAAGCTGTCTTGTATGTAATACTCCCAATAGAGTACCTGAGAATGACAATTTCTCTCTCCCCCTTTGTGGAAAGTGTAAGTCACCACTAATAGAACGGCTGGATAATATTAACTCATCGATACATAACACTATACTGAATGACAGATGTGTTATTTGTGGTTACCCAGCGCATCAATACAATAGCCTTGTAAATGGCAAGGTATTTCATGAGGAATGCTATAAGTGTTTGCTTCAAGCCCAGATAAGGATTGAAGAGAATATAGTCTTTCTGAGAAAAAGAATTCATGAATTAAAAACCAAGCAGGAAAAAGCCAGATCAGTAATAGGTAGACTTAGAATATGGCTGACTGGGGAGCAAGAAGATATTATCGATACCATCCTTCGTAACAGCCATCCAGAACTCAAGATGGCCGAACTTTTAAAGCTAAATGAAACTATCTCTAACAACCTTCAATCTCTATATGACTACTGGCCAACATACCCACCAGATTGGGAGACGAGAAAAGACAAAGTAAGGAGTAATCAGCAATTCTGCGAAGAATGTCGTCAACATATAGGTCCATTGCATGTTCATCATATTATTCCTCTATCCAAAGGGGGCAATCATAAAAATGAAAACCTCAAGTTGCTATGTGAGGGATGTCATAGCACAGTTCATGGTGGTAGAGACTTCACGTATTCATATCCCGATGAAGAACCGAGCAGCTATATTCAAAGATTAAGAATGCTGAGGGAGGCAATTAATAATGGACAGATCGTCCGTTTCTCTTATACCAGATATGATGGAGTCCAAAGTTTACGATCAATAATTCCTCATGAGATAATACCAGTTAATGATACTGCTTGTGTAACAGGGTATTGTTATCTTCGTGAGGAAAAGAGAACTTTTTCAGTCAAACGCATGAAGAATGTCAGGATCAGCGACAGTCCTGGCAAATGTTATTATAAATGATTCTGGTGATGTGGAGGAATAATGTCACAGAGAAAGTTGAGACTTCTCCCTGGTGGGAAGATGTCGCCTGAAGAGCGTAAGCAAAGACTCGCCCTGTTGCGCTCACAAGCCAAAGACCTCGATTGTCTTCGGAACGAGATGGAAGGGATAGCTCCTGGCGAGGAACATGAACTGTCTGAGGCGAGCCTACGTGCATTGCTGAGGATTCGGAGAAAACTTGAAAGAGAACTTGAAGACTAATTCTCTTTGAGATTGAGTCTCTTCATAACAAGGGGGAGGTAAGACAGGCAATGAACAAAATCCAAAGGTTCATTCTGTTTGTAGCAGCTGGAGTTACCTTTCTTATGTTGCTGTTTCCTCCGACCAACATAGTATCTTTACGAGCCCCTAGAACTGTTTACCAACACTATAAATTATTATTTGATCTTGGAGGAACAGTAAACGCAGGAATGCTTATCGCTCAGTTCATCGCTGTTCTATTGATTACCGGTCTTCTGTGTTTTGCAATGAAGGATAAAACCTGATCTCTTTCCTACCCCCCGTGCCTTTCCCTTTTCATCCGATCACTTCCTCAACGGCATCATGGAAGTCATTCTCATGCACCAGGAGTAGCCTACTCCCCTGCTTGCGCAGTTGGATTGCCTTCTCTACCTTCCTGCCGTAGCAGGCATATGCCCAGCAGGGATTCCCCTCTGATCCTATGACCAGGTAATCGAGGTAAGGAGTAACTGAACTCAATATGTGGCCACCAAGGATCCGGACGATCTCCTCGAATTGATCTCGGGAGCACCTGCGAGAGGCGCCGGTAAAGCAGAAAAGGGAATCCTTGAACGTTATCGTGGGGCACACAGTGCAGAGTCCGTTAACGGTCTTCCCGGCAGAGACAGGGGGGCGCGCTATGGTCTGCTTGTCCCCTGCGGCTGTGAACTCGTCGAAGAATGCGAGGAGATACTCATGCTCCTTCTCATCGATCTTCCCGTCCGCCATCACGGTTGTTATCACGGTCTCCACCTCATCGTACGGCCAGCATCTACGGAGATACTCATGCTCCTGCAGCCATTCCGTTAGCCCGTTCAGCTCTTCCTCAGTGATGATCCTGTCCGACGCGATCGCTCCCATGATTGCGTGAAGGCGCTGGATCCCGGCGGTCACAGTGCTGTAGTACTCGGTGGAGCAGAATCTCTCACACAACCAGATGATGTCCTCCCTCTCATCCCCTGTGATGACCCCGTCCTCGAGCACGCTGGATATGACCGGGAGGATCTCATTGAAGGGATGCCGGTCACGCAAGGACTGATGGTCATTGATCCAGTCGGTTAGAAACTTCAGCTCGGCAGGGCTGATCCTGGCGTCTATCGTGATCCCCTCCATGGTGCCGAGCAGGGAGTTGACCGCTTTGTCCAGGCGGGATTTGTTCGTATAGCGGAAGTACTCGGAATGATCTGAATGCATGGCTCAACCTCCCTCTCTCATCATTTGCAGCTGACGGGGATATCAGATGCGGAACGAGGCAGGATGTTCAAGCCGATCCCATGTCATCAACTCATGGAAAACCGCAAGGTTATATATCACAATCCGGGAACCAGATAAACGCTATGTATTGAAGGGTTGATTCAAGAGGTCCGGAGATCCTCTCCCATGAGACTGATTCAAACTCGATCCATGATCTCAGGTGAGTCATTCCCCGGACTGTTCACTTTCTTCGATACCTCGTAGGCCTCCATTCCCTGCTCAGGATAAGGTTTCAAGTATCTGAGGAGATCCGTATCAGCAGGGGCAGCACTCAGCCAGAAACCATAAGCCTCGGGCGCCAAGATGACCGGCATCCTGTTGTGGATACCAGCAACAAGGGCATTTGCATCAGTGGTGATGATGGTACTGGAGAGCAGCTCGCGGCCGTTCTCCTTGTCGGTCCACCTGTCCCACAGACCAGCGAAGGCGAAGGGCTCTCCATTCTTCATCCGGATGAGAAAGGGGGTCTTTGCCCTTTCCTCTTTCCTCCACTCGTAGAATCCATCGGCGAAGATGATACACCGGCGCTTTCTGAAGGGGTCCCTGAAGGATGGTTTCGATGTTAGGGTCTCGGCCCTGGCGTTTATCATCCGGCTGCCGATGCTCATGTCTTTCGACCAGGAAGGTATGAGTCCCCAGCGGGTAAGGGTGAGCCTGGGAACGGGGGTATTGATGACCGTGAGGATGTCTTGGGTGGGGGCAATGTTGTACCGGGGATGAGAGGCGCCGGCCGCAGCCTCTTCAATCTCGATGTCCGGGAGCATGACCTTGATCTTTTCGGGGTTCAGTATCTGAATAAAGCGGCCGCACATGGGAATGCTCCTTTGTGATCATGATATAAAGGCTTTCCGTAAAAAGTCCATACATCCATGAGCCGCCCTCTCCCCTCTACCTTTACACCCACCCGGCCGAGTGATAGAATCCATTCCCCCTGCAGACAGGGGGAGGAAAAGGGGGAGCTGGTACACCATGGACAGAATCTTTGCCCTTGTGGACTGCAACAACTTCTATGCTTCATGCGAGCGGGTGTTCAACCCCTCGCTCGAGCACAAGCCCGTGGTGGTCCTGTCCAACAATGACGGCTGTATCATCGCCAGGTCGAACGAGGCAAAGGCCCTGGGGATCCGCATGGGGCAGCCGCTCTTTGAGTGCAAGGACCTGATCGCCCGGAACAAGGTGCGTGTCTTTTCCTCGAACTTCAGCCTGTACGGGGACCTCTCCCGCCGGGTGATGGAGGTCCTTTCCATGTTCACCCCTGAGATGGAGGTCTACAGCATCGACGAGGCCTTCCTTGACCTTACCGGCATGCCCGGGGACCTCACCACCTACGGCAGGAGCATCCGGCAGAGGGTAAAGCAATGGGTGGGGATCCCGGTCTCCATCGGGATCGGTACGAGCAAGACCCTGGCCAAGGCAGCGGCAAAGGTGGCGAAGAAGGCCCCGGGGTGTGGTGGCGTGTTCGACATCACGGGCCATGAGGAGGAGGTCCTGGCCGGCGTTGAAGTGGGGGACATATGGGGTGTGGGACACCGGTATGCCCGTTTCCTCAGGGATCATGGGATCCTGAATGCCCGGGACCTCAGGAACGCTCCCGATGAATGGGTAAGAAAGCACATGACAGTCATGGGCCTGCGCATGGTCACGGAGCTCCGGGGAGTGTCCTGTATCCCTCTGGATGAAGCTGAACCGCCGAAAAAGTCCATTCTCTGCTCTCGATCCTTCGGTCGGAAGGTCTACAGGATCGAAGAACTCGAGGAAGCTGCGGCCGCCTATGCTGCCCGAGCAGCGGAGAAGCTCCGAGACCAGGGATCGGCAGCGCAGTGCGTCCAGGTGTATCTCATGGAGTTCCCCTTCAACGATGGCTTCCCCAAGACGCGCATCTGCTCCACGTCGTTTCCCGTGGCCACGGCCTACACTCCGGAGCTGATCCGTGTGGCCAAGGCCCTGATACGTCGCATCTATCACCGGGGCCCGGCCTACCGGAAGGTAGGGGTGATGCTCTCCGGCATCGTGCAGCGTGGCCAGGTGCAGCTCAACCTCTTCCATGAGGGACGGGAGGGGGAGCGGGAGATCCGTCTCATGGGCACCGTGGACAAGATGAACCAGAGATGGGGGCGTGGTACGGTCACCTTCGCTGCCTCGGGGTTCGAGCGGCCCTGGTGGATGAGACAGACCCACAGGTCGGCGCAGTTCACCACGTCATGGGCGGAGATACCGGTGGTGAAGGCGTGAAAATGGCGTGGAATGTCTCTATAAGCCAATGGAGGGTCTTTCCCAGGCAACACGGAAGAGCTGATAAAATCTTTTTTTGTTACCCATGTGTTACCCATGAGATCTTGTCGGGATAATATTTCAGGAAATCTTGTTTAAAATCAAGTGCGCCCAGCAAGACTCGAACTTGCGACCTTTGGATTCGTAGTCCAACGCTCTATCCAGCTGAGCTATGGGCGCATACGGGATTTGAACTTTCTGC
>Ga0209203_1000769_pt1 | contig 25695 bp, 24 predicted proteins | sample AD_UKC109_MetaG_FD_184423 | JGI IMG/M metagenome (GOLD analysis project Ga0209203, IMG submission 184423) | Active sludge microbial communities of municipal wastewater-treating anaerobic digesters from Hong Kong - AD_UKC109_MetaG (SPAdes)... | ecosystem: Engineered > Bioreactor > Anaerobic >... | reverse complement strand
CGCCGCATCAGCGCCGGCTGGCCCGGCGTCGCCAACGAGCTATTGGAGCAGACGTTCGGCGGTACGGCGCTTTTGTTGCAAAACGCGCTGGGCGGAATGGTCACCGGCGCAACCTCGCGCGACGACGGCGCCTTCGATCCGCGCGACGGCGCTCCGTTCGTCGGCCGGCTCGGACGGCGCATCGCCGAATATGTGGAGTGCGGCCTGCGCGAGAACGGTCGGCCGATCAAGGTGGACACGATCGCCACCGAGCACGCCGCGTTTTTGCTGCCGATCGAAAACAAGGTGTTCCGCCTGGCCGCGCGGCTCAATATTTTCCCGCGTTGGATGTTGGGGCAGGATAAAAAATCCGTCATCACCGAGGTCAATATCGCGCGCCTGGGGCCGGTGGTCATGGCCACCTTGCCCGGCGAGGCGCTGCCCGAAGTGGGCTTCGCCGTCAAGCAGATGCTCGGCGCGCCGTATCCCTGGGTGCTCAATCTGGCCTGTGACGAACTGGGGTATTTATTGCCCGAGAGTCATTGGCTGCAGCGCAATTATCGTTACGAGCAAGCCATGTCGCCGGGCTCGCAAACCGTGCCGCTGATTTTCGAAAAGCTCAAGGAATTGCTTCGCGCGGATTGAACGAACGGCGCAGCAGACCGCGCTCCTTTCCCGCTTTCGCCATTTCTTCCAACGTTCGATGAACGTCCGCCGGAAAATGCCGCGCGCAAGCCGCCGCCGTTTCGCTCGCGCTCGGCAGGGGATAATCTTCCAGCAGCTTGCGCAGATAGTCGACGTCGGTGTGCATTTGATCGGCGAGGTTGGGCAGCGGATCGGCCGCATGGTCGCGAAAATGCTGCAACGATTTATCCCACGCCAGCAGGATGCGCTCGACGCCCTGCGGATGATTTTTGATGTACTCGGCTTTGCCCAGCAGCAACAGGCGTTGCGGAATCGCGGCGACCGTTTGCAGGGCGGCCTGCGTTGCCGATTGCCGGTCCAACGGCGTGCAGGCCAGTTGCAGCAACGTCGCGCCGGTATTGCCGGCCGGGCTCGACAACGGCAGCGCCTCGTGCATGGTCAACGCGGAAAAGTCGATGTTGTTTTGCGTCATCCAATAGGCCAGGAGCACTTGCCCCGCCAGTCCGGCGAAATTGACCCATTCGCGCCGTTCGCGCCACGAGTCCGTTTCACGGCTGAGGATGGCCAGCGGCGTGGTCGGTCCGAGATCGGCGATGATCCGCCAGGTCGGATTCGCGTTGAGCAAAATCAACGCCTGTGCCTCGGTGAGCAACGCGGTGTCGATTTCCTCGGCGGTCAGCGACTCGAGCATTTCCTCGTCGCTTTTGGGCGTCCGAAATTTGATCTCCAGCTTTTGCGTCTGCGCCATGCCGCCCGAGGTGGCGTGCATGTGGAAAATGACGGCCGCCGGCGTGTGCCGGTTCCAAACCATGTTGACGTTGGAAAAAATCTCCTCCCGCCTCTGTGTGCAGGCCGCCGTCGCGACGATGAGTAACAGGCAGAAGAGGATATGCCGAACGCGCATCAGCCGCTTTCCCCCGGGAGGTGTGCGGAAAAATTATTTTTACAGCCGCCGCAACGCGAAATCGCCGACGTCCGAATACAGTTCGAAAACGCGACCGAGAATCGCCTTGCCCGTGCGCCGACGATGCCATTCGCAATACGCCACCAGCGCATGGAACGTTTTGAGCCCGGCGTAGATCGGCGAAAGCTTGATGCGATGTGTGTAACGCTGCAAAAAAGAGGCGTCGAACGTTTGCGCCGCGAGCGCTTCGCAGGCCGCGCGGGCGGCCATCTGCGCGCTGACCATGCCCAGGTAGATGCCGCCGCCGGTCAGCGGATTGACGAACCCGCCGGCGTCGCCGACGACCAACACGCCGTCGCCGTGCAGTTGGTCGGCCACGTAGGAGGGGATCAACCCCGAGGTTTTGCGCACGATCTTGCGCCCGCGCAGATCGTCGCGGCTGTCGATGAACTCCTGCAGCAGCTTGCCGATGCGCCCGCCCAGTTGCGCGGTCGGTCCGCCCATGCCCACGTTGAGCGTGTCGGTCGTGGGGAAAACCCAGTAATAGCCGTAGGGCAGTTTTTCGCCGTTGAACAGAAACTCGAACGCCTCGTGCGGATTGTCGGGATAATCCAGCTCATAGGCCACGCCGACGATCGATTCGCGTTTGTGGTCCACGCCGATGCGGCACACCTGCCAGGCCATCGAGCGGGCGCCGTCGGCGAAAATGACGATCTTACCGCCGACCTGGTAATGCGTTTCGGTGGCGCGATCCAGCACCTTCACGCGCTTGTGGAACGGATCGTAGTCGACGACTTTCTGATAACAGCGCAGGTGCGCGCCGACCGATTCCGCGCGCCGGGCGAGGAACGGATCGAGTTCGGTGCGCTTGACGCTGACGTAAATCGGTTTGTCGGCCTGGTAGAGTTTCTTTTTTATGGCGATGTCCAGTTGCACCTTGTTGATGCGCTTGTGCACCAGTGAGTCGGGCAGGTCGAATTTTTTCAGCAGAAAATTGCCCAGGCCGCCGCCGCAGGAATTGAACTGTCCGGGCACTTTGTCGCGCTCCAGCAACAGCACGTCGTAACCGGCCTTGGCGATCTCATACGCGGCCGTCGAGCCGCAAGGCCCGGCTCCGACCACCACCACATCATGCATTTCGCAATTCATCGCGTAACCTCTCACGCCCACCACTTGAGCAGGAACAACAAAGCGCCGGCGGCGACGAACAACAGCCGATACGCCGTCTGATACAACCGATCGTAGCCGATCCACGTGCCGCGCACGGCCCGCCAATGCAACACCGCGTGCGGCGGATAAATCAGCAAATACGGCACCGCTTCGCGCCAGCCCGTCACGCCGGTCGCGGCCAACAGGAACAAATAAACGAACGCCACGGTGAACACGCCGAAGGCGAAACGAAACACGCGTTCCGGGCCGTAGACGACCGCGTTGGTGCGCAGGCCCGCCTCGCTGTCGGGTTGATGATCTTTCACTTCGTGATTGAGGTGCCCGGCGGCGAAAACCAGCGCGAAATACGCGCCGACCAGCAAGCCCTTTTCGTCGATCGGCCGCACCGCCGCGTAACCGAGCACGAACTGCAGCACGCCGCCGATCAGGTGCACCGTCGTGCCGAACACCGGCCGCGCTTTGGCGTAAATGTGCGGATGCGAATACAGCGTCCAATTGCCCATGATCAACAGCCAGGGCACGAGGCAATGCGGGAACCACAGGAAATACAGCAACCCGGAGACGAACGCGCCGAAGTAGATCAGGCCGATCATCTCCTTGTCGCTGACTTCGCCGGTCACGGCGGGATTGCGGTTCAGGCGCTGGTTGACGCGGTCGTGCTCCAGTCCGCCGTAGCTGTTGAGGCAATACACGTACATCACCAGCGGGTAGGTGGCGACGATGAACTTGAGCGCGAGCCAACCCAGGCCGTCGAGGCTATCCGCGCCGATCAGCATGCCGATCAGCGGAAAACCGATCATCAACATCGATTCGATCGGCCGCGTCGCCAGCAGGTAATGCCACAGCTTGCGCATCAGCGTGAATCCGGGAAATTGTCGGGCAAAAAGTCGACCGTGTACTCGGCCAGCTTGACCACCTCGGCCACGCCGTCCTCCGCGCTTTTCGGCGACGGCAACCAGGTGATGACGTAGGCGGGCAGGTCGGGATGATATTTTTTCATGAACTCTTCATCGCGACTCCGCCCGTAATTGACGTAATACAGCCGCCGGTCGTTGAGCAACCGGCTGGTCGCCGGACGCCCGACCACCCAACTGTCCTGGAAATTGTAATCCTTCGTGCCCTTCAGGTAGTAGTTGGTGAACACCACCGCCCGTTCGGGAACGTCGTATTGCTCCAGCACCTTCTCGAACTGGCCGACGTTGTTGCCGACCCGCGCCAGCGCGCGCGCCTGGTACTGATGGAAGGTAACAAAGGAAATCACGCACGAAAACACAACGAACAACGCCAGGCGCCGCCGGGCCTTCGCGCGCGGCATCCAGTACATCAGCAGGCGCACGGCCGACTCGAAACCGCTGACGGTCAGCAGCAGCAAAATGATGCTCAGCTCGTAATAGAGCACCGGGCCGGTGTCGGACACGCCGGGCCAGAAGTAGAAAAAATACACGCCGAAGGTCAGCACCACGCTGGAAAAGCCGATCCACTCGATCGTCTTTTTATCGCGCTTGAGCAGCCAGGCGAGCACGAACAGCAGGCTGACCGGCCAGCCCAGCAGCCACCAGTTGAGGCGCAGCAGGTTGTTGACCATGTTGGTCAGACCGGTCGTCGGCTCGTGCACGATGTGCCAGGTGCCTTTGCCGAAACCGAACGGATGCTTGAACGGCGTGCGGCCTTCGCCCCAGGCCGCGTGGTAATTGGTTTTGAAGATGTCGCCGTTGATCGCGTAGTTGAGCGCGAAGGTCGCCGCCAGCGTCAGCACCACCAGCGCGGCGAGGATGACGATCTTCGGCCACTGCTTTTTCACGTCGCGGAAAAGCACGTACGCCAGCGCCAGCCCGGCCGGACCGGCCGCCAGCAACGCGGTCGTCGAGCGCACCTGGAAGGCGAGGAAGAAAAACACGCCGGCCAGCAGCGCGTCCCACCAACGGTCGTCTTTCCACGTGCGGTGCGCGAAGAAATAAAACCAGGCGAGGAAACACATCGTCGCCGGGTGGCTCAGCAGCGTGGCCGAGGTGGTCAGGAACGTCGGGCTGATCGTCAGCAGAAACGCGGCGATGAACCCGAGCTTCGGCCCGTACAACCGCCGGCCCAAAAGGAAAATCGCCACGATCGTCGCCAACGCGGCCAGCAGCGTCATCAATCGCGGGTAGCCCATGAGCAGGGTGGGCAGCAACAAAATGCTTTGCCCCAGCGGATACTGCCCGAAGATCTTGCCGTTGTTGACGAAAAACACGTTGTCTTCGAACAGCCGATCCTGCAGCGGCGCCTGGTCGGGCAGGCTGGGTAAGGTCAGATGCCCCGCCGCGAGAATGCGCGATTGGAACAGGTAGACGTTTTCGTCGTCGGTGATCGGCCGGTCGTCGAGAATGAAACGGCCGCAGCAGAAAATCGCCACCGCGGCGACGACCAGCAACGTCGGCAGCAGGATCCGAACGCGGCCGGGAGCGAACAACCAGTTGCCGACTTTGACCACCGTTTTGCGCAGCAGATCCTCGAAGGCGAAAATCATGAACACGGCTGCCGGCAACATCGCCAGCAGGGCGAGGGCGAACACCTTTTCGCTCTTGGGAATCAGGATCGACCAACTGATGCCGGTTTCGCTCCAGCCGTACCGATGCATGGCGGCAAAGCCGTTGTTGAGAATGGACAGCAGAAAAAAGCCGGCAAAAAACAGCACGATCCACTGCAACCAGAAAAGGCGCGAGAAGCGATGCGGCGCTTCCTCTTCCGCGTCGACGAAATCGAAAGTTTCGTCATCCACCGGCGCGGTTGAAGCGTGCTTCGTCTCCGGTTCGTGCGTTTGGCGTTGTTCGCTTGTCATCGGTCCCCGATCGTTGTTGCGAGCCCTGAAAAAAACGCCTAAGAATAGCTGAAAGCCGCGCGTTGTGTCAACGCAAGCTACACGAAAGAACGCCGATAATTTCACCATGTACAAGGGCTTTTCCGGTACGTCCCTTGACTTTAACGACGCACCGTGTTACTTGATTGCTCATGCCTATTTAGTGTTATTCGGAGTTAACATGTCGAAACAGCGGGTGATCAAGCGTTATCAAAACCGCAAACTATACGATACGGTGGCCTCGACGTACGTCACGTTGGACGATATCGCGCAGATGATCAAAGACGGCGAAGACGTGCGCGTGGTCGACAACAAGACGAAAAAAGATCTCACCGGTCTGACGCTGACCCAGATCATTTTCGAGGAAGAGAAAAAGCAGAAAAGCATTCTGCCGCTGGCCGTGCTCAAGCGGATCATCCAGAGCGGCGGCGAATCGATCAGCGAATTTGTCGACCGGCATATCGTGCCCGGCCTCAACAGCCTGAGCAACGCGCGCCTTGAAATGGAAAAATACGTCAACAAGCTCATCCGCCGCGGCAAGATCGAGCCCGAGGAAGGCCGCCGGATGATCTCTGAATGGTTCAGCACCAGCCAGAAAGGCCTGGAGGACGCCTACACGCGCGTCGACGGGCACGTCAACGATCTGCTGGATATGCTCAAAGCCCTCGCGACGCTCAGCCGCGACGTGACGCACCTGGAAGAGCGCATCGAGGAACTCGAAGCCAAACTGGCGGAATACGAAAAAGCGGACAAGAGCTAAACCGTCTCCCGCCGCCGCAACCGATTGACCGCCTGATGCGCCACGCGCGTCGTTTCCGGAATCCGATATCGCGGACACAACGCCAACGCCAGAGCGCGCGCCGTGTGGAAGCCCACGCGATGCCCGGGGCTGACGTACAGCGGCGCGGTGTTGTCGCGCGTGCGCACGAGTTGCCCGATGCGTTCACCGTTGTGCGTCAACCAGGTCCAGCGTCCCTTGGCCGCGCCCGGCTCGCGCCCTTCGCCGACCAGCCGGCTTTTTGCCAGCCCGATGCTCGGCCGGTCGTAGAGCACGCCCAGGTGACAGGCGAGGCCGAAGCGACGCGGGTGGGCCAGGCCTTGCCCGTCGCAGGCCAGCAGGTCCGGCTCGCCGGTCAGCTTGGCCATCGCGGCGGCGAGGACGGGGATCTCGCGAAAACTCAACAGACCGGGAATGTACGGAAACGCGCTGCGGTCGGCCGCTTCGGCGATTTCGATCACCTCCAGATCGGGATAGCTGAGCAGCGCGGCGACGGCGTAAAAACGGTCGCTGCGCAGATTGTAGGAAACGTCCAGCCCGCACACGGTGCGCGGGGGCGGCAGATCGTCGGCGAGCACGACACGCGCGGCCAGTTCCTTTTGCAGGGCCACCGCCTCGGCGGGAGACAAATCCCAGCGATGGGCGATGACCGGCTTCATCTCACCGTCCGGTCGAGCCGAAGCCGCCGGCGCCGCGCTCGGTTTCCGGCAACTCGTCGCGCACTTCCCACTGGGCTTGCACGACCGGCGCAAAAACGATCTGCGCGATGCGCTCGCCGCGTTGCACGACGAACGGTTCCCGCCCGATGTTGGCGACGATGATTTTCAGTTCGCCGCGGTAATCGGCGTCGATCGTGCCCGGCGTGTTGGGCAGCGTGATGCCGTGCTTGAGCGCCAGCCCGCTACGCGGACGAATCTGCGCCTCGTAGCCTTCGGGAATGGCCAGCGCCAGCCCGGTGGGAATCAACGCGCGCGCGCCCGGCTCGATCGTCACCGGTTCGTCGACGGCCGCGGGCAGATCCATGCCGGCGGCGTGCGCCGATTGGTAGGCGGGCAGCGGCAGCCCGGCGGCGTGCGGCAATTGCTTGAGAACGACTTGAATGCGTTGCATCGGCTTCCTTTAACAAAACAGGCGCCGCGTGGGCGCCTGTCCGGGATTACCTATTCACGTTGAACTCACTCGGGAGTGTATCCTTCGATGACGTCCTCCGGTTTGACGCCCAGAGCGGCTTTGCGGCTCAGGCGCACGCGGCCGCGCTCCTCGTCGATTTCGATCACCTTGACCAACACCTGCTGGCCGAGTCTGAGCACGTCTTCGACTTTCTCCACGCGGTGGTTGTCGAGCTGGCTGACGTGAATCAGGCCGTCGGTGCCGGGGAGGATTTCGACAAACGCGCCGTAGCTCTCGATGCGCTGAACCGTGCCCAGGTAGAACTTGTCGAGTTCCGGCACGGCGGTCAGATCGCGGATGATCTTGATCGCGCGCTTCGCGGCTTCGCCTTCGTTCGAGGCGATCATCACGCGGCCGTCGTCCTCGATGTCGATCTTCACGCCGGTTTCCTCGATGATCTGGCGGATCACCTTGCCGCCGGGTCCGATCACGTCGCGGATCTTGTCGACCGGGATGGTGATGGTCGTGATGCGCGGCGCGTAGGGCGACAGGTCGGGGCGCGGCTTGCCCATCGCCTGCTTCATGCAGTTGAGGATGTGCAAGCGGCCTTCTTTGGCCTGCATCAGCGCGTCGTGCATGATCTGCTCGGTCAGACCGGCGATCTTGATGTCCATCTGAATGGCCGTCACGCCTTTGAAGGAGCCGGCGACCTTGAAGTCCATGTCGCCCAGGTGATCCTCGTCGCCGAGGATGTCGGTCAACACGGCGTATTCGTCGCCTTCCTTCATCAGGCCCATGGCCACGCCGGCGATCGGCGCAGTGGTCTGCACGCCCGCGTCCATCAGCGCCAGACTGCCGCCGCAAACGGTGGCCATCGACGAACTGCCGTTGGACTCGAGAATGTCGCTGACCACGCGGATCGTGTACGGGAATTCCTCTTCCGGCGGCAGCACGCCGTTGAGCGCGCGACGGGCGAGGTTGCCGTGACCGATTTCGCGGCGGCCCGGACCGCGCAGGAAGCGCACTTCGCCGACCGAGAAGGGCAGGAAGTTGTAGTGCAGCAAAAAGCGCCGCCAGGTTTCGCCGAGCAGGCCGTCGATCTTCTGTTCGTCGGAGCTGGTGCCCAGCGTGATGGTGACCAGCGCCTGGGTTTCGCCGCGGGTGAACAGCGCGCTGCCGTGGGTGCGCGGCAGGACGCCGACCTCGATCTCGATCGGGCGCACGTCGGTGAAGCCGCGACCGTCGAGGCGCACCTTCTCCTTGAGCACCATGTTGCGCATGATCTTGGTCTCGACCTCTTCGAAGCACTCGCGGAAAGCGGGAATGCTCAGCGGATCGTCTTCCGGCCGGCCGGCGTTGAGCTCTTCGTAGAGCGAATCGCGCGCCGCATCGACGGCCGCGTAGCGCGCCTGCTTCTGCTTGACGGTGATCGCCTCGCGGATGCGCTGCGCGCCCAGCTCTTCGATCTTGGCCAGCAGTTCCGCGTCGGGTTCGGGCGAGGTGAAGACGATCTTCTCCTTGCCGACCGCCGCGCGCATGTCTTTCTGCAACTGGATCAACGGCTGCATGTGCTGATGCCCGAAGGTCAGCGCCTTGGTCAGCGTTTCCTCGCTGACGTACTTGGCTTCGCCCTCGACCATGACGATCGCGTCCGCGCTGCCGGCGATGACCAAATCCAGTTCCGATTCGTCCATCTGCTGGTGCGTCGGATTGATGATGAAGTTGCCGTCGATCAAGCCGACGCGCACCGCGGCCAGCGGCCCGGCGAACGGGATCTCGCTGATGTGCAGCGCGGCCGACGCGGCGGTGATCGCCATCACGTCGGCTTCGTTCTGATCGTCCTTGCTCAGCACCGAGGCGATGACCTGCAGTTCGTTGTGCAGTCCTTTGGGGAAGCACGGACGCAGCGGCCGGTCGATCAGGCGGCTGGTCAGCGTTTCCCGTTCGCTCGGACGACCCTCACGCTTGAAAAAACCGCCGGGAATTTTTCCGGCGCTGTAGGTGCGTTCCTGATAATCGCAGGTGAGGGGCAGGAAGTTGGCGCCTTCCCGCGGGTCCTTGGCCATCGCCGCGGTGGCGAGCAACATGGTGTCGCCGGTGCGGGCAATGACGGCGCCGTTTGCCTGTTTGGCCATGCGGCCGGTTTCCAGGCTGAACGGCGTGCCGTAAAAATCGATTTCAAACACTTTTTTGTCGGTTAACATACCATTCCTCTCGTAGGCGACGACTCAAGCCGCACGACCGTACGGGCACTTGAGGCGCATAGGCGAACGCCGCCCATGATTCGTTTCGTATCCTTGATTGTGACATCTGAAGAAATAATTTTACTTCCGAATGCCCAGTTCAGCGATGACTTTGCGATAACGATCGTAATCCTTGTTCCGCAAGTAATTTAACATGCGGCGACGCTGACCGACGAGCTTGAGCAGACCACGACGCGAGTGGTGGTCTTTTTTGTGCGTCTTGAAGTGCTCGGTCAAGTAAGTGATGCGATCGCTGAGCAACGCAATCTGAACTTCCGGGCTGCCAGTGTCACGCTCGTGATTACCGAATTTGCCGATGATTTGGGATTTTCGGCTGGCATCCTGAGCCATTCTCTCCAACTCCTTCCGTACTGCTTTTCAGCTTATGTTTCGTACTATACTAATTGATGCTTTTCTACGTCAATTTGACGCAAAGCACCGGCAAAATGCAAGCTCCCTTTCACGCGCCGGATTCGGTGAAAACCCGGAGCAGTTCGAAGGGAGAACTTGCTTGTTCGTCATTCGTTTCACCGGCGTCGACCACGGCTTTCGCCAGGGCCAGCAACCGTTCGTTTTCGTCCACCAACCGCACCACGTCGCCGCAATGAAAATCGTCGGCGGCGAGTATCTCGATCGCCGGCGGACGCACTCCGTGGGTCACTCCACAACCGGCCGACGGAGTTAACTTCACTTTGTGGTAGTTCGTCAAGGCCCGATCGAGAGAAATTAAATATTCTTCTCCTCGGCCTTTTTCCGTCGCCGCGATCAGTTCTTCCAACATCACGGCGTCGCTGACGGAGAATTGCCCGCTGTGCGTGCGCCGCAGGGCGCTCAGGTGTCCCAGCGTGCCCAGGCGCTCGGCAATGGCCGAGCCCAACACGCGCACGTAGGTTCCTTTGGAACAAACGACGCGAAAGCGCAGCCGCGTTTCCCCGCACTCCAACAGAGTGAGCGCGTGAATATGCACGATTTTCGCTTTTCTTTCAACCTCTTTTCCGCGACGGGCTGCGCGGTGCAGCGGAGTGCCGTTGACCTTGATCGCCGAGAACATCGGCGGCGTCTGCTCGAACTCGCCGATCATCGCGCTCAACACGCGTTCCGCATCGCGCCGAACGAGCGGCGTGACGGGCGCGGCATCGGTGATCCGCCCCGTGTGATCCAGCGTGTCGGTGGCTTCGCCGAGCTTCAGTTCGGCCTCGTAGGTCTTGTCCGCGTTGAGCAGAAAATTGGAAATTTTCGTCGCCTGGCCGATCAGCATCACCAGCAGGCCGGAGGCGAACGGATCCAGCGTACCCGCGTGGCCGACCTTGCGCGTGCCGTACAGGCGGCGGATTTTGTATACCAAATCGTGGCTGGTCGGACCGATGGGCTTGTCGAGCAGCAGTACGCCGTCCACTAGCCCTCCAAAGCGGCAAGCAGGGCGGCCACCAGACGCTCGCGCACTTCGGCCAGCGTGCCGGTGGCGCGGAAACCGGCCGCGCGCGTGTGACCGCCGCCGGTGAATTGTTGCGCCACCACGGCCACGTCGGCGTTGTTGGCCGAGCGCAACGACCCTTTCACTTGGCCCTTTTCCTTCAACTCGCGCAGCAGATACGCCGCTTCCACCCCGACGATCGCCCGGGGGTATTCGACGAAGGTTTCCAGCGCGTCGGGCGTCAGGCCCAACTCGTTGAGATCCTCGCCGGTGCAGATCATCCCGGCGACGCGACCGTCGCCGTCCAGCCGCAAGGTGGACAGCACGCGCGCCAGCAACCGCAGCCGCGCGGCGGAGGTGTCGATGTAGATGCGCTTGGCCGCCGTATGGAAGTCGGCGCCGGCCGCCACCAGGTCGCCGCAGGCGCGGTAGGCCTCCGGCGTGGAGTTCATGTTCTTGAACATGTTGGTGTCGGTGTACAGGCCCACGTACAGGTTCGTGGCGATGTCCGGCGTGATCGTCACGCCCCACCGGCCGAACAGCGCGAAGAGAATTTCGCAGGAGCTGCTCGCCTTGGGCAGCACGATGTTCGCGTGGCCGAAGCCGTCGTTGGTGCCGTGATGATCGATGTTGATCACGCAGGGATGACCGCTCAACTGTTCGACCAGCTTGCCCATGCGCGCGGCCTCGCCGCAGTCGATGACGACCACGACGTCGTAGTCGGCGAGGGTGGCTTCGCTGACGATCTCGGTCGCGCCGGCCAGCCAGCGCAGGTATTGCGGGCAGCCGTGCACGTCGCAGGTCGTTACCTGTTTGCCGCGGCCGCGCAGGGCGAGGGTCATGGCCAGCGCCGAACCGATGGCGTCGCCGTCCGGATTTTCGTGCGTCACCACCAGATAGGTCGAGCCGGAGTCGAGCAGTTCGAGCACTCGGTCGCGTTGATCAATCGTCATCGGTTTCCTCCGGATCGTCGTGATGAATGTGCTGGAGCAGATCGTCGATGTGTGCGCCGTGCTCCAGGCTCGGGTCGAATTGAAAACGCAGCTCGGGTGTGTAGCGCAACTGCAAACGGTGACCGATTTCCTTTTTCAGAAAACCGCCGCAACGCATGAGCGCCTTGGTGGCCTGTTGCTGCTCTTTCTCGTCGCCGATCAGCGAGAAAAACACGCGCGCGTTGCGCAGATCGTCGCTGAGCTTCACATGGGTGAAGGATACCTTTTGCAGGCGCGGATCCTTGATCTCGCCGCCGATGAGCATTTCGCCCAGCAGGCGCAGAATCTCCCCCGCGACGCGGTCGGCTCGTTTGAATGGGGCGGTCTTGTGCATGGCTATAACCTGATCAGTTCGAGGTGTTGGCCGCTGATTTCGGCCAGGCCCAGCGATTCGACGAAGTCGAGAATTTTATCGCAGGTGCTGTTGGCGATGCGGTCGTTGGCGTTGACGGTGACGAAGGCGAGCTGCGCCATTTCGTATACGTCCTGGTAATCGACCTCGGCGGCGGACACGTGAAATTTATGGCGCGTGCGTTCCAGAATCGGTTTGATGCGCATCCGCTTTTCCTTCAGCGAAAAGCAGCCGTGCAAGCGCAACGTCAAAACCAATGCTCCGATCGTCATGACGCACCTTCGTCCCGCCCGGCTAGTCCAAGGTGGGCTTGACCTCGATCATGGTGAACGACTCGATCCGGTCGCCCAGCTTGATGTCGTTGTAGCCGTCGATGTTCATGCCGCATTCGAAGCCGGTAGCCACTTCCTTGGTGTCGTCCTTGAAGCGTTTCAGACTGCCCAGCGAACCGGTGTAGATCACCTTGCCGTCGCGCACGAGCCGCACCTGGCTGTTGCGGATGATCTTCCCGTCGAGCACCATGCAGCCGGCGACCGTGCCGACCCGGCTGATGTGGAACGTGTCGCGCACTTCGGCGACGCCGTTGAGCACTTCCTGGTACTGCGGCGCCAGCATGCCCTGCAGGGCCAGGCGCACATCGTTAAGCAGTTCGTAAATGACGTTGTAGATTTTAATATCGACTTTCTGCTGCTCGGCCGATTCCTTGGATTTGACTTCCGGCCGGACGTTGAAGCCGATGATGATCGCATTGGACGCGCTGGCGAAATTGACGTCGGTTTCGGTGATCGTGCCCACGCCGCTGTGGATCACGCGCACCTTGACCTCGGGGTGCTCGATCTTCTCCAGCGATTCGCGCACGGCTTCGACCGAGCCCTGCACGTCGCCCTTGAGCACGATCTTGAGTTCCTTGATGTCGCCTTCCTTCATCTGCGTGAACAGGTCTTCCAGACGCAGGTTGGCGCGTTTTTTCTGTTCTTCGCTGCGCGCCTGGTTGCTGCGCAGTTGCACGATGGCTTTGGCTTTCTTTTCGTCCTCGACCGCGTTGAGGATCGAGCCGGCGGACGGCACGCCGTCCAGACCGATGACTTGCGCGGGCATGCCCGGCAGCGCTTCGGCCATTTCGTTGCCGTGGTCGTCGAGCATCATGCGCACGCGGCCGGACTGCGTGTCGGCGACGATCTGCATGCCTTTTTTCAGCGTGCCTTCCTTGATCAGCACGTCGGCCACCGGACCGCGACCGCGTTCCAGGCGGGCGTCGAGAACGACCGCGATCACCGCCGCGCTCGGGTTGGCCTGCAATTCCATCATCTCGGCCTGGAGCAGGACGCTGTCGAGCAGGTCCTCAATGCCTTTGCGCCGCTTCGCGCTGATTTGCGTGAACAGCGTATCGCCGCCCAGGTTTTCCGGAATCAAACCGTATTCCATGAGCTGGCGGGTGATGCGCTCGATGTTCGCGTTGTCCTTGTCGATCTTGTTGACCGCGACGACGATCGCCACGCCGGCTTCCTTGGCGTGGTTGATCGACTCGATCGTCTGGGGCATCACGCCGTCGTCGGCCGCGACGACCAGGATGACGATGTCGGTGACGTGAGCGCCGCGAGCGCGCATCGCCGCGAAGGATTCGTGACCCGGCGTGTCCACGAAGGTGATCTGCCGTCCGTTGGGCAGCGTGACGCTGTAGGCGCCGATGTGCTGCGTGATGCCGCCGGCTTCGCCGCTGGCGACGTCGGTTTCGCGGATGGCGTCGAGCAACGTGGTTTTGCCGTGGTCGACGTGACCCATGATCGTGACCACCGGCGGGCGCGATTCCATGTCCTCGGGACGCGATTCGACGACCTGCAGCAGGTCTTCCACCTCGGCGGTCGCCCGCTCGATTTCATAACCGAATTCGCTGGCCAGAATGACCGCCGTTTCGAAATCGATGTCATGCACGATGGTCAGCATCATGCCCAGCGACATGAGTTTCTTGATCAGATCGCCGCCACGCACGCCCATGCGCTTGGCCAGTTCGCCGACCTGAATCTGCTCGCCGATCTTGATCTTGCGCTTGATCGCCTTGGGCGTGGTGATCTCGGTCTGCTTGACGCCCTTCTTGCGCTTCTGACGACGGTTGCGCAAAAAGCCCATTTCGCGCTTGATGTCTTCCTTCTTGCGTCCGCGTTGCGCGAAGTCCACCACGCGCCGACCTTTGCGGCCGCGACCTTCGCCTTCCGGTTTCGGCGGCGCGGCTTCGCCCGGCCGCGCTTCTTCCTGCGGCTGCCCCTGCTTGGCGGCCGCCGGGCGCTTTTCGGCGGGCGGTTTGAGCGATTCGATCGGGATAGCCGGTTTGGAGATGATCTTGGCCGGCTCGTGCGTGACCTCGCGGATCTGCACTTTTTTCAAGCGCGGACCTTCCGCCCCCTTCTTGCGGCGCGGTTTCCTGCCTTCTCGTCTTTCGACCTGCGGCTCCTGCTGCCGGCCTGCTTCGAGCGTCTCTTCGGCCGGCGCTTCGACCTGGGCGGCCGGCTCTTCCGTCGGCGGCGCGGGCGGAACGTCCGCCGCTTCCAGGGCGGCTTCGGCCTGTGGAGGCTCTTCGATCTGCGGCTCGGGCTCGGCGACCGGTTCCGACGCGACATGAACTTCCTGCGTGGATTCTTCGGCGGCAACCACGGGCTGGCTTTCCGGAGCGGGGATTTCCTCCGGTTCGGCGGCGGCTTCGGCTTCCGCACCTTCGTCGATGTCCGCCGCGGAATCGGCTTCGGAGGTTTTGATCCGGCGTCGGCGAATGACCCGGGATCCGATGCGCTTGGAAGTATGCGCGTCGACGCTTTGCGCGCGCATTTTCTCTTCCTCGAGGCGTGCCTTGACCTGCCGGAACGTCTCCAAATCAATTTGGTCCAACTGGTCGCGGACAAGCATGCCCATTTCTTGTAAGCGCTTCAGGCAGCTATCCGGGTCCATCCCCAATCGTTTCGCCGCTGCCTCTACCGTAATTTTCGCCATCGTACTTCTCTCCGTTTATGCCAGCCTTGCCGCCGCTGTCGCCATTTGGCGTAGAAGTTCCTCGGGATCGGCCACCGTCGCCGTGGCGCGCAAGCTCCGCTGATAGAGCTTTTTCTGCACTGCTTTTCGCATGCAGGCCTCCAGGGGGCAGCAATAAGCTCCTCGCCCCGTGCGCGGCTCATGCGAAAGGGCCAGGTGACCGTCCGGCGCGCGCCACAAGCGAATCAGTTCCGCTTGCGGGCGCCGCGTGCGACAGGCGACGCACTGTCGATACGGTACGGCATGACCCATGGTAATTTTTATTCTCCTTCCTTCGGCTCTTCGTCGGTGGTTTCCGCCGGCTCCTCGGCCGGCTCTTCCGCGACGATCTCCGGTTCTTCGTCTTCTTCCGGTTCCGGCTTTTCCATGGTCAGGACGGCTTCCTTGAGGTCTTCCGCCAAAGCCATGCCCATGCCGGGCACCTGGGAGAGGGTGGTGGTCGAAGCGCGCAGGATCGCGTTGCGCGTGCCGTAACCACGGTCCTTGAGGAACTGCGCGGTTTTGCCGGCGATGCCCGGCAGCGATTCGAGATCGACCTCGAAGTCGTCCTCGTCGTGCAGCTCGATGGCCGGCTCCTCCGTCTTGGGTTCGGCGGCCGCGGGTTCGTCGGCTTTGCGGAACAGGCCCTCGGCCGCGGCCAGCGCTTCTTCCTGGGTCAAATCCTCATCGAGGCCGAGGTCGTCTTCCTCGTCCTCGGGTTCGGGCAACGGCCATTCGCCGGTCACCTTGATCGCATAGGCCTCGTCGATGATCTCTTCGGCCAGCGTTTCGTCGATGCCCGGGAAGTTGGCCAGATCCTCGATTTCCGCCTCGGCCAGATCCTCGATGGTCGTGTAACCGGTTTTGATGAGGATCTCGCGCTGCTTTTCGGGGACCTTGGTCAGGCGCTTGTACATCTTGCGCGCCTGCGCCTCGATCTGCTTGATCTGGCTTTCGCTGTGGATGTCCAGTTTCCAGTTGGTGAGCTGGACGGCCAAGCGCACGTTCTGGCCGCGTTTGCCGATGGCGAGGCTGAGCTGGTCGTCGGCGACGACGATGTCCATCTTGCGGTTGTCTTCGTCGATGATAACCTTGGTGATCTCCGCCGGCGCCAGGCCATTGCAGACGAACGTGGCCGGGTTTTCGCTGTAGGGAACGATGTCGATTTTTTCGCCGCGCAGTTCGTTAACCACGGCCTGCACGCGGCTGCCCTTCATACCCACGCAGGCGCCGACCGGGTCGACGTTCGCGTCGCGGCTGTTCACGGCGATTTTCGCGCGGGCCCCTGGTTCGCGGGCGCAGGCGACGATCGAAACGGTGCCTTCCGCGATTTCGGGCACTTCCATTTCGAAGAGCTTGCGCATGAACTCGGTGCTCGTGCGGCTCATGACGATCTGCGGCGCGTTGGTCGTGTTGCGCACTTCGGTCACGTAGCCGCGGATACGGTCGCCGACGTTGTAGTTTTCGGTGGGGATCTGATCGCGGAAGTACATGATCGCCTCGGCGCGGCCCAGGTCGATGATCATGTTCTTCTTCTCGAACCGGCGCACGATGCCGTTGACGATTTCGTGTTCGCGATCTTTGTATTCGTTGAAGATGTTTTCCTTTTCGGCGTCGCGAATCTTCTGGAAGATGACCTGCTTGGCCATCTGCGCGGCGATGCGGCCGAATTCGGAAGTTTCGATCTTCTCACCCAACTCGTCGCCGATCTCGCTTTCCGCGTCGATCTTGCGCGCGTCATCCAAGGTGACCTGTCGTGCCGGATCCTCCACCTCCTCGACTACCTCGCGGAAGCGGAACAGCTCCACTTCGCCCAATTCTTCGCTGAATTGCGCTTCGATTTCATACTCCAGGCCGAGCTTTTTGCGCGCCGCGGAGAGCATCGCCGCTTCCAAAGCCTCGATGATCACCGCCCGGGAGAGACCGCGTTCCTTGACGACCGAGTCGATTACGCGGTTCAGATCTGAGTACATCTCCCTAATCTCCTTACGTGTGTTAGTCACTAAAATTGTATTGCAACTTCGCCTTGCTCACCGCCGAGGCCGGGATATGAAACAAACGGCCGTCGACTTGGATGGCTATCACATCAGTCAGTACATCTTCCACCCGGCCGGAAAAACGCTTCCGGCCCTCGATGGTCTCGCGCGTTTCCAGGAAGATCGTCTTGCCGATCGCCGCACGCACATCATCAAGATTACGCAACGGACGATCCAGGCCGGGACTCGACACTTCCAGGTTGTACGCACCTTTGATCGGATCTTCGACGTCCATCACGGCCGACAATTGCCGGCTGACTTTGGCGCAGTCGTCGATACCCACGCCGTCGAGCGCGTCGATGACCACCCGCACGCGCGTCTTGCCGTGCGCCCGATCGCCGAGCACCTCAACCATATACAGGTCGACGCCGCAGGCCGCGCACACCGGTTCGGCCAGGGCGGCGATCTTTTTGCTCAGCGTGTTGGTGCGGAGAAAATCCACAGCAAATAACCTTTGAGTATCGTTTCAACCACAAAAAATAGCGGGTGCCCGAAGGCCGCCCGCTACCAAGCGTGCGATAATTTTCGGTGTCCATATACCCGTTTATTAATGAGAATGCAAGAGGTAAGTGCAACTTTCGCAAAGATTTTTTGCCTTTTTCCATAACTTTTTTTAGGAAATCGCGATCGGGAAGAAAAAAGGGGCGCAATGGGAAATTTCGGCCGAAAAATGGCCAATTGTCGGTGAGGGGCGTTGTGCGGTAAATAGAGGGCATTGAGCGGAAGAAACGATTGCAACAACGAATGGATGGATCATGCGTTTGATTCTTTTGGGCACGGGCGGCTGTTTTGCCACGCCGCGACGCAAAGCGCCCGCCGCATTGGTGGATTGCGCCGGCGGACAGTGGCTCATCGATTGCGGCGAGGACGCCTGGCGGTCGCTGGCCGAGGCCGGTTACGACGGCAACGAAATCGACGGCATTCTGCTTACCCACTATCACCTGGATCACACGGGCGGTCTGGCCTCGCTGCTGTTCGGCCTGTGGGCGCAAAAGCGGCGGCTAAAGCCGTTGACCATCGTCGGTCCGCCGGGATTGTCGCGGCTGGCCCTGGGGCTGCCCATGGCCTTCGGCGACTGGCTCGACGAACTGGACTTCACCCTCGACTGGCGGGAAGTCGCGCCGCCCGCCACGGTTATGCTGCACGACGAACTGCGCGTGCGTTGCGTCGAGGTGGTGCATTCGCGGAAGCTGACGTGCGTGGGCTATCGCCTGGAAGCGGAGGGGAAAATCCTGGCCGTTTCCGGCGATACCGAACTGTGCCCGGGATTGGTTGAACTCGCCGCCGGCGCCGATGTGTTGCTGGCCGAGGCGGGCACGCCCGACGATGCGCCACGCCCGGGCCATGTGACGCCCAGTGCCCTGGGTGCGATGGCTGCGGAAAAGGGCGTGCGGCGGATCATCCTCACGCACTTCGCCATTCCGCCCCAGGCTGAAATGCTGCGGCAGGCGACCGAAAAAACGTTCGGCGGCCCGGTAAGCGCGGCCGCCGACGGTGATGTCTTCGAGATTTGACGACTAGAGATCGCCGAGAATTTCCTTGCGTTTCTGCTCGTATTCCTCCTGCGTGATCAGCCCTTTGTCCAGCAGATCCTTCAGCTCCTGCAAACGTGCGGCAGTGTCCTTGACCGGCTCGGGCGTCGGCGTGGCTTCTTCGGCCGAAACGGTGGGAGCGAAGGTTGCCAGGTCGATCCGCACCCAGTTGCGCCGCGCCTTTTCCAGCCACTTGTCGCCGGGAACGATCGGCGGGGCGTCGATGCCCTGGTCCGGCTTGAGCGCCAGACGCTTCGAATCGGTGTACACCCGATCGCGCGGATCGGCGCGGTACAGGTCGCGATCCGGGTTGATCAGCTCGAGGTTCATGTTGCCCAGCACGATGTTGAGCTTGTTGTCCTTCACGTAGCAGATGCCGTCGGTCAGATGCTTGGTCTTGAACAGCAGTTCCTGCTTCATGTCGGTGACGGCGAAGTGCACCCACTGATCGGCCGTCGCCTGGGCCAGCGCCTCGGTCAGGGCGGTCGCCAGACGCGACGCCTCGCGTTCCGAGAACACCGGACCGGCCTTGCGCCAGGCCATGAAATTATACTCTTCGTAAGCCAGTTCGCTGAGCATGTCCCGCATCCGCTCGGGCGCGATCTGCGCCGGATGCGCAAAGCCCTGCTTCATGATTTGATCGTCTTTATCGACCATGTATTGCAGCCAGATGTGCTCCGGATCGTCGTCCTCGATGACCACGTTTTTGATCTTCGCCGCGCAGGACGTGCACAGAATCGCCAGCAACAGGAAAACGATCAGCGATCGCATTTTCATCTTCAACCTCGTTTCGTTGGTGGAAAACCGAGTGATTGTAGGCACGGACGCGACGGGCGATCAAGGCGTGGGCAGGTTTTTTATTGTATCGCCGACCTTGAAACCGTGGCGGGTGAACCAGCCCTGGTTGACCTCCAGCGCATAACGCACCGGGTAGCGACTGTCGTGCAGTTGGGTGGTTTGCGGCTTCATCGGCTCGATCTGCAGGATGTCGCCGTTGTCGCCGAGAAAGGCCACGTCCAGCGGGACCTTCGTGTTCTTCATCCAGAACGACAAGCGTCGCTTATCCTGATAGACGAACAACATGCCCTGATTTTTCGGCAGCGACTCGCGGTACATCAGGCCGATGCGGTGCTGATCGTTGGTGCGGGCGATTTCCACGTATAGGGTTTTCTTGCCGATGTGCAGCGGCCACAGCCCTTCGGCGGGCGAATTGCAGGCCGCCAGCAGCAGGCCGAAAAAGCAAAGCAGGGCGATGGTGCGCCGCATGATCTTCCTCCGTGGTTGCCCGTCGAGAATACCGGCCGCGGTGCGAGCGGGCAAGCGCGGCAATCGGCGCGGTTGAAAGAACGCCCGGATGCGGGTAATCATGAAGGCATATCCATTTTCGGGACAAGCGAGGAAGCGATGAGCCGAGCCAAGCCGATTGTGGCGATCGACGGCCCGAGCGGATCGGGCAAAAGCACGGTCAGTAAACTGGTGGCGCAGCAGTTGGGCTTCGTGTATCTGGACACCGGCGCGATGTACCGCTGCGTCGGGCTGCTCGCCCTGCGCCGCCGCGTCGATCCGCTCGCCGAGGACGAATTCCAGCCGCTGCTGGACAACCTGACGATCTCCTTCGAGCGCGATCATCAGGGCGGGCAGCACGTCTTCTGCAACGACGAGCAGGTCACGCGGGCGATTCGCGGGCACGAGGTCAGCCAGGCGGCGAGCAAGGTCAGCAGCCTGCCGGTGGTGCGGGCGCGGCTGGTGGCCATGCAGCGCGCGATGGGCGCGGGCGGCGGCGTGGTGATGGAAGGGCGGGACATCGGCACCAACGTGTTTCCCGACGCCGAGGTGAAGGTGTTCCTCACCGCCTCGGCCCAGGTGCGCGCACGTCGCCGCTACGAGGAACTCAAGGCGCGCGGCGAGGATGTCGAGTACGGCGTCGTCCTGACCGATCAGCTCGAACGCGACGAACGCGACAGCCGGCGCGAACTCAACCCGCTGATCCAGGCCCCCGACGCCCACCTGCTGGACACCTCGAACCTGACCATCGACCAGGTCGTCGCCCAGATCGTCGCCTGGGCTCGGCAGGGATAACCAGGAATAATTCCTGGACCTATGTTTCATTTATTGTGTGAAGCCTTTGTCGGCGGCCGGGCCGCATGGGGGGCTTCGTTGTCATGCCCGCGCAGGCGGGCATCCAGGACCAGCCGTTACCTTTCCTGACCTTTGATGAAAATCCTACAATAAAAACTTGATAAAAAGGAAATATATATAGACAATAAATGGACTAATAAAAGCTATAAAGGAGGGGGAGATGGGGCTCTATAAAAAATGCTCGCACTGTAAGGGAAAAGGATCTATTCCCTGCGTTGAATGCTTATGCCCATCATGTAATGGTTCAGGAAAAATTACTTGTCCGGATTGTAAAGAAGGCCTTATCGAATGTGATATTTGCAAAGGAGTAGGCAAAATTCCCCAAAAGGGATTATTTGGTATGAAAATGAAGAGATGTCCTAAATGTTATGGCACAGGAACACTATATTGCAAAACGTGCAATCACACGGGGTTGATTGTATGTCCAGATTGTAACGGAAGCCTTCATGTTGACTCATGTTCAATCTGTGGCGGATCATACGTGATCCCCTGTGAACATTGTGATGGCCTGGGAAAAATTGGAGGACCATGGATTCAGGAAATTTCAAATTGGTCGATTGATCGTTTACGCTTTGAGTATGAAAAAAGACAGCGTGAAATTCAAAGATTGGAAATAATGTCGAATGAGTTGGAACGGCAGTATGATGAGGCATATTATAATTGGGAAGATCGTTATGAAGATGTTGTAGCGGAGCGAGGATCTGATGCAGCCTACAATATTTGTGGAAAGGGTCCTGAAAGACCAGATGTTCTCAACTCGTATGCGAAATCAATTGGAAAATTCGAAGAGGAAATGGCGGCAATTGAACAGGTTATGAATACAAAGTGGTAACTAATTCAAAAATTGAATTATGTGAATAAATGAGCAACCAGGACATCGATAACAGCCACATTGCGGGGATCTTCTCTTAGCCTCTAAACCGGCTAAAACAAACTATCCGCCAGTTTCAATCCTTCGCGCATCAGCCAGGTGGAAAAATCCGGGGCCGGTTCGAGCGGCGCGGCGTCGAAAGCGGCATGCCAATCGTCGGGGTTGGTCTGGTTGAGCACGCCGCCCAGATTGTAGACCTGGATGCGCTCCACCCCGGCGGCTTTGGACGCGGCGGCCTCGGCGGAGCCGTCGTTCACCGGCGTGCTCGTGATCGACAACGACTACGCCAAGTTGTACGAGAAGTACTACGGCGTGAAGCTGTTGAGCAAATCGCTGCTGGCCGACGCCGACCAGATTCAGTTCACCGTGCGCAACACCAAAGGCGAGACGGTGGAGATGCCGCACGGTCAGCAGGTGGTGCAGCAGGAAGGCGGCGACACGACAATGGTTGATTGAGCGCTGTATTTGTCATATAAATAATTGCCGGGAATGGATTTCTCGGCAGGGAGGAAATTCGATGTCCACGTTCACGCCCGCACGCAGAACCGGCAAACGCGACAAGTTCATTCCCGCGGTTAAAAAGGGCAAGCGCGATGTGTTTATTCCGGCGATCCGCCCGGCTCGTCAGTGCGAGCCGGGTTTCACTCCCGCGAAGAGGTCGTCGTCGAAGGGGCAGGTCTTTGTGCCGGCCAAGCGCCCGGCGTCGGGAACGACATTTGTTCCGGCAAAGAGGAAAAGCAGTCCCGACACAACCGCGCAGGCGCATCCATTGATAACTCATCCATATCTTGTCGGCAAATTGAGCGGTAGTGATATTGTTCATGAAGAGTTTGGGGTGGATATTTCAAAATTACCATTAGCGCCATTATCCTCGATGCGTGGAGTGAGCTACCCGGGATGGTATAATGGATTCATGCGCAATACGGAGATCCGTATTGTCAAGAAAAGAGATTATTGTGATGTTCGCTGCCGAGTATTATTTGGTCCCAATCGACGTCAACCGTTGGCAAAAACTAAACCTTTAAAATTTAATAAAATGAGTGATCACAGCGATCTTGAAGAAGCTAGTGCTTGGTTTTTTCAAGGCGCCATGAACGGCGGCACAACGAATCGGGAGAATATGGAAATATTTTGGCCGGATCAGTTGAATAGCGACATTTTTGACCATATTTGGCTTGAACGGGCAGACGACAATTCCGGCGAACCACTGCTGATAAAAAAAGTCGAAATCGTTCTAAATGAAATTTGTATCTGTCGGGTCGTCTGGCCTCGTTACAATACCGTGAGCAACTATCTCGATCTCAGTCCGCACATCGAGCGCGATCGGCAGGATGCCCTTCGCTATCGTGACAATCCGAATTCCATGTTGAAATTGCTGGCGGGGGAATTAGGCCAGGCGTGGAGTCCGAAATATGGTTCCAAATGGCTGAAATTCCATTTTGATAATCCTGACAGGTTCGTTTTTACGCCGCATCCAAGAAACTGGTGTGATGATTTCGCGAACTGGGCGATGTTTACGAACGGAAAAATTGAGAACTATTCTTCATGGTACCATGACATTGATGTCATGACCGAACGGTTGATTGAAAATAATTATTTCATATTGCCATATAACACACCATATCCTTTGCTGAGAAACTATGTAAAACCTGGCTACTACGCCAATCCTCACCGACACGCCACATTTTTTCTTTATTGGGTGCCTCCCGTGCCTTCGGCAGAATTTTCCTATAGTAGGTTGTATGATGAAAGCAATATTACAGAATCATTGCGGCGTTATAAAATGGTGCTGGAAAATCATTGCCCGGAGAAAATCGGTGACGGTAATTTATTTCAGCGCGGCCATTTTCAGCCGCAAAACGATTTGAACTGGTTCTGCCACATTTCCGGTTCGTCCGGCGATCGGGTGCGCATTGGCGTCAGCGCGGTAATTCGTTTGGGAGACTATAATGATCAAAAAAAAGATGTAAGAGATTGGTTTAAGGGTGTTGAGAATGGCAAGTTTATCCCCTGGTTTGAACATGAAAACTTAGATATGAATCAAACATTACATGACGGATATAGATTATATCATGGATTTTGTCGCACAGATGGAACAAAAAATCCTTTAAATCTCGAATGGGAGACAAGGTGAAATGAAAACAAAAAGTGGATGGCAATTACACATAATAGGAATTGCGTTATTAGGCGTAATTCTCTTTGTTTGTTTTTCATGTAATGGCGATGACGACGACAACAACGATGACGACAACAACGACAGCGCGGACGATGACACTGTGGAGGAAGGTGATCAAGTACACTTGGCCGCATTACAACCGTCGGGTGAGCTCTTGTGGAAAACCAATGAAATGATCGATGGATACTGGGAGACGATTACTTATTCGGAAGAAGAAAATATTTATTTTACCGACTATCAATATCCGAGCACAAATAATTTATATTGTTATTCGAAAAGCGGTTCTTTGTCGTGGTCAAAAATGATATCTGTTCAAGTAGATATACAATATCATATCGATAATATTCTTAGTCAAAGCAATGTGCTGTATTGGTCGGCGTCAGAGAGTAATCTGGATAAACATATTGTTGTCAAAGCCGACGCGGCCGGGAACGAATTATGCTCCTCGGTTTATGCTCCTGAGATTGACTTTTCAGCCATTCGGTTTCTGAGTAGCAATAAAGATGAGTTATTGGCTATCGGATCTGGAGATTTTACCAATGGATCACCCAAGGAATATGTGATCATCGTTTCATATTCGGATGAATGTGAACTAAATTGGCAATGGCAGAGCGAGTACATCAGCGATTGGCCCGGAGACGTTAAAACGGATGATTCGAAAAATGTATATTTATTATACAATACCACATTGCGTTCCTGTGCGGTGGCGAAGATAGATCCGAACGGCGAGACGTTGTGGGAAGTGCTGTTCAAACCGGAGGACACATCAACCAAAGTATGTGAAGGCAATCAATTGGCGCTGGACGAGGACGCCAATGTATATGTCGCGGCCAGGTGTGGCGATTATGAATCGTGTTTGATCAAATTCGATGCCGAAGGCAATTACCAATGGCATCGGGTGCGCAAGCCCGACCCAGACTTCATGTATCCATTGCATCAGCATGTTAAAATCGACAACCAACAACAGGTTGTTTATGTGGAAACAGCGAAAATAGGTGACAAGCACACTATAGTGATAGTTAAATATGACACGGAAGGCAACATGATCTGGGAAACATATTATGGCAAAAACTATAGCCATAGGATTAGTCCTATGAATCTCGAGTTGGACAAGTATGACAATAATTATTTAATTGGATCTGTCTGTGATGCCGTTTCGTATGATACGGAAGAGTGCGTAAAGACACGTAACTACATCATAAAATATAATTGCGATGGACGGGAAGAGTGGACTTATGAACGGCAAAGTGACGATGAAGACAACGTGTTCATCGCCGAGCCCGGAGACGAATACCTGATCGCCTTGTTCGGCGGGTATCTGTTCCTCAGCCCGGCGCTGCAACCCGATCGGGAACAGTAAGAATTCCTGACGCGGAACACGGGATTTTGCGGAGCAACCAGGACATCGATAACAGCCACATTGCGGGGATCTTCTCTTAGCCTCTAAACCGGCTAAAACAAACTATCCGCCAGTTTCAATCCTTCGCGCATCAGCCAGGTGGAAAAATCCGGGGCCGG
>Ga0209203_1000762_pt1 | contig 25821 bp, 32 predicted proteins | sample AD_UKC109_MetaG_FD_184423 | JGI IMG/M metagenome (GOLD analysis project Ga0209203, IMG submission 184423) | Active sludge microbial communities of municipal wastewater-treating anaerobic digesters from Hong Kong - AD_UKC109_MetaG (SPAdes)... | ecosystem: Engineered > Bioreactor > Anaerobic >... | reverse complement strand
AAGGTCAAGGACAACGGAACGGGAATACCTGATGAAATAGCCGATAAAGTCTTTGATATGGGCTTTACAACCAAGGGGAACCAAGGCCAGGGTATAGGTCTTGCAGTGTCGAAGAAAAAGCTGGTTGAGAACGGCGGGGACATCAGATTTACTACAGGAAGCAAGGGAACCATTTTCACATTTACTGTGCCCAGGATGGCGGAAGTAAAGACGAAGGCTGTGTAGTGTCTGTATCTGTAGTTTTAAAGGATGATTATGTATAATTCGCAGGCAATGAAATAATTAAATGAATATATGGGGTAGAATTGTATTACGAAAGGAGGCAAGATTATGGGATTATTCAGCTTTGTTGAAAATATAGAACTGGTTCAGGCGATACTATTGACTCTTGGACTTTTGTTCCTGCTTGCTGAGATCTTCATTCCGGGATTTGGTATAGCTGGAATAACAGGAATAATTCTTTTTATTGTTGGAATCATAATGACTGCCAACACATTCATGGAAGCTCTTGTCATGTTTCTGATTCTGCTTTTGGTACTGGCTGTCGTCATAATGATTGTCGTAAGGTCCGCATCAAAGGGAAGACTCTCAAAGACACTGGTATTGAATGAGTCCCTCAGCAAGGAGAAAGGATTTTCCGGTGTTGAGGACATGAAATACTTCGAGGGAAGGGAAGGTGTGGCTCAGAGCATGCTGAGACCCTCCGGAATCGGTGTATTTGATGGGGTCAGGCTGGATGTTGTTGCAGAAGGTGCTTTCATTGAAGAAGGATCCAGGATAAGGATAGTTGAAGTAGAAGGACGGCGTATCGTCGTAGAAAAAATAAAAGGAGAGGTAGAGTAAATGGAAACAGCAATAATTGTTTTGATTGTAGTAGTAGCGTTAATATTCCTGCTTTCAGTATTATTCAGTCTGGTACCACTTGGATTGTGGATATCGGCCGGAGCTGCAGGAGTAAAGATAAGCCTTATCAACCTGATTGGTATGAGGCTCAGAAGGGTTGTGCCTGCAAGGATAATCAAACCGAAGATCAAGGCGGCAAAGGCAGGCCTTGAAGTATCTATAAATGAACTTGAATCACATTATCTTGCAGGAGGTAATGTTGACAGGGTAATAGATGCATTGATTGCAGCCGGAAAGGCAGAAATTCCACTTACATTCAAGATTGCAGCAGGTATTGACCTTGCAGGAAGAGATGTCCTTGAAGCGGTTAAGATGAGTGTAAACCCGAGGGTAATAGAGACTCCGCTTATTGCAGCAATTGCAAAGAATGGTATTGAACTCAAAGCCAAGGCAAGGGTTACCGTGAGGGCCAACATTGACAGGCTCATCGGTGGAGCCGGAGAACAGACAATCATAGCCAGGGTTGGTGAAGGAGTTGTTACAACCATTGGTTCAGCTGAATCACACAAGGCAGTACTCGAAAATCCGGATTCAATTTCCCAGACAGTCCTGAACAAAGGCCTTGACTCAGGAACGGCATTCGAGATTCTGTCCATAGACATAGCTGACATTGACGTCGGCAAGAACATTGGTGCACAGCTTCAGACCGACCAGGCGGAAGCGGACAAGAAAATTGCACAGGCTAAGGCAGAGGAAAGAAGGGCAATGGCTTATGCGCGTGAGCAGGAAATGAAAGCCACCGTCCAGGAAATGAGAGCCAAGGTTGTTGAAGCAGAAGCTGAAATACCAAAGGCCATAGCAGAGGCATTCAGAAGCGGAAACCTCGGAATAATGGATTATTACAAGATGAAGAATGTCATGGCGGATACCCATATGAGGGATTCCATATCCGAAATGGGAAAAACTGACAAACCTGAAGAAGGAGTTGTCAAAAAAGGGGATAAATAGAATGGCTGAAGGCAAATCCAACGAAGAATTGATGCTGGAGGAACAACTCAAGATCCTGCTTGCTGAAGAGCGGATAGCAAAAAGCAAGGCACGGGCAGGACAGCTGGACCTTGGACTGTTCAGGTTTGATGCAGAAGACATTCGAAAAGGGATTGTACTTAAGGAAATACTTGGGACACCAAAGGGTCTTGAAAGGTAAGCATGATTAAAGTTCTGATAGCAGATGACAATGAGAAGATGTCCTTGATTCTCAAGGAAGTAGTAGATGAGCATGACTCATTTGAGACAGTGGCCATAGGAGCGGACGGGGAGTCCGCTCTCGGCCTGTTTGAAAAACACAAACCTGAAGTTGTTTTCATGGACATTGAGATGCCAGGTATGTCCGGAGTAGAATGTGCAAGACAAATACTCGAAGGTTATCCGGACACTTATATAGTCTTTTCAACAGCCCATGACGAGTATATGGGAGAGGCATTTGAAATGTATTCCTTTGACTATATTCTAAAACCCTTTCCAATTGAAAGGGTCAGGAATACCCTGGACAGGCTGGCATCAATGCTTGACAAGGAGAAACCTGCGGAAAGTACAGGGATCAAGCTGGACAAGCTCCTTATAAAGAACAGGGATGGAATGAGCTTCGTTGACATCGATGAAATAATGCTGGTTTTCCGTGAGGGAAGCCGCACAAAGATTGTGACAAAACGCAACTCATATTTCACCGGGATGAACCTCAATGAACTTGAAACAAAACTCGAGGGCGATGCATTCATGAGAACCCACAAATCATATATTGTGAATCTCAAATACATAGAACAAATACTGCCATATGGAAGATGGACCCATGTTGTGAAGCTTCGCGGCCTAAGGGAAGATGCCCTGATAACCCATGAAAAACTTCAGACACTTGAAGAATTGCTTTGAATGTATTTGGAAGATAAATTAGCAGGAAATCAGGAATACTCATGTTTTGCATACATGAATCGGTTTGGTTGCTAAATAGTCATACTGAGAAAAAATCAATGAACCTTGAAATAGTAATATTGGGATGAGAATGAAACCCCTTCAGGTACTCCGGGGAGTACTTTGATTTAGAAATGGAAAAGATATAAGCAGATTGTAAGGCTTGACTCTAACAAATCAATATTGGACATATACATTTACCTCTCACGACGGAAGTCTCAGCTGTACTTCACTTAAGTAAAAATAATTTGGGAACATGGTGCCTTAGTATTACATAGGATGAGTAAAAACAATTGGTTTGAATTTGCTCTATTTGTTGTTGCGGATACAATAATTTTGATATAATGTAAACAGACTCAATATCTGGAGTTTGGCAAGCAAAATGACATGACATATTGTTTCTTTCACCAGTAGCAGCAAACCAGCCCCAGGCTGTTTTTTTGTGTTCCATATATCTGTTTTTGGGTGAATGGGGGTTTAATTATGAATAAGAATAATATGAAGTTGTATGACCGATTGTTGGTGGTTTTTTGCGTATTCACAATGATTGCATTGCTGGTCGGATGCGGCGGAAACAAGGAAACAGCCAAAAACAGTCAGGGTCTTACTTCAACCGAAGCATCTTCCATTGCATGGGAGGATGCAAGAGTTCAGTTTGAGAATCCGGTGCTATGGCGCATGATTCCTACATCTGACAACAAATCAGATCAAATGGAATTGGACGGGCAATGGATGACAAGTGACAAATCATCAGGCTGGTTCATTTGGTATGCAGATGCTGACGGGGAGAACTGGATGATGTATTCCATTGAGGGAAAAGAGATTACCAATAAGGATATAGGGACCAGGGAGTTTGGAAAACCGGTAATTAAGACGGAGCTTCCAAAGGAATCCGCTGAAATTTCCATGAAGGAGGCTGCAAAAACAGCTCAACAACAGGGTGCGGATTTTGAACATTTGGTTTGGCTTGAATACTCCAGTGATTTTAAACAAAGCAACTATGGAGACAAACCTCTCTGGGTTTTTGAATTTTCCGAGGAAGCGGAAGATGGCATAACCCTAAACTATCATATGTTTATCAATGCCATGACAGGTGAAACCGAAGGTGCTGTCAATAGTCTTGGAGATGAAATGACTTTGCCCATAGACAGGGTTGCCCTGAAACAGAACAGAACAAATACCCATGAAGAGGATCTTCAGAAGTTCCTGGGGTATATGGTTGGTGAGGATGCCATATGGGCTGTCCGGCAGATGAGCTATAGCATGGTTCCAAATGAAAACATGGGTCAGATGTGGCTGAATAACTTTAACAGCATCAATAAAATGGAAGTCATCTCAATTGAACAGGCTAACCTAAGTCTATGGACTGATGACTGGGAGTGCTATAAGGTTACAATGAAAATTGACACAGATGAGGACCCGTCGGTGTATGGATGGGACGATGGAGAAAATATTCGCTGGTTTACCTTGGTTCCTGAGGGAGCCGGGGGATGGAAGATAGATGCAATTGCTGCAAGTCCATAAGCCGGCAGACAAGGTCTGGGGAATTTTCGATTAAACGTTAAAAAGAAAGAATAACCGGATAATCCAATCAGATTATCCGGTTCTTTAGCATATCTGGAATAATTTGGGTACTGCTGACTTTAAACTGCTGAATACTTTGCCGGTCCCGGAGCCTTCACTACAAACAGTTCTGTTCTTTCACAGGTTTTGTTGCAGGCATTCATCTGGGTATCATACTCGATATTGATGATTGAACCTTTCTTGTATGTGACAGGTTTTGACCCATTGAGCTCAAGGGTTATTTCTCCATCTGAAACTATCATGTATACATTTGAATTGGCCTTATGTACTGGAAGGCAGTCTCCTTTGGGAAGTATCATATGGTTGATCATCACAACATCTTCATTGACAATGACTTCAATGGTTTTTTCATCTGCCAGGGTATAATTGTATAATTTACTCATAGGTTCATCCTCCATATACAAAGCATAAATGATTTATAAGGGTAATTATGTAACCTATGTTACCTTTGTTTGATTAAAGAGTATATTTTCACTATATCTGACAAGAGTTCTGAGCTTTCATCAATACCCGTATAATTTCTTATAGCAGAAGTTATTCCGTTTTCAGAAATATATTCCTGCAGAATTGAGGCCGAGACATCATCGGATGGATCAAAGCACAATGCATATGCGATTCCGTATATAATATACTCCGGTTCAACTCCATTCTTTAAACAGAATAGTGAAGCTCCTGAAAGGCGATCATCCTTACCGAGTTTTCTTATTGGATCACGTCCGACCCGAAGTACTGTGTCGCCCAGATACTTGTTTGTATATCTGCCAAGCAAATCATCTGCGTACGACTCAAGGGGTTTTTTATCAACTCCAAAGTATCTTGATATGGCTTCTATGCTTTCCCCAAGAGCTTTTTTGGCTGTATCAAGGATTTCCCGGTCTTGCATGGCCTGCCAGAGGAATTCATAACCCTTTGAATACCCCATGTATGCAACTATGGCGTGGGACATATTATGCATGAAATATTTTTTATATTTCTCTATTGCAAAAGGTGATACCGGAATAAAATTCATAAGGCGACTAACATCAGTTTTCAAAGCATCCCTGTCAATGGGAAGCTCATTGTAGCTTTCCACAATGATGTCAGCAGATTCGGATACAGGTACCATCCTTCCGACCGAGGCGGATACAAAACCTATCGATGTTTCTATGAAATCTTTATGGACTGCATGTTCTAGGACAAGTCCTTTCAGATGATTGCCGCCATCAGACATGTTTTCGCAAACTATTATGTCCAGGGGGGGATTGTTCATCTCAAATCTCAGGTCAAGTCCCATTGCAATGGCCTTTGCTATCCTAGGGAGAATATTCACACCAACGGCAGTAGCCATGATGTCGCATTGTGAAATGACCTCTGCCACTTCCTCGGAATCGAGTCCGTTTACGGCTGTGACATTCTTGATTGTCTGGGATTCATATCCAGTAGGAAGTGCAATCTTAATCTCGTATTCATGCTTGGAAGACAGTTCATCCACAAGTTTTTTATCTACATCAATGAAACATGTCGAATACCCTGACATATGAAAAAGCTGGCCGAGGAAGCCGCGGCCAATGCTTCCTCCGCCGTACATGACTGATTTTTTCATATCATTGCTCAATTATTGTCTCCCTTTTTACGTTTGGGTCAGAAAATATATCTGCTTCATCTACGCTGCTGGTAGAAAACTCTGATACCACCGCTCCGTCACGGCCTGATTGGAACCAGTGCAGTGTGTCCGGTGGAAGAGTATATTGTTCTCCGGCCTTAAGGTGAATTTCATGAAAGACTGTATATGCTCCGGGAGTGTCATTTGGTATTGTTCCTCTTATTTCACCCGTTGGTTCCCCGGAAATGTACAGGAAAACTTCTCCGTATCTGCATCTGAAGGTTTCCTCCTTGCCGGCATGTCCATTGACTTCCGGATGACGATGCTCACAGCATGCCTGGCCCGGGAAAAGGACCAATTCCTTTGCACAGCACCTTTCTGTATTTACATATGTCAGTATCTCAAGCCCTTCTTTTTCAAGATTACTAAGACCGAAGTCTGCAACCTCAATGCGCTTCTTTTCTTCTTCAGTCAGGACTATACCTGCCTTTTCGAAGTATTCAAGGGTACGTACAACCGCTGATTCATATTCTTTTCTGGTTATCATATCACCACTCCCTGCCCTGTTCTTTTATGAATTCGATGGTTTCTTCCATTGATCTGATGCCTGTTGATGCTCCTATCTGTGAAACCGAGAAGGTTCCTACTGCATTTGCAAAAAGTCCGCACTTTTCAAGGGGCCATCCCTTTATGATTCCGGTAATGAAACCGGATGAAAAAGCATCTCCGGCACCGGTGGTTTCAACTGCCTTTATATTCAGGAAAGTAGGTATTGTATACTCTTCTCCGGCTTCGGATTTTATGTAGCAACCGTCTTTACCGAGCTTGATTGCAACATTCCTTACCCCGTGGGACATGAATACTTCTGCAATCTCCGAGGGTTCTTTCTTACCGGCTATAAGTGAAGCCTCGTCATAACTTGGGATGAAATAGTCGAGGTATGGAAGGGAATCCTCCACAAGCTCCATCCATCTGCCACTGGCATCCCATGCTGTGTCCATGACGGTAATCAGACCTAGTTCCTTTGCTTTTTTAACTGCAAGACCAAGAGGTTTGCCGTCAAGTGAGGCCATCAGGTTAACGCCTGTAAAAAATGCAAGTTTGTATTCACTGACAAAATCAAAGTCTATGTCATCATAGGTGAATTCGCCATTTGCTCCAAAGCAATGGATGAAAGAGCGCTCGGAATCATTGCCTACGACAACTACACTGGCACTGGTAGCTGAACCTTCACCTACTGCAATACCTTTGGTTGATACTCCGGCTTTTTCAAGAACTCCGGTCAGGTATGATCCGAATCCGTCATTGCCGATCTTTCCGACCACTGCAGTATCAAGACCGATTATACTCATATCCACTGCACTGCTAAGGGCACATCCTCCGCTATGAAGTGAAATACCGTCTATTGGCATCAGCTTGCCTTTTTCGGGCAATGCGGTCATTGGTTTTGCTATTACATCTGCTACAAGAATTCCAATACTGACAACATCCTTCATCAATAGGTACACTCCTTAGCTGCATCTGCGAAAGCCTGAAGATTTTCAGGATTACCATAGAAGAAGTGGTCTGACGGGCTGACAATATATCCACCGTCCGGGCAATCCTTATGAAGGTCAAATACCATTTGTCTGACAAGTTCAGGATTTCCTTTTTCAAAACCTGCATTCTGGTCAAACCCGCCTATGAAGAACATGCGGTCGCCGATTCTTTCAGTGCATTCGGAAAGTATGCAGTCACCGCCCATGATTTTGGGAGTCATGGTTTCAAGGCCGTCTGCTCCATTTTCCACAACGATATCAAGCAAAGGCATGAATCCACCGCAAAGGTGGTAAACAATCTTAGTTCCCTGGTCATGAAGGGCCTTGTGCTGTATCTGGTCATAAGGAAGACAGAATTCCTTGTGTATTGCAGGACTGATAACTGTACTTGATCCTGCGCCGCCGCCGGTTTCAATTAGATCAAGTTCAATTTTCCCTCCGATTTCAATAACCTGGAGTTTTTTCTGAAGGAGCGTATCGAGTGCATAATGCAACCACTCCGGTTCATCAATTGCTGCCATTATTATTTCCTGGGTGCCGATCATATATGCGAAGCTCTGCCATGGACTTCCCTGGCCGAAATCATAATATCCATCCCTTACTATACCGTGTTCTCCGATTCTGTTCTTGGCCTCGATTACAGGAGTCCAGTCAACTGCAACCGGAATCGGGAAATATTTTTTCCACAACTCGAAATCTTTTTCATTCTTTATCATATGCTGGGTTATCCAGCCGGTTATTGGATTGTCGCCCCGAACTTCCGTCAGGGTTCCTTCGGGTGTGGTGATGTCATGTCTTGTTGTCCTTACTCCATCGGAGTCTGTGCCAAGATCGGTAGTCCTGACCTCCCATTTTGCACGGTCCTTTTCATTGTAGATAAAGCGTGGATGGGTATATATTACAGGGTCCATACCAAAACGCTCATATGCCTGGTAGTCATTGATTCCCCCCAGGTATGTCTTCAAATAATATGACATCCAGTTGTGTACCTGACAAGGAAGCCTGTCTGCCTTCTGATTGTTCAATGCTGCTAAAAATCTCTCTCTGCCTTTCATACTCTACCTCCGATATATGGACATTATATAATATGGAAGGGTTGTTTATAAACAAAAAAATAACCGCACTTCAACAGCACGGCTACTTTTTCTTTGTTGGATTTAATTATTTGCCGGGTTTGTCCTTTTTGGGTTTCTCTTCCTTCTCGGGCTTTTCACCCGGTAACTTGGTCAGTCCGTAACCTATTCCGTTTGACTCAAGCTTGTTATGTATGGATGGATTTTCATCCCAGGGAGGTCCGTCTCCCTCTTCTTCACCAATCAGAAGCTTGATTTCTTCTTTGAGAAGTTCAACTGCATCCTTCAATGCTTCCATTTCATCCTTGTATTCCCTTGCTGCCATCAGTGCGTCGTAAGCTGCCTGTTCCTCTTCATCAGTTCCATTTTTACGTGCTTCCTTCCATGCATTCATGGCCTGGGTTACAGCAACCTTGGCATCGAAGAATGCATCCTTGGCTGATTCAAATGCTTCTGTTATAAAGAGTCCGGAGATTTGCTGTACTGCGATTTCAATAACACCGGCCAATTGTTCCTCTGTCAGACCTTCTCCAAGTTCAATGACGATGGTTACAGGAGGCACTTCCTCTACCGGTTCTTCAACTGCAGGTTCCTCTTCTGTAGGTTCAACCGGATCAGCACCTGGAACTTCATCCTCAACCGGCTCTACAACTTCCTCAGAAGGTTCCTCTTCTGTGGGTTCCTCTTCAACGGTCAGATATTCTGTAATTTTTTTCACCAAGGTTGCTTCAAGTGCGTCAAGCATTTCATCTGTGATCAGTTCATCTTCGAAGATTGACGGATCTGTAAATGTAATTACCAAAGATGAAACACCTGATTCGTCCTCAGTAACTTCAATGGTGATACCCTCGAGCTGGGTTCTGACCGGATACAGTGGTGAGTCTTCTGTTATGTCGCCCAGGATCTCTTCAAATATCCAGGGTTCCTCCTCTGCCGGTTCTTCTTCCAGTGGATCTTCGGCTGCGGGTTCCGTAACCGGTGGATCCTCAGGAATTGTTTCTTCCGCCATTGCAACTGCTGGAACAAGCATCAATAATGCCATAAACAGTGCAATGAAAATTCTGATTTTCTTCATGTTCACCCCTCCTTTGTTTTCTGGATGAACATTACCGATTTGATGCATATAAAAAACTTCCTTTCGGTAGCCGGGCTGCCATGACACTTCGTGTTTTAGACCCCTCGCTTTGCGTATTTGCCTTTCAGCAAACTTGCCGTTATCGATGAAAGTTCATCCGTTATTTTGTATTAATAATTTTATACCTTTATACTTTATTCTACAATAATAAATGGAACTATATTTTACCGGGCTGTATGGTATAATTGTCCGGGATTACAGGAGACCGTTATGATAAACAAGGAACAGCAGAAAAAGAACATTTTATTCGGTTACTTATATATGGCAGGAGGGGTCCTGTTCATGGGAATAATGACTGCCATTTTTGCTACGGACAACATAAAAACCGATACCAGGGAAATTGTTGTCATGGCTCTGATCGGGATGATAGGTATAGCTTGTATCTTTACCGGAATTAAACAAGTACGTGACAACAAAACACTCCTCGAAGGAATACCCAGGAGTGAAATTGATGAAATGATGACTGAAATGGCTCTTTTCAAGAACCTGGATCTTTCCGTAAGGGATGTTACAAGACATATGACTCCTGAAAAGGAAAAATACTTCACAAAGAATCCTATAATAGTTTATTCGGATGACATAACCGAGGCGCTCGAAAAATACAGGGATGGCAAAATAAGCCGCAGGGAAATGCTTGTATGGTGTCATATGCTTAAATTCAGCCAATGTTATGTTTATTACCCGGAAAGACATGATGAGATTGAAAGTGTTGTAAAGGCAATAGAAAAAAGGCTTGTACAGGAAGAAGATCTGTCCGAGGAGGAAGTCTATCGTTTTGTCCGGGCCCTTGATGAAAATGCTGAAATTTAAAAATCAGCCCGAAGGCTGACTTTCAATATCAATCAGAAATCTTGATTATTTATTCTATAGGAATTATATATTCAATATCCGCCTGAAGCTTCCTCTCCCTCAACCACTGCGACTGATGAACTGCAGCCAAGTCTGCTTGCACCGGCATTGATGAAATCTATTGCCGCCTGGTAGTTTCTGACTCCCCCGGCCGCTTTTACGAGGGCTTTGTCGCCGACGGTTTTTTTCATGACGGCAACGGCTTCAAGTGTAGCGCCTTCCTTGTTGAATCCTGTGGATGTCTTTACGAAATCAGCACCTGCTTCAAGACAAATCTCGCATGCCTTCACTATTTCCTCATTGTCAAGCAGACATGTTTCCAGAATAACCTTGACCAGTGCATCCTTGCCGTGGGCTTCTTCAACAACAGCCTTTATGTCTTCAAGGACATATTCATACTCTTCGTCCTTGAATTTTCCTATATTCATTACCATGTCAATTTCGTCTGCTCCGTCCGAAACAGCAGTCCTTGTTTCCATTACCTTTACCTTGGTGGTTGATGCCCCGAGGGGGAAACCAATTACAGCACATACCTTTACATCCGATGGATCAAGAAGTTCTGCTGCATATTTTACCCTGCATCCGTTTATACATACTGAGTAAAAGCCATGTTCAAGGGCTTCACCACAGAGTTTTTCGACATCTTTCCTGGTGGCTTCGGGTTTCAGCAGTGTGTGATCTATATATTTTGCGATATTCATAAAATCCTCCTGTCGCAATATTTGTTTTCACTGACATTATAACAAATAAACAAATAATTTGGCCCGGGTTTAACTGCTGGTATAAATTCCAGGGTAAAATTAACAATCAGTTTAATGACAAATTATGGAAATAGAGATAATATTCCCATAAAGGAGTACGTATGAAGACAACCGGAATATATTTTGACGTGGAAGACAGGGAATACTTTGACAGACTTGGTGAGTATATCAGTATCAATTATCCGGGGTTTTTCAGGATATGCAAGGAGGATGAAAGCAGGGATATTGTCATAACTGATTATCTGAACAAAAGGAACAGTAAGAACATAGTAACAATAAGGGAAGAAGGCGGTGACATCGAAAAGTTCAAGAGAGCTTCCTCAATCTGCATGGATCTGGTGAAAATAGTATATGGAGAGACTGATTTTGCCAAAGGTAACGGAAGTTCCGGACCGACTGTCATTCCGGTGACCTCAGCCCTCGGAGGTGCAGGAAAGACAAAGATATCATATGCACTGGCAAAACATGCAGCATCAACAGGCCGCCGTGTCCTTTATATCAACCTTGATGCATCGTCCTCGTTCAAACCTGTAAATTCAAGTAAACCCGCCAATGGTCTCAGTGAATTACATTATTATCTTGAAAGCGGGGACAGAATATCGGGCATCTGTCTCAAGGATATTTCAAGACCATTCGAAGGCGGTTCATTTGATTGCATCCTGAACAACAGACCGGCACCGGACTGTATCATTTCTCCAATTGAAGCAGACAGGTTGATTGAAGCTGCTTACAGGGACGTTTTCCATGAAGTAATAATACTTGATATTCCTTCCTTCATTGGTGAATCTCTGATAAGGCTGATGAACGGAGCTGCCAAGGGGGTAGTTATCATTGGAAAAGAACCTGAATACCGTGAAAAATGCTTTATAGAGTATCTTGATGTCCACTGCAAGGGAAAGTACATGACCATTGTAAACCGATGCAGCGATCTTGAAAATTCGGTGCCGGTGGACAGTGGAGCAAGAACCGGAGAGCCGTTCGGCAGGGCAATCAAGGAAATATATAAGAAAATCAGAGGTTGATGCAAATATGGATGTCAGTGTATTGAAGAACAGAATAATTGAAAGACTTGAAAATATTGAAAATCCATCAGACAAACAGATAGAAAAATTAATCATGGAGAGTGTCTTTGAATATTCCCATGAAAATTATCTTGGGGCAGCATTTATTTCAGAAACAATAAAAAGGCTGAAAGGGGACCTGCTGGGCTTTGGAGTTCTTCAGGACTTATTTGAAGATAAATCAATAACAGAAATCATGGTAAACGGTACTGACGTTTTCTATGAAAAGGAAGGGCAGATTATTATGTCCGACATCCGTCTTGAAAATGAGGATGAGGCCAGGGGGATTATCAGGGCGGTATGCAGAAAGACAGCAAGGTCCGTCAGTGCAGCAGTACCTATTACTGATGCCTGTCTTCCAGACGGGACAAGAATAAACATTGTGATGGAACCGGTCAGTGTAAGCGGGAATACCCTTACGATACGTAAGTTTCCGGATGTTCCGCTTACTGCCGCCCAGCTTGTGGAAAATGGTCTTTGTACAGAGGAAGCCATGGTTTTTCTCAGGGATGTATATTGGGCAAAATATAATATATTCATCTGCGGGGGAGCCGGAACCGGAAAGACAACACTGCTGAATGTCCTTGCGAATTTCACGGGAGAAAATGAAAGACTTGTTACAATAGAGGATTCCGCTGAGCTTAAAATCAACGGTGTCAGGAATCTGGTGCGTCTTGAAACAAGGAGAAGCAACCAGGAAGGGAAGGGGGAGATTACGATAAGGGACCTTATCAGGACAAGTCTAAGAATGAGGCCTGACAGGATTATAGTAGGTGAGGTCAGGGGTGCAGAGGCCTTTGATATGCTGCAGGCAATGAATACGGGTCATGAGGGTTCAGTTTCCACAGGTCATGCAAATTCAGCGGGGGAGCTGGTGTCACGTCTTGAGAATATGGTGATAATGGACAAGAATATGCCCGTCGGAGCTGCAAGAAATCAAGTTGTAATGGCTTTGGATATTGTTGTATGTCTTGCACGACCCGGAGGAAAGAGACGAATTACTGAGATATGTGAACTCCGAAAAGGAATGGACGGAGAATTTGATATAAACTGTATATTTGGTCTTGATTACGAAAGCCTGGTATTGAAAAAAACAGGCGAGTTGAAAAACAAGGTTAAAATAAAGAGGTATCTTCATGCTTAGACTGCACATCGGAAGGACTTTGCTCGGACTGGCAATAGGATATCTTTTATACAGAAGTGTACTTCTTTGCATCCCGGTCGGAATATTGTTCATTGCATATTCATTACTGGACGGAAAGAGTGCGAAGCAAAGATACATGATGTCCATGGAAACCCGGTTCCGCAATTTTCTCATATGCCTTGAACCACTTCTTGGTACATCTGAAAACTTTTCCACGGCATATGCAAAGGCTGTTGAGGATTACGGAAGGATGCACGGTTCGGATAATCTTTTACCGATATTGATATCAGGTACTGCAAGGTTCAGGGTTAACTCCATGGCGGGGGATGTTGTACGTCACATAGCAGAAAAAACGAAGCTGGAGGATGCATGGTTGTTTGCCGGAAGTCTGGAGGGGAGTGAAGAGACGGGATCAAATGTGGTTGAGATAACGGGACATACCCTTGGAATAATTACAGAAAAAATACAGCTGAAGAATGAGCTGGTCACCATGCTGTCGGGAAGACGCTTTGAACATATGATAGTGTCGATAATGCCGGCAGTAATATTGGTGCTTCTCACCGCAGGAGCGGAATCATACATGGAACCTTTATATGAAACGGTTGCAGGCAGGCTGGTAATGACTGCAGCCGGTGCAATCTTTGGGTTGAGTTGGTATACAGGCAAGAAAATTACATCACTGGAGGTTTGAAATGGCATTTGCAATTTACCTGACTGCAGTTGGAGTACTGTTTGTTTTTTCAAAGTGTACCCGCAGTAAAGACGCCCCTCTCCATGGCATATATACAAAAGGTATTTATCCGGCAGTAAGGGCTGTCGTTTCACTGTTCATCAAAGGAGGCAGTTCCATGTCATCAGCAGATTTCATGGCACTGTACGGTAATACCGGCAACAAGGAACAGCTGATAACGGAAATGTCCGTCAGGATTTCATCCCTGATATTGTTCTTAGCAGTACCATCGGCAGTTATTTCATTTTCCAGCCCGGGAACAACGGAAAATCTGATTGCCTTATCAATTGCTGCAATGGGATATTTTGTTCCTGCTTTTGACCTTAAACAAAGGGCTATTTCGGCAAGGGAATCCATTCTAAGGGATTTTCCGGTCTTTTGCATGGATCTTGCAGTTCTTACAAAATCCGGACTTGGATTGGAACGGGCCTGGGAAAAGGCTTTGAAAAGCAAGGACGGATCATCTTTTTACAGGGAAGCAAGGCTGATGCACCTGAGAATGGAAACGGGGGTTTCACTCGAACAAAGCATTATTTCATTTGCAAGGAGATTATGCATACCTGAAATCTATTCATTCGCAACGGTTGTTTCCCAGTCCGTCAAATCCGGAGGTTCCGGAACAGCCGATATCATAAGGGAGTTTGCGGTACAGGGTTGGAACGACAGATGCCAAAGGGCAAGGGAAAAATGTGAAAAGGCTTCTGTAAAAATGGTGTTTCCACTTGCCATGGGCCTTGCAGGAGTCATCCTGATAGTAGGCTTTCCTGCATTTGCAGCAATGAAAGGAATGATATGATGAAAGAAGGAATCAAGGTTTATTTATCGGAAAAAGGAATGGGTACAGTTGAGATTGTAATAATCGTTGCTGTTTTGGTCGGGGTTGCGCTTATATTCCGTGAGGCAATATTAAATTTTGTAACTGACATGATTGACAGTATATTCAATGATACTGAAATAATTGACAAGATAAAGGTGGACTGAGTATGAATACTGAAAATGTCATAATACAGGGCCGAAACTACCTCAGGGTCTCGGGTAACCGGAATGAGCCGGGATTCACATGCAGGATGATGGATTTATGCAAGCCTGCGGGATTTTTGCAGCTCGATGTTTTTGAAGCCGTTGGCAATGAGCAGGTACTGTACAGGACAGATAATTTCTTCCAGCTCAGTGAGTATCTGTCATCGAGGGGCATGGACAGGAATTTATTCAGACAGATTCTTGAAAATGTCACGGCTGTTGTCAGGGAGTGTACGGAGCATATGCTTGATCCGGGAAGACTGGTCCTTGAACCCAGCCTTGTCTATGTTGATACAGAGAAGTTTGAACTCAGGTTCATATATTCCATTTTTGAAAGCAGGGACTTAAGGCACTCCATGAAGAACTTCTTCACCCGCCTGCTCGGTAATTATTATTCCGGATTCGGTATAAATGATGAAAGGTTCAGGGAATGGGCTGCAAGGGAAATAAGCAGGAATGATTTTACTGCCTCCAGGATGCTTGCCTCCTGGGAGTATGGCAATGAACCTGTCACACAGGAAGCAGATGAGGCTGAGGAAAAGGAACTTGCCGTAAAGGGAATATCATTTATAAGGAATCTCCTTGGTAAAACCCTGGAAGGAAAGGTGTCAGGGAACAATGAAACCATGCCTATAGGATCACGAGGCGAAGGAATGTACCTTACCGGAATCTGCAGCATTGATACAAGGATTCCAATTGTTGATGAAGGGATTACCATCGGCAGACAAATGCTGAAAGAGGAGCATGGTTTGTTCAACAGCGGCATTGGTAAGACTCATGCAAGAATTTACAAGATGGAGGGCGAGGTCTATGTAACGGACATGGGCAGCAGGAACGGTACATATGTCAACGGGGAGATGCTTGAACGGCAGACCCCTGTGAAAATTGTAAGAGGGGATATCGTTTCTTTTTCAGATGAGGAATTTGTTTTATGTTGACTTTGAAAGATATTCCATGACTGCTGCAAGGATCTTTTCACTGGCATGGCCGTCTCCGTAAGGATTTACCGCCGTTGCCATCCTTTTGTATACATCGGTATCAGTAAGAAGAAGAGTAGCATCACCAACAATGTCCCCGCGGTTGATTCCGCTTAGCTTTACTGTTCCCATTTCAACGGCTTCGGGTCGCTCGGTTTCCTTTCTTAAGACAAGGACAGGTTTGCCTAATGCCGGTGCTTCTTCCTGGAGCCCACCGGAATCAGTCATTACCATATATGACCTTTTCATAAGGTTGTGGAGGTCGCGTACATCGAGCATTTCCGTAAGCCGCACCTTTTTGTTACCGGACAATAAGGGTCGTACGGTGGACTGGACTGCCGGGTTCGGATGAACCGGGTAAATGAACATTACATCGTCAAACTTTTCTGTCAGCTCATTTACCGCCATGCAGATGTTCTCAAGGGGTTCTCCAAGGTTTTCCCGTCTGTGTGCAGTCAGCAGTATGACCCTGTTACTTTTATAATCTACTTCAGTGAGGGTTGCATCATTGAATATATAGTCACTTCCAACAGTGGTATCAAGAGCATCAATTGCCGTGTTGCCGGTAACGAATATATTTTCATCAGGAACGTTTTCATGAAGAAGATTTGCTCTGTTTGATTCCGTGGGACTGAAATGAAGGGTTGCTATGTTTCCGACCAGCTTTCTGTTCATTTCCTCAGGAAAGGGTGAATAGATGTCGTGCGTCCGAAGACCTGCTTCAACATGCCCTACGGGAATCTTCTTATAGAATGAAGCCAGTGAACATATCAGGCAGGTGGCAGTATCTCCATGGACAAGGACCATATCGGGTTTTTCCAGTTCCAGTACCTTTGAGAATCTCTCCATGATTGCTGATGTTATATATTCAAGGGACTGGCTTTTTTTCATAATATCAAGGTCATAATCAGTCCTTATACCAAAAATGTCATTTACCATGTCGATGGTTTCCCGGTGCTGGGCTGTTGTGCACACAACAGTTTCGATGGAAGGTTCGTTCCTGAATGCCTTGACAACCGGAGCCATTTTGATTGCATCCGGACGGGTTCCATATACTATCATGACCTTATTTTTCTTCATCTTTGATTTCCTTTTCAGCAATGACTGTGGGATTGCTGTTTTTCCTTTTGTACTTCCCAGCCGGTCGGTATATGAATGAAATGACAAGAATGGTTGCAATAAGCAGACAGATGAGCAGGATGCCGATGTTCTTCATGCCTGTACCGGCCATTAGTACTGAAAGTGAACCAAGTACTATGCTTGCAAAATACAGAATGAGTACTGTTGTGCGCTGGCTGAAGCCTATGTCATCTATGAGTTTGTGGTGTATATGCTGCCTGTCTCCCTGGGAAATCGGTTGTCTTTTGATCAGCCTTCTGGAAAAAGCAAGTACAGTATCAAGTATTGGCAGTCCGAAGGCTATTACGGGAATGAATATTGAAAGGGCAGTATATGATTTCAATGTCCCTTGCATTGATACCATTGCCAGCGTGAATCCGATGAATGCCGAACCTGATTCCCCCATGAATATTTTGGCAGGGTTGAAATTCCTGGGTAGGAATCCAAGACATGCTCCGGCAAGTGCTGCGGTGATTATTCCCGCATATGAACCAACTAATTCTGCATCTGGTCTTAACAAAGAGACTGCAAGAAGTGTAAGTGCACTTATTGTACCTATCCCGGCAGCAAGTCCGTCAAGACCATCTATGATATTGAAAGCATTTGTCAGTGCAACAATCCAGAAAATTGTTATTATTACTGAAACAACCGGATTCAGAAGAACCAGTGATGTAAGGGTATTCGGGTTTGTAAAAAATTCAATGCGGGAACCCGACACAAGAACAGCACCTACAGCAGCTGCAATCTGGAACAGAAGTTTATAAAGGGGTTTGAGTTCAACGATGTCGTCCAGCACACCCATCAGAATAATAATGAACAGGCCGCACAGAAGACCCAGGAGCTCCCGGTTTGCCACAAAGCTTTCATTGAAGATATAGTTGAGGATTATTGAAACCAAAAATCCTGTTATTATTGATAATCCGCCAAGCAAAGGAATTGGTTTGCTGTGAACATGCCTGTCCTTTGAAGGTACACTAAGGGCATTTGAAAAAAACGCCAGTCTTCTCACAAGTGGGTAGACTGCCGCTGAAACCAATAGGGAAATCAAAAATGTAATTGCAAAGGTCATTGTTAAACCTCGTCAAAATTAACCAGTTCAACACCGGCTTCATTCAGCATTGAAAGAGCCAGTTCGTCCGGATAATTTCCCCGGAATACCAGTTTTTTGATACCTGCGTTTATCATAAGCTTTGCGCAAAGGGAACAAGGCTGAAGCGATACATACATGGTGGAACCATTGACTGAAGTACCTGAATAGGCTGCCTGTACTATTGCATTTTGTTCTGCATGTATTGCACGGCAAAGCTCATGTCTCTCGCCGGAAGGGATGTTGAGCTGTTGTCTGAGGCAGCCTACCTCCGCACAATGGGCAACACCGGAGGGCGCTCCGTTGTATCCGGATGCAAGGATTCTCTTGTCCTTGACGATAAGGGCACCGACCTGTCTTCGAAGACACGTCGAACGCGTTTTCACCAAATCCACGATCTGCATGAAATACTCATCCCAGGATGGTCTTGCCATAAATCCTCCTTATTTTGTGCCGAAGAGTCTGTCTCCTGCGTCGCCGAGTCCGGGAACAATATATGCATTTGAATTCAAGCCCTGGTCAACACAGGCACAGAATATCTGCACATCCGGATGGGCGGAACGTACCTTTGCTATTCCTTCGGGAGCTGCAATAAGGCACATGAGCTTAATATGTGATATATCTCTTTTTTTCAGAAAACTGATTGCCGCAGAAGCAGAGCCGCCGGTTGCCAGCATCGGATCAAGAAGAACCATTTCTCTTTCTGAAGCATCATCGGGGAGTTTGCAGTAATATTCCACCGGTTCAAGGGTGTCATGATCGCGGTACAGGCCTATATGCCCTACTTTGATCATTGGCATGAGTTTGAGCATCCCGTCCACCATACCAAGTCCTGCTCTTAAAATGGGAACTATACCCATCTTCTTGCCTGAAAGTATATTTGTCTTCGCCATTCCTATGGGAGTTTCAATTTCTACTTCCTGCAGTGGCATGTCCCTGGTAACCTCATAGGTCATCAACATTGCAATTTCACTTACAAGTTCCCTGAATTCCTTTGTATCCGTGTTCTTGTCCCTCAGTAAGGAAACCTTGTGTTGAATCAACGGGTGATCAAAGATAAAAACCATTTCGTCATGCTTCTTAAAGGTCATGCTTAATCCTCCTTGCCGGCCTTTTGTTCCAGTTGCTGTATTTTAATATTTCTTCTTTCATATTTTCCGCCCAGATAATCGGTGGAAAGCCACTCATCCACTATCGACAAGGCCAGGTCAACTCCCGTAACCCTGGAGCCAAGGGCCAGGATATTGGAATTATTGTGCTGACGAGACAGCCTTGCATGGAATTCAGTTGTGCACAGTGCAGCCCTTATGCCGTCAAACTTGTTTGCTGCTATGGACATTCCTATGCCGGTACCACATATAAGAATGCCCCTGTCACATTGTCCGCATTGTATTGAGTTAGCTGTTTTCTCTGCAAAATCGGGAAAATCAACTGAATCCTCGGAATCAGGGCCGAAATCAATGAATTCCAGACCTTTTTTCCTAAGATGTTCCTTTACTGTATTCTTAAGAGAATAACCTGCATGGTCACTGCCGATAGCTATCATTGGTGCCTCCGGGCTTGAATTTCACAAACCATTCTATATTAATGGGTACCTATTGTCAAAGCCGGAATGGGATTATAATGGACTTGTCTAGTCCCTGTTTATTTTCTTTGCTTTCCTTCTAAAAAGGGCGAGGCCTCCGAAACCCCCTACGATTGCAATATAGTAGCCAAAATCATACCACCAGCCGGTGTTTATGCTCTCATAGATGCGTATACTTTTGTTGAACAGGCTGATAATAAGAGAAATTGGAGCTATCCATCCATGCCAGATGCCCCACAGGAAGTTGGCGGGTTTTTCCATTGTTGCTTTTCCGTCACCGGGCGCACATGAAGAAAGCATGAAGACAAGAAGAACCGCCAGTATCAGAATCATGAAATATTTCTTTTTCATAGGAAACCTCCGGATAAATTATATACCTGGAAAAAGAGGATGTCATCAAACATCCTCTTTTCTTGTTATTTTTCGTATGCTTTTTTCGAGTTTTACCCGAGGGGTCATTACCCTGTGACCGCAGCCGGTACATTGTATTCTGAAATCCGCACCCACCCTCAGGACCAACCATTCCTTCGAACCGCAGGGATGCTGCTTCTTCAATTCCAATATATCATTCAGCCTGATGTCCATGGGCATGGGATCACCTCAGTACTTTGTAAGATATGAGTCAAGTTCCCACTTGGTAACCTGTGTCCTGTATGAGTTCCACTCTTCTCTTTTTCCGTCAAGGAACTTATTGAAAATGTGTTCACCCAGGACATCTTTCACAAGTGCACTCTTTTCCATGTGTTTCAAGGCTTCATTCAGGTCTGAAGGAAGTGAAACGACCTTTTGTCTTTTTCTTTCAGCAGGACTCATTTCATATATATTCTTGTTTACAGGTGCCGGAGCATCTATCTTGTTTTCAATTCCATCGAGTCCTGCGGCAAGAATCCCGGCCAGTGCAAGGTATGGATTGCAGGAAGGATCCGGGTTCCTGAGTTCCAGCCTTGTTGAATTTCCCCTGCAGGCGGGTACCCTTATCAAGGGGCTTCTGTTCTGGGCGGACCATGCAACATAGACAGGGGCTTCATATCCGGGAATAAGCCTCTTGTATGAATTTACCGTTGGATTGGTCAGCGCTGTAATTGAGCTTATGTGCTTGACCAGACCTCCGATGAAATTATATGCGTCGCCGCTTAGATTGTTCTTGTCACCGGCATCACAAAAGGCATTGCTGCCATCCTTGAAGAGTGAGATGTTTGTGTGCATTCCTGATCCGCTTATTCCCGCTATTGGTTTTGGCATGAAGGTTGCGTGGAGTCCATGTCTCTGGGCCATTACCTTTACGACAAGCTTGAAAGTAAGTATTGCGTCAGCTGCAGTCAGTGCATCCGTATATTTGAAATCAATTTCATGCTGGCCCGGTGCCACCTCGTGATGGCTTGCTTCAATTTCAAATCCCATTTCCTCAAGGATCATGCTAATGTCCCTACGGGCATTTTCTCCAAGGTCAATGGGGCCAAGGTCAAAGTAACCTGCATTGTCATGGGTGATTGTCGTCGGGTTACCGTCGGTATCTGTAAGGAAAAGAAAGAATTCACACTCAGGACCGACATTGAACTGTTCATATCCCATTGAGTTGGCCTTCTTAACCATTTTCTTCAAAATATATCTTGGATCACCTTCGAAAGGTTTTCCATCTGATGTATAGACATCACATATCAGCCTTGCTACCTTTCCTGACTGTGAACGCCACGGGAATATTGCAAAGGTGTTTGGGTCAGGTCTCAGATACATGTCCGATTCCTCAATACGGGCAAATCCTTCTATTGATGATCCATCGAACATACATTCATTGGAAAGTGCCTTTTCAAGCTGGTCTACGGTAATGGCCACATTCTTGAGTATACCGAAGATATCAGTGAACTGAAGTCTGATGAACTTGACATCATTCTCCCTTACAAGACTTATAACTTCTTCCTTGGTTCTTTCAACTTTCATAATGATTCCTTTCGCCGGTGATTCCGATTAAAAAAAACGACGCACATCCCCCCGTATGAGCCGGGTTGGTTGAAACGCCGTTGTTTCAAATATGTAACCTGGTCTAGTCTTCAGGTTCGAACATATCCTTTGGAGCGCCGCATTCCGGGCAAACCCAATCGTCCGGAAGATCTTCAAAGGGTGTATCTTCAGGGATATCAGCCATTTCGTCGCCTAATTCCGGGTCATAGACGTAACCGCATACAGTACAGACATATCTCATGTTGCTTGACCTCTTTTCATATACTATGAATACATTTTGATATATAATCTAGAAAAAATCAAGTAGGGGTACCATTTATTTTCCATGAGGGTTTTTACTGCAATCAACTTCAAACCTGCTGCAAAACATTACTTACATGGCTTAGCGGGTAAAATAGCATCTTCGTACAGGGATGCAAGGCTTACCAGACTTGAAAATCTGCACATGACCATTGTTTTCATCGGAGAGGCAGACAGAATCAAAACCGGTCATGTGATCAAAGCCCTCAGGGAAACCGCAAAGGAAATCGAAAGATTCAATATAGCCGTGAATGGCATCTCCAGCTTCAGGAAGAAAAACAAACATACAGTCATCTGTACCATCAGGAACTCGCTGGAAATGGAAAAGCTTCATGCCTCTACGGTCAGAAATCTCCGCAAGGAGGGCTTGGAAATTGAAGAAGTTGTATTCAGACCACACATAACCCTTGCAAGACAGGCCGAACTTATTGCAAATGAGAATACAATAAAGATACCTGAACAGACATTGGAAGTTGATGAAATCTGTGTAATGGAAAGCAGTCGTATCAACGGAGTTCTTACTTATACACCGTTGGCGAAATTCAGACTGGGGGTAAGTGAATGAACAAGGTAACCTTAGATGTCAGGAAGACAGGCGGCATAATCAGCAAATATATATACGGACATTTTGCAGAACATCTTGGAAGATGCATTTATGATGGAATGTGGGTAGGAAGGGAATCAGAAATTCCAAATATAAACGGAGTCAGAGAGGATGTAATCGAAGCCCTCAGAAAAATAAGGGTTCCGGTTCTCAGATGGCCCGGAGGATGTTTTGCAGATGAATACCACTGGATGGACGGAATAGGTCCGGGGAGGAACAGGAAAAGACAGGTAAATACCCACTGGGGAATGGTTACAGAAACAAACCGGTTCGGTACCCATGAGTTCATGGACTTGTGTGAAGAACTTGGTTGTGATGCATATATTGCCGGGAACCTTGGAAGCGGTACTGTAAGGGAAATGCAGGACTGGGTTGATTACATAAGCTGCAAAAAAGGCACATATATGTCGGAACTGAGAGCGGAGAATGGAAGGGAAAGACCATGGAAGCTGCCGTTTTTTGGCATAGGCAATGAAAGCTGGGCCTGCGGTGGAAATATGACACCTTCATATTACTCTGACCTTTATAAAAGGTATCAGACTTATGTGAGGAGTTATCCCGGCAACGGAGTCAGAAAGATTGCCTGCGGAGCAAATGAAAATGATTACAACTGGACTGATGTTGTAATGAGGGAGGCTTCTTCACACATGTGGGGGCTGAGCCTTCATTATTATACCAGGGTGAACAACAATTTCACGGAGATGGGACATTCCTTTGAGTTCGGTGAAGAGGAATGGTACAGGATCATGAAACACACCTATCTGATGGATGAGTACATTGAAGGTCACTCAAGGATAATGGATAAATATGATCCGGAAAAAAAGGTTGCAATGGTTGTCGATGAATGGGGAACCTGGTACAAGGCCATGGCCGGAACCAATAAAAGATTTTTCCATCAACAGAACACAATGAGGGATGCTGTTTCAGCAGCAGTTCACTTCAATACATTCCACAAACACAATGAAAGGGTAAAAATGGCCAACCTTGCGCAGACGGTCAATGTGCTTCAGGCAGTGATTCTTACGTATGACGATGTAATGATCAAGACACCGACATACCATGTCTTTGATCTCTACAAGGAACATATGGAGAACACATATATTGATGCATCAATGGAAACAGAATCCTACAGGGATCTGCCGGGGATTGATGCAACAGCCTCTATGAACGAGGAGACAGGTGCGGTTTATGTTTCCGTCTGCAACCTGAATCCCGCGGAAACTTCCGAATTCATGATTTCAATCGAAGGCAGGGACACAAAACCTGATGTCAGGTGTCGGATTCTCAAGGGCAGTGAAATTACATCACACAATACACCAGGGCAACCTGATAATGTCAGTATAAAGAAATTCAATGATTTTAAAGTAAGTGAAAACACAATTGGCTGCACTCTTCCTCCGGGATGCGTAGCCACCTTTGAAATACTCTGAATAATGTAAGACACCCCGGTTACAATTCAGAACAGAATGGATACCGGGGTGTCTTTAACACTGATTTATGAAAAGTCAGTCTATTTCAATTGAGGCAATCATGCTGTCGAAAATTTCCTTCTCCATCTCGTTCGTATAGCTGCAGATGATTACAAGGACATAATGGCTTTTGGTGATGGCGTACATGTCCTGGTACACCTTGTACTGGTCATAATCTATTTCGATGGTGCCTTTTGCAAACTGGCGGTCGCTTATCCATATCTTTTCCAATGGATACGTGACTGCATCGATCATTGTATCTTCATAAAGATATTCCGAGAAATCCATGTAGTTGGTAACGTAGTTCTCCTTGCTTATGGTTTCACCGATGCTTCGCATATTTTCAGAATAAATATTGATATACGAGTTAAATTCACCTTCTGTTTCATCTCCATAAAGGTTGCCATAGACGAACTGAACAACTGATTCAGCACTGAGATCCTCAATGGAGTTAATATCTACAGGTGGGAGTTCCTCGCCATTCTCATCATATGGGGGATTTGCATTCAGTATTTCCTGTGGACTGAGGTAGGTAAGGTCGGGATTGAGCTCAATGGAGAAATTGAAGAATTCGTTGGTATAGCTTTTACCATAATCCATGGTACCCCAGCCGAATTCCGCCGTATCATCCTTTTTTGAACATCCTGCGAGAAGGGTAAATGCAAGCGCAATAATTACTACATATATAAGTGTTTTTTTCATTGTCATTCTCCGATTATCTTTACAAGGACCCTCTTGTCCCTTTTTCCGTCAAACTCTCCGTAGAAAATCTGTTCCCATGGACCAAAGTCCAGCCTTCCGTTGGTCACTGCTACAACTACCTCACGACCCATGATTGTTCTTTTCAGATGTGCATCAGCATTGTCTTCAAATCCGTTGTGTGCATACATATCATATGGTTTCTCGGGAGCAAGTTCTTCAAGCCATCTTTCAAAATCGGAATGAAGACCGCTTTCATCATCATTGATGAAGACACTGGCGGTTATGTGCATTGCGTTGCACAGAAGAAACCCTTCCTTTATTCCACTTTCTGACAGACACTTGTTGACTTCAGGGGTAATATTACGGAACCCGCGCCTTCCCCTGATATTGAACCATAATTCTTTTCTATAGCTTTTCATTCATTCTCCATATTTTTTTACAATAATATTATACCTGCTATGGCAGAACTTACAATCAAAATTACCGGATGGACCCTGAACCTGTAACCGGCAACAAACACTACCGTGGCTATGATTATAGGGATAGGCTGGAAAAACTCCAGCAGGGAACCACCGGCACTGAGAGCTTTTACATCAAACAGGGTGATTGCCGCCAGGTTTGCGCACACTGCTGCAATCATACCTGTTACAACCGGTCTGACTACGGTCATTACTCCGTTTACATAGAGGTTATTCCTGTATTTGTTATAAAAATGGGCAATTATTATTATG
>Ga0209203_1000761_pt1 | contig 25855 bp, 28 predicted proteins | sample AD_UKC109_MetaG_FD_184423 | JGI IMG/M metagenome (GOLD analysis project Ga0209203, IMG submission 184423) | Active sludge microbial communities of municipal wastewater-treating anaerobic digesters from Hong Kong - AD_UKC109_MetaG (SPAdes)... | ecosystem: Engineered > Bioreactor > Anaerobic >... | reverse complement strand
ATTACGACTAGCATTTTTCTTTTCATGGTCATACACCTCCTTTGTTTTAGGCTTGTATCTTATGGATCACAGATCAATTTCCGGAATGAATATCGGAATCATCTTCCGTTTCATCGGAAGAGCTGTTCGTTGATTTTTCTAATGTTTCCTGTTCCTGACAATCATCGGGTTTTTTCTTGGTTTTGTTCGAGTCGGAAACCAGTTCGAGCAGAAGGAAGAGAATCAGAATATCCGAAATCAGCACGATCCGGCCGAAGAATGATTGGGCGAATAGCAGGAAACCTCCGATTTTTGGAATCGTAAGAACATGGATTCCGACGATATCTTCGTCGTACAAAGTCCAGGGATCCTGATGTTCGCTTACTTCTGGATGGGTGAGGAATGTTCTGACGCCTTCGTCTTCGCTGATTGAGTAGATGTAATGCACGACGATCTCGTCGGTTCCATCACCGTTGATGTCAGTATAGAAAGCGATAATATCTCCCACCGAAAGATTATCCGGATCAACTGATGTGTCGATGATCACGACGTCATGGGTCATAATAACCGGCTCCATGCTTCCGGTGGCTATCACAAAGTAATCGTACTTGGCGATAAAGGGGACGTAATTGAAAACTACATATCCCAGTCCAAGAATAATAGCTACAGAAAGGAAAAACCGTATACCTTTAGATATACTGGATTTCGGTTTTTTATTTGACGGTACCGATTTTTCCTGAGCCATGATTTATCTCCGTGAAATTGTGATTGTATTATTCAGCGGGTTGATTAGAACTGTTGCTGTTGGAAAGAAGGAATCCGATTGCGAAGTTTGTTGTCTTACCGGCGACTCTTTCATAATCAGAGGCATCAAATCCGGCGCTGCCGTTATCTGCCAATGTGATGGTGACGGTGACTTCCACGGTGTTGTGGTTGTAATAGAATGCATCGGTGAAATCCCATTCTCCGGTGGAAGAAGTTGTGGCGGCGGCTTCATCGGTGCCGACTGTCACTGTGAACAATCCTTCCTCGCTGTTGAAGAGTTCGGCGATTCCAGCGATTTGGAAATCGGTGATATCGACAGCCAGATCGGCTTCCATGCCGTACTGAAGATCGTCTTCAAGATTCAGGGTGTATGTGAAAGCATAGGATGTGGTGTAATCAGCTTCGTAAGCGGCATAGAAAGATTCGGCGGGAACCAAAGCTCTTTCATCCTGGACAACGGTCGGAACTTCCAATCTTACGCCATATCCGACAACATAATTACCGTTAGTGTTCTGCTGCAGATTATCCCAATAAGCATAAGCGGCGACACTGGAACCAAACAATAATGCGATGATAACTACTAACAAGATATTTCTTTTTTTCATGATAATTCTCCTTTTAATTTTTATATTATATTTTTTTTTTTTTTTTGAATTAAGATTGATGCTTATTCACCTGTGAAAGTGAGAGAGAAAGTGATTTGGCCGTTCTTGATTTCATCGTAAATGGCCTGGGTCGAAGGCATATCAAGACTAACAGTGACAGTTACCAAGACATTGGCGTCATTGACAGTAGTTGCTGCCTGGGTAATATCGATATTGATCAGATCGGCATAAGTGCTTGAACCACCGATCAAAACATTGGTTGCGACGACGCTGAGGGTCAATGGGTCTATGACTGTCTGATCCAAATTCACGTTGTAAGTTAGTTGAATTTGATCGACATCATCCGCCGTCATTGTGACACCGGCGGGTACGAGAACCTTGTCTGCGGGGGCGGTAGCGACGGCCGTTACGACCAATGTGACGCCTTCACCGATCTGCAAAGTTTCATTTTGTTCCCGGGAAAGATTATCCCACCATGAGAAAGCCAAAGCGGTTCCCCCGAGAAGCAGTGCAACTAAAATTGCGACAAATACCTTTTTCATTTTTAATACCTCCATAAGATAGAATAAAAGCCAAAGTAAATAACGGATGGTAGCTGGCTATCCCGAATGGGACCCTATAGTTTTCCGTCACCGGATTGCTCCGACTTTGGCTTTTTCAGTCCTATGTAGTTTTCTCGGTCCTGAGAGTAAAAAAAATGCCCTCATCTCGATTTGAGACAACGGCAACTGGCTACCATCTTGCGAAGGCCCTATAGCTTTGCGTCACTAACTTTCGTTAGTTTTGCTTTTTACGACACTGATTATAACGGATAAACAATTCGATGTCAAGAAAAAAAACACAAAAATATCTTATTTTTTACATGAAAACGTTTTTAGATTGCAAAAACGGCCATTTTCAGCCTTTTTTGAGAAGATATTATTTTGAAAACAAGAGTATGATATATGTTTATATCACGAAAACATGATTTGAATAATATCTAAATTTTGATAATTATCTTAATAAAAGGACAAGCAAAATCGTTTTTAAAATGAATAGAAAATAATGAACGCGACAAAATAACAATAAATATAATAAGAAAAGACGGTCAATTTATAGTCGGATAACAAAATAAGTAAAAAATAATTAAACTTGTAATAAACAGAGATAGTGAAAATGTTTTCTGCAAGTCAAAATTATTGACATTTGCCCGAAATTATCGTATATTTAGTATGGAATTAGCAAGATGGTTGTTAATTCCAAAATCATCAATGGTGAAAGGAGATTCTTGAAATGATAACAACATTTAAAGCAAGTGTAAAAAAAACAGAAAAGGGTCTACAAACCGAAGGAACAGCGAGAGGATTCAAGATCATTCTTGATGAGCCCGCCGGCTTGGGCGGGTCAGATACCGGAATGAATCCGGTGGAAGCGTTACTGGTTGCTCTCGGAGGATGTCAGGCAATTTGCGCAGCAGCTTTTGCAAAAGCCAACGGAGTGAAATTCGAAGAATTCCATACAGAACTTGAAGGAGACATCGATTTGGACGGCTTTATGGGTAAATCCGATGTAAGACCCGGATTCCAGGAAATCCGTTTCACGATGCACTTCAAGACCGACGAACCTCAGGAAAAGATCGACAAATTCGTCAAGTTTATCGAGAAGACCTGCCCGGTCGGGGATACGATCGGAATCGGCACAAAACTTGTGTGCGCCGGTGGAGTCATCGACAAGTAAGAAAGAAAGATAAAAAAAAGTCCGCTTGCAAAAGCGGATTTTTTATTGAAAGCATAGCAGAAGAATCATTTGATGCTGAAACGTTTGATGATTTCCCTGATGAATCCTTTTCCGAGAACCGCGGCGCTGGCCAGTAAAATGGCGACAGAAAGTGAAATCAAGACAATCATCGGCCAACTCATTTGTTTCCATCCGGATATGGCAACGACGATTCCGATGATCGAGGCGATGATCACCCACATCATCGGCATGATATTCTGCCTTTGGATATTGATGTTGGAAAAGAAGAACACCGCGATGACGGCCAATCCGCCGAAACAGATGATCGGTATGACAAACATTGCCCACCCGAGGGAGTGGATGATATCGATCAGCGCCAGCAAAACGCAGGTGAAAACAAGAAATTTCGCTGTTTGGCTGATCAGATTGTATTCCACGAGATCGGGTGAAAAAGCGAATGACCAAACGAAAAGCAAAAACCAGAGCACATAAATGCTCCAAGCCGGACCGCCTGCCGAGATGTTGATGATCGGGCAGACATAAGCGGAAGCGACGAAAAGCCACTTTACGACGCTTCTTAATAGAAGCGCCCGGCTCTTTTTACGGTCACGGGCCGGATAAGTGATCTTAACTTCCATAAATACCGCTCCCTTCCACTATGACATCGATGCCGTCCGACTTCAGTAACTTGTACATAGTTTCTTCATAGGACGGGTCAAGTGTCAGTTTGGCGATCGAGAAAGTGGTCTTGTTGTTGTATGAAACGACAGAACAGGATACTCGGTTTGTGATCGATGTGCCTAGCAGAAAATCGAAACCGACGACATGCGAAGCCATCTCTTCGGGAAGATTGACGATGCCGAGGTTTGAAAGCGTGTTGGAAAAAGCCTGATCTCCCAGAAAGCCGTATATGATGCGAGCTACCGGATTCTTGATGAAAAGCGGAACGAACCGTAAAGAGCGGACGAGTCCCTTGGCGGCGTTCATCATTTCGTTCATCGGGCCCAAAGCGCCTTTTTCAACTAACTGTCTGGATATCTCCGGTAAAATTGATTCGCAGTCGGTTATCTTTGTCAAAGGGAGCTTGATGCCGCAATAGAGCGAAAAGTTGCGCAGAGTGCCGGAAGGGTAGTATTTACGCATATCGACGGGAACTTGGATCGACATGGATCCGGAAGGCTCGTCGGTGGCTGATTTGCCTGCCAGCATCATGTTGGCGACAAGATATGAAGTGATAGTTGAATTCTTGCTTTTGGCAACGGCTTTCAGTTTGTCGGTATCCATGATGAAATGTAATACGCGGCAAGGTTTGGTCCGTGAAAGCGATCCGCTCAATTGGACGGAAGGACGATTCAGAAATCCGGAAGCCTTGTTTTTTGGTTCCACAAAGAAGAAGGCATCAGACATTTCCCCGTCCACCGGAGTTTCATTGATCGGAAGAATGGTTTTGTCATATGTTATGTCGATGCCTTGCAAACGAAGATATTCGGCGACAAGTGTTTTAAGAAATACCATACCGCCGTATCCGTCGGCCAAAATATGAAAGATTTCCACGCTTATCCTGTTTTCGTGATATAGCAAGCGGAAAGTTTGGGAACCGCTCAAGGAAACGTCCAAAGGACGGCAGGGAATGTCATATTCTTTTTCAACGACAAAGCGTCTTTTAGTCGTATCGAGATAATGCCAGAAGAACCCCTTCTTGATCGTGGTTGAGAAACACGGGAAGCGTTTGATCGTGAAGCTGAGGGCAATCTGGAGAATTTCCGGATTAACGGTTTCCTTCATATAGGCGGAAAGCCGGAAAACGGCCATTTGATTGCGACGCATCGAAAGCGGATATATTTTTGCGGCGGTATCCAAAGGAAACCACCTGATCGCCGGACGCGAATAAAAACCACCCAGGTTTTTCGTATCGAGCCTTTCAAGAGACTTGTCGAGCCTGACTCCGAGGGAATCGAAATACAGGATGGCTTTTTCAAAATCGGAACGCATTTCGGATTTTCCTTTTTCCGGTAACAGTACGTGTTCGTCGAAACTGGCAAAAAAATCCGTCAGCAATTCATTGCTTTCGGAAGATAGTGACTGCCTGTATTGTTGGAATGGACTGACTACGATGTGCTTTTTCTTCATATGTCCACCTTCCATTTGATTTTATCACAAAAACAGATCCATATCAAAGAAAAAAGGATATCCCGTCAATTAATATCAAAAGATATGCCAGACAGTGTTAAACAGCCAGGATTCTATATTGACATATGTTAACATTGTGGTATAATGTTAGCAACCTAACAAAAACGGGATGTGAGCGTATTTTGAAAAAAAACGACTTGCTCGGATGCAAGATAATATTTCTTTCCCATTTAATCAAACGCAACCGCGAAGAAGAGATATCCAAAAGCACTGAAGGATTGACCTTTTTACATTTTCGCATAGTGAAATTCATCAGACATAACGATGACTTGCCGATATTTCAAAAGGACCTCGAAAAAGAATTCAACGTCCGCAGATCCACGATGTCCGGAACTCTGGATTTGATGGAATCCAACGCTCTCATCGAAAGAAAAGCAGTATCAGGCGATAAAAGGTTGAAACAGATTTGTCTAACAGAAAAAGCGATAGAGATATCGCATAAGGACGAAATAGACCTTACCCAGTTTGAAAGAAAACTGGCGAAAGGCATAGACGACGGGAAAATGGCCGATCTCATGGAAATGCTCGATATCCTGATTGGAAACATGGAAAACTATAACGGAGAGACGAAAAATGATTAGGAAACTTGCAAAGAACATCGGGAAATACAAATTTGATACCTTCATGTCACCGCTCATGATATCTTTAGAGGTCGTCATGGAAGTGATCATCCCGTTATTGATGGCCAAACTGATTGATGACGGCATAACTCCCGGAGACCTGTCGGCCGTTGTGAAATTCGGCTTGTTACTAGTGCTAAGCGCATCCATATCTCTGGGCTTCGGTTCGTTATCTTGCGTGTTCTCGGCCAATGCTTCGGCCGGATTTGCGGCAAACATCCGAAAAAAAATGTTTGATAACGTTCAGGACTTTTCGTTCCGGAATATCGACAAATTCCAGACTTCGTCGATCATTACCAGACTTACAACCGACGTTTCCAACGTCCAGAATGCCTTCCAAATGTTGATAAGGATAGCTTTCAGAGCCCCGATTATGCTCGTGGCCGCCCTCATCATCACGATTTCCATCAGTCCTACATTGTCGCTTACCTTCCTGCTTGTCATTCCAATATTGATAATCGGATTCATTTTCATCATCAAATCGGTTTTTCCGGTTTTCACGGAAGTGTTCAAGAAATACGACGGGATGAACAACATCGTCCAGGAAGACATCGCCGGCATCAGGGTCGTTAAGACCTATGTACGGGAAGATTATGAAAAAGAGAAATTTCGCGCCTCATCGCAGGAAATCTATAAATACTTTTCCAAAGGAGAAAAAATTTTGGCGGCCATGAGTCCGCTCATGCAATTTTCGATGTACGTATGCATTTTGGTGATCTCCTATTTCGGAGCCGTGCTAATCGTCAAAGGAATCGGCGGGAACATGATTACGACCGGGGAACTGACCAGCCTCATCACCTATTCCGGAATGATTCTTTCCAGCCTGATGATGGTTTCCATGGTGATCGTGATGATCACGATTTCCAGGGCTTCCGCCATCAGGATAACCGAATTGCTCGATGAAAAAAGCGACATCACCAACCCTAACAATCCGGTAACGAACGTAAATAACGGCGACATCATATTCGATCATGTCGATTTTCGCTACTCGGAAAACTCGGAACGGAAAGTGCTTGATGACATCAATTTTAAAATAAAATCCGGCCAGACGATCGGTATCATCGGCAGCACCGGCAGCTCGAAAAGCAGCTTAGTCCAGCTGATCGCCAGATTGTACGATTCCACTGCCGGAAGCATCTATGTCGGTGGGAACAATGTCAAGGATTACGATATCGAAGCCCTGAGGAATTCCGTCGCGGTCGTCTTACAGAAAAACGTGCTGTTCTCCGGATCGATTAAGGACAATCTCCGGTGGGGAAACGAAAATGCCACCGAAGAAGAAATGATCAGAGCCTGCCGGATGGCGAGAGCCGACGAATTCATCCGGGAAATGCCGAAAGGATATGACACCCATATTGAACAGGGAGGCACTAACGTTTCCGGAGGCCAGAAACAGAGGCTTTGTATTGCCAGGGCATTACTAAAGAATCCGAAGATTCTGATTTTAGATGATTCGACGAGCGCCGTCGACACCAGGACCGATGCCGAAATCAGAAAAATGTTCAAGAACGAACTCCAGGGAGTGACCAAAATCGTCATCACCCAAAGAATTTCGTCCATTGAAGACGCTGACGCCATCATCGTTATGGAAGGCGGTCAATTGAATCAAATGGGCACACATGAGGATCTTTTGGCCACCAACGCGATTTATCGCGAAGTATACGAATCGCAGAGCAAGGCGGTGATGGAAAATGCCTAAGCCTTTCAATGCGGGACCCCGCGAGAAATTCAACATTAAAAAGCATGGCAAAACCCTGAAGCGTCTGCTCGGATATATATTCCGCGATTACAAATGGCGTTTCATATTCGTATTGGTCTGTATCCTATTCAGTGCCATCGCCGGTGCTGCCGGATCAATATTCATCCGGATTCTGATCGATGATTACATCACGCCGATGATCGGCGTTTCCGACCCGGTATTTTCGGGACTTCTGACGGCGATCGGCATACTGGCGCTGATCTACGTCGTCGGGATCGCTTCTTCCTATCTGTACAACCGGACAATGGTCGTGATGGCCCAGGGAATCATGAAGAATATCCGCGACGAAATGTTCTCAAATATGCAGGATCTGCCGATTTCTTATTACGACGGTCATACCCACGGCGATCTGATGAGCCGGTACACGAACGATGCGGACACCCTGAGACAGATGCTGGCGCAGAGCGTTCCTCAGTTTATCTCCTCGATGGCGACCGTCATCGTGATATTCTTCGCCATGTTGTTTTCCAATGCCGTTCTGACACTGATTGTCATCGTCTGCGTTGTGCTTATGATGATGATTACGAAGAAGATCGCTTCTGTCAGTGGGAAATACTTTGTCGCCCAACAGAAATCGCTTGGCGAGACCAATGGTTTCATCGAAGAGATGGTCGAAGGCGAAAAAGTGATCAAGGTATTCTGTCACGAGGAAAAAACCAAGGAACAGTTCGATGTTTTAAACGACAAATTGCGGGTTAATGCGACGATGGCGAATAAGTTCGCCACCCTGATGATGCCGGTGATGAATAATCTCGGAAACCTGCAATATGTCATTATCGCTGTCATCGGATCTGCTCTTTGTATCTTGGGCTTTCCGGGAATCACTCTCGGAGTCGTCGCCAGTTTCATGCAACTATCCAAAAACTTCACGATGCCGATCAATCAGATTGCTAACCAATTTAACTCGATTATCGTTGCTTTGGCCGGCGCCGACCGGATTTTCCAATTGATGGATGCGAAAAAAGAGGAAGACGAGGGTTATGTGACGCTCGTGAATGTGGAAAGGCAACCGGACGGAACTCTAAAGGAAACAAAAGAAAAAACAAATCTTTGGGCCTGGAAGCATCTGCACAAGGACGGCAAGCTCGAATATGTGCTTGTTCAGGGAAAAGTGACATTCAACGACGTAGATTTCGCTTACGAACCCGGAAAAACCGTTTTGCACAATATCACCTTGCAAGCGGATAAAGCAGAAAAAATCGCTTTTGTCGGCCATACGGGAGCAGGTAAGACGACAATCACTAATCTGCTCAACCGTTTCTATGACATCGCCGACGGAAAGATCCGGATCGATGGAATAAATATAAACAAGATCAGGAAACCGGATTTAAGACATTCGCTGGGAATGGTTTTGCAAGATACCAATTTGTTTACCGGAACGATCAAGGACAACATTCGCTTCGGTAAACTGGACGCAAGCGACGAGGAAATCATCGACGCGGCCAAAAGATCAAACGCCGACGGCTTCATCAGAATGTTGCCGGATGGCTACGACACCATGCTTACACCGGGGGGAAACAATCTTTCCCAAGGGCAAAGACAACTGTTGTCGATCGCTAGAGCCGCCGTCGCCAACCCGCCGATATTAGTGCTTGACGAAGCCACCAGCAGTATTGACACCAGAACGGAAGCCATAGTCCAGAAGGGAATGGATCGGCTCATGGAGGGAAGAACCGTATTCGTGATAGCCCATCGCCTTTCCACCATCCACAATTCCGACGTGATTGTCGTACTCGATCAAGGAAGAATAATCGAAATCGGAAACCACGAGAAATTGATAAACAAAAAAGGAATGTATTACCAGCTTTATACCGGGGCATTTGAACTCGAATAGAATTTCAGATAAAAAAAGGCCGCGAAATCGATCGCGGTCTTTTTTGGATTCCTGATATTGAATTATTCTTCTGGAGCGAGTGCTTCGATAGCGGCGGTAATCTGAGTGATGAATCCCGTCTTGTCGATTGTTCCGTTGGCATAAAGCGTGTAGATCGGGCCAAGGGTTCCCATGCCGAAGTTCGAAGGCATGTCATTCTGCCACCATGAATAAGCCTTACCGGCGTTCATCCAGGTAACAAGAGCCTGTGAAAGCCCTCCGGAAGGAAGCAACGTGCAGGATTTGAAGGCCGAGATCATGCCAGCCTGATTGACCGTGTAATCCATTCCGGCTGTTGTCGAAGCAAGATCATTCAGGAACAATTTGGCGGTGTCGATGTTCTCGGAATCGGAATTGATGACATAGTATGACGGGGCGGCGATGAAAATGCTGTCGCAAGTTCCGTATACGGAAGCATGTGGAGCATATCCCATTGTGAATGTCGCTTCGTCCAGGTTCGGATCGATCCAGTTGCCCTGATGAATGAAAGCGGCATGTCCGGAATCGAATTTTTGAACTTGGTCATCGTATGTGCCGGTTTTGAGGATTGTCTGATCGGAATATTCGAACAAAAGTTCGACCCAATCGGCATACTGGCTCATTCTTGTGGCGTCGACTTCGCCATTGTTGAGCTTGTCGATCACTGTGCTGTCGCCATAGGTTCACCGCCTAGATTTCTACTCAAGCCAATTGTATCATAAAGAATGGACTGATGATAAGAAAAAATGTAAAAACAGATTAATATTGATGTATAAAATTTTCGTTTTGCAAATGCTATAGAATATTTACAACATGGTGAAACGGCATTATAATTAGACTATAATAAATATTTATATACTGCATCAATGCTTCGGGAAGGCGTGAAATACCGATGAAACAAACAGAAATACAAAACAGATGCGTTGCCGAGGTAAATCTCGAGACATTGGCGGAAAATTATCGCATTCTGAGTGAACGCGTGGGTCCCAAAACGGAAGTTATGGCGGTTGTCAAAGCAGATGCTTACGGACACGGGGCGGTTAAGACCGCTTGCAAGCTGGCCGAAATCGGGGCTTCACATTTCGGTGTCGCGACTCTCGAGGAAGCGATTGAACTAAGAGAGGCCGGGATCAAAGGAGAAATCCTGGTATTCGGACTGATCGACGCGTGCGACTTTTCCTTTTTGACCGAGTACGGGATAACCCCGACGATGATATCGGTAAATCAGGCGAAAGAATACGCCAAGCATAAAATTAGATACAAAGCGCATATAAATCTAGACACCGGAATGTCAAGGATGGGGATCTTATGCCGGACGGAAGCGGAAACGGAAACCGCTTTTGCCGAGATTATGGAAATTATCCGAACCGGATTTTGTATAACGACCGGTATTTACACGCATTTCGCTATCAGCGAAAACACGGAAAATCCCTTTACGGATCTCCAATTTTCGTTGTTTTCAAAAGTGCTGGATAAGTTAGACAAAGCTGGCGTCGACATTCCTCTGAGGCATTGTTGCAACAGCGCTGCAACTATTCTTCATAAAGAGATGCATCTCGACATGGTCAGATGTGGAATCGCCTTATACGGTTTGCCTCCGGTAAAAACCGATCTTCGGTTGAAACCAGTTTTGACTCTGAAAGCAAGAGTGGTCAGGGTCGCTAAACTTAAGAAGGGAATGCCGGTAAGTTACGGATGCCGTTATGTTGCAAAAGAAGATATGGAAGTTGCGACTATCTCCATCGGCTATGCGGACGGTCTTTCAAGACTGCTTTCCGGTATCATTTCCGTATCCAAAGACGGGAAAGAATTTCCCGTTATCGGAACCATCTGTATGGATCTTGCCATGGTGGGAATAGAAAAAGGCGAATTGAAACCAGGGGATTTCGTGGAGATATTCGGTACCGGTGATATAAATGCCGACACCATCGCAAAAAAGATCGGAACAATATCTTATGAAATCCTTACTGACATATCACCAAGGGTAAAAAGAAAATATATTTGAATAACAAATATAAAAAGCGACTCCGTCAGACAAATGCAATTCGCCAGACGGGGCCGTTTCCTTTAATTAGTATAAAACAATTAACGCTTACAGATATCAACGAATAATCTGTGAAAATAACGGTTTTCCGTCAACTCTGGATGGAACGCGCATACAAGAATATTATTGTTGCGGCAGGCAACGATATTTTTTCCCATAGTGGCTGCTTTGAAGACATCGGGGCCGATTGACGTTATGATTGGCGCCCTGATGAAAACAAGCGGAAATAATGTATTGTCCTCGGTTTCTCCATAAGCGAAAAAACTGTCTATCTGGCGGCCGTAGCCATTTCTTTTGGCCTCGATGTCAATTGAGCCAAAGGAATCTTGGCGTCCGTCATTAACCTTGGCGAGCAATATGAGTCCGGCACATGTGCCGAATGCGGGGAGTCCCTTGTCAAGCATATCCTTGAGCTTATCCCACATGGAAAGTCCTTTGAGAAGCTTAACCATCGAGGTGCTTTCCCCGCCAGGAATGACAAGACCATCCATCGGTTTCTCCAGATCTTTACGATTTCTGATTTCATGAGTGGAAATCCCGATATCTTCAAATGCCTGTTCGTGTTCGATAAATGCTCCCTGAAGGGCCAAAATACCGATTTCCATGAGATCATTCACCGCGGTTGGCCATCAACAGCGCGATTTCCTCCTCGTTTGTCCCGACCATTGCTTCACCGAGATTTTCCGAAACCAAAGCGAGAATGGCGGGGTCGTTGAAATTGGCAACCGCTTTGACGATTGCTTCCGCCCGCTTGGCGGGATTTCCGGACTTGAAGATTCCGGAACCGACGAAAACGCCTTCCGCCCCGAGTTTCATCATAAGCGCGGCGTCGGCGGGAGTGGCGATTCCTCCGGCTGCAAAATTTACAACCGGCAATTTACCTGTCTTTTTGACATCTTTCAAAAGATCAATCGAAACGCCCAATTCTTTTGCGGCTTCGTAAATTTCATCTTCGGAAAGTGATACGACCCGCCTGATTTCCGCTTGGATCAGACGCATGTGTCTGACTGCCTGAATGACATCACCGGTTCCCGGTTCGCCTTTTGTCCGAATCATTGCGGCTCCTTCGGATATTCTTCGCAATGCTTCGCCAAGGTTTTTTGCTCCGCAAACGAATGGCACTTTGAAAGCTGTTTTGTCGATATGATAAATGTCGTCGGCCGGTGAAAGGACCTCCGATTCGTCGATATAATCTATTTCGAGCGCCTCCAAAATTTCGGCTTCGACAAAGTGACCGATCCGGACTTTTGCCATAACCGGAATGGAAACCGCCGCTTGAATGTCCTTTATGAGTTTGGGATCGCTCATCCTGGAAACTCCGCCTGCCTTTCTGATGTCGGCCGGAATTCTTTCGAGAGCCATTACGGCGCAGGCGCCGGAAGCTTCGGCGATTTTGGCTTGTTCCGGCGTGGTTACATCCATAATCACTCCGCCCTTAAGCATCTGAGCCAACTCCTTGTTCAGGTCATATCTTGTTTTTTCCATTTTGTTTCCTCCTTTATAAGTCTGCTTTTCAAATATCCACAATTATTGTATAATGATAACTGACATTTGATAAATAGCCAGAATGACATAATATAAGAAGGTCAGATATGATAACTTTATATTTGAATACCGACGGCAAGGAACCGTTGTATATGCAACTTTACATTCAGATCCGCGACGCCATACTGGAAGGTAAAATATATCCGCAGGAAAAAATTCCGTCCAAAAGAAAATTAGCCGAAGATCTTGGGGTCAGTGTCCAGACAGTTGAAAACGCCTACGGACAGCTGACTGCCGAAGGCTATATATACTCGAAACCAAAGAGCGGATATTATGTCGAGGATGTCAGTGTGTTTTTTCAATATAGCAAAACAGATCGGGTTAAACAATATGAGCATATTGTTATAAAAAAGAAAAACAAAGCCGATGTCGCATATGATTTTTCGACCAATGTTGTCGATGATATCGAGTTTCCCTACGAAAATTGGTCAAAGGAATTCAGAAATGTTTTTGCCGAGCGGATTTTATTCGATATAAACGGATCATCTCCATCCGGACTTGAATACTTACAAACAGAGATAGCCGGATATCTGTACAGATACAGGGGAATAAGCGCGAATCCAAGAAGCATCATAATCGGTTCGGGAACTGAATACACCATCATGTTAATAAGACTTTTATTAGGAGACAACCGAAAAATCGGCGTGGAGAATCCCGGATATCCCAAATTAATGAGAATGTACGAAGCGATGGGAATATCGACAGTGCCAATCAATTTGGACGAAAACGGAATAAAAATCGATATGTTGACTGAATCCGAAGCAAATCTAGTCCATGTCACTCCGTCACATCAGTTTCCCTGCGGAATGGTTATGCCGGCATCCAGGCGTTCAGTCCTTTTGAAATGGGCGGAAATAAAAAACGATAGATATATCATCGAAGATGACTATGACAGCGAATTCCGTTTTTCTGGCGCTCCGATCAGGGCGATGAAAAGTCTTGATTTCAATGACCGTGTCATCTATGTAAATTCGTTTGCCAAAAGCCTGTTTCCCGGTTTGAGAGTCAACTACATGGTATTTCCGGATCATTTAGCCAAAAAATTGGAATCGGACTATTCCTATATCACATGTCCTGTTCCCGTGTTTGTCCAACAGTTTCTGGCAGACAATATCAATACGGGAAAGTTCGAACAGCACCTTGCAAGAATGAAAAAAATATATAAATCAAAAAGGGACACTCTCATATATGCATTATCGCAATCCAGATTAACAGAAAATTTCGGTATCAAAGGAGAAGAAGCCGGATTGCATTTTTTGCTTGAATCACAGTCGGAAATCGACGAATTAAAATATATGGAGAATGCAAAAAAAGCAGGGATTAAAATAAAGGGACTCAGGGAATTTTGTTTAAAAAAAATCCCTTTGGCTTCGTCTTTTGTGATGGGTTATTCAAAAATGGAAAAAACCGCTATGACAAGTGCCGTTACGGCACTGGAAAACGTGTTTTGCATGCTGGATCCGAAAATGTGACGAATACCGAAAAAATAGGCGAATGAACATTTTGAAAATCAGGATTGATCCTGATTTTTAATAAAAAAAACATTTACCAATGTAAGCGTTTTATGTTATGATAGAAAGCGTGAGAGCGGTGAAAAGATGAGACTGAAAAAACATCCAATTCTGGACGTCACGGAAAAGCGGAAAATCGACTTTTATTTCGATGGAAGACCGATGTCGGGCAAGGAAGGCGACACAATCGCGGCGGCATTGCACGCATCCGGCATCAAAGTGTTGTCAAAGAGCATCAAAGACGGAAGAAACCGCGGACTGTACTGCGCGATCGGCAACTGCGGATCGTGCCATATGACGGTAGACGGGATCCCCAATGTCAAAACCTGCATTACTGAACTGAAAGACGGCATGGTGGTTGAAAGCCAGAAAGGACTGGGCAGGTTAGAATGACCGAAAAAGAACTGATGATAATCGGCGCCGGTCCGGCCGGATTATCCGCCGCCAAGGTTGCCTTGGAAGCAGGATGCGGTGTCACAATCGTAGACAGAAACAAATACCCGGGCGGACAGCTGGCGAAACAAACCCACAAATTTTTCGGTTCGGAAAAACAATATGCCAAAACACGGGGATTTGACATTGCCGGAATCTTAAAAAGCAATTTGGGAAAATACCATGACAAGCTGGATATTTTGACTGATACGACAGCTGTCGGATTATATAAGGATCATGTATTGACAACTTTATCAAACGAGGAATATCGGAAATATCATGCGCAGGCATACATCATGGCAACCGGAGCCTCAGAGAAATTTTTAGCATTTGAAAACAATGATCTTCCCGGTATTTTCGGAGCCGGTGCGGTTCAGACGCTGATGAACCTGTACGGCGTGCTCCCGGGCAAGGAAGTTGTCATGGTCGGAAGCGGAAACATCGGCTTGATCGTGACATACCAACTCATGCAGGCGGGAGTCACCGTAAAGGCAATTTTAGAAGCAGCCCCCACTATCGGCGGATATAAGGTACACGCGGCAAAAATAGCCAGACTTGGTGTTCCGATTTATGTGTCGACAACAATAAAAAAAGCGATCGGGGACAAAGAACTGGAAAAAGTCGTAACAGTATCGCTGGACGAATCGTGGAAAGAGATCCCGGGTACGGAAAAAGAAATCTATTGTGACACATTGACAATTGCCGTAGGCTTGTCACCGCTTCATCAACTGATGTCGATGGCGGGAGTCAAAATGAAATATGTCAAAGAACTGGGCGGTCTCGTCCCGTTATTGGATAAAAGACTAGAAACCAGCATGGACAATGTCTTCGCATGTGGCGACGTTTCCGGCATCGAGGAAGCGTCAAGCGCCATGGCTGAAGGCGCACTTGCCGGTCTTTTCGCAGCGGAAAATCTCGGATACAGGCATCCTGATTTCGACAAATTGGTTGCCGATTTCGAGAAACAATTGCAAGATTTGCGCCAGGGTCCTTCCGGAACCAAGATCAGACGCGGCTTGGAAAGGCTCGGTGAACGCTCATGACTCTTCTGAAAAACGGCGTTCCTTCTCAGGAACAGGTAAGACAAAAATTTCCTTCGGAGGCCGTGCTTGCAAGGCCTAAAGCTATCCTCGAATGCTACGAAGAGATCCCTTGCAACCCTTGTTCCACAAGCTGCCCTTTCAAAGCGATCACGATCGGAGAGGACATCAATTCGATTCCCCAAATCGATCATGATAAGTGCACCGGATGCGGTATCTGCATAAGCAGTTGCCCGGGGCTTGCCATCATCGTCGCCCAAACCGACAGCGACAAGGCGATTTTCAAAATTCCTTATGAATTTATTCCCGTTCCCGTTCCGGGAGAAAAATGGATCGGTCTCGATCGCTCGGGCAATCCGATTTGCGAAGCCTTGATCGTAAAAGCCGACACCAAGAAGACAAACGATAGGACAGTCGTCGTCACGGTTGAAACGGAAAGGCGTTTCCTTTACGACTTCATCACAATCAGGTGCCCATATGAATGATAAAAATGTGATAATCTGCCGTTGTGAGGATGTTTCCAGGCAGGATGTAATCGACATGATGAAAAAAGGTTTTGTGACCGTCGAAGACTTGAAAAGACAATTGAGAATCGGCATGGGTCCATGTCAGGGGCAGAATTGTTGCGAACTGTTGAAACAGGAAATTGCCAGATTCACCGGGGAAAATCCCGAAAATATACCAATGCCGAGACAACGTCCGCTTGTCATGGGCGTCAAACTGGAAAAAATAGCGGAGCGTGCTCACGATGAAGACTGAGATATTGATAATCGGAGCCGGAATCAGCGGCACCAGCATCGCCTATAATCTTGCCAAAGAAGGAATTACTGATATCGTAGTCGTCGAAAAAGGTTTTCTTACCAGCGGATCGACGGGAAGATGCGGAGCCGGTGTGCGCCAGCAATGGGGCACGAAGGCCAATTGCATCATGGCGAAACATTCAATCGAGTTCTTTGAAAATGCCGAGAAAACACTTGATTACGACGGAGATATCGAATTCAAACAGGAAGGATATCTTATTCTTGCGGTGACGCCAGAAGAAGACAAGGCTTTCTCGGAAAATGTGGTATTGCAGAACGATCTGGGAATTCCTTCCGTCAAATGCAACAAGGAAGAAGCCTTGAAGATTGTCCCCCATCTTAATCCGGAAAGTTTCATAAGCGCTACTTTCTGTCAGACGGACGGACATCTTAATCCGTTCAAAATGACGGATGCCTTCTATCAAAAAGCCCATAAGATGGGAGTCAATTTCCTGTTTTCGGAGGAAGTTGAATCGATCATAAAAACTCAAGACGGATTTTTGGTTAAAACCAATAAGCGCGAGATTGAAGCCGAAAAAGTGGTAAACGCCGCCGGCGGTTACTCGCACGAGATCGGAATGATGGTGGATCTAGACATTCCTACTCATTCTGAAAAGCACGAGATACTCGTGACGGAACCGGTCGAGAGAATGCAGGGGCCGATGGTAATGTCGTTTGCCAAAAATATCTATTGCCAGCAAGTTCCGCACGGAAGCTTCCTGATTGGAAGAGGAGATCCCAAGCAAAAACCGAGCCATGATATGGATTCTTCATGGGAATTTCTCGACGAAATGTCAAAGACCGTGATGGAAATCATGCCCAAGGTCGGCAAACTCCGGGTTGTGAGACAATGGGCCGGGTTATACAATCTGTCACCCGATCGTCAACCGATCATCAGTGCCGTTCCGGAAATTCCGGGATTTTTCGTTGCTTGCGGATTCAGCGGACACGGTTTCATGTTCGCTCCCATCACCGGTTTGATGATGACACAGATTATCACCGGCAAAGAAACAATGCTAGACAGGGCAGATTATGACCTGCATAGATTCAAGATAAATAAAACCACGGTCAAAGAAAAATCCGTGGTCTGAGAAAGGGTGAATTGATATGGCTATTTATGAGTATCGTACAGAACCGTTGACAGATTTTTCCAAAGAAGAAAACCGTAAGAAATACGAAGAAGCGCTTAAGAAAGTCGGAAGCGAACTGGGTGGCAATTATCCCCTTGTGATAGGCGGGCGCCAGATTTACACGAAGAATGTTTATACTTCGGTCAATCCGGCCAACCATTCCCAAAAGATCGGTACGATTTGCCAAGCCGGCATCAAGGAAGCCGACGAAGCCATGGAGGCCGCTCTGAAGGCCTTCGAAACTTGGAAAAAAACCGATGCGAAAGTTCGCGCCGGGATTCTTTTCAAACTGGCTGCCATTATGAAAAGGGAACGCTTCGAGTTTAATGCCATCATGACCCTGGAAGCCGGCAAACCGTGGATCGAAGCCGATGCCGATACGGCGGAAGCCATCGATTTTCTTGAATATTACGGCAGACAAATGCTTTCGCTCGAAAGAATTGATGATGCTGTTCTATCCCGTAGGGATATTGAGAAAAACGAGTATCGTTATATTCCTCTTGGCGTCGGAGCGATCATTACGCCATGGAATTTCCCAATGGCGATTCTTACCGGCATGACTTCAGCCGCGATCGTCACTGGAAACACCGTGCTTCTGAAACCGGCGATGACGACCCAGGTAATAGCGTACAAATTCGTGGACGCCCTGAAACGGGCGGGACTGCCGGATGGAGTCGTCAACTACATGCCGGGCAGGGGATCCGAGATTGGCGATTACATAGTCAAGCATCCGAAGACGAGATTCATTTCATTTACCGGATCCAAGGATGTCGGACAAACTATCTATGAAAATGCCGCAAAAGTCAACAAAGGTCAGATATGGCTTAAACGCGTGATCGCCGAGATGGGCGGGAAAGACGCCATTCTTGTCGATTCGGATTGTGACACCGAGATGGCCGCCCAGGCGATCGTCGCTTCGGCCTTTGGCTTTTCTGGCCAAAAGTGCAGTGCCTGCTCAAGAGCCATCATCCACCAGGATGTCTATGACGAAATCGTAACCAAGATAGTTGAGAAGACTAAAAAACTGAAAGTCGGCGATCCGTCCGATTTCCAAATGAACATGGGCCCGGTAAACGATGATAAGGCTTATAAAATGATCACCGATTACATCGAAATCGGGAAAAAGGAAGGCAAATTGGTCGCCGGGGGAAAATATAGCGACGAACATGGCTGGTTCATCGATCCGACTGTCATCGTTGATCTTGATCCGCATGCGAGAATTATGCAGGAAGAAATATTCGGCCCTGTACTGGCCGTCACTAAGGTTTCGAGTTTTGAGGAAGGGATCATGGTTGCCAACGACACCGAATTCGGTTTGACCGGAGCGGCGATCTCCAATAACCGTGCCCATCTCGAAATGGCGAAAGCCGATTTTCATGTCGGTAATCTGTATCTTAATCGTAAATGCACCGGAGCCATCGTCGGCTACCAGCCGTTCGGAGGTTTCAATATGAGCGGTACCGATTCCAAAGCCGGCGGGCCAGACTATCTCGTCTTGCACATGCAGGGCAAATCGATAGCGGAAGCATTGTAGGAACAAGACGATGGATCTTGCTAAGCTGAAAAGCCTGTACGAAAGGAACAGTCTTCCGGAAAACAGCCTGAAGGAAGCGATTGCTTTCATGGAAACGGTTGCGAAAATAGTTGATCCCGATTTGGCCGATGAGGCCGGAATCAAGAAAATCGTTTCCGAACTTGTGGCATCCGGAAAGAACACTGTGGGAAATTTCGTCATCATGATGCGTTATTTTCTTGCGACCGGAAACACGGACAGATACATCCAACTGACAAGATACACCGGCGGTCTCGATGTCATCGAGAACATTCTCAAAAGACTGGAAACTCGGTTTGGCAAGGAAAAAATGGATCTTGCCATGCAGGGTTTGTCGATTCCGATTCTTGGTACCGATCCATCGGACATGGCGATTTTCACCGCTCGGTTCATGGACAATCTCAAAAAGAATTTCAACGACAAGGACATCGCATTTATTTTGGATGGAAACAACCATGGAGTCCCTGAATCCGCCTTCATTTCCGACAAGACGTTATACGAGGCTTCTAGCGACCTCGACGAATATCTTGAAAAACTTCATGCACAGAAAGTTGCTGTTTTGCAGAAGCATGCCGATCTGAACAAAGTATGGTTCGAACAGAAAATCAACCAGGAAGTGGTCGACTTTGTCAAGGCGAACCAGGAAATCCTTTCTGCCGTCAGAAAAGACGACAAACTATATATGACGAAAATCCCTTACGACATCGACGGGTATCTTCATGCAACCGATCCAAAAGAAAAAAAATATCTCGGATGTCATTGCCCTTTCGCCAGAGAAGCCATGAAAAACGGCGATACCTCGATTTCCCCGCTTTGGTGCCATTGCAGCGCCGGATTTGAGAAGCTGTCATTCGAATTTGTTTTGGGAACAAAGCTTAAAATCGAAATTCTGGAAACGATTCTTGACGGGAACGAAAGATGCCGCTTTGCGATCAGTCTTGACGGGATAAAGCACAAATAACAAAAGAAGGAGAAAAAATGGCAAAAACTGTTTTCAAAAGTTCCATAACCAAAAAACGGGATTTGGACACTCTATGCTTTATTTACGGCATTACCGCCGCTTTTTTTCCGCATAAACACACATACCCGGTTGCCATATCTTAACAGGCAACCGGATTTTTTTCGTTAGCCGATCTTTTTTCCTTTAATTTTTCGATTCTTAGTGTTATAATAAAAAATGATGAAAGCGTTTTCCATAAAATGGAAAACAACATATAACAAGGAGGATTTTATGAACAAATTTGAGTACATGGAGAAACATGGTTACGAACAACTGATTTACTTCTATGACAAGACCACCGGACTCAAAGGCATCACCTGCATCCACAACACCACCTTGGGACCAGCCCTCGGCGGAACTAGACTGTGGAACTATGCGTCGGAAGAAGACGCAGCTCTCGATGCCTTGCGCCTTGCAAGAGGCATGACCTACAAAGCCGCGGCGGCCGGACTTAATCTCGGCGGTGGAAAAACCGTCTTGATCGGCGATGCGAGCAAGGTCAAGAGCGAAGCATATTTCCGGGCTCTGGGCCGCTATGTCCAAAGCCTCAACGGAAGATACATCACTGCCGAAGATGTCAACACTTCGACAAAAGACATGGATTACGTCCATATGGAAACCGAATATGTCACCGGACTTGAAGAAAAATCAGGCAATCCGTCACCGATTACTGCTCTCGGCGTTTATCACGGAATCCGCGCCGCTTTGCAACAGACATTCGGAAATGACGACATCAGCAAACGCACATTCGCAGTCCAAGGCGCCGGACAGACCGGTTACTTCCTGATCAAGATGTTGGTCGAAGCCAAAGCGAAGAAGATATATTTCACCGAAATCAACCAGCATCATATCGAAAGAATGAAAAAGGAATGCCCGGAAGTCGAATTCGTCGAACCGGACAAGATCTATGGACTTGACGTGGATGTTTTCGCGCCTTGCGCTCTTGGAGCCATCCTGAATGACGAAACGATTCCGGCTTTCAGATGCAAAATTATCGCCGGATCGGCCAACAATGCCCTGAAAGACGAAGACAAACATGGAATGATGATCAAGGACCGTGGTATCCTTTACGCCCCTGATTTCGTCATCAATGCCGGCGGACTCATCAATGTATACCATGAACTCATCGGCTATTGCCGTGAAAGAGCTCTTCGCGACACGGAAAAGATTTATGATCGCCTCCTGGAAATCTTCAGCATCTCAAACGAACAAGGAATTTCCACATACGAAGCAGCAAAGGTGTTCGCCAAAAACCGCATCGAAACGGTTGGCAAAGTAAGATCGAATTACGTACGTCGGTAGCAAATAATGAAAAGGATTACCTTTCTTACGGGATACTACGGGTCGGGAAAAACCGAAATCGCTCTCAATCTGGCGGTCAAGGAAAAAGCCGACTATCTTGTCGACCTGGACATCATAAATCCGTATTTCCGGTCTCGTGAGGCTGAGGAATTCCTGAAGGGCTTGGGGACGAAGATAATTTCCTCTGATCTCAAGGACAGCGCCTACTCCGATATGCCTTTTCTGTCAAAACAAATTTTTTTGCCTTTTTTGCAGGATGGCTGCCGCGCGATCTACGATCTCGGCGGTAACGACCTCGGAGCGAAGGTGATGCGACAGTTTGAAAAGATCGACAAACAGATTGTCGACCTTTTCCTTGTTGTGAACGTGTACCGGGAAGAGACAAGGGACACGACTTCGATATTGAAACTGATCGATAAGATACAGGGATCTTCCGGATTTGCGATTACCGGAATCATCAACAATTCCAATTTGCTTCGCGAGACCACTTACGACGACATCATGTCAGGCGAGGCCAAAATTGCGGAAGCATCGAAAATATCGGGGATTCCGTTAGTGTACACCTGTTTTTATGAAGAATTATTCCAGCCCTCCTTCGCTTATATGGGCGAACCGCTGATATTAAAACTCTATTTTCGCAAAAAATGGTACTAAGGAGGAAAAAATGCCAAAAGGTAGAACAACGTTCGATTACGAAAAATGCAAAGGTTGCCTGCTATGCGTCGAGTATTGTCCGCAAAAGATACTTTATCAGGACAAGACAACTCTGAACAAAGCGGGTTATAACATCATCAAAGTCAGCGACCCGGACAAATGCATCGGTTGCGGATTCTGCGCAATCATGTGCCCGGATTCGGTTATCAAGGTGGAGGTGGAGTAAAATGGCCAAAGTATTGATGAAAGGCAACGAGGCCATGGCTCTCGCCGCCATTAAGGGAGGAGCCGAAGCGTTTTTCGGCTATCCGATCACCCCGCAAAACGAAATTCCGGAATATCTTTCGAAACACTTGCTTGAAAACGGTAAAGTATTCGTTCAGGCCGAATCGGAAGTATCTGCCATCAACATGGTTTACGGCGCCGCATCCACCGGAGCGAGGGTCATAACATCTTCGTCATCTCCCGGCATCGCCTTGAAACAGGAAGGCATTTCCTATTTGTGCGGAGCCGAACTGCCGGCAGTTATCGTATCAGTCATGCGCGGAGGCCCCGGACTCGGCGGCATCCAGCCGGCGCAGGCCGATTATTATCAGGCAACCCGCGGCGGCGGAAACGGAGACTATCATCTCATCGTGTTCGCTCCCGAAAGAATCCAGGAAGCCATCGATATTCTTAAACAGGCTTTCGACATTGCCGATTGTTACCGGAACCCGGTAATGATCTTGGCCGACGGCCTCATCGGACAGATGATGGAATCGGTCGATTTCGACCGTCCGGTACCCCATCGCGACCTGCCGAAAAAAGATTGGGTCGCTTCGGGAATGAAGAACCACAAAGGAAGAAATTTCGTTTCTTCGATCCATCTCGATCCGAAACAGCTTGAGCAACATGTGTTCAAACTGTTCGAAAAATACGATCTTGTCAAGAAAAACGAAACAAGATATGAAATGATCAACATTGAAAATGCCGAATATGTCATCGTCGCTTACGGGACGATGTCGCGGATCTGTCGTTCCGCCATCGAGATATTGGCAAAGAAAGGCATCAATGTCGGTATTATCCGCCCGATCACGATCTGGCCGTATCCGACAGAAGCCTTTGACAAAATACCAAAGACGGCGAAAGGAATCCTTTGCGCCGAAATGAGTATGGGACAAATGCTTGACGATGTCAGAATCGCCAACAACGGCCGTCTGCCGGTCGCGTTTTTCGGCCGTACCGGCGGCATGGTCCCCGAACCGGAGGAATTGGTGGACGCCATTCTCCATTTCAACGAGAGGGTGGTGAAATAACATGAGAGTAAAATATCAAAAGTCAGCCGGTCTGACTGACGCTCCGCTTACGTACTGCCCCGGATGCACCCACGGGATCATCCACAAACTGGTAGCGGAAACCATGGAAGAGTTGGGAATTATCGATCGCACAATCGGAATAGCCAGCGTCGGATGCTCGGTTTTCTCATATGAATTCTTCAATTGCGACATGCTTCAGGCACCGCACGGACGGGCTTGCGCCCAGGCCACCGGCGTCAAGCGCGTCAGACCGGAAAATATCGTATTCACTTACCAAGGCGACGGGGACTTGGCTTCCATCGGTATCGCCGAAACCATTCACGCCGCCAACCGCGGTGAGAACATTACCGTCATTTTCATCAATAACGCCATTTACGGAATGACCGGCGGCCAAATGGCCCCGACCACTCTGATCGGACAGAAAACGACGACTTCCCAGGACGGAAGAGTTGCGGCCATTCATGGCAATCCGATCAAGATTTCCGAAATCTTCGCTCCGATCGAAGGAGTAGCCTACTTGGAAAGAGTCGCGGCATTCGATCCAAAACATGTAATCAAAGCCAAAGCGGCGATCAAAAAAGCTTTCCAGTATCAGATGGAAAACCGGGGATTCACGATGATCGAAGTGCTGGCAACCTGTCCGGTCAACTGGGGAAAGACCCCGATCGACGCCATGAACTGGGTCAAGACGGAAATGACGAAAGTCTATCCGTTAGGAGTCTTCAAGGACAAAGGTGATAACAATGAATGAGACGAAAAACATCAAAGTCGCCGGTTTCGGCGGCCAAGGAATCATGATGTTCGGCCAGATGATCGCCTACAGCGCCACTCATGACAACGTGAACAGCCTTTGGTTTCCGTCCTACGGACCGGAGACAAGAGGTGGTACCGCCAACTGTTCGGTGATCGTTTCCGACAAAGAAATCAATTCACCAATATTCAAAGATGCCGACCATTTGGTCGCATTCAATGCCCCGTCGCTGGAAAAATTCAAGGACAACGTCAAAAAAGACGGACTCGTGCTTTACAACTCTTCGATGATACCGGGAGATCCCGGTTGTAAGAAGGGCCTCGTGGTCGGCGTGCCGATCAACGATATCGCAACCGATCTCGGAAACATGAAAGTTGCGAACATGGTTATGCTTGGAGCTTACCTTGAACTTACGCACCTGTTTCCCGACGAGACGATCAAACAGATACTGATCAAATTCCTCGGTCAGAAAAAAGCTCATCTTCTCGATATAAACATGATGGCATTGGCTTCCGGCAAAAAGTATGTTGCCGACAAGGGGATCAAGTATGCTTGAAAAAGTCGAAGACCTCGCTAAACTAGCCAAAAAGACCGCTCCGATCAGAATGGGCGTGGTTTTTGCCCATGATCCGTACGTGATCGAGGCCGTGGCTAAAAGCCGTGAGGCCGGCGATATCTTTCCTGTTTTGATCGGGAATCAAGAAAAAATCAAGGAAATACTCCGGGAAGAAGCCTTGAACATGCCATGCGAGATCATTGACGAAAACGATCCCGATCAGGCTTCGAGAATCGCGATGGATCTCGTAAATGATGGCGAAATTCAAGTCATCATGAAAGGTCTGCTTGATACAAAGAACCTTCTGAAAGCCGTCGTGAACAAGGAATCGGGAATCAGGGAAAAGACACTCTTAAGCCATGTCGGCCTAGTGTCCTATCCCGGTTTTAACCGCGTGCTTTTTGTCACGGACGGAGCAATGAACATCGATCCCGGCGTTGAAGAAAAAATCATGATAATCGAAAACGCGGTGGAACTTGCCCATAGTCTGGGTTATGACAATCCGGCCGTAGGCATCGTGTCAGCGGTGGAGAAAGTCAATCCGAAAATTCAGTCGACCGTCGATGCAAGCCAGATTATCAAGCACTACGAAGAAAATCCTCCCAAAGGTTTCGTTGTGGACGGACCGTTCGCAATCGACAATCTCGTAAGCGAAGAATCGGTCAAACACAAGGGAATCGTAAGCATGGTTGCCGGTCACGCCGACATATTGCTTTTCCCGAATCTGGACGGAGGAAACATTTTTTACAAAACATCG
>Ga0209203_1000756_pt1 | contig 25976 bp, 23 predicted proteins | sample AD_UKC109_MetaG_FD_184423 | JGI IMG/M metagenome (GOLD analysis project Ga0209203, IMG submission 184423) | Active sludge microbial communities of municipal wastewater-treating anaerobic digesters from Hong Kong - AD_UKC109_MetaG (SPAdes)... | ecosystem: Engineered > Bioreactor > Anaerobic >... | reverse complement strand
AACTTAACACCATGTGCCTGCTCAAACAGGGGAACAACTTCGGAAGCTAGTTCTTGAAATCCTTTCAGATGCTCGGGAGAAACGGTTAAGTGAATGTAAACATGGTTGTTTGGCATGCGTGCGTACTGGGCTCCCTCAACCAAATGCTCCTCGAAAGAGGTACGTGCCCCATCAGGATAACTATGAAATTTAATTAACCCTTTTGGTAGCTGACCATAATTTAGGTTTTTTTCGCCCAGAAGTGCATTTAGTATTGCTAAGTACTCCTTATTTTCAATTAAGCTATCGAGTGGTTTACCATTGCTGAAAACATCAATAATTAAATCGTCGAAAAAGGCGAACTTATTAATCTGTTCAAAGAAGTTCCAAGCCGAGTTGAATCCTTGGTCGGCAAAGCATTCCTCGCCTTTCGTTGGATACTCATCAATGAACTCATAAAGATGCTTAAACATGCGGGTAGCAGCCCCAGAAGCGGGGACAAACTTCTTACGGCTACCTTCAAAACTTTTGAAAAGTTCAACTAAATCCTCAACCTCATCGCCTTCGAGGCGAATTAAGCCATCACCTATTGTTGCCGGCTTTACTATGTTAAGAAATGGGAATCCGGCACGAAAGTTTTCTATCTGTTTGTCAACTTCACCTTTGGAAATTCCAATTTCGCTGAGCTGTTTGAGGTCGTTATCGGTTAGCATTGGTTGATACTTTTTTTGGGGTTAGGTTTGGGCTTTTTACTGCAAATTATGCTTCAAGAGTTCCATTACAAACTTTTTGTCGGTATTTAGAATGTGGTTAATTAGCCAATCGCGTAGGAAGGTAATAACCTCTACCGAAATGCGGTTAACCCCGGCATCTAACTTCTCTACAAACCCATCAATCTTCTTAATAAACTCGTTATGCTGGGAAGTGTGATTTAAGGTTTCAGGGTAATTAATGCTTTGCATGTAAAACTCTTCGCGTTTAAAGTGGTTTCTCCCATAATCAACAAGCCTCGATACAATGCCTTGAATGGCCCTGTTCCCTTCGCCTTTTGATATAGAATCAAAGAGCTCGTTAATAAGCCCAACAAGTACTTTATGATCCTCATCTATGCTTTCGAAACCTAGAGCATACCTTTGTTCCCACTGAAAGAATGACATATGCTTATTTTAAATTAGTAAAGCCCCTCAATATTTCGTTGCGAAAAGTACAATAACTCCTCAAGTTTTCCAAGTACATGGTTCAAAAGGGAATAAAAAATTTATAAATTGTACAGTTTAAACATTAATAAAACTCCTATATTTGCTATGTTTTCAATTTTTAGTAATGACAAACCCACTTGACTCCAACGAAAACTTCTTTGTTTGTAACAACAGCATACTTAAAATAAGTAACTTCGATTATTCACTTTTCGATTGTTTAAAAGTTTTATACGAGGTAGTAAAGGTTGTAAATAACACACCTCTTTTCTTTAAAGAACATATTGAGAGGTTGAGAAGATCGAGTATACTGGCTGGTTTTGAACCTATTGCTTTTCAGTACATTACCCAGGGGGTAAGGATGCTTCTAGATGCAAACCCTGTGGTTGCTAAGAATATTCGTATCTCATTATGCTACAGCAATCCTAGTAAACCCGTGTTTTTGTGTTACTACGTTGAAAGTAGCTACCCAACAGGTGAGCAGTACATAAAAGGTGTTCAAGTTGAAATTCTGCAAGAAGTACGTAATAATCCAAACATAAAGGCCGATAACCCATCGCTAAGAAGCGCCGCCGATGCAATAATTAAATCGCATCATGTATACGAAACGATACTGGTGAACCCCGAAGGTTATGTAACTGAGTGTAGCCGTTCAAACTTTTTTGCCGTTTCCGGCAATAAATTAGTTACTCCTCCCGCCGAAGATGTCCTGGAAGGGATAACCCGAATGAAGGTTATTGAGCTGGCAAAGGCAAATCAAATAAGTTGTATAGAGAGAAAAATTTTTAAAGAGGAACTTTCCCGGTTCGATGCTGCATTCATTACAGGTACCTCGCGAGGAGTTCTTCCTTTAAATGCAGTAGGGGAATATGCTTTCGATGCGGGAAATAGTATCGTTCAAAAAATTATTGAACTATACAATGCTGAGGTAAAGCTCAATTTGAAAAATTGGGGCAGGTTTTAGTTCCTCTTTCAAACAGTATAAATTATTCTGACTGCGTTTTTTTCGCCTTAAGTTTCACAAACCTATCTTCAAAAAACAGACCCTCTCGTAACCTTTTAATCGCATCTTTTGCTGCAAAAAATCTGTATTTATCTGATTTTTCGTTTGATAGTTCTAGGTACTTTTCGTAGTAATCTATAGCTTTTTCGGCATCCTTTTCGGTTAAATCGAAGTGAAAAGCAATATTATAAACTATATCTTTATTTTTGGGGTCGAATTCAAGTGCTTTAAGTCTTTGTTCCAGTGCCATTTTGTGTTCACCACCCTTTTGGTAGGCATCGGCTCGGGTTTCATACAACAAACTCATTTCCTTTGGGTCGGGAATCATAATGGCTTCCGTACTATTCAACAAATCAATGGCTTTTACCCTTTCTCCAATATTTATTAATGAACAAGCCCAGTAATAGTTTAGCGAAACATCGGTAGAGTCGTAATTGTAAGCAAATTCAAGGTAAGTAGATGATTTTAAAAACTTACCAATATTGAAACACGAAATCCCCATATGTTTGAGGGTAATTCTGCTAGAATCGCCTAGTTGAAAAGCGTTCTCATAAATACTAAGCGATTTTTCGTACTCCTTCATGTTGAATTGCATGGTTCCCTTTACCCGTAAAAGAGGAATATAAGTAGAATCAATCGAAAGCGCAGTATCGATAGTTGATTCAAAGAATAGGTAGGGCACATTCTGCTGAATGCCAATTTGCCCAATTTTTGCTGCAACCGGCATATTATTTGGGTTCAGGTAAAAGGAACTGTGGTATGCATTCCAGGCCCAGCCCATTTCATTCATCCGCGAAGCGCAATCGCCAATCTGCTCAAATATGTAGTAGTTTGCCGAATCGTTAAGCAGCAGGTAACGCCAGTGCTCAATACTTTTCTTGAACATATTTTCTCGCTTAAGCAGGCGAGCCAGCTGAATTCTAGCATTTCGGTTTGTTGAGTCAATATCTAGGGCTTTCTCGTAGTTTTCAATAGCATTTTTTACCATACCATTAGCAACCATTACACCAGCAAGTTTCTGGTAACATTGCGAACAGGTTGAGTCCAACTTCAACGTTTTTTGGTAAACTACTTGCGCGCTATCGTACTTTAGCTGTTCTTCGTACAGCGAGCCAAGTATAAGGTAACTTCTTAAATCTGATGGATTCTCAGCGATGTTTTTATATAATAATTTTTTAAGATTTTCCTGATTTGAATCAAACAGCTGATACGCATTATATAATGAATCTGTTTGTCCGTGTAAAAAGTTGGAAAATAGCAATGTAATAACAATTGCAAACAATAATTTTTTATACATGTAAAAAGTGAATAAAAGTGGTTTCGCTGATAAATATTACCAACGAAACCACAAATGAAATTTACTGAAGTTTAAATACGATTGGAAACGTGAACTGAACGGCCACATTTTTACCTCTTTGTTTTCCGGGTGCCCATTTGGGGCTGGAATTGATTACTCGTAATGCTTCCTCATCAAGAGATGAGTCAACTCCACGCTCAACCTTGGCATCTTTTACATTCCCTTCTGAATCAACAACGAACGAAACGTAAACCCTTCCTTGAATGCTATTTTTTGCAGCAATATCCGGATACTTTAAGTTTTTCGCTATAAACTCACGAAATTTTACCATGCTTTGTGACTTATCATTTTCAAAAACTGGCATTTCCTCAACTACTGTGTAAACAGTTTCGTTGACATCACTTTTATTAATATCTATGTTCTCTTGAGATTTTATTACTACAACCTCATTGTCATCAATCGATTCGGTTTTATTACATGAAATAAAAAATACAAAACCGAATGCAAGAGTAAAGGATAGCAGAAGTACGGGGACGAAATATCGTCTGTGTTTTTTTGAGTTCATCATGGCTAATCGTTTTAATGTTAGTGATTTATTGAAATTATTGCCCAGGGACAGCGCTATCCCGCAAAAGGCCAATGAAACAATTGAATCCATATATGCATGCTGATCGGATTTGGAGGTTAACACAATCTGGTCGGCCTGAAACTCGTGAATTTCAACAACCGCTCTTTTCAGCAACCAGTAGAATGGGTTAAACCATTGAAAAAGACCAATCAGCTCGAGAATAATAATATCAGCAGAGTGATGATGCTTAATGTGCACACTTTCGTGATGAATAATAATGTCAATTTTTTCAGCAGGTACTTCGTTTGGATTTAGGAAACAGTTGCCAAAAAAGGAGAATGGGGGTAAGGTTTTGGAATGCTCAATTACATATACGCCATGTTTGTATGTTTTCTTGCCAGTAAATTTTAGAATTCCAATCTTCGAAATTTGAACTACAAATCTGGTAAGTAAGAAAAGTACTGCTAAAAGGTAAATGGCTGATAATATCTCGTTCCAGCTATAAAACGAAGCACTTTGATTTTGTGTAACAGTAACTTCAGGAATTAGGTATAGTATTGGTAACGAAATAGATGAGAAAGAACTTGGGAATAGTGAAATAATTGCAGGAACAATAAATGGAAGTAATACTGAAAATAAAATACCCAACATTATGAAATACCTTACTGCTCCAAAGCGATTTACTTTTCTAAGCAATGTGAACCAAATTAACCAAACAAAAAATATTGATAGGCTAGATTTGGTAATGAACGCTATAAGACTAATTGTTACCATCGTACTTTTGTTTTTTTAGTTCTTCCTTCAGCATGTTAATTATATCTTCCATCTCCTTTACCGACAAATCCTCCTCCTTGGCAAAGAACGAAACCAGCTGGCGATACGAATCGCCAAAGTAGCTCTTTATAAACCCTTTTAGGAAAGTTCCCGTGTATTCTTTCTTACTAACTAAGGGAAAGTACTCGTGGGTTTTGCCGTAGGCAGTATGATCAACAAAACCTTTCTTCTCAAGAATTCTTATAATTGTTGAAACGGTATTGTAGGCAGGTTTGGGTTCGGGCATCTCATCTACCAAATCCTTCACAAATCCTTTCCCTAACTTCCAAAGAATTTGCATAACCTGTTCCTCTGCTTTTGTTAACTCCTTCATAGTAAATTTTGTGTTAGTATAACGATACAAATATAACTAATATTTTAGTTAATCAACTAAAAAATTAGTTAAATTTTGAAAATATTTTTCATTTACCTGTTTTACTGTATCTTACATTAATAGTTGTAGGTTATTTTTTATTAATTAGATTTGTAAATAAAAATTTCAGCATGAAATCACTCGTAGTTTACTATTCGGGCAAGGGCAGCAACAAATTTCTGGCGAAACGAATTGCGCAGAATCTTAACTGCCAAATTGAAGCAATCAGACCCCGAATGAATGTTTTTCTGCTTTTCCTCATGAATATTCATCTGGGAATTAAACCGTTAAAACTTAAGGTCGAAGATTACGATAGAATTATTCTTTGCGGCCCAATATGGATGGGTCGGTTTATTCCTCCCTTGCGAAGTTTTGTGAAGAAGTATAAATCAAAAATTAAGAGTTTAGTTTTCGTTACCTGCTGCGGCAGTACATACGAAAAAAAGGACGAGAAATTTGGTCATGGTTTTGTTTTCAAAAAGGTGGAAAGTTTGCTCGATGGGAAGTGCGAGTTTTGTCAGGCTTTCCCTGTAGGAATGGTGCTGCCGGAGGAACACAGGGAGGATCCCGATGCTTTCATGAAAACTCACCTGAACGATGAGAATTTTAAGGGCGAGATTAGCGAAATATTTGATGGGCTAATTCAGAAGTTAAAACAATAAAATACTAATTATGAGAAAACTTTTTTTCCTTTTATGCCTGGGCTTATTCAGTATGCTCGTTTTTTCGCAGGAGCATTCACAAGTGTATAACCCAGATGCCAACGCTAAGGAAGACATAAAAGCAGCAGTTGCCAGAGCGAAAGTTGAAAATAAGCACGTGCTTATTCAGATAGGAGGGAACTGGTGTCCATGGTGTATTAAGTTTCATCAGTTTGCCACAACCGACCCCAAAGTTGATTCGCTTATCAAAGCCGATTACGTTTACCTGCTTTTAAACTACAGCCGCGAAAACAAGAATCTCGATATTCTAAAATCGTTACAGTATCCGCAACGATTTGGATTTCCGGTTTTTGTAGTTCTTGATGGCGAAGGGAAGCAACTTCATACGCAGGATTCGGGGTTACTTGAACTCGACAAGGGGTATAGCACAAAGAAGGTAGCAACCTTTCTGAAGAACTGGAACTTTGCTGCCCTTGAACCTTCAAATTATCAATAATATAAAATAAGCGTCTCAAAAGTTCACTGTGTGATTCAGTAACAGTCTCTGTAAATTTTAAAATATTATTTGTTAGCTATTAAAAACAAAAGAGGCAACTTACATAGTTGCCCCTTTTGTGATTCAGCTGGGGCTCGAACCCAGGACCCCATCCTTAAAAGGGATGTGCTCTACCAGCTGAGCTACTGAATCGAAAACAAAATATTTCAAAACTTGTGATTCAGCTGGGGCTCGAACCCAGGACCCCATCCTTAAAAGGGATGTGCTCTACCAGCTGAGCTACTGAATCGGTTACTTCAAAAAAAAAGGACATCAAAGTCCAAAAGCACATTTTACAACAATGTTCGTGTGTATGAACCCCTGTAAAAAGAGTTGCAAAATTAGCTTTTTATTGTATTTATACAAATAAAAATCTAAAAAAAAATCCACCAAAAATATCGTCCAATATTATGTTCCTAAAATACAGGGTGAAACAAAATTCATTTCGTGTGTTAACAATCATTTGAATTAGTCAGATTAGTATTATGCTCAATTTTAGAAACTGTTTAAATTTTCAATTTTGTAGATTTCTCACTTCGTTCGAAATAACAAAGAATAATTTGTGTGGGGTTGTGGGAGGGCGGAATCGCCCGCTTCTTCCGTCCTCCCACAACCAATGCTTCGAAAAAACAATGTCATTTCGAACGAAGAGAGAAATCAATTTTTTGATACAGCTTTACATGACATAATTAAAAAACAAAATTTAAACAGTTTCTTAAAATAAAATACCTTTTTGCTGTTACAAAATCAACGTTTGTTCGTCATGTAATAAAGCCAGCTGGTTTGCACAGTTAACCCATTTGTTAAACACATAAAATTCAGAATGATATGAAAAGATTAGTTTTGCTTGTTGTGATAACTTGTTTCAGCATAATATCTTACGCACAAGTGTCGCCCGATGCAGTTTTTGAAAAGTATGCCGGAAAAAGCGGCTTCACATCAATTAATTTTAACTCGCAGATTTTCAAACTAATTGCTTTCCTCGATGATTCTGCTGATGAGGATTTGGAAAGAATCTCTGAAAACCTATCAGGTTTGAAAATTATTGTATGTGAAAGCGATAACCCTGAATTCAGGAAGGACATTAATGCCTTAAGGAACAATAATGGACTTGTTAAACTTATGGAAGTTGTTGAAAGCACTAGCAAAGTTAACTTCTATGCAAAGTATGAAAATGGTTTTATTTCTAACCTTGTTCTAATTGCCATGGAGGAGGGCGAAGATGTGCTGATGTCCATTTCCGGAAAATTTAAAATGGAAGACCTTGCTCAAATGGGCTCGTGCACAAGTTTTGGTTCGAGTAACAGCCATATAGCATTGCTTCGGAATCTGGAAGAAAAGTAAAGTCATTTACTAGATTCATCCATTTTGTATATTTGTTGCATACTGGATGGGGATGCTTTATAGAAGTTACTATTTTTAAGGTTCTGTTTTCTTGAAAATTAATGACCGAAAACGAATTTAATACATACGTAATACCTCTGAGCAGGTTCATTTATTTGTTGTGCTATCGATTACTTGAAAACCAATCCGATGCAAAGGATGCTGTACAGGAGGTTTTTATTAAACTTTGGAATCAGAAGGGTAAGTTACTAGAACTTAAAAGTGTTGAGGCTTACGCTCGTACAATTGCCCGTAATCATTGTTTTGATTTGCTCAGGTTGAAAAAACAGTTCGTTGAAATAAACGAGGAAAGTAATGGAACCATTGTAAATTTGGTTGATGAAGAGTATAGCACCGACACAAGCTTAAAAGTAAATATGGTGAAATATGCAGTAGCAAAGCTGAATTCGGTTCAACAAAAGGTGTTCGTAATGCGTGATATTGAAGGGTGTGAATTCGACGAAATTGCCAATGAAATGGGTCTAAGTAGTGAAAATGTTCGTGTAATCGTTTCCCGAGCCCGTAAAAGTATTCGGGAAATGGTTTCACAAATTCAGAAAAAGCAGGAATTATGAGCCAGGATTCAAATATTCATAGGATAAAGGAACTTCTTAATCGCTACTATCTCGGAGAATCAACATTGACAGAGGAGCGAGAAATAAGAGACTATTTTGCAAAGCAAAGTATTCCTGTTGAACTAGAGGAAGATAGGGTTTGCTTCCAGTCGTTATCCCACTATTCCGATTCAATGGTTCCCGAGAATATTGAAAGTATTGTAAAAAGTGCGATTCAGGATGCCGAAAAGGTTAAGCGTACAAAAAAAAGCAAGGCATTCATTGTATCGCTTAGCACAGGTATTGCAGCCTCGTTGTTACTTTTTCTTGCCGTTGGCTGGTTTGTAGTAAAGGTTAAAGATAAATATCGCAACCAACTTGTTGACACGTACAGCGATCCTAAAATTGCTTTAGAGCAAACCCGGGTTATTCTCCAAAAAATCTCGATTAATATGAATAAAGCATCGGATGAGTTGCAATACGTTTCCCTAATGGGTGAATCGTTAGAAAAAATTGAACCAATTAATCAGTTGCCAAAGCAGCTGAATCAGGTTTCAAAAGTATGCGTCATTCAGGATCCGTTGTCGAAGCAAAGTAGGTAACATTGGAAGATGCCACGTATGTAAATTTAAACTAACTAATACGAAACACAATGAAAAAAATTTGTTTTACCGCGCTGTTTGCAATTGTTTGCATATACGCAACAGCACAAACATCACCTGTTGATAAACTCTTTGACAAGTATTCGGGTAAAGAGGGGTACACTTCGGTTTACATATCGAAGTACATGTTTAGCATGTTCGCTTCAATTGATCCGGATGATAAGGAACTTCAAAGCATTATGAACGGCTTATCGAGCATAAAAATTATCGCAACCGATTCTCCTCAAGTGGGAGTGAATTTTTATAAAGAAGTTATTAATGAGTTGCCTGTTAGCGAATATAAGGAGTTAATGGTGGTGAAAGAAAAAGACCAGGATATTAAATTTATGGTTAAGGATTCGAAAGGTGTTATAACAGAGTTAATTATGTTGGTTGGTGGAATTGATAATGCTTTGATTAGCATTCAAGGGGATAATATTAACTTGAAAACTATATCAAACATATCGAAATCGATGCAGATTGATGAGTTAGAGAATCTGGAGAAAATCAATGAAGAGAAGGAGTAGGCCAACCTGGTAATTAGTTTAACTGATTATAGTGCGCGTAGTGTTTTTTTTCTAACGCTAGGCGCATTATATTTGCGGAAAATCATATTCTATGCAAATTAAAAGTATTCTAGTTTTTCCGCTAGTTTTTCTGTTTCTTCAGGTTTTCGTACAATGTTCACCTGAACAGGAAATTGAAAAATCATCGTTCGATATATACAAAAAGTATAGTAAAATTGATGGTGCAGAGGTTTTTTCGTTACCCCCTCAGCTGGTTTCTGTTTTTCTTGATGATGAAACAACTGGCAATCCTGAAATAAAAGATTTACTGCAAGATGTAAAATTTCTTACACTACTAATGATTCCTAACAAAGGCAAAACAAAAGAAAGTATTCAATTTGCTAGTATTAGTCATGAACTAAAAGAGCTCAACTACGTTGATTTAACCATGGTGAACAATGGGAATGAGATTGTTAAAGTAAAAATTCTGCGTGATTCATCGAGTATTGAAGAGTTGGTTGTGCTTATTTCAAATTATGAAACACTTTTTTGCGTTAGTTTTATTGGTGAAATTCAGATGAATAAAATTGTAAACCTCACAAAACCAGAAAACATGATAGCAATCTCCAACCTCAATCGTTTGTCCAACAAATAATTTTTTTATTTTTGGAATAAATGGCAAAGATTTTGATACTTTAAAATGATTAATAACATTATTAAATAATCAGACATGAGAAAGCAAATTCATAAGTTAACTTTTCTACTGGCATTCCTGCTGGTTACAATAGTTTCGTGTAACAAAACCGAAGAACCGGAACCCCTTAACAAAGAGGAGGCTGTTGAGGTGTTGAATTCTTTGGGTACTGAAATGGGGCAGACCATGGGTGAAATGATGGCATCGCCGAGCATGGTTGCGCTCACCAACTTCATGTTTTTAATGAATTTTGGTCAGGAGAATCCAGAAATGGCATTGCTGCCAAGTGCTATTGAAAGTATTGTGAAGTTAGATGCTGGGCAAGTAAAACAAATTCCTTCAAAGCTAATGCTTGATGATGATGGTATGGGTATTTTAGATTCTCTAGGAACCTTCACATGGAATTTCACAACCTACTCGTGGGATTACTCTCAGGAACCCGCAGATAAATTGATATATATTTTCCCATCAACTCCAGAATCAACTGAAAATGATGCTACGTTAACCATCTCAAACTTTGAATTTGTAACATCCCTTGAGGATATTTTCCCTGTGTCATTTGAAGTTTCTTTGGTGGTTGAAACGGAAGAGATTCTATCGTTAAGTTATATCGCCACGGTGAACGAAGCTGAGCTTAGCGGGATAACACTTGAGCTCATCATGGCACCATTTGATTTTAACTTAAATCTTGCAATCACTATTCAATCGAATGGAGCCCTAGTTGCATTCAACCATGAATTCAAGAAAGATGGTGTTAAAATTATGTCATCCAACATTGAGGTTCTGATGGAGGGAATGACATCGTTCAATATATTTAATTTAGTCGACGAAGGAGAAGATGAGAGTGAAGATGATGAGGAAGAACCATTGCCTGCCTACGTAAGGGGGTTTTTCCAGTTTGGACAAGTAAAGGCTCAACTCGATTTACTTACTAAGGATTACTTGTTGGCATTAACCGATGAATCATCGCCCGAAGAGCAAACCAGCGCCGCCAATGCAAATCTGAAGATTACATTATACACTTATCCACAGGGAGCAGAAATAGGTGATATTGTTTGGCAGTGGGATAGCGAGGAAGAATCAATAGTACCCTACATTCTTTTCAGCGATGGAACAACACAACCTCTATATGACTTTTTCCCCGAAGGGCTTTTAGAGGAATTTGTTTTTGATTAAAAAATGATTTCTTTATTACATCAAAAGGGGTTGGCTACTGTCAACCCTTTTTTTTTACACTTGTTTTTTTTATCTTTCATGCGGAAATATTAACTTGTTGTATGAGTATCGGCACTTTTTGGAACAATATTATTGTTGCAAACATTTCAATTATACTTGTTGCAATATATTCCATTACAGTTTTATCAACTGCAATAATGGTTGTGCGCGAAAAACGGGACCCCCACAAAACCAGCACTTGGGTATTAATTCTTATTTTACTTCCCATTGTTGGTCTCATTTTTTACATATACTTCGGACAAACATTCAGGAAACAAAAAATATTCAGCAGGAAAGGAATTCGTGACCTGCAACAGATTGAGACGATAAGTAAAACCCAACTTCTTAGCATAAAAAAAGAAAGGTATATACAAAATCCATCCATAGCAAAGAATATTAACATTATAACCCTGTTGCTGAATAACAGTAAAGCATTACTAACCGAGTACAATAAAATAGATCTTTTTCAAACCGGAGCCACCTCTTTCTCTGCAATAATTGAAGCAATCGAAAACGCAAAAAGCAGTGTCCATTTACAGTTCTATATTATAAGCGATGATGAAATTGGTAATAGGATTAAAGATTTATTGATAAAAAAAGCTAACGAAGGAGTTGAGGTAAGGTTAATATACGACGATGTGGGAAGCTGGAGCCTTCCTAGGAAATTTTTCCGACAATTACATGATGCGGGAGTGGAATTTTTTCCCTTTATGGAGGTTAAATTTCCTCTGTTAACAAGCAAAGTTAACTTTAGAAATCACAGAAAAATAATTGTAATTGATGGTATAATAGCGTTTATGGGTGGTATAAATATTGCAGACAGGTACCTCGTTGGTGACAAAAAACTTGGTCCTTGGTATGATACCATGCTTAGAATTGAGGGAGAGGCTGTTAATATGTTGCAGGTGGTTTTTATGGTTGACTGGTTTTTTGTGAGCAAAAAAGTATTAGCCGATAGGGAGAAGTACTTCCCCGATCATAAGGTTGAAAGTCAGCATTTTCTTCAGATAACATCTAGTGGTCCCGATTCCGATTGGGCTTCAATAATGCAAGCATTCTTTACAGCGATAACTAAAGCTACAAAGCATATATATATATCATCTCCTTACTTTATTCCCAATGAAAGTATTTTAACAGCCCTAAAAACAGCCTCGCTTAGTGGAGTTGATGTTAGAATTATGCTTCCTGGAAAATCCGACTCAACCGTAGTGTACTGGAGTTCAATGTCGTATGTTGCCGAGTTGCTTGAGGCTGGAATAAAAGTATATCTTTTCAATCGGGGATTCATTCATTCAAAAATAACTATGATTGATAGCGATTTCAGCTCAGTAGGGTCAGCAAATATGGATATTCGTAGTTTTGAAGATAATTTTGAGGTGCTTGCAATGATTTATGATGTTGAATTCACCAAGAAACTTGAAAGTCAGTTTTTGAAAGATATGAAACGATGCAAAACCATTACAAGCAAAGATTGGAGTAAACGTTCTGTAAAACAGAACATGAAGGAATCGTTAGCGCGCCTTTTTAGCCCATTGTTTTAAAATTGGTTTGCCATTTCAAACATTAGGCACGATGTTTGGTAAACTAGCATTGATATTGAAATTTATTGTTTAACAAAATTGATTAACATATGAAAAGGATTCTTTTGCTAGCTTCCATTCTGTTTTTTTTCCAGGTTTCTACACAAGCACAACTTTTTAGATTTGGTATAAAAGGTGGTGTTAGCTCATCGAAGTTTAGCGTTGATAAAACAATGCTTCAGGATATTCAAACTACCCAGGGTGTGAGAGATATCCTTATTGAACAGGGTGAATCAAAATTGGGTCTCCATTTTGGTGTATTTGGACGCGTTCAAATTACAGGTCTGTTTATTCAACCTGAACTTCTTTTTACACAAACCCGAGGTGAGTTTGTGGTTAACGAGGTTGACCCTTCAAACACTCAGCAAACTATTGAAAGTATCGCAGAACAGAAGTTCAATAAGTTCGATATACCTGTGATGATTGGTTGGAAATTTGGACCTGCTCGTGTTGGATTAGGGCCAGTGGCTTCGGTAATGCTTAGCGAAAAAGACGGTTTAATGGATAAAATCAATAATTTATCGGATGAAACGGTTGAATCGGGCTTAAATAAAGCTGTTTTTGGTTACCAGGTAGGGGTTGGTCTCGATATACTAAAATTTGCAACCCTCGACTTAAAATATGAGGGTAACTTAAGTAAGTTGGGAGAATCAATTACTATTGGGGATCAGAATTTTGCATTCGACCAGCGAAACCCACAGTTTATTGTTAGTTTGGGTATTTTCTTTTAACATATTTTTCAAGATGAACGGGTCGTGAATATTTTACGGCCCGTTTTATTGTAACTTAAAAATATATCATTAATTTTAGCAACTGTATAAGCAATCATGTAACATTTATCTTGGCCGATAAGTAACAAAATCTTTTCATGCAGCCTTTACTGTTCATTACTCTTGAAATTAGTTTGCTAATAGAAATTTTCTTGGCAGCAATGGTTGTTATTACCCTCTATTACTTGCATAAAAATAGAAAACAGAATAAAAAATTACAAACAGATATTTTTATCATCAAAAACACCAGCTCTAGAGTAAATGTTGCATACGAAGAACTTCTCGAAAAATTCAAAAGTCTCGAAAACCAGAAAAACGAGCTATCAAACCTACTCTCGCTTCAACTTGCAGAACAGTCAACACTAAAAGAAGAATTAAAACGAGCCGTACAAACAGCTGAAGAAGCTGATATGCTAAAGTCGAATTTTTTAGCAAACATGAGCCATGAAATTCGAACTCCAATGAATGGAATTTTGGGCTTTGCCCAGCTAATGCAATCGGAGGAGATGGATAGGGATAAGCACGATAGGTATCTTGATATTATCTGTCACAACGGAACTATGCTGGTGAATCTTATCGATGATATCATGGATATTTCGAAAATTGAAGCTGGACAGCTTGCCCTTAGTAAGGTTAAGGTGAATTTAGATAACCTGATGTTCGATCTTTACACTTTCTTCAACGAAATAAAGTTTAAGCAAGAAAAAGAGCATATTACAATTAGGCTGTTAAACCTTAATGATGATGAAAATAGTGTGTTCTACTCTGACGAGCAACGTATTCGACAAATTCTATCGAACTTAATTGGGAATGCACTAAAATTTACTGAAAAAGGCTTCGTTGAGTTTGGTTACATAAACGATGTAAACGAAAGGAGCATAAAATTTTTTGTACGCGATACAGGAATTGGTATTCCTCCCGAGAAACTTGATATTATTTTTGAGCGCTTCCGTCAGGTTCAGGAAGGTTCAACCAGAAGGTATGGTGGAACAGGTATTGGACTCTATATTAGTAAGCATATAGTTGATTTAATGGGAGGTAAGTTATGGGTTGAATCGAAACTAAATGTTGGAACAATTTTTAATTTCACGCTTCCTTACGAAAGCATGAAGGAGCATACCGACAATACTAAAGTATTTCAACCAATTAATAAAGAATACGATTGGAGTAGAAAAGTTATTCTTGTTGCGGAGGATGTGGAAACCAACTACCATTTTCTAAATGCAGTTTTAGCAAAAACAAACGCTAAATTAATTTGGGCCAGTGACGGGGAGGAAGCAGTTCAATTATGTGCTGGAAACGATCAGGTAGATGTTGTGCTTATGGATGTTCAAATGCCAAAACTTAATGGCTATGAAGCTGCATCGCAAATTAAGCAACATAATCCAAATATTCGTATCATTGCCCAAACTGCGTACGCCATGCCAAACGACAACATTAAGTGTATTGAAGCAGGCTGCGACGATTACATTTCTAAACCAATTAACACGGGTTTACTCCTCGAAAAAATCGATTATCAACTACAGGGATTATTCAAATTTCACCAATAGCTTTTCTTATTTTAACTAGGTTTGTTAATAATACTTCTAACCTATCGAGCCGAAGCATGTTGGCTCCATCGGACAGCGCTTTGCTTGGTTCTGGATGTGTTTCAATAAAAATTCCGTCTGCTCCGGTTGCTATTGCTGCCCTTGAAAGGGTTTCGATTAGCTCGGGTTTTCCACCGGTAACGCCAGAACTCTGGTTTGGCTGCTGTAACGAGTGAGTAACGTCAACCACAACCGGGTATCCGAACGATTTCATGGTTGGAATCCCGCGGAAATCCACAACCAAATCCTGATAACCAAAGGTTGTCCCTCTTTCGGTTAACATTATGTTTTTATTTCCTGTTTCAAACACTTTATCTGCAGCAAATTTCATTGAATCGGGCGACACGAATTGTCCTTTCTTAATATTCACAAACTTACCTGTTTCGCCGGCTGCGTGTAGCAAATCGGTTTGTCGGCATAGAAATGCAGGAATTTGAAGAATATCAACGTATTTCGCAGCAATTTCAGCTTCCTGAGCCGTGTGAATATCGGTAACAATGGGCAACTCGAAATCGGTTGCGATTTTAGCAAGAATTTCCAGCGCCTTTTCATCGCCAATGCCTGTGAAGGAGTCGCTGCGCGAACGGTTGGCTTTACGGTACGAAGCCTTAAAAACGTATGGAATTTCTAGTTTCTCGGTAATGGCCTTAACGGTTCTTGCAATATCGCGCGTTAGGCTTTCGTTCTCAACAACACATGGGCCTGCCAGAAGGAAAAAATTTCCCTTGTCGATGTTTTTAATGTGTTTTATCGATTGAAGTATGTTCATGGTTTAATGTTTTACTTACTGTACTTTTTGCCCCAAAGTTTTTGCTGCAGTGCAGCAATCTCTTTTTCGCGGGGGTTATCCTGACTGGTGTAGAATACTTTTCCTGTAATTTCCTGGGGAAGAAATTCCTGCTCAACGAAGTTCCCAGCATAGCTGTGCGCGTACTTGTAGTTTTCGCCGTACCCGAGTTCCTTCATCAGCTTGGTTGGCGCATTCCTGATATGAAGAGGAACCGATAAATCGCCCGTTTCGCGAACAAACTGCTGAGCATCGTTAATGGCCTGGTAGGCAGAGTTGCTCTTGGGGCTGGTTGCTAGGTATATTGTTACCTCTGAAAGTATGATTCTCGATTCTGGCCAGCCTATTACCGAAATAGCCTGAAAGCAATTGTTTGCAAGTAGAAGCGCGTTGGGGTTTGCCAACCCGATGTCCTCGGCAGCAAGAATAAGCAACCTGCGGGCAATGAATTTAGGATCCTCACCGCCCTCAATCATTCGCGCCAGCCAGTAAACCGCAGCATGAGGATCACTACCTCGTATGGATTTAATGAATGCTGAGATAATATCGTAGTGCTGCTCACCGCTTTTATCATACTTTGCAATATTCTCCTGTAGTTTCTCGGTTACAATTTTGTTCGTAATTTGAATGTTTTCAGAATCCTGAGAAAGAATAACAAGCTCCAATATGTTAAGTAATTTCCGGGCATCGCCCCCTGAAAAACGGAACAGGGCTTCGGTTTCAGAAATGGTAATTTCTAACTGTTTCAGATCGTAGTCGGTAGTTAATGCCCTGTGTAAAAGTTGCTCCAACTCGTTCTTTTCAAGCGATTTTAGTATGTAAACCTGGCAGCGCGATAGGAGGGGTGTAATAACCTCAAATGAAGGATTTTCGGTTGTAGCGCCAATTAGCGTTACAATGCCCTGCTCAACTGCGCCTAGAAGTGAATCCTGCTGCGATTTACTGAACCGATGGATTTCATCGATAAAAAGAATGGGAGGAGGATTGTTGAAAAACTTCTGCGATTTGGCCTTTTCAATTACATCGCGAATGTCCTTAACTCCCGAATTAATTGCGCTTAGTATGTGGAATGGTCGGTTTAACGTGTTGGCAACAATTTTGGCGAGCGTAGTTTTTCCCACTCCGGGAGGTCCCCAAAGAATGAACGATGAGAGATTTCCGCTTTCTATCATTTGCCGTAAAACGCTTCCCTCGCCAACTAAATGGGTTTGACCAATAAACTCATCGAGGCTTTTAGGGCGTAAACGTTCGGCAAGCGGAATGTTTTGCATTCAAATTACTTTTATACAAAGGTAACTCTTTTACGAGAATCTTCAATTAATGAAAATGATATACGAGTAATAAAAACAGTAATATTGAAACATAGTTTAAACATGAAAAAAATGTATAATTTGCTATACGTATCGATAAATATTGTATATTTCTTAAGTTTTTTTGGAACAAATTGAATTAAAATTGTTGTTAGAATATTGCTAACAATAAAAAATACCAGCTATGAAACCACAAGGAAAAAAACTTCTATTTACGTTGGCTTTAACAGCACTGTTTGGCTATAGTTCATTTGCACAGCAACAGGTTGCCGAATTTCTCAAATTTGACTTAAATGATGCACAAAAGCTGGGTGATGCCTACATTCAACCTTTTGGTAAAATGTTTGGCAATTCATTAAATGGAGGATGGTATCAGGCAGCGCGTCCTCACAAACTATTTGGTTTTGATTTAACTTTTACCACGGTTGTTTCGTTGCCCTTCCCCGATGAAAAAACTTTCGATTTTAATTCGTTAGGACTTTCCAGCTCATTAGTTCTTGCCAATCCTGAAAATAACATATCTCCAAGCTTAACAGGGAAGGGAGATGGCATTGGGATTAACTATACTACAACAATAGAAGGTACCCAACTTTCAGTACCTATTACTTTACCGAAAGGCGCAAACCTGCTATTTACACCTATGCCTTTTGTGCAGGGTAGTATTGGACTTCCCTATCACAATGAGTTAACCGTTAGGTTTTTCCCTTCAGTTGAAATTCCCAAAGTAGGCAGAATGGAAATGTGGGGTGTTGGGCTAAAAAATGAGTTTAAGGAGTTTATCCCCGGATTGAAAATGGTACCTATTGATTTATCGTTGATGGTTGGATACACAAAATTCTCAAGCCAATTTAACGTTAGCTACAAGCCTGACGCTGCTAACATTAACAATAATCCTAGCTACCCTTCACTGTCTGAGTTTAGCGATCAGAAACTAGGACTTGATGCCAATGGAATAACCGCAAGGGTTCTTGTGGGTAAATCTATTCCCATTCTTTCCGTTTATGCTGGTTTGGGTTATAGCTACGCAAAAACCGATTTCGGATTAACTGGGCTCTACCCTCTGTCGATAAATGAAAACGGAGAGCCAACAAATATCATTACTGCCGAGGACCCCTTAAACTTCAATTTTGTTTACAATGATTTTAGTGCCAACTTAGGCTTCAGGTTGCGTTTCGGAGTTATTGCATTTAATGTTGATTACACATTGTCAAAGTATCCTTTATTTGCAGCCGGATTTGGTATAAGTTTCAGGTAAAAAGTTTAGCAAAAAAAGAGGCTGTCTCAAAAGTCTAATGTAAAGGGATAAGTTTGAAAATCAGGTTTACCCCTACCCTTAAGGGAGCCTGATTTTCAGCACTTTCCCTTTAGGGATCAAGGGTGAAAAAGTGATGAAAATCAGACAAAAAGACTTTTGAGACAGCCACATTTTTATTTCTTGTTTCCATTCTCCTTGTCTCTTTCCGCATCAATAGCTTCTTCCTCATTAACATTAGCAAACTCTGAGATATCGTGTGCAATTTTCAGAATTTTTATTACCTCATGGTTTTCGTTAAATATTGGTGAGTAGGTTTCGATAAAAGTGAAAACCTTATTGCCCATGGTTACCCTGCTGGTTTCCTTTTTAATTATTCCGTTTCGGAGGTTATCCCAGAAAAGGTTGTACTCCTTAAGTTGCTTTTCGTTCATCATGAGGTTATCGGAGTGATGAGTCCCAATAATCTGTTCGGCAGACTGGTTGGTAAGAGCCAGGTAGGCATCGTTCACCGAGGTGATAATTCCTTTGGGGTCGTACTCAATAACAAAACTTGAAGCGTGTAAGGCTTTTATTAAGCTTTCCATTTCGGCTGTTTTTCTGGCTGCTTCTTCCTGTGTTGCCTGCAGTTCTTCCATATTTTGGCGCATTTCCTCTTCCTGTGAGCTGAGCTCCTCCGATTTAATCCGCGACTCTTCAAGCAGTTTTACCGTTTTAATGTTGATTTTAACGGTTGAAACGGTAGCTGCAACACTTTCGCCAATTTTTTCAACGAAATCTATAATGTGCTTTTCAAATACGTTAAAGCTGGCAAGTTCAATTACTCCATGAACATTTTCGTTCAATTTAAGAGGAACGATAAGTAAGCATGAAGGAGCATCGTCTCCTAAACCCGAAGCAATTTGTATGTAATCGCTTGGGATTTCTGTCATGTATATTGTTTCACGTTCCTGTGCGCAACGTCCAATAAGCCCCTCGCCAATTTCAACCCTTTTTTCGATGAATTTTCTTCTTTCGTAGGCATACGAGGCAACCAGTTCAAAGTGAATGTCATTCTTTTTCTCATCATTCAACAGGAACATGGCGCCAACATTTGCATCGATGTACTTAACCAGGTTACTAATTAGCTGGTACGAAAATTCGGTCATGTTGTCGTTGTTCTGTCGAAGAATTTCAGCAAATTTTGCCATCCCCGATGTTGCCCAGTTTATCTTTTCGTCTTCCTTTCTACGTAGCTCCTCCTGCTCATTGGCAAACTGCAGACTTTTTCTCATCTCGAGCAGCGATTTACCCAGCATATCGCTTTCGCTTAACGTTTCGTAGTTAACTTCAAGGTGACCTTTGCCTATTTCGTTGGCAAAATTTACAGTTTTTGATAAACCATCGATAAGCGTGTTCATTGAGTTGCTTATCTCCTCAATCTCATCGCCTGTATTAACTTCTAACTTATTGTCTTTCTTGATGTTTCCTTTTGCAAGTTCTCCCAGTATCGATTTCACTTTAAGTAATGGACGAGTAATGCTTATTGCTATAATTAAAATGATGAAAGCCAAAACAACAAGTCCTATGATGCTAATTATTAGTGAATTTTTTGAAATGCTTTTTGCTTCTGTAAGAAGCACTTCAGTGGGTGTTACGATACCTAGCGACCAAGGATTCTCTGTTTTTCCTATTGAAATTGATGCGAATGTTGCGTAGTACTCAATATTTGTAGTAGAGTCGGTAAATAAAAACGAAAAGTTTTCGCCGGCTTTAACCCGTTCGTTAATATTATGTATTTCATTCTCTTTAGGGAAAATATTTTCAAAAGGTTTTCCTAGTTGTTCATAATCGGGGAAGGAGACTATTGTGCTATTGTTTGAGAGCATAATAGCATAGCTACCTTCAAATGGATTGATTTGATTACCAATGATTTGGTATCTTGAAAGTTCGATATCCAACCCGAAAAGACCTCGAAAAACTCCGTTTTCAATAATGGGAACAGCTGTACTGGCCTCGAGTAGCTGCTCACTAGTTTCGGTATATGAGAACCAGTAGGGATCCATCATGGTTTCCTGCTTCGAAACTTTGATATTGTGGTATCCGCCGCCAATAGCATCTCCATCTAGGTTTAGCGTGTCCTGCTTGTATTTAAGTACTCCATTCTCACGGTAGTAGGTAAACCTGTATCTGCCATAATCCTTTTTGTAGGAGCTGTCAAGCGCATTCACTTCCCAGCTAACCCAAACTGATAAAAAGTTCGGATTTTCAACTGCAATGCCATGCATAATTCTATTGAAAGTTTCAACCCTTTTCCGTTCGGGAATGCTTCTGAAATCTTTCATTGATTGTGCCATCGCACGAGTTATATCCATATCGGAGTTAAGCGATGTTCTGATAAGATTTGCATTTTCACGCACATAGGCATCTGCCAACTCGTGGGCATCTCTAAGTGATATAGTTCGAAGTTTGTATACAAGATATCCTACCGAAATGCCATACGTAATAATGGATATAAACAATACAGAAAGGAGAAGTTTACTCCTAATTTTCATGCGGATTTTCATAACAAATCGAAATGGGTTTACGAATACTTACTAGCTAATCCAATCTGTGAAAATACACTAATTTTTGCATATTCAAAAAAAAGTGTTGCCAATTTTATAGGGGTATTTTTTTGAAATAAACTTTAACCTTTTTAAAACATCTATAGAAATAAATTACTCAAACAAAATATTATGATGTTAAGAAGAATAGTAATACTACTAATTTGCACCAGTTTACAGCAAACGGTTGTAGCACAAGTCAATTCATACTCCGATTTTCAGTCAATCCGCGATGAGGGTTTCGATAACTCCTCGCTTCGTGAGCTCGCAGTTAATTTAACCGATGTAATTGGTCCTCGCCTTAGTGGAACCGAAGCGTTCGTTAACTCCTGCGAATGGGCTGCTGAAACCCTTAATTCAACAGGAATAAATGCCAGAGTAGAGCCCTGGGGAGAGTTCGGGAATGGTTGGGAAACCCAAAAATTCTACATTGCCATGCGAAAACCATACTATCAGCCTTTAATTGCAGTTTCTAGGGCTTGGACAGGAGGCACGTTGGGACTTAAAAAGGCCGAGGTTGTTATGATTGACGCAGTCAATATGGACGATTTGCAAAAGTTTTCTGGCAAAATCAATGGCAAAATAGTGATAACTCCGTTCGAAAAGGAGCTTGAAGTTTCCTTTGAACCATCGGCCAAACGTTTTTCCCACGAAGAGTTGGAAAAGTATGGAGAAATAAATGAGTTTAGGGCTGACCCTGATTTGTACATGACAAACCGGAAGATGAGTGGGAAGGAAGTAAAATCAGAGATTTCATGGAACGATTTTAAAGATTTCTGCGAAGCAGAAGGTGCCTTAGCAATAATAGAAAAATCGGGTTCGTTTGGCACGGTTATGAGCGTTGGCGACAGAAATGGCCGATTCCTTGACACGCTTGGAATCCCAGTTATTGACATGACCCATGAACATTACGCAAGGATGGTGAGGTTGATAGATAGGGGAATTCCTGTTGAATTGGAGCTGGAAGTGGATAATAAACTTGTAACTTCTCACAGAGAAGGACTTAACGTAATTGCTGAGATTCCCGGAACCGATAAGGATTTGAAAAGTGAAGTGGTTATGATTGGCGCGCACATCGATTCGTGGCATGGTGCAACAGGCGGAAACGACAATGGTTCAGGGGTAATTGTAATGATGGAAGTAATGCGAATTTTGAAAGAATCGGGCGTAAAACCCAAACGAACCATTCGCCTGGCAATATGGGGAAACGAGGAGCAGGGGTTACATGGTTCTAAGGCTTGGGTTAAGAAGAATGTGTACGATGTTGAAGCCAACAAAAAAATGGCTGAGTTCGATAAAATTTCAGCCTACTATAACTTCGACTACGGTACTGGACGTATTTGGGGAATCTTCCTGAATGATAACTTGGCCCTGAAGCCAATTTTCGATTCGTTCTTTGAACCGCTGTCCGATTTAGGTGTAAAATACACTTCGATGCGCTCACCGGGTGGTTCCGATCATCTTTCGTTCAACACCTTCGGAATACCCGGGTTTGCCTTTATTCAGGATAGAATTGACTACGGAAGAACCTACCATACCAATATGGATACCTTCGAACGAATTCAGCTTGGCGACCTTAAGCAGGCAGCTGTTGTTGTTGCAACGTTAGTTTACCAAACAGCCAATTATCCTGAAAAACTTCCAAGGAAAGAAGTTGTATTTTAATTGTTTAAGTGCTCTGTTAATCTTTTTGGAACCAATTTAATTCTTTTTCATACTTTTGTGCTCATTAATCACCTAAAGAAATTAGCATGAAACTACTTGAAGGTAAAACAGGATTAATTACAGGTGCAGCACGCGGAATTGGTCGTGCCATTGCCATTAGCTTTGCTCAGCATGGTGCAAATGTTGCATTCACCGATATGAGTGCCGATGAAAACTTTTTAAGTTTAGAAAAGGAGTTAAACGCCCTTGGCGTTAAAGCAAAAGGATACGTTTCCGATGCCAGTAAATTCGAAGCCTCGCAGGCTTTAGCCGATGAAATTGCTAAGGATTTTGGTACCATCGATATTTTAGTTAACAATGCTGGAATTACCAGAGATACCTTGTTAATGCGCATGACTGAAGAGCAGTGGGATCTGGTTATGAACGTGAATTTGAAATCGGTTTTTAACCTCACAAAAGCTGTACAGAAGTACATGTTGAAGCAGAAGTCGGGTTCAATAATAAATATGAGTTCCGTAGTTGGTGTTTCGGGTAATGCTGGACAGGCAAACTATTCGGCTTCGAAAGCTGGAATTATTGGTTTCACCAAGTCGGTGGCTCGCGAGTTAGGCTCACGAAATATCCGTTGCAACGCCATTGCACCAGGTTTCATTATTACTGAAATGACCCATAAACTTCCTGAGGAAGTTAGGGAAGACTGGGTTAAGAAAATTCCTCTTCATCGCGGCGGAACCCCTGAGGATGTTGCAAATGCTACCGTTTTCCTTGGCTCCGACCTTTCAAGTTACGTAAGCGGACAGGTTATTAACGTTTGTGGAGCAATGAATACCTAGAACTAACTTTTTACTTTGATAAACAAAAACACCCGCTGAATTTGGCGGGTGTTTTGTTATAACTTGCTTAAATTCCTATTACCAAAATACAACGTATAGAAAAATTAAAATTACAATCAATACCAATGAGCTAATATTGAAACCTTTGCTGGTTTCAAAAAGCTGGCGGGAGAGGGGAATGCCCTTTTCATCATCCTTCCCTTTATTGTCGAAGTAGCTAAAAATTCCTATTAATCCAATGGTAATTAGGCAGGTTGCCATCATCTGTTTCATAAATGGCATGATTATGAAAAGATTCTCAATTGATGTTCCTTCGGCCCAGCCATTTGGTCCAACCTTAAAATAAATTGCAATGGGAATGGAAAGAACTACGGCCCAGATTGCTCCTTTATTCGTAGCCTTTTTGTAGAAAAGACCCATTAGAAAAACTCCAAGTATTCCGGGACTAACAACGCCAGTGTACTCCTGGATATACTGAAAAACTTGTCCTAAGTTACTTAGCTGTGGAGCAATAAACATTGCAATTACTAGCGCAACACCTGCAGTTATTCTTCCAACCGCAACGGTTTGTGAGTTGTTCGCTTTTTTGTTAATGTACGGACGGTAAATGTCCATGGTAAAAATAGTTGAAGTAGAGTTAAGCATGGATGCCAGTGAGGAAACAATTGCAGCTGCTAAGGCTGCCAAAACAAGGCCTTTTAGCCCAATAGGAATGAACTGGCTGATAAGCCACGGTGCAGCGCTGTCGTTGAGTATTTGCCCGTTGGCACCAATGAAAGTTGAATCGAGGGTCGCTCCGTTCTCAAAATTCATTACGTATGCCACAATTCCGGGAACTACAACAATCAGAGGAATTAAAAGCTTAAGGAATGCGGCGAATGCTATCCCTTTCTGTCCTTCGCTTAAACTCTTTGCGGCCAGAGTTCTTTGAATAATATACTGATTAAAACCCCAGTAGTAAAGGTTTGCTACCCACATCCCGCCAATAAGAACAGCCAGTCCGGGTAAATCCCACCACGCATCGCGACCATTGGGCGTTATAATTTCTCCCTTCGAAAGAATCATGGAGAATTTTTCAGGAACTACTTCATACAAATACTTGAACCCTTCAAAAATTCCTCCGTCGGGTGTAAGTTTAGTAATTGCAATAAACGTGGTAACCAAACCTCCAATTATGAGAAGTGTAACCTGAATTACATCGGTCCATGCTACTGCTGATAGTCCGCCCCAAAGCGAGTAGGCGGCTGCGAAGAGCGCTAGCCCAATAATTGCTGTAAGCATTAGGCTACCATCGCCAACGCCCACAATGGTGTCAATGGCTTTTGCTCCCAGGAATAGGACGGAGGTTAAGTTCACGAAAATAAATAGCGCAATCCAGAAAACCGCAAGGATTGTTTTTAGATTGGTGCTAAACCTATGCTCAACGAATTCGGGGATTGTGTATATTTTCTTTTCAATGAATATTGGAAGAAAGAACTTCCCAACAATAATGAGGGTTATTGCAGCCATCCATTCGTATGATGCTATGGCTAAACCAATTGCAAAACCAGAGCCCGACATGCCAATGAACTGTTCAGCAGAAATGTTTGCTGCAATTAGCGATGCACCAATTGCCCACCAGGGCAACGATTTTCCGGCAAGGAAGTAATCCTCAGCTGTTCGTTCAGTTCCCTTTTTTCGGCGCGAAACCCAGAGCCCCACCGATACGATTAGTATAGCGTAAAGGATAAAAATTACGTAGTCAATTGTTGCAAAATTCCCGTTCATAGTGTTAACGATTTAATTATATAATACTCTCACAAATTCACACAAAATCAGTAAGGTAATGCAGTTCACACAAATTCTTTTGCCACGAATGCACGAATGTAAAGCGAATTAAAAATTACACGAATTATTTTTGTCACGAATGCACGAATTTAAAAATTTGCAATTGGCAAAACTTCAACTACCAAATCAATCATCCAACTTGCCTGTGGCAAGCAGGTCATCTAATCCTCAAGAGTTCCGAACTCCCTGCCCGCATGCAATGGAAGATTTCGGAACTCGATTCCACCAATCAATCAATTGTATACTGAGCATGCCGAAGTGCAATCAATCAATCAATCAATCAATCAATCATTTACTCTCCCCGTTCCATCGCCAATAACACATTCTATTATTTCAGGTTGTTTGCCTTCAGGTGTTTT
>Ga0209203_1000741_pt1 | contig 26502 bp, 25 predicted proteins | sample AD_UKC109_MetaG_FD_184423 | JGI IMG/M metagenome (GOLD analysis project Ga0209203, IMG submission 184423) | Active sludge microbial communities of municipal wastewater-treating anaerobic digesters from Hong Kong - AD_UKC109_MetaG (SPAdes)... | ecosystem: Engineered > Bioreactor > Anaerobic >... | reverse complement strand
AAATTGCTGCACCTGGTTTATGGAGTGCTGATGTCTGGCAAGCCGTTTGACCCGGATTATGGCAAGTAATTCTGCTTTAACTCTTGACAATCAAGACGGTATCTACGTCTCTTCGAATAATTAAGCTCAATTGTAGACCGGGTTCCGCAGATGGACCCTACAATCCGACCTATAGCAACAGAGAGATGGAATCATTGGGCGTGGGTATCTCGAACACAACACTTGATCTATAATAAGGTTATGTCCTCTCAGCCCAAAGTCAGCATCATCACCCCCTCCTTCAACCAGGCGCGCTTCCTGGAGCAAACCATGCGAAGCGTGCTCGAGCAGGACTACCCGAACATTGAATACATCGTAATAGATGGCGGCTCGAGCGATGGCAGCCTGGAAATTATCCAAAACTACGCTGATCGCCTGGCGTATTGGCAGAGTCAAAAAGATAAGGGGCAGACCGATGCCATCAACCAGGGCTTTGCGCGTGCAACAGGCGAGATCCTGGCATGGCTCAACTCTGATGACATTCTCTACCCGGGTGCTGTCAGTTCTGCCGTTCGGCAGCTCCGGGACCACCCCGAGGTTGGCATGGTTTACAGCGACTGCCACTGGATCAACGCGCAAGGCAAGGTCATCGGAAACTTCCCGGCTGCCCAGACAGACCTGAAAAAGCTGCGCCGCGGCTACGTGCACATCCCGCAGCAAACTGCGTTCTTCCGCGCCGATCTCTGGCGCAAAGTGGGGCCGCTGGACGACGGTTTTTACTTTGCCATGGATTACGACCTCTGGACGCGCCTGGCTGAGCGAGCCCCGCTGCTCTATGTGCCCGAGCTCTGGGCGGCATTCCGTTTGCATGAAGGCGCCAAGTCCATCGCCGCGGATGACCGCTGCTGGCCTGAGATGCTGCGGGTGCACTACCGCGACGGGGGAAAGAAAGTTTCCCTGTTGACCCTGAAGTATACGATCCGCAAGCTGGTACAGCCATTGTGGATGTGGCTGCGCAAGCGCCGGCTTTCTTGATAAGTGAAAAAGGAGTGTAAGGTGGGCATTACAAAAAAATTTGGCACTGCTTACAAAATTCTGAAACAGAACGGCGTCACCGGTGTCTGGCATACCATCCGCCAAAAAATAGTCGCCCTCACCTGTACCAACGAGAACGAGATCATTTTTGAAGTCTTTCAAGACTCCATCACCACGGGCATCATGTGCGACGTGGGTGCGCACCATGGTTATTGTCTGATCCCATTCGCGCAAGCCGGGTGGCGGGTGTTCGCCTTTGAGCCTGACCCTGAAAATCGCTCGCGGTTGCTTGAAAACACGCGGATGTTTTCCAATGTTCATGTTGACGGTCGCGCTGTTTCAGATAAGGCGGAAGAATCGATCCCTTTTTTTACCTCAAAGGAGTCCAGTGGTGTGGGCAGCCTTTCTGCTTTTCTTCCCAGTCACGAGCAAGCTTACACGGTGAGCACTACCACGCTTGATGCTTTTTTGCAGGAACAGGGTTTGGAAGTGGTGGATTACCTCAAAATTGACACTGAGGGATTTGATTTGATGGTCTTACAAGGGTTGGCATGGGAGAAAATTCAGCCAAGAGTGATCCTGTGTGAATTTGAGGATGAAAAAACACAAAGGTTGGGATACGCGTATACCACCCTGGCAGATTACCTGGTTAGCAAAGGTTATCGCTTGCTCGTTTCAGAGTGGCGCCCGATTGTTAGATATGGTGAGCAGCATTCCTGGAGGGGCTACTTCACCCACCCGCACAAGTTGCATGCTGAAAAAGCCTGGGGCAATCTGATTGCCACCAATGACAATGAGATTTACAGCCAACTGTTGAGGAGATGTAAACCAAAAAGCGACTCGCGCAAAGCATCGCGACCCGCCTGAAGTTGATGCCCTGAACAGTAAAGGGACTTTGCGGAACTAAGCATTCCGCTTTGCTGGCTGCCAGTTCACCAGGAATAGCCCGACCACAGCGACAATTAACCCGATCAGCCCAATCAGTGAAACGTTTTCTCCCAGGAAGATCCACGCCAGGAGCGTGATCTGGATCAGCATGGAATTGTTGATCATGCTCGATTCCATTGCCGTCAGCGACTGAAGGGTGCGGTTCCAAATCCAGAAAGCAAACGCGGTGTTAAGACCCGCGATTATCAACAATAGCAGCCAATCCACCAGGTCCAACTGCGGAAGGCCTTGAAAAATCACAACTCCACCGAGCAGCACCACTGCGCCGATGCCCATGCTGATGCCCGTCACCACCATCGGGTCCAGGCGTTGAGAGCGGTTCACGCCTCGCCCCATCACTGAGGCAACAGAATTGGCGATCATCGTAAACAGCGCCAGGCCCATTCCAAGCACACTCTTTGGAATTGTTGTTTCTGGCAGGAAGTAGACCAGGACGCCGGCAAGGAAGATTGCCATCCCACTCCATTGCAGACGGGATACAGACTCTTTGAGGAAGATCAAGCCCAACACAGCCACCATCGGACCGGTGAAACTCAGCAGCAGGCTCATTGTGATCGCGTCCAGGTGAACCAGGGTCAAAAACGCTCCGCCCTGTGTGATCGTGTAGTAAACCAGCCCCAGGATCACCAGGTAGCGCCACTCAAAAGCGCTCAGCTGCTTCACTTCACCTCTGCGTTTGAGTAGACCCGGCAACAGAATAAGGAAAGCCAGCATGTAGCGGATGCCGGTAAAAGCCAGTGGGGGAACATCCACGAGATACATTTTGATCAGGATGATCGAACTGGACCAAAGTATGGTCACAAATAGGGCTAAAAGAATGGCTTTTCCGCGGGAATAAGGGGACATTGGATGCTTACCTCACGGGATTATAACACGCCGAAAAAAGAATCTTGGTTGTCAACCTGCCTCGAGATTTACATGATGTTAAAGCCTCACAAGAACCAGCTCACATCTATTGACAATTGATATAAAAAATGCGATTATATTAGTATAGATGAACGCTAATTGCCAGGTTCATCACCCTCAAATTCACAAACCTACCTATAAAAATAGAAAAAGGAGTCATGATGAACACCGGGCGAAATTCCCAAAAAGCCGGCCTGAGGCTTGTAATCCTTTCATTAATTATTTTGCATCTTTTCTCGTCCATTTCAAACGCACAAGTATCTGCTTTGATGACTCTCCCACAAGTGGGTTTGATCCCAGGCGGACCCATTGATGACCAGAGTTTCAACCAAATGGCTTACGCAGGGCTCACCCGAGCATTTGATGCGAGCCTGATAGCCTTCCCCAGTGTCTATCAACCCACGGGCAATACAGAACCTGACTACGATGCGGCTATCGCCCAATGTGTCGCCGCTGGTAACTCCCTCTGCGTCACAGTCGGCTTTATGATGGGCAATTCAACGATGAATGCCGCTATAAACAATCCCAGTGTCCATTTTGCGATTGCCGATATGACCTGGGATGAACCCAGCTACCCGGCTAACCTGCGCGGTATGCATTTTTCTGTTGAAGAAGCTGCCTACCTGGCGGGCACACTGGCAGGGTTGATGACCGAGACGGACAAAATTGGCATCGTCGCCGGCATGGCTATCGCGCCAGTAGATGATTTCGTTTTTCCGTACATATATGGGGCACAATGGGCAAATCATTCCGTTTATTCCATGCTGGATTATGCCAACGATTTTAGCAACGAGGCGCTTGGCGCAGCATTAGCCCAATCCCAGATTGACCGCGGCGCGGATGTAATCCTGGGCGTTGGCGGCATGATGGGAAATGGCGCAATCAGACAAGCAGGCTTGCAAAGCAAATACTGCATCGGCGTGGATGTGGACGCGTACTATACAGTCTTCGAAAGCGGAACAGCACCTGGCGCGGATTATCTGCTGACCAGTATCCTCAAACGCATTGATAACGCAGTTTACGACACGATAGTGGCACATGTGAATGACACCTTCACTTCTGGGACGCACATATACGACGTTGAGAATGGTGGTGTCGGGTTGGCCCCTTACCATTATACTGAACCAGACATTCCCCCTGAGGTGATTTCCTATCTTGAGGATGTGGCGGCTGGAATTGCCGATGGCAGCATAGATGTCTGGCAGCCGTTTTTCACAAATTCAGTCTATATACCTGTAATAGTTCGATAAACTCCTCTTGCTTCAGATTTAATGAGAGGTCGGCTGCTAGCCGACCTCTTGAACACACTTATCCTAGTTGGCTCTTACCAAGCCGAGATAATTTCACTTATTAATAATTTTCAAGCTCCCAAATAAGCTTTAACAACGCTGTCATTCTTGAGAAGCTCATCCCCATCGCCCTCAATGGTGATGGTGCCGGTCTCAATCACATAAGCCCGGTTTGAAACAGCCAGCGCCATTGGCACCAATCAAGGCAACAATCTCCCCCTGGTTCAGATAAAAGCTGATACCTCTTAGCGCCTGGATCACACCATAATACATATTCAAATTTTCAACTTTGAGCATGCGCCTTTCTCTTTCTCTCCTGGTATTTCTCGGTCAACTGACCACCACCCGCGCCTAAATAGGCTTCAATAATCTTTGGAAGTACCTTTTTTGCCCTAATAATGGTCTTTTTGTGGGAACTCGACAAAGTTTGCTCATCTCAATCATCCACAGCTTTTGAAAGATTTCATTAGTTAAAAAATAGGGTTGGCATCCCTGTCTCTGCTTCCGAGTCATTTCCAAACAAGAAAACGTTTGCCGATCTGATTGATGGTGACCAACCCTCTCCAATCCGTACCATAATCATAATAAATGAACGGGTTCGTGGCAAATTAGACAGACTGAGGGCTAAAATACTACAATTTTACTGAATAATTGTGATGTGACCGCCAACCATATTGACAGTAATGGCGTCTGAGAATAAAATCTTAACATGCAAAATTTTTGCTACAACACCCCAAGAAGGAGAGAAAAATGAAGAAGTTTCTATTGTTCATGCTTGTTGCAATCATGGCCGTGTCTATCGTTGGTTGCGGGCAAACACCAGCGGAACCTGAGGTACCAGCTGAACCTGAGGTACCAGCGGAACCAGCGGAAAAAGTTTACAATGTTGTCAACCTGGTGAATGGTAACCTCGGTGACAAATCTTTCTTTGATGCTGCTGAATCCGGTCTGAAGCAATTAGCCGATGCCGGCCGCATCACCTACAAGTCCATCGAGATGGGCGGCACGGATCAGGATCAGCCGAAATGGCTCGAAACCCTGAACGAAGTTGCCAGCAGTGGTGAGTACGACCTGGTTATCTGCGGCACCTACCAGATGCCTGATTACCTGAAGGAAGCTGCCACCACTTATCCTGATCAGAAATTCCTGATCTATGATGACAACACTTATGTTGGCGTCAACCAAAATGTTGTCAATATTACCTACAAGCAGAACGACATGGGTTACCTGATCGGCACCTTCGCTGGCAAAATGACCACCGAAACCGGTGTCGCTAACATCAACCCCGAAGCTGTTGTTGGTTTTGTGGGCGGCATTGACAGCCCCGTCATCAACGACTTCCTGTATGGTTTCCTGCTCGGCGCGCAAGCTGCCAACCCCGAAATCAAAGTGGACACCCGCTATGTTAACAGTTATGTTGACACCGCCACCGCCAAGGAAATGGGTCTTTCGATGATCAACGATAAGAACGCCGACATCCTCTGGGGTGTAGCTGGTCTTTCCGGTAATGGCGCTGCTGAAGCGGCACTCGAATCCGGCAAAGCCTGGTTCATTGGCGTCGACTCTGACCAGGAACTGACCCTGCCCGTTGATCAGGCTGCTGTCACTCTGACCTCTGGTCTGAAGAATGTTGGACAATCGATTGTGTGGTTGTTTGACGAATGGGACGCTGGCCGCACCTATTGGGGTCAGGAAGTTCGCCTCGGTATCCCCGAAGGTGGTGTGGGTATCGTTATTGACAAAAACTTCGCTGCAATAGCTCCTAAATCGGTTCAGGACGCCGTTCTGGCTGCCCAGGCTGACATCGTCGCTGGAAAGATTACTGTCCCCACCGCCATTGGTGACACCACCAATGCGGTCGTGACTCTGAGAGATTCTCTCCAACCATAATCTAATCTGAGAGCGTCATGTTCTAAGTCTTCAATCGAGGGGAGCTAGTCACCTAGCTCCCCTCGAGTCTTAATAGCTCCAATAAGGAGACCTACCTATGGAACAAGAATTTATTGTTGAACAAAATGAAATTGAGGAACAAGAAGATTTTGTTGTCCAGATGAGAGGGGTCAGTAAGGTTTATCCCAATGGAATTGCTGCCAACAAAGATGTAGATTTCTTCTTGAGAAGGGGTGAAATTCATGCCATCATGGGAGAAAACGGCGCCGGCAAGTCGACGCTGATGAAGATCCTGTTTGGCTTGGAACAACCTACCAGCGGGGAGATCCTCATCAATGGTCAGGCGGTGGCAATCACATCCCCCAACAAAGCTATTTCTCTTGGTATTGGCATGGTTCACCAGCACTTTATGCTGGTTCCCAGCCTGACCGTTGCTGAAAATATCGTTCTGGGCATGGCACCTACCGATAAATCCCGCCTGCTTGTAGATTATAAGAAGGCGGTTCAAATCGCTGAGGAGAATGCCGCCCGATACAACTTGCGGATTGATCCCAACGCCAAAGTGATGGATATTCCGGTTGGGATGAAGCAAAAGGTTGAAATTCTAAAAGCCTTGGTTCGTGGCGCGAAGATCCTCATCCTGGATGAACCAACCGCGGTCCTCACCACGCAAGAAACCTCAGAATTGTTCAAGGAACTAATTGCCCTAAAAGAACAAGGCTTCACAATTGTGTTTATCTCTCATAAGCTCAAGGAAATCAAACAAATCACTGACAGGCTTACGATCATGCGCAGTGGCAGGTCGATGGGGGTATATAACACGGCTGACATCACTGAAAAAGAGATCTCCCGATTGATGGTCGGTCGTGATGTGGTGCTCAAAGTTGTAAAAGACAAATCCCAACCCACTGATACTGTGTTGAAAGTCCGCGATTTGGAATACACGAATCGTTGGAACAAAAAGATGCTTGATAAGCTGTCGTTCTCGGTACGCAAAGGTGAGATTTTGGGGATTGCAGGTGTAGAAGGCAATGGGCAAAGGGAATTGGTTGAAATGCTCTTCAACCTCAACACGCCCGATGCCGGCACGATAACCGTCTGTGGAGAGTCAATTATCAACCTGTCGCAGGACAAAATCCGCAACCGCGGAGTTTCACTGGTACCTGAAGATCGTATGACCTACGGTATTGCTGATATCGCCAGTATCGAAGAGAACGTCATTTCGGATCGGTTTTCCAGTAAACGCTTCAACAAGGGTCCGTTGTTCAATATGCGTGAGATTCATCATGAAAGCCAGAATCTTATCGTTGATTACCGCATTTTGGCAAAGTCCCCCAAACAGCAGGTCAAGATGCTTTCTGGCGGAAATATCCAAAAGGTCGTGGTCGCGCGTGAGCTTTCAAGCAAGCCCACTTTGTTGATCGCCGATCAGCCAACCCGCGGTATTGATGTTGGCGCGACCGAATTCATCCGAAACGAGATCGTTGAAATGAGCCGGGATGGAACAGCAGTGTTGTTAGTCTCAGCTGATCTAAACGAGGTCATTGAACTTAGCGACAGCCTGATTGTCATGTATGGCGGTAAGATCGTGGCCTATTTCGAAGACTCAAGCCAATTGGATGACCTGACCATGGGCGAATATATGCTTGGATTGAAACACCAAACTGAAGAAGAAATCGCGAAGGTGAGCTATGACTGATAGAAGATTGATAGTGTTTAATTTACTTCGCGGACTTGCTGCCATTTTGTTAGCACTGGTAGTTGCTGCGATTTTCATCTTTATCTCTTCTGATGAACCATTAACTGCGCTGAAATACCTGCTTATGGGACCGGTGGTCAGCTTCAGAGCCACTGGCAATGTGTTTAACACCACGAGTTTCCTGACGATTTTTGCCGCCATGATCCCGACCATCTTCTCAGGTCTGGCGGTATGTGTCATGTTCTCAGCCAACCAGTTTAACCTGGGTGGTGAGGGAGCCATTATGCTGGGCGGTTTTGTCGGCGCCTTGCTCGGTATCTACCTCAAGATGAACACCGGACTTCACCAGGTTGTGTGTGTTCTGGCAGGAGCGATTGCCGGTGGGCTTATCATGCTCATACCTGCGATTCTGAAAGTGAAATTGGGTGCAAGTGAGATGGTGACTTCGCTGATGATGAACTATGTAGTCATGTTCGTCATTCTGCACTTCCTCAACTTTGTTTTCGCGGATCGCTCCAAGGGCGCTACGCAAACTTTCCCCTTCATGGAAACAGCGAAAATACCTGAGATTGTTGCTAACGGCACCAAGCTGACCTGGGGGTTTGTGGTTGCACTCATTTTTGTGGTCATCATTGCCCTCTTCATGTACCGCACCAAGTGGGGGTATGCCATCCGCATGATCGGTATCAACCAGTCCTTTGCGCAGTATTCAGGCATGCAGGTGGGAACAGTGATCATTCTTTCCCAGGTGATCGGCGGTATGCTCTCGGGTATGGGTGGCAGCATTGAGGTCCTCGGGCGCTTTAACACCTTCTTGTGGCGCGAACTTCCGGGGTATGGCTGGCTTGGCATCACGATCGCAATTTTGGCAAAAAATAATCCGATCTTTGTGCCATTCGCAGCCTTCTTTATTGCCTATCTCAACAAGGGCTGCGATTTAATGGCAACTTACAGCGATGTACCCTCTGAGATGATCGATATTATCCAGGCAGCCATTTTCCTGTTCTTCGCGGCTGAGCAATTCCTGGCGAAATACCGGCAACGAATTGTGGTTCGCAATGCCCAACGTGATCTGGCACTGCAGGAAGCTGCAGCAAGCCAAGGAGGGAGTAACTAATGATCGGTGATCTGCTTTTATCCATTTTCAATTCCGACTTCCTTTACAGCGTGATTCGCATTACAGCGCCAATTCTTTTTGCGGCTCTTGGTGCAGTCATCGCAGAAAAAGCAGGTGTGGTTAACATCGGTCTCGAAGGTATCATGATGATATCCGCCCTCTTCGGCGTTCTTTTTGGCTATTGGACTCAGTCCTGGTTAATTGGCGTTCTTGGAGCAGTGGCTATCGGGGTTTTGTTAGCTCTGTTAATCGGTTTCTTTGCCTTTGAAATGAAAACCGACATTATCCTGGGCGGTATCGCGGTTAACATGTTGGGCGCAGGTGGTACCATCTTCCTGCTTTATATGTTTACCGGTATGAAAGGAAACACAGGCTCACTCGTAACGCGAGAGTTGCTCATTCCGACTATTGACATCCCTTTGATCAAGTCCATACCATACCTGGGGGAAGTTTTATCTGGACATTCGGTTCTGACCTACCTGGCATTCCTGCTTGTCTGGCTCATTTGGGTGGTGATTTATAAGACCCCGTTGGGATTGAATATTCGCGCAGTGGGTGAAAACCCCAACGCCGCCACCTCGATTGGCGTGTCTGTGCAGAAAATCCAGTACATTGCTATTGGACTTTCCGGGGCGTTGGCAGGCTTGGGCGGCGCGTTTATGTCGATGTACTACTCCCAGGGTTGGAACTCGGGCATGGTGGCCGGGCGCGGCTTTATTGCCCTGGCAGCCACAGCCATGGGGCGCGGAGAGCCGGTGGGGACTATGCTTTCCTCGCTGCTATTTGGTCTGGCGCAGGCGCTGCGTACCAAGGTTTCGGGCATGCAAGGTGTATCAAGCTACCTGGTCTCGGTGATCCCGTATCTTGTGACAATCATTGGCTTGGTGCTCTACGCGATCAGTATTAAGAACAAGCTCAAGAAACGTCACCCTGTGGCTAAAGGCGCTGAATGACCTCAAAAATCCCCATCATTCTTGACGGAGATCCGGGTCATGATGACGCAATTGCCTGGATGCTTGCCAAAGCCAGCGATAAGCTGGAAATCTTAGCCTGCACCTCTGTTAGCGGCAACCAGAGCATAGAAAAGACCAGTATCAATGCCCGGAGGGTGATGACACTGCTGGGCATTGATGCTCCTTTTGCCATGGGCAGAGAAGAACCCTTGCATGGGGAGCCCATCCACGCTGGTAACATTCATGGTGAAACTGGCTTGGACGGTCCCGCGCTGCCGCAACCCGCCATAGAAACCGAGCCGCTTAGCGCGGTGGAGTTAATGGCTAAGACCATTTCCGATTCAATTGAATCGGTCACCATCGTTGCCACTGGTCCACTTACGAATGTTGGTGCCCTTCTGATCCTGCACCCCGAATTAAAGCCAAAAATCGCTCAGATATCGATTATGGGCGGCGGTTTGGCTTTTGGGAACTGGACCCCGGCAGCTGAATTCAACATCCTGGTCGACCCTGAAGCGGCGGATATAGTTTTTAAATCAGGCGTGCCGCTAACCATGGCTGGGCTGGATGTAACGCTCAAAGCCCTGGTTTTCCCTGAAGACTTTGAACGCATCCGTGCTTTGGGTAACCCGATTGCTGTTGTGGTGGCGGAATGGCTGGATTTCTTTTATAACTTCCACCGCAGCATCGGCTATGCTGGCGCGCCGGTACACGACGCGGTTGCGGTTGCAGCACTGATCAAACCTGAAATCCTGACTGTCAAAGACTATTATGTGCAGGTCGAGATCTCCGGTGACTTCTGCCGGGGCGCAACTGTGGCAGATCATTACGGCTTCAGCCACCAACCGCCCAACACGCATGCCCTGCTTGACATCGACCGCGAAGCTTTTATTGACCTTTTGGCTGAGGCTGCTGCCTGGTACGGAAAGGAGTTAGAATGAGCCCCATTCCTGTGATCCTGGACTGTGACCCGGGCGTGGATGACGCCATTGCCTTTTTGCTGGCTAAGCAACTGCCTCAATTGAACGTCCTTGCAATCACCAGTGTGGCGGGCAACGTCGGCTTGGAACATACGAACTATAACGCACTGGGACTGCTCGAATTTCTGGATTGGGACGTGCCTGTCTATCGTGGCGCAGCCGGACCGGTTTTCCGCAAGCGCGTGGAAGCTGCCGAAGTGCATGGCTCCAATGGTATGGCCGGTTTTGACCTCCCCCACGCCCGCAGTGAAGTTGAGGGCGTGAGTGCCTGGGACGCCATCCACCAATTTGCGGTGCAACAGCAAGGCGCCCTGGAGATTATAGCCATCGGTCCGCTCACCAACCTCGCCCTGGCATTTCTCAAATACCCTGATCTGCCCCAGTTGATCAAACGAATCGTCATCATGGGCGGTTCTACCGACGCGGGCAACGCTACTCCGGCTGCCGAGTTTAATATTTATGCTGATCCAGAGGCTGCTGACATCGTCTTCTGTTCTGGTGTGCCCGTACATATGTGCGGCCTGGATATGACCATGAAAGCGCTCATGACCCCGGCTGAGCTGGACCAGGTTGCGGCTTTGGGCAGCAAACAAGCTGTCTTCTTCCGGGATGTTGTGCAGGATATCGTGGGATTTATGCGCCGGCTGGGCATCATTGGCATCAATATGCATGACCCTGCTGCAGTGCTCTACGCCGCGGATGACTCGATTTTCAAAGCGTATCCAGCCGGAATTCGCGTGGAAACCAAGGGTAATATCACCCAGGGAAAAACGGTAACGGATCTGTTTAGCGACGCGAAATGGCAAAAGAATGGTTTTGTTGCCATGGATATCGACCGTGAAGCCTTCGTCAAGTGGGTTTTTGAGCTAATGAGCAAGTATTAAGGCTCATTCCATTTCGGTTAGAGCTTACAGCAGGTCTTCTTAAGAAGCCCTGCTGTGAATATCTCGAGGGAGAAATTACTATGCCACAAAAAATCATTATCGATACAGACCCAGGCATTGATGATGCCATGGCCATCCTGGCTGCCTTGCATTCCCCGGACCTTGAAGTGTTGGGGTTGACCACCGTGTTTGGAAACACAGAAGTGGATCTTTGCGCTTTGAACGCCCTGCGCCTGGTGGAGCTGGAGGGCAACGACCATATCCCGGTCACCAAAGGCTGCGCTCAGCCGATGGTGCACCAGATCAACTCGTTTTCGGCGGGCGTGCACGGCAAAGATGGCTTTGGCAACACGAATCTGCCTCTGCCCCATGGAAAGTTGGATCCGCGTCATGCCGCCCAGTTTATTATCGATACCGTCATGGCAAACCCCCACGAGGTGATTCTTGTGCCTTTGGGTCCGCTAACCAACATTGCCATGGCGTATCGCCTTGAACCCCGGATTGCCTCGTTGGTGAAGGAAGTGGTGCTGATGGGCGGCTGCGCCTTCGCTTTGGGCAACATCTCAGCCGTGGCTGAAGCCAACATCTACCACGACCCGCATGCCGCGGAGGTCGTTTTTGCTGCCCCCTGGAAAGTCACCATGGTTGGGTTGGACGTCACCACCAGGATCGTCATGCGTCCTGATTATTTTGAAAAGTTATATGCTGCTGGCAACCCTGCAGTAGAGCTTCTTGAGAAAATTCAGCCTTGTTACCAGGCTTTTCACGAGGAAATTTACGGCTTGAAGGGCGCCATTCACACCCATGACCCTGCAGTGATCGCCTATTTGTTGGCACCAGAGCTTTTCAGGTGTGAGGCGATGCCGGTGTATGTGGTGACGGAAGGGCTTTGTTTGGGCAAAACCATTGCAGACAAACACCATCATATTTTCAGGAGCACACAAGCTGGCAAGGGTATCGGCGAGGAATCGGTCGCAGCCGCTGTTGAGCGCCCCTCCACTATCATCCCCCTGGGGGTGGATGAGGACGGCGTGCTGCAGTTGTTGTTGGATCTGCTGACTGCACCGAAATAACAGGTTGTAGGGACGAAGCATCCGAAGCAATCACAATTCCCAAAATGAAAGGATTAGGATTGTGTGGGTTTGCTTTCTCAATGTCAGGTTGAAAAGCGCAACCTGACCTACGTTGGCTCCTCTCAAATTCCAATCTTCAGGTGAAGGATTTTTAGGGCAGAATGCGCACATGAAGCGCAATCTGACCTAATTATTAAGAAACAGCCCCGTAGGGCGAAATTGAGGGCACCGCAATCGATGTGAGGTGCACATGTATCGTGCCCTCAATTCGCCAATGATAATCTTGGTAGGGTGGAAAGGTGTGCTTTAAAGCACTCGGCCGCTTGTTTGTTCAAAGGTTTTGTCGGAGTGAGCCCGCGATAGATTCATAAAATATCAAGGTCATGAGGCGGTCTCATTCCGACCTACACATTCTCTGTTCTCGCCGCTTTTGATAATCCCCGAAGCAAAGCGGAGTGGAACCAGACCGAGCGAGGGAACTGACCGCAGGTCTCCAATTATCAGAAGATCAAAGGATGGAGACCAAATGGTCAAATGCCTTTCATGGTACCCAGAGGGCAGGCTTCGCACTCAGGAGAACATAAAAGAACAGGGGTTCGCTATCACCTATGAGCTATCAGCTATGACCTATTATCTAACCCGGATAATCAGCAATTTTCCTGGACAGGTCCGTTTTCAGGAGACGTGGCAGGCGGGCGTTTACCTCGCGTAATATCTCATCCAAATCCAATGTCAGGTGTTTTCCACCCTGATAGACCGGTTTGCCGTCACAAATCACCGTGTCAACATCCCGGGCATCCAGTGAATATACCAGGTTGGCCGCCTTGTTGATCACCGGCTGCACCGCCGGGCGGTCCTGGCGCAGCAGCACCACGTCCGCCAGGTTGCCAACTTTCAAGTCACCCAATCGGGATTGCCGTAAAACCCTTGCTCCACCTTGAAAAGCCAGGTCCAGCACTGTGTTAACAGGCAGAACTTCAGCATTCAGCGATTTATTCTTTTGGGTAAGCGCGGTCAGACGCATTTGCTCAAACAGGTCGAGCGTGCTGCTGCTGACCACGCCATCGGTTGCCAACCCGACCGCGATTCCTCTTTCAAGATATTTTGGCAGGTCAGCCAGTCCCATTGCCATCGCCAGGTAAGTTTTAGGTGCCTGGGCAATACCAACTTCTCTGCCCACCAGCAGGTCAAGGTCCTGGTCTGTCGGATAGAGACAATGCGCAATGATCGTTGGCTGATCCAGAATGCCAGCGTCCGCCAGCACCTGCAGCGGCGTTTTACCGTAGCGTTCAAGCGACAAAGTCACCTGTCCCGAAGTTTCGGCTGCATGAATGTGGTTGCCCACTCCCAGCCGGGCAGCTTCCCTGGCGCAGCGTGCCAGAAACTCAGGATCGCAAAGATAAGGCGAATGCGGCGCGAGCCAGGTGGTGATGCGGCCATCGGCTTTGCCCTGCCAACGTTCCACGAAGCGTATGGTTTCTTCCAACTGGTCGTAACCCTGATGCCCAAAGACAGCCCAGCCCAGGTTGGCGCGCGTGCCCGCCTTTTCCACCGCCCGCGCGACCATATCCATTTCAAAGTAATGATCCGCGACGCAGGTAATACCCGCTTCGATCATCTCAGCCAGCCCCAGCATGGCGCCCCAGTAGACATCTTCTGGTGTCAGGTTGGCTTCGAGCGGAAAGATGACCTTGTTAAACCAGTCATTCTCGTTCACGTCTGGTCCGGCATTGCGGAAGAGCACCATTGGCACGTGCGCGTGGGTGTTGACCATGCCTGGCACAGCCAGCATGCCTGTTGCGTCGATGATCTGATTATCTGCTTGCGCCATAGGAGATGTTGGCTGAATGGCAGTGATCTGGTTGCCCTCGATCAGGATATCCTGCGCAGCAAGAAAGCGCGGCACTTGCCCCTCAAAGGTCATCACTTCACAATTCTTAATGATCAGCTTTGCCATGTTCTATACTCTACCTTTTATTAAAAGTTTTCCACCAATGTGAGCGCTTCTTCAATAGCCCGGTCGAGAATCGTCTTTACTTCTTCCAGACCTAAATCGAGCCCATCAGCGGCAACAACATCAAAACGCGGGATGCCCCAAAACGCGCACAAAGCCTCCAAGTATCTCGCGCCCATTTCAAGCGGGGAATTGTTATAGCTCCCGCCGCGAGTAGTCAGAAAGAGCAACCTTTCCGCCTTGCACAAGCCATGCGTGCCGTGCTCGTCCACGCCGAAGGTGATGCCTTCCACGCTGATGTTCTCGATGTAAAGCTTCAGCAAAGCTGGAAAACCGAGGTCCCAAAACGGAGCCGCCACAACCACCCGGTCTGCCTGGCTGAATTGATGGGCATAACGAAATCGCGGATGCAGGCGCTTGTTTTCTGCCAGCAAGCTTTCACGCTGGGCAAAGAACCCTTCACTCAAGGCCTTTAATGGCTCATCCATCAGGCATAATCTTTCCACCTGGTATGCTCCCCTGGCTTGCAGAGCTGCCAGAAAGGCTTCTGCAAGGATGCGCGTTCGTGACTGTTCCCGCCGGATGCAACAATCTATGTAGAGGACTTTTACCATTCAAGCACCTCGGGAACCTGCAATATGCCTTCTTTTAGCACCTGATCCACTTCAGCCCGGGTGGGAATGGAATTCGCCGCTCCCAGTCGCTGTACGCATAACGCTGAAGCAACAGTCGCCAGGCGCAAAATCTCGGCCAGGCTTAAGCCTTGCATTACACCGGCTAAGAAATAGCCGCTGAAGGTGTCCCCAGCAGCCGTGGTATCGACCGCCTGCACCTTGCAGCTGCTGATACTGGCGTAATGACCGTCCCGAAAACACTGCGCGCCGCGCGACCCGAGCGTGAGCAGAATACCAGTTTGAGGGAATCGCTCAGCCAACCGCTGGAGTATGGATCCGTCCGCCGCATCACCGACGATTCCAGCCCCTTCAACTTCGTTGACAATCAGCCAATCGAGCAGAGTGATAGGGTACGTATTCACATTATCAGAGTATGGAGCAGCATTCAGAACTACCTTCAAGCCCTTTTTGGCGGCTTTTTCGATAATCTCACCGACCAGATTGGTCTCATTCTGCAGCAGCACAAAACCATCACTGCCAAATTCGTCCAACGTTCGGTCCACATAGTCTTCAGTCAGCATTTGATTCGTGCCTCCATACAGCAGGATACAATTCTGTCCGGAATCCGACACCTGGATGATGGCATGCCCGCTGACTTCGTTGTAATTCAACATGAAGGAGGTGTTCACTCCGGCTGCTTGCAGCATCTCGACCAAGAACCCGCCATCTCTGCCAGCAATACCAGCATGGAACACCTGGCTGCCAGCCCTGGATGCTGCGATGGATTGGTTGAGTCCCTTACCGCCACTGTTAAGTGTGTAAGACTTGATAAGTTTGGTTTCACCCGGTTGAACGAAATTGTCTACGCGGTAGACGTGATCAATATTGAGGGAGCCGAAATTGAGAATTGGCATAAGAAGTCCTTTTGATTGATTTTCGCGATTGAGACAATTATACTGGTAGATGACTGCCAAAATTGAAAAGAGGACCTATGCTGCAACCCCACATTCAACTCGACGAAACCGTGAATGCCCGCTGCGCGTTATTGCCCGGCGACCCTGCCCGGCTCGACCGCATCGCACCTTTTCTGAGCGACGTAAGCGAACTGGCATACAATCGTGAATTTCGCAGCTTGCGCGGCACCTATAAGGGTCTGCCTGTGCTGGCAGTCTCCACTGGTATTGGCGGGGCTTCGGCTGGAATTGCTGCGGAAGAGCTGCACAACATCGGCGTCAGGGCTATGATCCGAATCGGAAGCTGCGGCGCGCTCCAGCCAAAGGTGAAACTGGGCGATCTGGTGATTGTCAACGGCGCAGTCAAGGACGACGGCGCGTCAAAAACCTACAGCCAGGCAATTTTCCCCGCTGTTCCCGACGCGGAGCTAATGTTCGCTTGTATCCAGGCCGCCAAAGAGCAGGGCTTTGCCCACCATGTTGGGATTGCTCGCAGCCATGATAGTTTTTACACGGACCAGGAAGCCGAAATCGACGCTTATTGGTCACGGCAGGGTGTGCTTGGCGCGGATATGGAAACAGCGGCTCTATTCACTATTGGCAGTTTGCGTGGCTTTTAGACCGCTTCGATCCTGAACAATGTCGTTGCCTTCGAGCAAGATACCCTCGAATCGATTGGTTCTTATGTCAGCGGTGAGAACCTGGCCATGCAAGGCGAGCGCAACGAGATTCTGGCGGCGTTGGAAGCCCTGCGCAGGGTGATTCCCGAGGGGTAAGGCATTCCGGTCAGGGAGTATCTCAATTAATCCCTGATCTTTCGAAATAAATCTGATTTGTACACTGGCTTATCCTTAAGCTGCCGCAATAAAACAAAAACCCCTCTTCGTGCAAACTGTGAAGAGGGGTTATTTTTAGATTCCAGAATAATCGGGGGGTCTTACCCACCTTTTCCCAGTCGTTTGCCAACCTGATCGAAGGCATCAAGCGCCTGCTCGAGGTCGTCCTGGCTGTGGGCCGCGGAGATCATCACGCGGATGCGTGCTTTGCCCACTGGCACCGTCGGGAAGCCTAGTGAGCCTGCAAAGATGCCCTCAGCGAGCAGTTCACGGCTGAACTGGCGCGCCAACTGCACCTCACCCAGCATCACGGGCGTGATCGGGGTCTGAGTCACACCTGTATTGAAGCCCAGTTTCTTCATTTCAGCCTGGAAGAAGCGTGCGTTCGCCCAAAGCCTGTCCACGAGTTCGGTGGATTCTTCGAGCAAATCCACCGCTGCCAGGCAGGCGGCTGTATCCGGTACCGTTACTGCCGAAGAGAAGAGGAATGGGCGCCCACGCTGACGCAGCCACTCGATGATTTTGGCATTACCCACAACCACACCGCCGACTACTCCGAAAGCCTTGCTGAAAGTGCCTACTTCCACATCCACCTGACCATGCAGCTTGAAGTGGTCCACGATGCCGCGACCGCCTTCCCCCAAAACGCCCTCGCCATGCGCGTCATCGACCATAGTCATCACGTCAAATTCTTTTGCCACCTCAACGAGCTTGTCGAGGGGAGCGTAATCACCATCCATGGAAAACACACCATCACTGATGACCAAACCTCGGCGGTAGGTGCCGGCGGCTTCCCGGATAACCCGCCTGAGGTCATCTGGGTTGCAGTGCGCGTAGCGGATAATTTTAGCGCCGGAGAGGCGGGATCCATCAATGATCGAAGCGTGGTTGAGTTCATCAGAGAAAATGGCGTCTTCCTTGCCGACCAGGGCTGGGATGGTGGCGCCGTTGGCAGCAAATCCAGACTGGAAAGTCACCGCTGCTTCGACATGCTTAAATGCTGCCATGCGCTTCTCAAGTTCGAGGTGTAGGCTCATGGTGCCGGCAATCGACCGCACCGCACCAGGACCAACGCCATACTTCTGCATGGCTTGGGTAGCGGCTTCAACCAGCCTAGGGTGGTTAGCCAGACCAAGGTAATTATTGGCACAAAAATTGAGCACCCGCTTGCCATTGATCACCACGGAGGGTCCTTGCGGAGAATCCATCGTGGGAATGGTGTTGTAAAAACCGGTTTCCTTCAAATTTGCTAGTTCTTCATCGATCCAGGCTAATCTATCCGTCATGCTCTCCTCTTTCTATGTTCGTTACTCAAATTATACCCGTGCTTAAAGGCTTCGCGCCTGATTCAACCCGTATCGGTATATAATACTTGTGTCGATTTATCATTTTGGGAGCCTGCCATGCAAATTATTTCATGTGTTGATTATTCTGAGATGAGCCACAAGGCTGCCCGCATTATTGCTGACCAGGTGCGGCTCAAGCCGCATAGTGTGCTGGGGCTCGCTACAGGTTCAACCCCGGTCGGCGCGTACCAGGAGCTCATCCGCTTCCACAAGGATGAGGATCTTGATTTTTCAAAGGTGATCACTGTCAACCTGGACGAGTATTACGGCTTAGCCCCGGAGCATGAGCAGAGTTACCGTTACTTCATGCAGCACAACCTTTTTGACCACATCAACATCCCCCTCGAGAACACCCACGTGCCCAATGGGCTCACCAGTGATACTGCCAGAACTTGCGTGGATTACGACACTCTGGTTGCCTCACTCGGCGGTACAGACATCCAACTTTTGGGGATCGGCGACAACGGTCATATCGCCTTCAACGAGCCCCACGCTTTCTTCTTTGCCCAAACTCACCTGGTGGACCTGAACGAAGAAACCATCAAAGCCAACGCGCGCTTCTTCGAGAGCGAAGATGAAGTGCCGCGGCAGGCCATCACTATGGGAATGCGTTCAATCTTGAGCGCAAAACAGATCTTACTCCTGGCTAGCGGATCGAAGAAAGCTGAAGCAATCGCGCAGATGATCAACGGACCTGTTGACCCGCAATTACCTGCTTCGATTTTACAGTTGCACCAAAACGTGATGGTTATCGCGGATGAAGAGGCGCTCGCGTTAGACTGAACGGGTTAAAAGCATTATCTGACTGGTAGAAACACATTAAATGATCTTTTCGGTGTGGCCGGCCAGGTTGCGCAGCAGTTCCAATTGCCCGATGTGATAGGCATGGTGAAACTCCATGAAAAACAGCATCCAACCGCGCCTCGCGGGTCGGCCAAAGCCAGGGATCTCTTCGTCGAAGTCAGCATCAGTCATTGGCGAAATCCTCTCCAGCACCGCCTGGTGCAACTCAGCATAAGCGTCCATCAACTCCGAAGCCATCATTAATCCAGGTTCCGGACCCAAAATTGGCTCAGATCCCCTTTTATAGCGGTTCAGATCGTCTAAGCCTTCCGGCTTTTCGCCACCCAGAAAGCCCAGGATCGAGATCAGGCTCTCAGTCAGATGTCCCAAAGTCCAAAGCATGCAGTTGCCGCCGTTTGGTGGTTGGATAAGCATCTCTGAGTTACTAACTCCCTGGATCTGTTCCTTGATGATCTCCAGATTGCCTTCCAGCATGGTTTGATATTCTTTAGCCGTGATCATGGTCTCTCCTCGTTAATTGAGCTTTGAAAGCACTTTCATATTCTGAGCGTTTTATTTGCTTGATTTTGCAATTCTCGTGCAGTTTTTTCCTTCACTTATTGTATCTAAGCAATCTTATCGCGCCGGTTTTCTAAAACCTGCGGTGCCATATCATCCTAAAGACTAAGGCAGGTCGCGCCCTTCGCTGGTATAGATGCGATACCAATCCTCCCGGCTGAGCGGGATGTCCATCCCGGCGGCAATCTCACGCAGACGCTGGGTGTTCATTGTACCAACTATGATCTGCATCTTTGCCGGATGGCGCGCGATCCAGGCCGCCACCGCGCCATTCTTGCTAATACCATATCTCCGTCCAACCTCTTCCAAAGCCGCATTCAACCCTGGGTAATCGGGATTATCCATGTAGGTTCCTTTTACCAATCCATACTGATAAGGCGACCAGGCTTGGATGGTCATACCGTGCAGACGGCAGTAATCCAGTGTAACCGAATCGCGATCTTCGGAATAAGGCAGATTCGTGTTCATCCGGATGGCGTGGTTGATCATACCTGTGTGACCGGGACCAAACTGAAGTTGATTGGCAATCAGTTTGTGGCTGGTAGCACTCTGCAAGAGCTCAATCTGACCGGAATGCATGTTGCTGACGCCAAAAGCGCGCACCTTTCCACTGGCAGTGAGCTCGTCAAAGGCGGCTGCCACCTCTTCGGGCTCAAAAAGCGCATCCGGACGATGCAGAAGCAGCACGTCAAGTTGCTCAATGCCAAGGTTTTGCAGGGAGTTATCAACTGATTTGAGGATGTGACCGTACGAAAAGTCAAAGGAAACGTTTTGGCGGGCTTCATTCTGCACGATGCCGCACTTCGATTGGATCAGCATTTGGGGGCGTAAACTCGCGTTTGCGCGCAGCCACTCGCCAAAGTGGCGTTCGCAGGCACCAAAGCCCCCATAAATATCCGCGTGGTCAAAGAAGTTGACGCCCAAATCAAGAGCGGTCTTTAGGTGCAGGTCCAACTCGGCTCCTGTGAGACGCGTCAGGCGCATACAGCCCAACACGAGTGCGCTGGCTTGCATTTCCGGGGTGAGAGAGATGGTATACATGTCAGTACTTTCTGTCGTCACGCATGATTGTAATGGATGCCCCAACGGCTTCCGGGAACTGGTTCAAGGCGTTTAAAACCAGCTCGGGCGTAAAAACTTGCATAACCGATATCCGCAGGGTCATAGCGTTTTGGCAAAGCAGGGCGAGGTTGGGTGATATCATCCAACGGCGAAACGAGCAATTCCCTGGCGCCTGCACGCCAGGCTCCCTGGATGCTGGCCTTTAAGAGAAACATAAAGACCGAAGGATGATCAGCCCATTTTGCCAGGCTCAGCTGCCGGATCTGCCACTGACCATTCCCTGGTGCAGCTGCCTCTTCCGCCAATTGGTTTACCATCGGAATCAACTCACAAGCGCCAACTCCCTGCCCATCTTCGAGCAGAAGCACCCCGGACCTCAATCCCGCCCTGAACAAATGCTCCACGCTCACGTTCTGAGCCCCTGATTGTGCTTCCTGTACTTCCAGGAATTTTGCTTTTGTCTCGGAAGTCAGTTTTTCGGTTTGGGTTTTATCCAGCAAGTTGATGAGCGCAAGATATTCGGTGGTTGCTTGGGGCAAGCGCGCGGAAAACTGCGGCGGAACCGTCCAGGGATCCTGCGCCTTGCCGGCATAGAGGGCGTCTTCGTAGGCCTGGTATTCGGGCGGCAATGGAAGACGATGAAGGTTGCAGAGGTATTTCACGTCATTGTAGTCATTCTCGTCGAAGGGATAGCCCAGGTGAAAATCCACCAGCCAATCCACTTTGATACAGCGAACCCTGGCATGACCAATCTTGCCCTGACCGGTAAGCGAATCACCGGGGTATTCGACACCCCCAACAATCTGCCCCTGGTCGTTACGGATATAGGAGTGGATGTCCACCTGGTGGCCGCTGCCGTCCTGGAGCACGAAATTATGTTCCCACTGGTCGTCCCGCGGCACATGCCCATAGCCCAGGCGGCTGAGGATACCCAGAAAACGGGGTAGGTATTGCTGGTTGATGGCAATATCCAGGTCGGAATGGGTGCGAGTCTGCCAGCCCAGGTGCGCGTCAACCGACCAACCTCCGTCAATGACGACTGGGATGCCGGCAATTTCTGACAGGTCAATGATGCGCAGGGCTTCATCCTGGTCCATTTCAGGTGCCTGGCTGGGGGTCGGGCAGAGCGGGACGCCTTTCAGGATTTCTTCAAGGGGATTGGGCTGATTTGGATCCTGTGCTGCAGTTGAAGGCATGGCATGTTTTCCTTTTTACGGTGATCCAGATGCCGCACGCGCCAGGCAGGCAACATCTGGCTGGATTATATCATTCAGGTTCCTTACTATACGCATTCCGGGAAAACACAGTGCAGAGTAAACCCCTCACCCTGGAATACAGAGAACATCCAATTATGGAAAAAATCACCTCTTAAGGTATACTTAATCGAATAATCAAAGCCAATCGTGGAGGATCTCATGAAAGTCATCGTTCAACAGCAGCAGCTTGCCCACGGCGTAAATGTGGTTTCCCGCGCTGTTACTTCCCGCAGCACTCTCCCTGTACTCTCGAACATCCTGATCAAGACCGATGAGGGCCGCCTGCGACTCTCTGCCACCAACCTCGAGCTTGGCATCAGCGCATGGATCGGAGCAAAAGTCAGCCAGGAAGGCGGGCTGACCGTGCCGGCACGCACCTTCGTGGACCTCGTGAGCAACCTCCCCAACGAAGACGTGATAATGACCTTGGACGAACGCACCCAATCTCTCAACGTGAAATGCGGCACGCTCAATACGGACATTAAAGGTATCAGCGCGGAAGAATTCCCGCCCATGCCCACGCCCGATGATGAATCTGCCATCCCACTTAATGTTGAGAACTTTAAAGAAATGATCCAGCGCGTGGCATTTGCCGCTTCCACGGAAGATACCCGCCCCAATCTGACCGGTGTACACATGAGTTTCCAGGGAGACGTACTGGAAATGGCTGCCACGGATGGCTATCGCATCTCCATCAGCAAAGCCGCCATTGGGCACAAGCCTCCCCAAAACCTCGAAGCACTGATCCCCGCCAGGGCACTCAGCGAGCTTTCACGCATCGCGGTCAACGGCGACGAGACCCTGCTGATGTCGTTCCCGGCCGCGCGTGGGCAGGTAATCTTCCATCTAAAGGATGCCGAACTGGTTTCACAGCTGATTGAAGGCAACTTCCCGAACTATACGGCCATCATTCCATCCACTTTCAAAACCCGTACGGTGCTCAACACTGCACAACTCCTGAAAGCCTGCAAGCAAACCGAAATTATCGCCCGCGAGGGTAGCTATATCGGCCGGCTGGACATCCAGCCCGAAGCCGGCAGCACTGGCAGCGGTGCGCAAATGGAAATTTCGGCCACCTCCGAGCAAACTGGCTCATCCGAAGTGATCGTGGATGCCTCGGTGGACGGTGTGCCGCTGTTGATCTCCTTCAATATCCGCTTCCTGCGCGAAGCCCTGGAAGTGATCAAGACCGCCAACGTGCTGCTGGAGACCAACGCCGCCAACACTCCTGGCATGCTTCGCCCCGTTGGGGACGACAGCTTCAGGCACATCATCATGCCAATGAATGTAAATCGTTAATTTACTTGTAATTTAAAAAGATAAAGCTGGCTCAAGTAACGTGAGCCAGCTTTTGTGTTAAAGATGAAGTTAACTCAGGCTTTTCCCAAGCTCAAACGCCTGTTGGTTGAGTGCCACGTATTGTGGCTTGACGTTTTCGGCGATAACCTTACCCCAGTCGATATCCTCAAGCCTAAGCTGGTGCACGCTGGCGCCCAGCAGAATGATGTTCATCACGCGCAGATTGCCAAGTTTGCGGGCTTCTTCGCTGGCATCCATCGCGATCACCTTGCCGGCACGCGCGCTAATCAACTCAGCCACATTTTCGGGGTACTTGTCGCTGCCGTTTTGCACTCCGATCGGGTTGACACGAACTTTGTTGAGGATCACGATCCCTTTTCCGTCTTCCCGCAGGTATTCCAGGTTGCGCAGCACCTCAAGCTCCTCAAAACCAATGATCACATCCGCCTTTTTAGCCTCCACAATCGGAGAAAAGACCTTTTCACCAAAGCGCACGTGGGTCAGCACGGGACCTTCACGCTGCGACATGCCGTGGACTTCGCTCATTTTCACGTCATAACCCTGTGAAAGCAGCCCTTCCGTCAGCAATTTGCTGGCAAGAATAGTGCCCTGCCCGCCCACACCCGTCAAAAGAATGTTTTTTGTGGTCATCACGCCTCCACTTTCTGAATGGCCTGCACCGGACACACCTGGGCGCACACGCTGCAGCCAACGCATTTTTCAGGGTCGATGGATGATTTTTTCTTTGCAAACTGGAAGACAATTGCCGGGCAACCGGTGCGCGTGCACTTCTTGCAGCCGATACAGATCTCTTCGTTCACCCAGTAAACCGAGGTGAAGGACCCTTTGAACTCTTCTTTGTCGAGAGCAGTCTGCTTTTTGAGCGCGCAAGGCCAGCGGGTGATGATCACCGAGGGCTCCTTCATACCCAACGCCCAGTCCAGCGCGTCTTTGACCTCGCTCAGCTGGTTGGGGTCAATAACCCGCACATTTTTGAATCCAAAAGCCCGGGCAATCGCCTCGATGCTGACCGATTCGGTAATCTCACCCTGGATCGTCAGCCCGCTGCCTGGGTTGTCCTGCTGCCCGGTCATGGCGGTGATGCGATTATCGAGCACGACGGTGACCAGGTTGCTTTTGTTGTAGGCAACGTCCAGCAGCGAGTTGATGCCGGTGTGGAAGAAGGTCGAGTCGCCCAAAACCGAAACTACGCGCATTTTGTTGCCCTCGATGGTATCGAAGACCTGCTGCGCTCCATGCCCCAGGCTGATGCTGGCGCCCATGCAGACGGTAGTCTCCATCGCGTGGTATGGCGCGCCGGACGCGAGCGTGTAACAGCCGATGTCACCCGAAACCATAACATTTTTGCGGCGACCAAGCTCGTAGAAGAAACCGCGATGCGGACAGCCAGCGCAAAGCGTCGGGGGACGCGCGATAACAGCCGCGTGAACCTCATCGTCAACTGAGTATTCCTCTCCATACATCACCGCGCGGATCACTTCCGGCTTCATTTCACCATTGCGCGGGAAGATGTTTTTACCATCACATGCGACGCCCAAAGCCCGCACATGCTCCTCGATGTAGGGGTCGTTCTCTTCGATGATGTAGATCTTCTCAACCTTTGACGCAAACTCGCGGATCAAGTTGTCTGGCAGAGGATTGGTGAAACCCAGCTTGAGGTAGGAAGCACCATCCCCAAAGACTTCACGGGCGTAGAGGTAACAGTCGCCAGAGCAGATAATTCCGATGCCTGGTTCATGCATCTCGATGCGATTCCACTGGCAGTTGTTCGAATAGACATGTAATAATGCTTGGTTTTCTTGAACTTTGACCTTCATCGGGCGGGCATTAGCAGGAACAGCCACGTACTTCTTGATGTTCTTAACGTACGGCTTGATGGGCACATCCTGGCGCTCGCCCAATTCCACCAGGCTCTTGGAATGGCACACGCGCGTGGTCATTCTGAAAAGCACCGGGATGTCGTACTTCTCGCTGATCTCAAAAGCCTCGATCAGCATATCCTTGCATTCCTGGCTGTCGGAGGGCTCGAACATCGGCGTCATAGCCGCTTTGGCGTAGTTGCGGTTATCCTGCTCGTTTTGGGACGAGAACTGCCCCGGTTCGTCAGCAGTGACCACCACCGCGCCAGCGTTGACGCCTATGTAAGCAAAGGTGAAGAAGGGATCCGCCGCCACATTCAGACCGACGTGCTTCATCGAGGCTATCGCCCGTGCGCCAGCCAACGATGCGCCGATAATAGATTCCAGCGCGGTTTTCTCGTTGGGAGCCCACTCCGGGTGGATTTCTTCGTAAGTGGCAATATTCTCAAGGATCTCAGTGCTGGGCGTGCCCGGGTAAGCCGAGGCAAAACGCACGCCAGCTTCCCAGGCTCCGCGAGCGACAGCTTCGTCGCCAGTGATCAATTGTTTCAAAGTGTCCTCCTTTTCCATCATAGTGAATAGTGTGAGTGACGGGTTTGCAGGGCTTCAGTATAAACGAGAAAGGCGCAAAAGGGGTCTGAAAGCAAAATTTCCGCGATTAATCAGAGGATTTATAGCGATAAGTACCAAGGTTTGCAGTTCAGATAAGTATGATTGTTTACACATTATCCAGGGTGATTGTTTACACTTTATCCAGGGTGATTGTTTACAGCTTTAGGCCAGACACGTGGATCTGCCCCTACGATAGCCACCTCTCCCTCAAGTCCCGAAAGGTATGGTGTCCCGTCTGCAAGGAAAGAACGGGGTTTGGTCTACGGTTTGAGATGATCTGATTGATGGCAAAAAATGTAAACTATTACCCTAAACAACTTGTAAGCTATCATTTTCTTGACATTTCCACTTTCCATATCTCCGACTGGCTTAGATCGCCCGGGAGAAGGGTTTGAGGTTTCGCAGGTTGTGCTGCCTGTGTACAAATAAGATAAATCGGATTAAATTTGGTACTGAGCCAGCAGATGGTATCCACTCCAGTCACCGAGCTGGACGGCGATATTGTCCAGAAGGATGGGAGGAACAAACCTGATTCTAGCATCTAAATCAGGGGAGGTAGCAACCAGATGCTGCCA
>Ga0209203_1000739_pt1 | contig 26545 bp, 20 predicted proteins | sample AD_UKC109_MetaG_FD_184423 | JGI IMG/M metagenome (GOLD analysis project Ga0209203, IMG submission 184423) | Active sludge microbial communities of municipal wastewater-treating anaerobic digesters from Hong Kong - AD_UKC109_MetaG (SPAdes)... | ecosystem: Engineered > Bioreactor > Anaerobic >... | reverse complement strand
CCCCATCATAAGCTGCTTCTATGTCCGTATGCAGAAGTTTCCTTATCCTTGGAAGATTTTCCACAAGATCCTTTACTATACGATAGGCCTTTTCCCTGCAGATCATGCATCCTGATTGTCTGAGTTCTTCATCATTGCATTCATTCTTGAATGCTTTTTCTATCAAACCTGACAACTCCACGGATGCTTCCCTGATATTGTTGACTATCGTGATGTTTATTTTATCTTCATCTATCGGATACTTCTCAAATACACCCGGAAAAAGGGCAGCCCTCAGATGGAAGAGAACCTTGCGGACCTTTTCCTTTCCGGCAAATCCAATGGTTTTTTCCTTGAAATAGTAGTCTGTATTAAGTTCTTCGAGAACATCCGCTACTGCGGGCATATCGCAGTTGAGCCATTTGTTCAGCATCTCATTCCTCTTTCATCTTTATTCATCAATGACTGTATATCATTTTAGCATAATCACTGAATTTGTGTATCATATATACTTGAGATACAATAAATATGACTGGATACATTTGTTTACAATTTGTTAACACATGTTTCCAACTTATTCCATAAAGCAGGTATACTATTTCTATAATAAAGCACCACAAAATGGGCTTTGAGAGGTAGAGATGGAAGTTTATATAAATCTTATATTTGCATGGATATCAGTTTTTACAGCCTTGATATTGATAATGGCACTCTTTACGAGGAAATCAATAGTAGCATTCCCAGGACAACGGAAATTCTTTATAACACTTAACAAAGCCCTCAGGAAACATCATAAGCTCATTGGGATAGTACTTCTGGCAGTTGCACTGATCCATGGTCTTTTTTCCACTGAATCTGTATTTTCCCTGAATCTCGGGACAATCAGCTGGTTGATTGCAGTATTGCTTGGAATAAACTGGCTTCTCAGAAAGAAACTGATAAAAATCAAGGGCTGGATGTTTTATCACCGGGTACTGGTTGCGGTTTTTGCAGTTTCAATTGTGATACATGTCATTGATGTCGGTGGAATACAGATATTCAATATATTGAAACCCACCGACAAATCCCTCTCCGAAGTATCTGAAATTACCGTTACTGAACCGGTTGACGAAACCAATCCATCCTCCGGCAAAAGGCACAGAGGTGGTCGTGTATCAGCTGCAGAAACAGATAAAAGCAATTCATTAATTCCTGTATCAGATGATGACTTTAAAACAGATGGTATATATAACGATGGCACCTATACCGGTGAAGCCACCGGGTTCAGGCCAGGGCTTGTTGTTTCCGTTGAGATCAAGGACGGTATGATAGCCTCCGTTGAGGTAATTGACCATAATGAAGTAAGTTCCAGGTTCTACCAAAGGCCGATCGATCTTATTCCTGACAGAATAGTAGCTGAACAGAGTACTGATGTTGACGCAATATCCGGTGCTACATGTACTTCAGACGGAATAATGGAAGCAGTTGAAGATGCACTTTCAAAGGCATCTTCAACCGATTGACAATTACTCCGCTCCGGCTCCGGCTTCATCCCATCTTACATAAAGTTTTTCAAGCTCTGAAAGCTTGTTCTGGTATTCTAGGTACTCATCATAGGTGGTGTTCTCGTCCATACCTGATTCAAAGTCTTCCTTGTAGTTTTCAAGGTCAAGTATCTGTGTCTCAAGCTCATCAAGCAGACGCTTCCTTTCATCTGCTGCTTTTTTCTCCCTGTCCCTTCTGACCTTCTCCATGTGCTTTTTATATTTTTCTTCCTTCTCATCGACCTGCGGACTCTCTGGTTGCACCTGCGTCCTGGACTTGTAGAAACTGTAATTACCCTCGTAAACACTGATTATATTGTCTTCAATTGCAAGAATCATGTTTATACAGTTCTCAAGGAAGTATCGGTCATGGGATATTGCTATTATAGTCCCCTTGAAATCCGCAAAGGCATTCTGCATGATTTCCTTTGTGTATATGTCCAGGTGGTTCGTAGGTTCGTCCATCACCAGACAATTTGGCTTATCAAGGAGAACAAGTGCAAGGGCAAGCCTGGATTTTTCCCCGCCGCTCAAAACCTTCAGTTTCTTCCGGGTCTCTTCTCCATAGAACTTGAAGTTTGCAGCGTATGAAAGTGCAGCACCTTCTGTCATCTCCCCGGTCCGGCTTTCCTTGCTTACCGACATTAGCTTTTCAAGCACAGTGGTCTCCTCATCATCAAAGACAATGTCCTGTGCAATATATCCGTATCTTACCCAGGTACCAAGGGTTGCCTTTCCCGTATAGTCATTGTCCTTTCCTGAGAGAATGTTCAAAAGAGTTGTCTTTCCTGATCCATTTTCACCGATTATTCCCACCTTGTCTCCGCCTTTGATAAGGAAAGTGGCATCACTGAACAATGTTCTGCTGCCGAAGCTCTTGCCCAGGCTCTCTGCTGAAGCAACCTCCTTGCTCACATGGACGTCATGGTCAAGGTTTATTACAGCTGAGGGAATCCTGCCAAGGTGCATTGCAGCTCCTTCCCTCCTGATTCCGGCAAGCTCTTCCTCAAGTTTTTCAATCTTCTTCAGCCTGCTGTTGAATGCGGAAATCTTCCTCTGGTGCCTCAGTGTCTGTACTATTTCCTTTTCGTTCCTTATCTGTCTTTCGATGTCCTTTTGCATCTTCCTGTTGAATTCCCTCATGACCTTCTTTTGTTCAAGATAATCAGAATAGCTGCTTTTCATGGTTCTGACCGTACCACCCTCAAGCTCAACAACCCTGGTTGCTACCCTGTCCAAAAAATATCTGTCATGGGAAACGAACAGAACGCCCCCTGAAAAATTAATAAGATAGTCCTCGAGCCATTCCAGAGCCTTGATGTCCAGATGGTTCGTAGGTTCGTCCAGGACAAGTACATCCGGTTTTGAGATAATGGTCCTGGCAAGCATTACCCTTAGTTTTTCACCCCCGCTGAGGCTTGGAAGCGGCACTTTGAGGGATTCCCTTTTAAGACCAAGTCCATGAAGCACATACAGCATGGTTTTTTCAAAATTATATCCATCTGCAGCCGTAAAGCGGTCAACAAGTGAATCATGTTTTGACATAAGTCCGGGAAGCTCTTCTGAATCACCGGGACATTCTGATATCTGCTGCTCCAGTTCCCGCATCTTGTTTTCCATGCGGTCTATTTCAGAAACCTGTGCGGCGGTCCGGCTGTCGGCTTCATTTGAATAGAATTCAGAGAAATCCTGGGAGATATACCCTACCTTGGAACCTTTTGGGATCATTACCCTTCCGCTGTCAGGTGTTTCAAATCCAAGGATTATCTTTAAGAGAGTTGTCTTCCCGGAGCCATTGCTCCCCACCAGGGCAACCCTTTCATTTTTCTGGACAGTCAGATCAACTCCATCCAGAATTATTTTTTCTACATATTTCTTTTTTATATTTTCAATGCTTATCAAGCTCATAGTATCCTCCGTCGTATACATGGGCGGCTTATCTTATTTCATGAATTAATGTGAAAACGATGATAAAACAACCGTTTCATGGAACCTGGCACCCAAGAAAAAATTTAACGTACAAAGAACAGCATACGCCATTCCGTGAATTCAGATAAATTTCCGGCTACTCAGTTGCTTAGGCTCCGGACAAAGCTCACCACTTTATTCTATCCCTGTACGGAGCGAAGGCCGGTTGCATTGATAAATAACATGTCCTTCTCCTTCGGTTGTTTTCAAGTGCCATTATATTGAATCCATACCAACCTGTCAAACCGGGCATATCAAATGATATGGATTTTGCGGATTCTTTGAAACCGCCCCTGGAATTTAAATGCTTTTTCAGAATCTCATTCACAGATTATGTCTATCAAGTACTTCCCTTATGAAACCTTCTGCAAGAACTGACTGTCCCCCTGCATCCGGGTGAACCCTGTCTGACATAACATTCAAGGCTTCCGCTCCCATGATATCAAGCCCATTTATGTAATGGACATTCCTGTCACCATGAATATTATATAAATCCACAATTTCGCTGAGTATTTTCCTCATGTCACTGAGACTGATATCAGTCTTTTCCCTTCTTTCTTCATAATCCGGGCAATAAATTGCAGATAAAAGAAACAAAGGTGTGTATGGATGCCTTTCACGTATTGTATCTATCATTCCGATTATTGCAGGACCATAACTCCTGCTGTTATATGTTCCGTTGATTATATTTGCCGTTGGTTTGATGGTGAAAAAATCAGCCTTCAGGTCACGGAGTACCTTGATCATCATGGGTTCCAGCATGCAATTTCCCCCGAAACCAAGATTGGTCAGATGAAGGTTCCTTTCAAGGGCAACCATGGCAGGCCATGTTGTGGCTGGAGATGAGGCTCTGACGGAATGGCTTATTGAACTTCCGTAATTGACCCATCTCTTCCTTTTATCTTTTTTCTTTGACATCCGGGCACCATCATCAATCAAGACATACCGGAACCTTACAGGCCATGCCTGGTCAAGCCATATTTCTATGTCATTGGTGTCTGTAAGTTGTTGTCTGAATATATATTCATTGATACCTTGGTCCAGGACCAGGGTTTCCATTAACCGGCCATTGACGACCAGGTCCAGGGTCATCCTGCTGTGAAATCCTGTTTCATTCTGAAGCACTTCATACAGGTGGATACCAATTTTTGTTGAATCAGTTGAAAATACCAATCGAACCCCTGCCGCAGCTTCTCCTAAATGGGACTGGTTCAGGAACGGAAAGAAATCCTTCTTTTTGAAATCTATCCTCCATGGGGATGTATACATTCCATTTTCCTCAATTGATACAGCACCCTCCACAGAAAACAAGTTATCTTTGTAATATATTTTTTGCATGGTTTAATATTAGCATCGCTCATTTTTTTATTCAATATCAACGCAATCTGTTGTAACATATTGCATAAGGAGACCTCATGGATACAAGAAGAACCCTTGATTTTGATCAATATATTGTTTTTTCAGAAAAAGTGCAGGTGGAAAACCCGGATAAAGTCAGAGTCCTTGAACTTTCTGATACCGGCCGTTACCCTTTAATTTCCTTCAACCTTACGGATCCGGATTTCCCATCTTCACAAAAACAGAATGTACTGTTCACCGCCATGCATTCGGGAGTTGAATATTCAGGTGCAAACACCCTCATCATGATGATCAAAAGGCTGCTTGACGGCAGTGACTCCTCCATGAATTTCCTCAGAAACTACAATATAACGGTGGTACCTGTTGTAAATCCTTATTCCTACGAAAAAGGGGGCCTTGAAAACCAGCACCGGACGGAGTTTTCCGGAGACCCTTATTCAGACCCATGGACCGTTGAAGGGGTTTTTGAAAGATCCTTGAATATTGAAGCTGCTGCAATCCAGTCATTGATTGATGAGCTTAAACCCGAACTTTTCATAGACTGCCACGGCGTCTTCTTCAAAGACCAGCACATGATCGAAAATACCGGTGTATCTGTCCATGGAATGAGCCGTCCGCACAATGAACTGTTTCCTCACCTCATGAACAAGGCCGCTCTGGACCTTGGGTATCATTGCGAGCATCTGGAACTAAGGCAGAAAAGCCTCCCTGTGATTCCTGAACTGGCAGGAAGAAAATACCAGACCTGTTCCCGGAAGATCAACCCCTGTGTCTATGCATACCACAATTACCATACACTGGCCATGGTCATGGAAATCGGATTTGAAGAAAGCGGAGTTGCAAGACTTATAAAAGCCCTTGAGCTTGGACTTACCAGATGGGAAGGAGAGGCTTTTCCCGGTTTTCCCGTAAACAGGGTTTTCGGTGAAGGCCTCGAGGGTCTCCATCCATATTCAAAGGACATGAACGCCAGACGAAAGGAAAGGGTTCTTTTATGGAACTATATTGAAAACTATTCATATGGTGTACTGTATCCCCAGATTCCCGGAAGGGAAACCTATGCAATTATAAACAAAAAGACAGATGTCCCCTTTTATGAAAAAGCACCCGAGGGCAGTTTTCTCAGTTATAATCCAGGTGCATACCCCAAATACCCCGGTATACCATTTTCGGTATCATTCAAAATACCTTTTTCCAGGACCACAGTTGTTTCAGTTGAAGTAAATGGTGAAACAGTTCCACCCGAAGGATGGAACCTGGTGGATGACAATGGTTTCACAATGGTATATGTCGGGTTTCCATCAGGTGTAGAATCTGATACATTCATCACTGTGAAATACGATTATACCTTGACTTAGGCAGGTATATTTCAGAGGGTTTCAATCTTTTCAGGTTTTATAAGCCCCGATATAAGTGCACCAGGAATCAATACAATGCTTCCGGCGAGTATTCCCAGTTCATAGGATAATCTGCTTCCTTGAACAGGTCTTCCCTTCAGTCTTTCCTTAAGGCATCCATAGGCTATACCATAGGCATTTCCCATCATGATCATCCGTGTTGCAGCCAGAATCGCCCCGGCTTTTTCAGCACCATATTCCAAAACCAGCCTGGTCCATGCTTCTTCTTCATACTCACCCTTTTTATCTGCATAATGCTGGGCAAAGAAAAGTCCAACCCCCTCACCCTGCGGAACATCCTCAAGGCTTCCGTTCAGTATGGATGTTATTTCCTTTTCAGACATACCGTCCTTCAAAGCCTGCTCAGTATGAAAATATGAGCAAACCCTGCAGCCATTGACTTCGGTGACCGCAAGCATTATCCTGTGGAAAAAATCCTTGTCCACAAGTTTCTTTTTCCGGGAGTTTCTCATATATCCCATGGTTCTGAAGGCATCCTTCAGAAAGCCATTGAATTCACCCACTGTAAAAATCCGTTTATTGTATTCCAGTCCCATTGGATATACCTTTCATGCTGCTGTTATCAGCGTCTTTTCTTTCTGCTGTATTTTCTTTGAGGAGTCCTCCTGACCTCTTTCTTCCTTTTGTTTACATCAGGTTTTCTTTTACCTTCAAGGACCATGTCAATCTCGCCCCTGTTTATATTTACGGAGACTACCCTGACCTTTACAGGCATACCTATGGTGTATCTGCCCGGCCCCGTTTTTCATATACAGGCTGTGATTGTCCCTGTCGAAGATATAATACCCGTCAAGGTTGTCAACCCTGATAAGTCCTTCGACTGTGTTCTCAAGCTCAACGAACATACCGAACCCAGTGACCCCTGATACAACTCCGTCAAAGACTTCTCCGATATGATCCTCCATATACAATGCCTTGTAATAGTCCACGAGCTGTCTTTCAGCCCTTTCAGCTTTTCTTTCCATCTCAGAGGATGATCCGGCAATGGTTGCGGCATGGGCTTCCATCAGTCTGATGTCCCTTTCGCTGAAGACAAAGCCCTCCTTTTCAGAGTTGATTTTTTTCTTGATGAGTCTGTGAATCATCAAGTCGGGATAACGTCTGATTGGTGAAGTGAAGTGGCTGTAGTTCTCCGATGCCAGCCCGAAATGGCCTTCATTGACAGTACTGTATACGGCTTTTTGCATGGACCTGAGTACAACTGTATTTACAAGATGTTCAAATGGTTTTCCCTTTGCATCCAACAGCACCTTCTGTATGGCAGCGGGATGTATATTGCCCGGACTCTTTATATTAAGTCCCATGTTTGAAAGAAAACGGTTCAGATCATGAATCTTCTCCTGGTCGGGTTTACCGTGCACCCTGAAAATAAATGGAAATCCTATCCAACCGAATTCCTCTGCAACAGTCTCATTGCAAAGAATCATGAACTCCTCGATAATTCTGTTTGCATCAGTGATATCATATTGTTTTACTTCCACGGGACGCCCGTTTGAATCAACTATGACCTTTGACTCCTGGAAATCAAAGTCTATGGAGCCTCTGTTCCTTCTCTTTCCCCTTAAAATGACGGACAGGTCATACATATTTCGAAAGAACGGCAGTAAGTTCCTGTATCTTTCCTCAAGCTCAGGATGTCCCCCCTGAAGGAGTTTGTGTACATTGTCATATGTCATACGTTCATTGCTTCGTATGATACTTTCTGAAATATGGGATTCGGTTACATTCCCGGATGCATCTATGGTCATACGGACACTGAATGCCAGCTTGTCCTCATTGGGATTTAGACTGCAAAGGCCGTTTGACAGTATTTCCGGAAGCATTGGTATTACCCTGTCCACCAGATAGACACTGGTTCCCCGGTCAGCTGCCTCTTTATCAAGCTCTGAACCCTCCCTTACATAATGACTGACATCTGCAATATGGACCCAAAGTATATATGTTCCGTCTCCCCTGGCCTCAAGTGAAACCGCGTCGTCAAGGTCCTTTGCATCCGCACCGTCTATGGTAACAGTCAGGAGATCCCTGTAATCCTCCCTTTGCCCAGGTGTCCCTGTATTATCCATGGCAGCAATAGCCTTTGCCTCGGAAACTGCTTCAACCGGATATTCCTCACTGTAGCCGTAAAGCTGCAGAAGATATTTGTAAAAGGACCTGGGATCCGAGCTTCTTGCAATAATGGATTTTACAATGCCTGTTGCAGGCAGCCTGCCATGGGCTGCCCTGATTATTTCCACGGAAACAACGTCACCTGAATAAAAATCCACCGGTGAATCTTCAGCGATATTTATATCACCGTATCTTTTATCAAAGGGAATCAGAAATGTTTCCCTGCCTGTTCTTACTGTTCCAAGAACCTCATTACGCTGTTCATTCAGAATCTGGACAACTTCTCCGCGGAATCTTCTTTCATCACCCTGTGCCGGCAATGACTTTACAAGCACACTGTCTCCATGCATGGCTCCGTTCATATTGTCAGGGGCAATGAAAACATCATCCTTTCCCTTGTCATCAGGAATCAGGAAGAAGAATCTCCCCGCGGTTCCCTGGATTGTTCCCCTTATGAGCCTGGTCTTTTCAGGTATTACATACCTTCCTTTCCCGGAAACTCTTACAGCCCCGGACTCAACCATCTGATTGATGAGATGGTTGAACTCCTCCCTGTCCTTTTCAGGCACATCAAGCACCACATGCAGTTCCGGCAGGGTCATCGGTGTATAAAACTCACTGCTTAAAAATGCAGCTATCTTTCTTTTTCTTTCCTCACTGTGTTTCATTTAAATTCCAATCCGGCTGCCACGGGTTACTCCGGGCATCCTCAGGTAATCTTACCCAAAATGAAATAATTGAAGCTCCGTTCCTCCGAAGGTTCAAGCATTCCTGACTCCAGGATGTAAAATCCTGATTCAATCAGTTTCTCTTTGTATTTATTATATCCCATGGATGAAAAGAACCTGTACCCTATGCCTTTGGAGGTTTCAATGACACCTTCTGTGTCCCTCCCTCCGTAATTGCCTATGAATGCAATTCCATCACGGGTCATAATCCTGCGAAGTTCGCCAAGTACCTTTCCCAGGTCATCAAACGGCACATGGAGCAGGCAGTTCATTGCAAACAAACCCTGGAACATCCCGTCCTTGAAATCCATTTCATAGAAGTCCATGACCCTTGCTTCAAGCCCCTTTTCCAGACAGAATCCGACATGTCTGGGCGAAAGGTCAATACAAGTGGGCTTCAGCCCGTTTTCTTTGAAATACACACTGTCCTGGCCTGTTCCGGCCCCTATCTCCAAATATGATGTCAGACCTCTTTCCTTCATGTGGAAAAGGAATCTGTCCCTCATCATTATCTTCCACCAGGATTTCTGTGAGTTTTCCCTGAAATCAGCATTTTTTTCGTAGAACTCAACCAGCTGTTTCTTGATATCCATATTCATTCCTTCACCGTGAACCCATGTCTTCCGGGCATGAGTTTTCTTTCCGAACCGTAAACACCGGGCACCTTGAACCTTGCCTCACAGCCCTTTGGAATCTCTATATCAAAGACGGTTTCTCCGTTGCCCCTTCTCCAGGCCACGGATATCCTTCCATGCACACTTTCATGGGATGCCCGGACCCACTCAAGTCCGCATTTCACCTGAGGAACCATATCAATGACTTTGAACCCGGCTTTTTCTTCATCTGGACTTATTCCTGCAAGATATCTGAAGAAAACCGCTATGAAATCAGAGAACATATGGTGGTTCCTTGAACCCTCGCCATTCCAGCACTCCCACAAGGTAGTTGCTCCCCTGTCGATCCAATTTCTGAATGAGGGGTAGGTCGGATTATTGATCATTCGCAGTGACAGGTCCATCAGACCATGCTCCCCAAGGGTATTGTGAAGATACTTGTTGCCCAGGATTCCCGTATCCTGATGGAAATCATTTTCCTCGATCATAGCCATAAGCTTCCTGAGCAAGGCAGGTTTTTCAGAATCATCCATTAGACCCTGGTATATGGCACATGCTATGGAAGTCTGGCAGTCTCCAAGTACATCTCCTGTCTTTTCATCAATGAAATGCCTGCGAAAATCCTTTTTGATTTTTTCAGCCTTGTCACTGTATAACCTTGAATCTTCATTGTTCCCAAGAACTGTGGCAATTTTTTCAATTGTCTTTGCAGTATTATAGTAATATGCAGTATCCGTGACTTCTACAGGACACTTGAATGATGACATGCTGATCATCAATGCCCTGCCCTCAAAAGGAGGACACCAGTCGCCTATTCCATAACTGACAATACCGTCTTCAGCCATGGAATCCATGAATGCGAAATGCCTGCATATTGCATCGTAGTTCTCTTCCAATACTTCTGTGTCACCACTAAATATGTATATGTACCACGGTATCAAAGTAAGTGCACTTGACCAGTCGGGACCATTGCCCCAGTTATATCCCCATCCCGTCGATGGGACGACACAGGGTATGGAGCCATCAGGTTTTTGTGAGTCCCTTATATCTCCAAGCCATTTTCTGAGCATTGGTGCTGAATCAAAGTTAAAGAGTATCTGCTCAGCAGAAAGAGATATGTCTCCGGTCCATGCATTCTTCTCCCTGTGGGGGTCATCAGTAGGAAGTCCATGGAAGTTTGAAATGATAGACTGATTCGAGGCTTTGTACAACGCATTAAGTGTTTCATCAGAACATTCGAACCATCCGTGTCTTTCCATGTCCGTATTTATCATAAGGGCTTCCACTTCCGGTTTTTCAGTACATCCTGTAATTTCAGCATATTGAAATCCGTGATAAACAAAGTCAGGATGCCAGTACTCAACGGAATCACTTCCCTTTATATATCGGTCGGTCTGAAAATCCCCGCTCCTTACAAAACCTGAAATTGACCCCTGGTTTATATGAACACCATCTTTATCAAGGATTTCCGAATATCTTATGGTTGCCTCTGTGCCTGCAGGACCGGTGAATCCTATCCTGCAGAATCCTGCCATGTTCACTCCCATGTCGAAGATCCAGGCTCCTTCAGGAGTCTCCCATGAGTTCACCGGCATGAATGACCTTGTGATTCTTATGGGCTGCGCATTGAAAGGTTTCAATATCCCGCCGGGACTTCTTGCAATTACAGCTCTTCCCCATCCTTTGTCATCATATTCCGGAGTGTCCCAGTTTTTCTTTTCGAGACGGGCATCATAGGTTTCGCCATTTCGGATGCCGTTGAAAACAATGGGTCCGTCTGAGCTTCTCCATGATGAATCACTGATGATTGTCTCCTTGCTGCCATCTTCATAGGTTATATGAATCTGTACAATCAACTTTGGAAGACTCCTCCATGTGGCTTCCCTGGAATTCCACACATCCTTGGTGAAGCAGTTGTACCAGCCGTTTCCCAGTATCACACCAATCACATTGTTTCCTTCACGAATAAGCTGTTTTACATCATATGATGAATACAAAATGGTGCTGTCATACTTTGTATATGGCTGTGCCAGCACTTCATCGGATACCGCCATGCCGTTGACCGACGCCTTGAAATATCCAAGCCCGGCAATATACATGACAGCTGACCCAACAGGTTTGCAAATGGAGAATGTCTTCCTGAAATAGGGAGCCATCACTGCTTCATCCACCTTTGACATAAAGCATGCGCTGACCCATTTTGCCTCCCATTTCATTCCCTTTGGTTCACTTATCATAGAAATGTCCTCCTGACTGCTTCAAGATATCCATATCCATAAAGGTCATCCGGCTGCAGATAACTGGTTTCCGTCCATTCATTCCAGCTGTTTATGATTATGAGAGGCGGTCCGGCATGGCTGTCAGAGTATTCCTTTGCCATTTGAAGGGCCTTTTCTATGTTTTCAGGAGTGTTGTTCTTCGTAACCCCCGGTTTGAAATCAATGAACCTTGGGTTGTTGTCCCACCCCAGGGATATGGACGGATAATACGGAAGATAACCCTCCTCATCAATGGAATCCCACTCCTTTTTCACATCCTTCAGTATTTCTGTATAATCCCTGTCGATGTCAGTAAACATGGCAAACTGGTAATGGGTCATGCTGTCATATCCCAATTCAACAATTACATCCATGTCCGCTGGTTTTCTCATGATATATTGGAAATGAACTCCGGGCAGTCCTGCTTCCATGGCCCTGTTCCTCATCCAGTCAAGGGCTGCTTTTGTTTCGGCAACTCCACCAAGGCCTCTGACCAGGGTATCCGTATCAAATATGGAAAGAACCGGCTTCCCCTCAATCCTATAATACTGCGGGTGCAGGAAGTATTTATTTATAAGTCTGTTGGTAATTTTTTTGAATTCGGGAAAATCAACCGCTCCATCCCATATCATGCAGTCAATGTGCGAGTTGCGTACATCCCAAAGATAATCGGCATTGTGGTTTGCCCACATTATATAGAATTTCATCTTATTGTTGTTGCCGGCCTTCAGAAAACCATCATTCAGGCAGTTTTCAAGAAACGGCCTCCGGTCATACCAATACCAGTCGTAGATGAATACATTTACACCGTGGGAAACCGCCTGGTCAATCTGCATCTCCATAACCTTTGACTCAGCCTCGTTGACATATCCCCACACCGGCTTCCTTGGCCATGTATGTCCCGGGAATTTACCCCTGGCATTTTTAACGGATTGCCACTCACCGATTCCATCAGGCCAGAATATCCTGGTCCTTGGCTCATCGCCCGTATAGGACGGCCATACATATGCAGCAACATCATATTTCATTGAATATTCTCCTATATTATCCTTGCCTGGCCCATGCCCTCGACGGCATGATGCCTGACCTCCAGTTTTTCCATCCATCTCCTCACTTCCACTGTCTTGAAATGATGTGAGTCAAACTTATTCTTCCTTCTTTTGTCCCTATACCATAGATTGTTGTCATACAGCCACATTGGCGCCGTCCACATGCATATTTCAGGTTTTACCAGCTTATAAACATCCTCACCGGCTCCGTTTTGTCCATGGTGTGCCATCTGCACAATTTCACTTTTCAGTTCTTCACCGAAACGCTCTGCAAGCTTCTGCCCTGCCCTGAACCCAAGGTCCCCCAGAAACAATGCCTTTTTGCCGTTTGGGAATATAAGCCTGAAAACGACACATGTGTCATTGACAGTTGAGCCCCCGGTATATCCCGGATCAAACTCCAGATAATCATCAGGAACTTTCATGATATCGATCATCATACCGTCAACGTCCAGTTCATCACCTTCATTGAGAATCATTGCAATGTCATCGAACATGGGAAGGACATCAAAGAACACCATGTTGTCCTGGGCATACTGGGGTTCCGCTTCAAGTATCCATTCAGCAGGCGGAAAATTATAACATAGTTTTTCTATTGTAATACCCCTCATGTCTTTGCTCCCGGCAATGTCCACAAGAGCGTAGTAATGGTCACTGTGCACATGGGTTATTATCCAATATGATACAACGGAGCCATATTCATGTATCTTTTCTGTCAGATATGCCGAATCTCCCCTAAGTCCCCCGTCAATGACAACCAGTTTTCCATTCGGAGTGACTATAAGATAAGACATCATCTGTGTCTTTGTCATATTTGGTGCCTGGATGATGGTATATCCCCCAAGACCAATTTCAAATAGCTGCTCTTTCATTCACATTCCCCTTGTCAATTTTTCCAGCTGCCCAAGCAATTCCGGTTTTATTTCAATGATTCCACCCTCGCCGTCACTTCTTATGACATCATTTATTTCATAAAGTGTCATACGGGAGAACAATCCCGTATCCCTGATCATTTTGAAATCTTCTGCAAAATCCCAGTAGTCATATCTTTCAAAAGTCATGGGAACACCAAAGCCTGCTGCAGTGTCTATGATCTGCCTGCACTGTGGGTCTTCCAATATAAACCGGGGAGACATTTGATATGAACGGATGTTGATTTCATCCGGTTCTGTTTCTTCCAGCCATCTCTTCCACTGCCATTCTATATTCATGGGATATGCCATATGCCTGGCAAGAGGTATGGGGTCATAAAGCATTTCCATGTTCAGTGTAAGAATGAACTTTTTACCCCTTTTCCTTGTTCTCTTTGCACTTTCCACAAGCATTTTTGTATAGGCATCTCCCCTGATGGCAGCAATTTTGGAAACATCCATCTGCTCCTCTGAACAATTTCCGAATCTCCTTAGATACTCCTCCTTTATACAGTCATTGTATCCGTATGCAAATGGTTCATCCACATGAGCTGAATGGCACTCAATCCGTGTTCCGAGCATATCAAAGTCATCATCCAGTGCTTTTTCGAGCCATTTCATCCAGTAATCCATTACCGCAGGTTCACATTCACAAAGTGTGGCATGCAGGTATTCATCCTTCCCCTTTGCGATTGCAATGAACCCTTCCCTGTCGTCAGGGTCCAGCTCCACTCCAGTTATGAACCCAAAACCATCATCAAAGTGAAATCCTGTTTCAAGACAGTTTGTACCCGGCGGCAAAAATCTGGATGCATGGCCGGGAGATGAATAAATCTCCTCTCCGCTTTTCTCATGTATTGAAATCCCATTCATGGGGGTATTTATGAATCTTTCATTCCTGTCTGTTTCGTAAGGACCCGTGACACCGACCGCAATATACCTTTCATTTATTTCAAAGCCGGAAAGTTCAAGGATTTCTATAGGGTCACCTTTTTTGCAGAGTACCTCCACAGGATAGTCAGCCTTGAATCCTGCTGAAATGGAATCGCCTGCGGCAATCCCTGTCTTGATATCAAGATTGAAATCACCGTTGTACTTTTTGTAATGTGAGTTGTTTTCTGAAACGTAGATGGAAATATTTTCTTTCCTGATCCGGGTATGTGAATTATTTTGTTTGTACAGCCTTATTTTACAAACCTGCTTTTCAATGGCCTTTAGGTCCAGGTCCCATTTCCTTCGTTTGATCCGAAGCTCAGGGTTCTCAAAAAGGAATTTACTGGCAATCATTATATCGCCCCCTGTGTATGGAATCCCCGGGTTCTCCCTCGCTTCTTTATAATAAGGTGAGTATGTCAGCCAGATGCCCTGTTCCTGGGGTCTCATTATAACCGCTGCCTCCATACCGGAAGCTCTGGCTGCTTCAACGAATACACGGCTGTAGTTCGGTATGATATCTGCAGTCTCGATCATTTCCCTGTGGGTGGGTGCATTGTGGTCCCAGAAATGCCCGTAGCTTTTATCACCGTAGTACTGAAGATATACCCTGGAAACCCCGGCTCTGGAAAGGCGCTCCATTATCCTGTACATTGTACTTTCATGGACTATATGCCTTGCATCATCGGGGAAATCCATAAGTGCTGATAATTCCAAAACAATACCTCACTCCCCTGGCACATCAACTGATATTCCATTGGCCACCTTGTCCATCAGCTGTCTGAAATATGAATAATTGTCAAAGGATACATCAAAGGGTACCGCATGGTCCACATGCGGAATGTATCCTCCCTTTTCAATCATACCCGGGACCTTACCCATGACTTCATGGTAAATCTGCTTTTTCCCTTTTGCCAGCTCCCTCTTGTCTATTCCACCCAGAAGGCCGAATTCGGGAAACTGTTTTCTGGTTTCAAAGAGGTCAACCCCTGCTGCAATCTCACAGGGACTCATTGCGTCAGCTCCGGCTTCAATCCACAATGGGATAAGACCTCCCGGATATCCGTCACAGTCAACCATAATAATCTCAGTACCATTGGACTTTGCAAAATCAATGAACCTCCTGTAGTGGGGGAACATGAACTCCCTGAACATTGAAGGACTGACCATGGGAGCTCCTTTGTAGGCCATGTCCTCTTCCAGCTCAATTGCATCAATCCTTATATGTTCATATGCCCTTTTCAGGACCTCAATCGCGAAATCAGTTATATACTCAAACATATCATGAAGAAGCATCGGCTCATCATAAAAAGCCATGCAGAGATTTTCAAAACCAAGCCAGTCCCTTGACGTCCAGAACAGAAATGGAACCGAGACAATCACCGGACTCATGGATTTGTTATAGGCCCGGGCAATCTTTGCGAAATCTTCAGGGAATCTTCCGGGGTCTGCAGCATCATAGCGTTTCTTCATCTCATTGAAATCCTCCCTGGACTCAACAGGATGTTTAAGCCATGACCTTGTCACAAATCCCGGGTTGGCAGTGTCCTTGAAATCCTTTCTCAGAGCACCGAGATTGTCCACCCATATCTTGTAATTTTCGTCCTCTTCAAGGATTTTTTCTTCGAAAAATGGATGCATTCCTATTGTGACCGGAGGTTTGATCCATATTGTATCCATGGAAAAGAATTCCCTTGGTGAGATGCCATCAGGAAACCCCTGTTTCTTCCATTCCCTGAGTGTTGCTTCCCTGATAGGCCATTCAACCAATGGAATTCTGTCAGTTTCCCTGAATTTCAATGTGTCTATGAATCTTTGTCTTGCATCCATGTCAGTCCTCCAGAATCTTCAGCTTGGCAAATGATGCCATCAGGCGCTTCTTTCCTGATTCCTCGAAATCAACCTCAATCATCCTGTCCTCTCCACTGCCTTCGGAACCTACGACAACTCCTTCACCGAACTTCCTGTGAAGCACCCTTTGTCCCATCCTGACGTCTGCAGCGTCCCCGGCAGTTGCTCCAAGGGATGATATATCGAGAGGTTTTCCACCCCTGGTCAGTTTGAATCCGGTCTGTTTCCTTGTTGCACCAAAGGGATCCATATGCCTTCTTCCGGAATCCATATATTCAATCCTTTTGGAGTCTATCTCTCCCAGAAATCTTGAGGGAATATTCCTTTGTGTCTGACCATAAAGGGTTCTTTCATTAGTGTTAAAAAGGTATACCTCATCCATTGCCCTTGTTATACCTACATAACAAAGTCTTCTTTCCTCTTCCATCCTGTCAGCACCTTCGGTTATGGATTGGTAAGAAGGAAAGATACCTTCTTCCATGCCGATGATGAACACCGTGGGGAATTCAAGTCCCTTTGCACTGTGCAGTGTCATTATGGAGACATACGGACCTTCCTTTTCTTCATCAGCATCCGTACTCAGGGTTATACTTTCAAGGAATGTTTCAAGTGTCATTTCCTCTCCGGTCAGTTCCGGGAACTCATCCATTGAAGTCATTATGGCACTTTTCAATTCCCTGATGTTCTCAATCCTTGACCTGGCCTCAATTGTGCCCTCGGCCTCATACATCTCTACAAGACCCGACAGCGCGACGGCTTTTTCATATACTTTCTCGATGGAGTCCTCACGGGCGGATTTTCTCAATGCCTCAATGATATCAGTGAATTCCTTTATCCTTGTCTCGGCAGTTCTCAGAACACTGAATTCCCCTGCCTTCATTGCAACATCATACATGCTTTCATCGTTCTGAAAGGAAATGTCTTCAATCCTTGATACAGTGGTCTGGCCTATTCCCCTTCTCGGTTCATTTATGACACGTTTCAGCTGTATGTTGTCATCAGGATTGATTGCAAGCTTCATATAGGCCAGGATATCCTTTATTTCCTTGCGCTGGAAGAAACTTGTTCCACCGAAGACCTTATATGGTATGTTCCTGGCCTTCAGGGCCTGCTCAAGTCTCAGGGATTGTGCATTGACTCTGTAAAGGACGGCAAACTCATCATAATTCCTTCCTGATTCTTTCTCCGAGCCTATGATAGCCGCCACCTTTTCCGCTTCATTGAAATCATTTGATGCAGTCAGAAGACGTATAGGACATCCTTCGCCTTTTTCCGACCAAAGTGTCTTTCCTTTTCTTCCATAGTTGTTGCCTATGACGTCATTTGCGGCTGCAAGAATGTTCTTTGTCGACCTGTAATTTTGTTCAAGCTTTATGACCCTGCATCCCATGTAATCCTTTTCGAACTCCAGTATGTTCCTTATATCAGCTCCCCGCCATCCGTAGATGGACTGGTCATCATCACCCACTACAAATATGTTGCCATGTATCTGTGAAAGAATGTTGGCAAGCCTGTACTGTGCCAGGTTGGTGTCCTGGTATTCGTCGATCAATATGTGCCTGAAAGCATTCTGAAAATATGACCTAATGTTGGCAAAGTTCTCAAGCATGAGTACTGCATTGAATATAAGGTCACCGAAATCCATGGCATTGTTTTCAAGCATATGCTTTTGATAAAGTTCATATACTTCGGCGACTCCGGTCATCTTATAATCACCTGCATTGCTTTCCTTGAATTTCTTTGGATCAATGAGCTCATCCTTTGCACGGCTGATGTGATGGACTATCATCTTCGGTGGGAATATCTTGGAATCCATGTTCAGTTCCTTGAGACAGTCCCTTACAAGGGTAGCCTGGTCATCCTGGTCATAGATTGCAAACCCGGGGCGATATCCGAGGCTTTCGGGGTACATCCTCAGCATCTTAAGGCATATGGAGTGGAAAGTTCCGGCCCAGGGAAACCAGATGCTTTCTCCGAATATCCTGCCGACCCTCTCCCTTATTTCCCTTGCAGCCTTGTTTGTAAAAGTTATGGCCATGATGGAATGGGGCCGAATACCCTTTTCCTTTACCAAATAGGCAAGCCTGTTTGTCAGTACGCTGGTCTTCCCGCTTCCCGCACCCGCAAGCACAAGAACCGGTCCGTCTTCAGCCAGAACCGCTTCCCTTTGTCTGTCATTGAGTTTACTTGATATGATGTCCATTGCTCCTCCGATGCTGCATTTTCAAGTATTAAGATTATATCATGCAGCAGGCGGATTATTTTATCGATTGTTAATAAATATGCAATGCACCCATGTAAAATATGTGCTAATCTATGGTTGTACGAAAGAGGAGATTTGAAATGAAGAAATGCATTTTTTGCCTTTCAATGGTCTTTTTAGTGTTGTTTGCATCATGCAGCAACAGCACTGAAGTAAGCACCCCGCCAAAGGATACCGATTACATTGTCACTCCAGAGAAGCCCGCATCCACACCGGCCCCGGAAGTGCTGTTTAAACCGGTGCAATTCAATGTAGCGCTGTATGAATCCAGTGACGACACAAAACGGCTTTATATAAAAACACAGTACATTGATCCTTTTTGCTTCGAAACAGGCACACCTGAACGGCAGCTTGCTGATGACATACATTCGGATATGGAAAAGTACCTGGATTATATACGAAATTCTGCAAATGAATATCCTGCCACTGAAGAAAACCTTGTTTCATACGGACTCAATACATTCATCACAATAACCCGGAACGATGAACGATTTCTATGCGCTTATGTTGATTATTATATCTATGAGGGCGGTGCCCACGACAATCTGTACCGGCAGACCTATGTTTATGACAGGCTGGGAACCAGATTCATGGAGCTTGATGAAATCATTGCTCCCGGTAAAACCATCGAAGATGTTGAGAATGAGATAAACAATCAAATGCGGGAAATAATTGAAGAACAAGGTCAGATGTTCTACGGAGAAACAGTATCCTTCGATGACCTATATGCACCTCCTGGTTTTTATATAAAAGACGACAGGCTTATTGTATTCTTCCAGACCTATGAGATAGCCCCATATGCCGCGGGAATCCAGGAATTCACCATGCCTGCGGACTTCCTCTCCACCGAAGAATAATCCATCGCATCCAACCCCCGAACCCAATATCATCCCTCATAATAATCACCTCTCAGGAAAATATTTTCCTGAGAGGTAAATATTTTCCTGAGAGGTGATTATTTTCCTGAGAGGTGATTATTCCGGTAAATGTAAAAGGAGACGTCTTCGGGCTGAAGACGTCTCCTGCTTATGTATATGTTTTTCAGTTTTCGGGTTCTATGAGACCGTAATCGCCGTTTTTCCTTTTATAAACTACATTTATTTCTTCGTCTTCAGAGTTCCTGAACATGAAGAACTCGTGTCCGATAAGCTCCATCTGCAGTATTGCTTCTTCAACCGACATGGGCTTGATCGGGAATTTCTTTGACTTGACTACAGAGTAGTTGTTTTCAATTGTTTCTTCCGTATCCTGTGAATTTTCAAAGGCTCCTGAATGGAATTTCTTCTCCAGTTTGGTCTTGTGCCTTCTGATCTGCCTGTCTATGACATCGACGGCTTTGTCTATGACGCTTAATGCATCATGGTTCTCTATTTCTGTCCTGTACACCATTCCCCTGTGAACAATCGTTGCCTCCAGTTTGATAAAATTCCCGTGCTTCTGTGTGCTGAATGTAAGGTCCGCCTCTGCTTCCCTGCGGAAATACTTCTCGAGCCTTGAAAACTTTTTTTCAGCCCAGTCACGCACATCATCGGTTACATTCATATGTCTTCCGCTGATATTGATCTTCATGTCCATCGCTCCTTTCAAAGAGAAATTATCTGATGTGATATAGATATTATATACCCTGTTCACATCATCTTAATTATTGATTTATATTTTCCCGGATTTTTTTCTGAGTCTCTTCATTCATACTTAACTTTCATAAGATACAACCCGTGGCCCGGCAAGGTTCTGCCTGCCCATTTTCTGTTGCAGCTGTCAATGATTCCCGGGATATCCTCCGGCTTCTTTTTTCCCTCCCCGCATTCCAGTATGGTACCCGCTATTATCCGTACCATGTTGTACAAAAAACCATTTCCCTCGATTTCGATTGTTATAAGATCCCCGGTTTTATCCAGTTCCAGCCGATCAATCCGCCGCACGGTATCCTCAACTGTGCTTCCGGATGCCATGAAAGTCTGAAAGTCATGGGTTCCTGTAAAATGTACCAAAGCTTCCTTCATGGCTGTTAAATCCAGTGATTTGCCGTATCTGTAGGCTTTGTTCTCATGGAATGGAGACCTTTGCTGTCTGTTGAATATGAGATATCTGTAAACTTTTCCCGTTGCAGAAAACCGTGCATGGAAATCCATGGGAACTTCCCTTGACGAAACAATTGAAATATCCTCCGGCAGCCTTTGGTTGAGGGCTTTTGATATTATCTCGGGACGTATTTTGGCTTCTGTGAAGAAAGTGGCTGTCTGACCGAGTGCATGGACTCCCGCATCGGTTCGCCCTGCACCATTTATTCGAATGTCCTCTCCCGTAGTATCCTTGATGGCTTCCTCGATTTTTTGCTGGACAGTCATACCGTTGCGCTGGACCTGCCAGCCGCAATAGTTGGTTCCATCATATTCAATTTCAATGAATATATTTTTCATAGACACCCCTGGTCCGATGGTCAGATGGCATCCCCTGTACCATAATCTTCATTCGGTATTGTCTTGTCCAGATCCAGCTCATCTCCGTTTTCAAGCATACCTGCAATGGCATTTACCGTCTTTGCACAGTCCCTGATAGCTCCGGCAAGCAACTCACCCACCGATGAGTCATAGGTCTTTCCTTCCTGCCCCGGCTTTTCCCATTGTCTTCCAGCCAGATTCAGCACATCAACATCCTCAAACTCATTGTCGACATAGCACTTCCTTGGCAAAGGAAGCCTGTTGATTATCTTCTTTTTTCTGTCCTCAGGATCAAATAGTATGTCAAGTACCTTATGCATATTGGAAACTGCCTTCCTTATTTCTGCGTGGCTTATAATAAAAGTCTGTGTCTCGTAAATGTATTTTGACAGATAATCCGGTACTGCCTCAGGTATTTTTTCAGTCCGTATAAGCTCTGCAACATTGGTCCGGGCTGCAGTAAGTCTTTTTTCTTCATTCCAGAGTCTGGTGTCGATGGTTGCTTCTATTTGATAATGGGTTAGTTTTTTCCTCTTTCCATCATTTGTGTAGCAGCCATCCTTCACCATGCTGTTGACATAGGGATGTGCACTTTTGTCACAGTAATAGTGGCAGAGGAACCCAAGTATATAAACCAGAAAGTTTTCATAATCAGTTCCTGTCATTTTGTTGAGCTGATTTACGGCATCCTTGAAGAACTTTCCCGTCTGGACATGGTGCATCTTCTGTCCGGTTTCCCTGATTCCGCTTCCCATAGGATTCCAGGGTTTGTAATAAAAAAGGATATCCGGTCCCTGCGCTCCAAGGTTATACAGTTTTTCATTGTCTTCGATGAATTGTCTTACATTGGAATCATCAATCAAATCCTTCACACCTTCAGCGAAAAGGATATGGGTCAGTATATCAGGCATAAGCTCTCCCGGTTCTTGTCTTAATACCAATCAGTGGCAACCGACTGGATTTAGACAATTATATCACTTTTATTATATGCATAGTAGGTAATTGCAATTTACAGGATTCCAGAGGGTATTGAATGACCATCCACGATAATATAGAATTATCTCAGAGTCAAATCTTATGGATGGGGGTTCATATGAAAAACAATAAGCTGACCAAAGCGGAAAAGAGCTGGATATTGTATGATTGTGCAAATTCTGCATATTCGATTGCAATTACAACAGCATTGCTTCCAATTATATTTGGTAGATTCACCAATATAGGAAGTGCAATGGACCTGGGATTCTTCAATTCCATAGCAAGCATCATAATTGCCGTACTCAGTCCCATTCTCGGTACTGTGGCAGACTACAAGGATAAAAAGAAACGTTTCTTTCTGTTCTTCTTCCTGACAGGAGTAATATTCACCGCCTGTCTTGCATTTGTCCCGCCGGCCAGTGGTATGTGGCAGCTTCTTGTCATATTCTATGTACTTACCGCAGTCGGTTTTGCCGGAGCAAATATCTTCTATGATTCATTCCTTGTTGACGTAACATCAAAGGACAGAATGGACCGGGTTTCCACAAGCGGCTTTGCATATGGATACATATCAAGTGTAATTCCTTTTGCAATAAGCCTCGGTGTAATCTTTGTGCTTGGAATGGACAAGGACATCGGATACGAGCTTGGCTTCATGATCACCGCCCTTTGGTGGGGACTTCTTACAATTCCAATGCTGAGGAATGTAAAGCAGGTACATTATATTGAACCTGAGCCAAAGCCTGTCGCACAGAGCTTCATTAGATTGGGAAAAACAATAAAGAACATCAGCAAGCACAAGACAGTATTTGTTTTCCTGATAGCATATTTCCTTTACATTGACGGAGTGGACACAATTATAAAGATGACTGTCCCGTATGCCCAGGAAGTTATTTCTGCAGAAAGTCTCGATATGTTCCTTCTTCTTGGAATACTGCTTGTCATTCAGATTGTGGCTTTCCCCTTTGCAATAATATACGGCAGGCTTGCCAAGAGATTTTCAACCAGAACAATGATAATAGTAGGTATATGTACCTATGTAGTGACATGTGCCGTGGCTTATTTCATTTCTGATGTATGGCATATATTCGTCCTTGGAATACTGATTGCATCAGCACAGGGAGGAATACAGGCTCTCAGCAGATCATATTATGCAAAGATAATACCGAAGAAATACTCAAATGAGTTCTTTGGGTTTTATAATATCTTCGGAAAATTTGCAGCCATCATCGGACCCTCACTGATGGCTCTGACAACGAGGCTTACAGGAGATGCAAGATACAGCATCTTCGCCCTCGTACCTTTGTTCATAGCCGGATTCTTCGTGTTCATCACTCTTCCAAAGGACAGCGATATAGTAGTAGCAGAGGAAATCTGACAGAAACCAGGCATGTGACCTGGTTGAATACAGAGCGGTCACGTCATCCGTGGGATGATGTGACCGCTTTTTTTAGATTCGATGAATCATTTCGTCATTCATGGTTCCGGAATTGGTTCTTCCCCAGTCTATCCTGATACGTGGTATCTCATACTCATAATACCAGCGGATGCTTATCTCACGTTCTCCAAGCCGTGCATGGAAAAGGGCACAGCTTGTTATCTTTTCATCTATTATTCCAACCGGCTCGATGTCCCTGAATTTTGATATGTCCTCTTCGGTTCTCAGGTATTTTACGAGGTCAGCCTTGAATGATGCCGCCTTGTCACGATCCTCGGAGAAAACATCACCTGTGTTCCATGCCGGCTTCTCAACTGTTAAATAAACAGGTGAGCATATGGCAAATGCGCCGTCGTTTTGCATTACCTTCATATAAATAAAGTCACCCTTCAGCTCAGAAGTCTTGACCGGGAACTTTTCTGCAAAATCCATTGCTCCGGGTCTGAATGTCTTTATTATGTATTTACCGGATACAATATCAATCCTGTGGATTTCATCGGTACCTCTTACAGTCACCTCAATGGAATACTCATCTGCCTCACTGACATCATCCCCATACCCACTGCCATTTACCCTGAAGTCCAGGAAAATACGCCTGTCGGTCGTTGCATAGGTATGCCTTTTTTCGAAGGCCTCCCATATGGCATCCCTTGTCAGTTCCTTTGCCCTTGCTGCAGTGACGGGTCCTGTGCCATATGCACTGTCACGCTTGTTGAGATATCTGAAGAACCTCCCCCTTGACTCCTCAATGGTCCTCGGACCACCCATAAGACCGTAGTGAAGGTCTGAACTGCCGCAAACAGCAGGTTTGAAACCTCTGTCCAATGCCTCCTGGAGTAGCCATTCGGCATTTCCGAATGCACTTATGGCTTCAACCATCCGTTCCCTAACAGGCATATAATCGGCCCATCTGGGTATACGACCTCCAACATGAACTTCCATGAAAACATCATTCCTGAAACCATATGTCCTTTCAAGTTCATCCATTGGAATCCTGAATCCGGGGGGAAGTGCTTCATCAATGGCCTTGAAAAATATATTTCTGTCACCTTCAGGAACCGGATGAGCTTCATAGGACAGGAACGGGACATATCTGCCCGGCTCATCGGTCTTCCTGCATGCACTCTTGTATTCATCCCATATCTTTGTCCTGTCAGTCTCAGGGAATGACATTGGCCCCGGGGCAGAAAAATCAAATCTGCCTATGTCCCTGGCCTGTTCATGCCGTGCAAGAGGCGATATCTTATTATTGTTCACATGCATCAGATGCATGGTTGAATCCCCCCATCCGTGGGCATGGAGGTCTCCCCAGTAGATGAACTCGGTCGGGTCGTTTTCAACTGAGATTGGATTTGAATGAAACCGTGTTTCATCCCCTTTGAAGTATGCCTCAAGCCTGTATATCCCCGGTTTCTTGAATACAACACCTTCCAGAATCCCTGCACCTCCGTTTATTTCAAGTTCCTTACCTTCAATGACAACGGTTTCCTGTGAATCCTCCATCTGGTTTCCGCAATTGTCAAAAAGGCCTATATGTATGCGCTGGGGTTCAGCGGTTCGGGCGACCGTTGGTCCGAGAATCCTGAGGTATTTTTTATCATTCCTTGCTGTAACTTCAAATGTAATCGGTGACCCTTCAACCGGGTAAATATTATCCTTACATCCAGCTTCCAGGAAAAGGTATGACTCTCCTGCAGTCCAGTAAGTATTGCTTCCGGCCCCGCCTTTGGACATGTCGCCGATCCGTATTATAATTTTCTCATGCTTTTTGAATTTCCCTGATTCCACATATATCCTGCAGACTTTACTGAAACCGGGGACTTTTTCCAGAAGAACCAGTCCCGCGTTTCCCTTGTAATCCATGCTTACATAATCCTTGCCTCCGGAGTTTTCCTTTTGCATCTCATGTGCCAGGCTTCCGTTATATATAAACAGGCTCATGCAGCTGCCGGCCGGCATCGGTTTTCCCTCATTGATGATTTCAACAATAAATGTTCCCCTGAGGGCAGCCGGAACCCTGAAACCGGGTCCTTCGTAAGTTTTGCCTTTTACATCGGTGAACTTAATATTGTAAGACAAATTAAACTCTGAGTGCCTGTCGGAAGCCAGTCCGGTGAACCTGTCCATATAATCAGGCTGTGAAATTATTTGTTTATAATCCATGATAATCCCCTATAAACGCACAAATTAATTTTAGATGATTTCAAACATTTTTCTTGTCTGCTGAACATTATTATACTATATTTAATGTACATTATAGATTTTTAACAGCAGTATTGTTTAACATTCCCCTGCTTGGGTATAAAACAAACAATTAGATAAATAATTAAGGAGTGATAATATGAAAAAATTTAATTCTGATCTGTTACTGGTTTATGAATTGTCACACACCTACAGAGATGCTTTGATCAAAGATTTTGAAGACAACTATGATCTTCCCGGGAATTTAAACAAGACTCACCTCAAGACCTTGCTTTATATCAAGTTTGAAAAAAATCCTAAGATGTCCTTGATAAGCAGCAGGATGGGACTTGAAAAGGGTTCATTCACACCGGTCGCACAGAAATTGCTGGAACTTGGTTACATCACCAAGAACAAGACTGACCGCGACAGAAGAAAGAGCATTCTTCTTCTTACTGAAAAAGGAAAGAAAGCTGCCGAAGAATATGAAAAGGCACATCTTGAGTTCCTGGAACAGAAATTCTCGCAGCTCAGTGATGAAGAAAGT
>Ga0209203_1000727_pt1 | contig 26791 bp, 23 predicted proteins | sample AD_UKC109_MetaG_FD_184423 | JGI IMG/M metagenome (GOLD analysis project Ga0209203, IMG submission 184423) | Active sludge microbial communities of municipal wastewater-treating anaerobic digesters from Hong Kong - AD_UKC109_MetaG (SPAdes)... | ecosystem: Engineered > Bioreactor > Anaerobic >... | reverse complement strand
GACCTTCTGGGATTCCAGGGGCAGTACTATGACATTTCCCAGGGGCTCTCCGGAAGCCTTCGTGCGGAGGGCACCGGTATAGGAAGCCTCAGCGCCTGGCTCCTTCAAGGAGGAAACCTCACGAAGCTGGATACGGGAAGCGCTTTCGATGTTGCCGTGGACCTTGCGGACGGGGGAACGCTGATGCTTCTCTGCAACAGCTTCGCCGGTCTTTCCATGAACGTCCACGCCGGATCGGTGGGCGGTGCGGGTACCTTCGCGGTTTTCCCCAATCCCTGCCTGGGAGACCTCTTCTTCCAGTTTAACTCCACCGGGGAGCCTGTCACCCTTTCGGTGTTCGACCAGGCTGGAAACCATGTGGAGACGGTTACCCTTCAGGCGTCCCAGGGTGAGACGGTGCTCACCTATCCAGGGGCCTCCGAGCTTTCTTCGGGGGTTTACTTCTACCGCTTCCAGCAGGGTTCCAGAACGGAAACCGGCCGTGTCGCCGTGGTTCGCTAGCGGCCTTCTTACGCTGGCCTGGTCATTCGGCTCGGTTTCTCCATCCGATGTCGCCGTGGACGATTCAGGGGTTATCTGGGTGCTTTCCGCCGGCGAGCCGGTTCTCACCAGATACCATTCCGACGGTTCCTCGGAAAGGATCGTCATGGATACAGGCGGTCTTCCCGCAGGGCTTGCGGTTTCTCCCACCGGCATGTGGGCTGTTTCCTTTCCCGCCAGGAACGAGATACTCGTCTTTGACAGGAACGATGTACTGCTGTACACCGAGACCGCGGAGAATCCCGGCGACCTCGTTTTCCAGGGTATGGACCTGCTGGTGGTGGACACCGCCGCCGGGACACTGGGTCCTCCGGGAGGGGCACCTGTGGCCAGGGACTGCGCCGGGCGGTCAACCAGGATCAGCCGGGGTCCCGGGGGGGACATGCTCCTGAGCGGGAGGAACGGTGTTCTTCAGCTTAGAACAGGCGCTTCGCCCACTGTCATCGTTTCCGAGGGGTCAGGCTGCTACACGGAGGAAGGCGTGCTCCTCCTCAGCGGGGGGTACCTTTTCATGTACCGGGGGGATACCCTGGCGACGGGGCTCTCCGCCCCCATGCTGGCCTCTTCCCCCGGCGGGGGACCAGTGGCGCTATGGGGAGCCGACGGCTTAACGGTCCTTGAATGATCACCCCTTCGATCCTGGTCTTAATTCTGGGGTACACCATTTCCATTGTGAGCCCGGGAAGCGATTTCGTGGACCTCACCGCCGAACCATGGCTGGATCCGGGAACGATCTCCGTCACCGTCAACGGAGACACTGTCAGCTTCCTGCCCGGGGCAAGGGGAGCTTCCTCCGGGCTGGTGCTTGAACCGGCACCCCTTCCCGGCGACACCGTCCATATCGCAGCGGACACGCTGCCTGTAACCGCGTCAAAGGTCGTAAGGCTTGACATGACCCCAATGTCTTCCGGCGAGGCCTGTGTTCTGCCGGAGTACCGTTTCGGGGCCAGGGCTGTCCCCGAGGGGCTCTATATATCAGGAACCAAGAAACTGGGTGTTTCCGTGGGTTCCGGAGGGGGAGTCTCCCAGGGAACCGAGCTATCCATTCAGGGTCTACTTGCCCCCGGAATAACCGTGGACGGGCGGATAAGCGACAGGGACCTTCCCCTGGGCGCCGCTTCCTCGGAGATAATCTCCGAGCTGGACAGGATGTACGTGGAGGTGGCCGGGAACTCCTGGAGCGCGGAAATGGGCGACCTGGCATGGGAGGAGACAGGCCCGGTGCCCTGGCGGAGCGAGGTCTCCGGTTTTCACGGTTCCGTTCATCCCGTGGAGCCCCTGGGCATTTCAGGCGGCTACGGGACCACCGGGAGCGAAAGAAGGCGCACCGTCTTCCTCACCGAGGAGGGCGTTCAGGGTCCCTACTCCTTTGCTCCGGAAGGCGGGGTCACCCCTGGAAGCGAGAGGCTCTACCTCGACGGGGAGCTTCTGGCCCGGGGTACTGGTGCGGACTACCGAATCGACTACCCCGCCGGAATGGTCACCTTCAACACCTCCAGGTTCATAAGGCGCGAACAGCGGGTCGAGATCACCTACTACCGCCAGGGCGACGGATTCAGGAAGAACATGGGCAGGGGCGGGGCTTCATTCTCCTTCGAAGAGGATTACACCCTTGGTTTCAGCGGGTTCTCCAGGGTGGACGACACCGGCTCACCCCTGGGTTTCGTGATGACCGACGAGATCGAGGAGGTGCTGAGGAACGCCGGGGAGGATCCCTCCATGGCCTGGATCGACGGAGGGAGGTTCGTTGGGGAGGGGAACGGAAGCTACTCCCTGGACTCCCTCTCCAGATACATCTGGGAGGGTCCCGGGCAGGGGGACTGGACCGTGGAGTTCCAGAAGCCCCCTGAGGGTTACGGCGACTATGTGTACGACTCAGCCGCCGGGGGATATCTCTGGGCGGGGGAAGGTCTGGGAACGCACCTTCCCAGACGCTACCTGACCATACCATCGTCCACTGGTCTTGCCGGGTTATTCCTGGAGGGAGAAGGCGGCTTCATGGAATCCCTTTCGGTCCACTCCTCGTTATCGATACGGAAGGGAAACCTCTACGACCCCGTGGGGACCGGGAGGGAGGGCACCCTCTCAGGGGGCACCGCCGGTTTCCGCCCCTGGGGCGACGGTCCACTGGTAACCCTTTCCGGCAGGTACGTTTCACAGGGTTTTTCGCCCCCGGACGACATGGACACCGACAGGCAGCTGGAAAGGTGGGGGCTGCCCCCCTCCTGGAAGGGCCGCGACAGCTTCGGAGAGGCTTCAGTTGCCGGGGAAGCCCTTTCCATATCCGCAGGGGAGAGGTTTCTTGAAGGAGGGGGTACCGCCGCCCTGGCCGACGCTTCGCTGGACCTGCAGCCGGGAAACATGTGGATCACCGTCTACTCCAGCGGTCTCTTCCGCAGGGGAAGCCCCCTTCTGATACCCGGGGACAGGGGTCTCTTCGGAGCGGATGTTTCCATTGAAGCTGGAGCTTTCACTCCTTTCCTCAGCCCTTCATTCACCGGAGAGAGCTGGGGCGACAGCCTGTCGGGGAGCCTCTATTCTGGAGATGCCGGGGTGGTGCACCAGTCTGGAGGCTGGAGGTCCGAGATCTCCCTGGGAGGGGAGATTGACCTCAGAACGGGAACCGGTTTCCCTGAAAGGACATTCAGGATGGCCATGTCCACGAGGAGCAGCGGTGTATCATGGAACACAAGGGGCTCCGTTCAGCATTCCACGGGCTGGTTCACCGGAGGGGGCACCACCAGTTCCGAGGCTGTGGATCTGGGGTATTCAGGCCGGTTCGGAGGGATGTGGTTCTACTGCGACTACGACGCCGGAGGCTACATTTCCAGGGAGATGGACATAGTATACACATGGGTGGGACAGGGGAACGGGAACTACTCTTTTGACCCTGGAACAGGAGAGTACTATCCCGACCCATCCGGGGATTATGTGCAGAGCTTCATCCCCGGTCAGGGGGACACCAGGATCCTCGAGGCAGCCCTTTCCGGGGGATTCACATGGGCGGATTCCGCCGGGGGAGCAGGGGTGGACGGCAGTTTCGGCCTCTCCGCATCGGACCCCGACGACAGACTGGCAACCTACACACTGGCGGGAGCCTTCGATACAGGAGCTCCAGGGGAATGGAACGGAAGCATTTCCCCATATCTGGCCTGGGATGACGGCACGATGAGAAGACTTACCCTGCGTATCTCCGGCTACGACCGGAGGGAGGACTACAGCGGGGTGGGAACCACCAGGGAGTACTACAGGAAGCTGGAGGCGGTCCCTGTACTGAGACCCCTGGAGAATCTGGAGACGCGATTCTCAGGATTTACGGCGAGCCGCAGAAGGAACCTTTACGGAGCCAGGGTCACCGCCGAGAACGGATTCTCGGCGGATCCGGTGATACTGTTCCCCTGGGGTCTGGATGCCGGACTGAAGGTATCGGTTGAGAACCGCCGGGAACCCGACGGCCTGCTGGACATCACCGGATGGGGACTGGAACCCCATATCTCTCTCGGCGCCGGAGGATGGACCGCCTCCGGGGCATTTACCTCATGGTACCTTCCCGGGGAGGAGACCATACCGGTGTGGTTCTTCGAGGGCAGGCAGGGGGGCTGGACCCTTCAGCCGTCCGTCACACTGGGCAGGAACCTTAGCAGGTGGTTCAGATTGAGCGCTTTCTACACCGGAAGGAAGAGGACCGGTTCCCCCTGGGAGCAGAGCGGCGGGCTGGAAGGAACGGTGAACTTCTGATGCATATCTGCCTGTTGTCCATTCTTTCCGCAGCGGCCCTGGAGGTCTCCGGGTCCCCACCCTTCCCCCCGCTGCCCGATTCCGTCTCGCTGGAAACATCCGCGGTGGAACAGCTCACCGCCGGGGTACTGGACTGGTATCTCAGCAGGGGATACCCCTTCGCCGCCGTGGCTTTGTATCCCTCTTCCCGGGATACCCTGGTGGTCCACACAGTTCCGGGAAGGCATGCCCTTCTGGAAGAGATCGTTTTCCCCGATACGGTGAGGACACGGGCTTCGGTCCTTCTTCGAGGTTTGGAGACGGAGTGCGGTGAGCCGTACTCGTACCAGGATGTGGAACTCTGGCTGGAATCGCTGGAAAGGTTTCCCTTCGTGGAGTCAGCCGGACCCTGCGGTGTTCACCTTGGTCCCGGGGGAAACATCGTCCTTGTGGTGCCGGTGGAGGAGAGTCCCCCCGGCTGGTTCTCCGGGGATCTGGACTTCACTTCCTCAGGCGGTTTCACAGGAGGCGGAGAGATAGTCTTCACCAGCATTTTCGGAACCGGCAGAAGGCTTGAGCTCAGGGGTGCCGCGGTCCAGTGGGGCGGTCTTGACGCGTCTGCCCTTTACCGGGAGCCCTGGATACTCGGTTCCCCGGTATCCGCTGAATTCGCCGCGTCACAGGAGGTTCCCGACAGCGGCAGCGTTATCCGGGAGCTGTCCGGCAACCTGCTCATGGGCATCGGGCCCCTGGAGGTATCCGGGGGCGGCGGTTCCTGGAGAAGCTACCCCTCCCAGGGAGGCGACGAGAGTTACAGATACGCTTCAGCTGGCCTTTCATGGGACCTTACGAAAAGGGTTCCCCAGGGAAGGGCTGGGTTCTCCGGGAGGGTGAACACCGATGCGGGAACGGCATCGGGAACGGACTCCACCTATTTTCTGACCAGGGCCGACGGAGCCATGAAATACCAATGGTTCAGGAGCGCGGTGGGTCTCGGGGCATCCGTCATGGCCGGGGGCACCCTGGGAGGTGTCCGTCCCTCCACCATGGTGACCAGGCTCGGGGGATACGGTTCCATAAGGGGCTACCCGGAGGATTCATGGCGGGCGGCTGAATGGGGAGTGATCTCCCCGGAGATATCCCTGGGCGAAACGGCGACAAGGCTCTACGCCTTCCTGGACGCGGGGATCCTCAGGACCGGTGAAGGCGTAATGGAGTACCCTGTATCCGCAGGAGCGGGGATAAGAGGTGTCTCAGGGGGGCTGGGCTTCGATGCCGGGGCGGGTTATCCCCTGGACAGGGGCGTGGAATCGGCCCGTTTCTACCTTTCAGCCAGGGTGAGCATATAGGTCAGGTCCAGTCATCCACCTCGATGACGTTCCAGAATCCGGGCAGGGGGTTTTCGCAGAGCCTGGTGTACATCTTCTCCACCTTCTCCCGCTCCACCCCGTGTATGTTCCTTGAGTGGGCCAGAGCCGCGTCCGCCTTCAGCCTGACGATGCGCACGGGTATCCCGTAGGCCGTGGAAAGGGAGTAGTAGGGGGCTATCTCCCAGGAGCAGATGTTGGTGTTGTCCACCGCCAGGGTCACCGGGCAGCTGTCGTCCGGGCATCCCGCAAGCTCGATAAGCCTTTCAGTGAACGCCCTGAGGCACCTGGCGTGGGCCTCCGCAAGCCTTTCGGGATCGAAACGGTATCTTCCGCTTCGGTCCATGAAGAAACTGTCCGCGCTGAAAACCTCAGTCATCCACGGGTTGGTGTTCTTCCTTATCCATGTGGACTTCCCCGCGCCTGGAATGCCGCTGGCTATTATCACCTCAGCTACCCTGCCCATCACCGGTCCCCTCAATGGAAGCCCTGAAGGCCTCATAGTCCTCCCTTGTCTCGTGATCCATTCCGTAAGCCTCCCCGAGTTCGGTCGCCTCCTTCAGACACTCCCGCGCCTCAGACATTCTGCCCAGTTCGAGAAGTGCCCTTCCCTCACCTGTCCTGCAGGCGGCGAGCATGGAATGGTCCTCCGCCAGGTAGCTTCTTCTGTGGGCCTCCCTGAAGAAATTCACGGCCATGTCGGACCTGTCGGTCCTGATCATCAGCCATCCCAGGTTCCCCAGTGCCCTGGCCTGGGTGGTCAGCGCATTCACGGAACAGGAATATCGCAGGGCCCTGCGGGATTCCTCCATGGCCTCTCCGAGCCTGTTCATTCTTGACAGTACGGTGGACAGGTTCAGGTGGGCCACCGCCATTGCCCTCCTGTCACCGGATCTGGCTATCATCTCCAGGGCCTTTCTTTCGTGCATCTCCGCCTCTTCCAGCCTTCCGGCGGACTTCAGCGCAAGACCCAGGTTCGAATGAAACGACATTATCCCCCTGGTGTGTCCCGTTTCCTCTGCTATTTCTATTGCGGTCCTCAGGGTCTCTATTGCTTCCTGTATCTCACCGAACCTGGCAAGCTGACCGCCCAGGTTTCCCAGAGTAATGCATTCTCCCCTTCTGTTTCCCGCTTTCCGGTGAATTGCCAGGGCATCCCTGTACCTCTGGAGGCCGGACTCCCTCTGACCCATGTTGATCTCCACCTGACCCATGAACGCCAGGGCATTGGCCTCTATGGAAAGGCTACCGCACTTTCTGCCCAGTTCCAGGGTCCGTGAGTAATGGGAAAGGGCTTCATCGTGGCTTCCAGTCCTGTGCATCAGTATTCCCATGTTACCGTGAAGCCTGGCAAGGGAAGGGGTATCAAGAGCATCTCTGTGCTCCAGTGCCCTGCTGAAGGCTGAGAGCCCTCCCTTCCTGTCTCCGGTGGCCAGATAGAGGGAGCCTGCGGAGCTCAGTGCCTGTGCCTCCATCCCATGGTCACCTGCGGCGGCTGCCTTCTGTGCGGAAAGCTCATAGAGGTCTATCGCCTCTCTGAGAGGGAGCCCCAGGTTTTCGGTGGCCTGGGCTGAGAGAAAGAGCGCCTGGGCCAGTTTCGCTCCCTTCAGGGAATCCCTGATGACCTCAAGTGACTCGTGTGCAACCCTGAACCTTCCCATGGTGAGATGGAGCCTGGCGTCCAGCAGCTTCAGTTCGGTGGACTCTTCCCCCATCCTTTCGTGGAGTACCCTGGATATGGATTCAGCCCTGACGGCATCACCCATGTCCAGGCACTGGGAGAGTGCCTCCATAAGCCATGGAAGCGCGCTTTCGTCGGAATCCGATTCCATCCAGTGCCGGGCGATGGCAATGGCCCCGGTTCCTGTTCGGCGATCCCTGGCAAGCCCGGAGAGGAGGCCGGCTGCGGTCCGGTGGATCATTCTTCTGTTCCCGGGCGTTATTGTCCTGTAAACGGTTTCCGCCATTATCGAACTGGTGAAGGAGAAACTGGACCCGCTGGAAGAACGGAGGAAGCCTGTGTTCATCAGTCTTGACAGCATTATTCCGTGGTTCTCCCCACCCAGCCTGGAGTGAACCCCCTGGAACTCCTCCATGGTGAAACCAGCCCCCAGGGCCGATGCCACCTGGAGTGCGTACCTTTCCCCGGTGTCCAGGGCTCCAAGCCTTGCCTGCAGAAGGGATTCCGCGCTCAGGGGTATGACATTGTCCGGCTCTTCCCGGATGAACCAATGCCCGGACCTGTTCCTGCCCACGGCGCCGTTTTCCATTACATGGAGTACCAGTTCCATCACGAGAAGAGGGTTGCCGGCGGTACTTTCCATGAGGAACTCAGTAAAACGTGCCCCTTCTCCTCCGGATGGTCTTCCAAGGATCGACCCCACCAGTTCCTCCACCGCTTCCGGTTGAAGACCGTCCACGGTGAGTTTTTCTGACCTTGACTCCAGAGAACCCCCGGGGAGTGACCGGGAGCTGAGGATAAGGAATGCACCGGAATCGCACAGGGACTGAAATATCTGTTCCAGCAGCTTCTTCGAGGCATCGTCCGCCCAGTGAAGGTCCTCTATGCTGATGATCAGTTCTCCCCTTAAGGAAAGTTTCCTGACCTGGGACATGACCGTTCCGTAGGGATCGAAGGAGCCACGCTCCATGAGGGGATTCCACATGCCCAGGGGGGGCTGGTCCCAGAGCCTGTTGGAGAGACGAACCACATTTACGGAAGGGCCTGCGCTGCTCCCAAGGAACTCATCTATAAGCCTTGTCTTTCCTGTGCCGGGTTTACCGGTAACCATTACGGGAGGATGGCAATGCCATTTCCTCCAGGAAGAGAGGGCGCTGCTGAGGTGGTCCATCTCCCTTTTCCTGCCCACAAGGGGAACCCTGGCCAGCAGGGGGTGGGAAACGACCCGCCCGGCTCCCGGGACCGGCTCCCAGCCGGTGTCGAGTTTTCTCCAGCCGCAGTAGCCGCCGCATGAAGCCCTTATTTCATCGGATACCACCAGCATGCCAGGCTCCGCACCAGACAAGAGATCCGCAGCTTCGGACATGACGCCCTCCGCATTCACGGGCAGCCTGGCTCCCCCTGTGTCTATCGAGGCCTCTCTCCATACTATGCCGGTTCTTCCGGTGAAAACGGGTTTCCCATTGGAAGTGGTGACGCTTCTGTTGACCATGGCTATGGTCTTCATGATCCTGAGTCCGCAGTCAACAGCCCTCACCGGTGCAAGCTCGGCGCTCCTTCCCGTTCCGAAGAATCCGAAGAGCATACCGTTTCCCGATTCTGCGGTACTCCCTCCGCAGAGGGATATGCAGTTCCCCAGTTCAGAGAAGAGCAGCCTTCGCTCAACATCGGTGCCCCCCCCGGATATCTCCGACGCCAGGACCGCGATGCGCTTGGACTCTTCGGGATACGGAATACTCGAAGGACCGCCTGTGCGGTTATTGCCGGTCAATCGAAACAGCCTCCTGTAAAGCGGGTCTCTGGAAACTAAGAAAACAGACAGGCTGCGCCAATGACCCTGATATTGACTATATGAATATATGTTCATATTGTATGGCATGGAAACGAGAATGGAAAACCTTTTCAGGGCACTGGGCGAGCGGAATCGACTGAGGATGGTCCTCCTTCTGGAAAGGGGGCCTCTGAACGTCACCGAGCTTGTGTCCATAATGGGGATATCCCAGTCCAACGCGAGCCACCACCTCAAGCTCCTGCTGGAAGCCGGCGCTGTAACACGCTCCGGAAGGGGTAACTGGGCCTATTACGGGATACGCAGGGAGGATCCCCTTGTGGACAGCATAGTGACCGAAGCCTTCCGGCACAGGGTTTCACTTGAGGGATTTCAGGATGACATGACGAGACTTGCAAGGTGTCTTTCCCGAAGGAAGGAATCCTCAAGAGAGTTTTTCAATTCCCTTGAACCGGGTCAGCTGGAGGAGATCGCCAGGTCAGTTCCCGATACTGCCTGCTGCCGGGATTTCCTTACTGAGAACATGCCTGAAGGAGCCCTGGCCGTGGACGTGGGAACCGGAAGCGGAAGGATGATACCCTTCCTTCTGTCCAGGCACTCCAGGGTCCTGGCGGTGGACGGGTCCAGAGGTATGCTGGACATTGCCCTGAGAAACTCTTCCTCCGCAGGATTGTCATCCAGGGTTGAGTTCAGACTGGGCGAGGCGGAGCATCTTCCAGTGGAGAACGAAGGAGCCGACTCCGTGATGATGCACATGGTTCTTCATCACTGCGGAGTTCCGTCCAGGGCGGTGGCGGAGGCCGCCAGGGTCCTCAGGCCCGGCGGGGTTCTGCTTGTGGTGGAACTGGCCGAACACTGCGACGGAAGATACAGGAACAATCAGGGGGATCTCTGGCCGGGTTTTACCGGGAACACCATCAGGGAATTCATGGAGGAGGCCGGGTTGAAACCCGCCGGAACATCGTTGTGCGGAAGCGAAAGTGTTCTCGCCGCTGCGGGAACGAAGGGAGAAAAAGAGTGAAAAGCGACTACAAGGTAAGGGACATCGGACTTTGGGAGTCTGGAAGGCGTGAGATCGAGATAGCGGAGCATGAGATGCCCGGCCTCATGGCCATAAGGGAAAAGTACGATTCTGAAAGACCCCTGGAGGGCCTCAGGGTAATGGGCTCCCTTCACATGACCGTTCAGACGGCGGTACTCATGGAGACCCTGGTCAGCCTTGGCGCCGATGTAAGGTGGGCAAGCTGCAACATCTTCAGCACCCAGGACCACGCCGCCTCCGCCATGGCGAAGGCCGGAATACCTGTGTTCGCCTGGAAGGGAGAAACGCTTGAGGAGTACTGGTGGTGCACCAGGAAAGCGCTTTCCTATCCAGGCGGCCGGGGACCCAACCTGATCGTTGACGACGGCGGAGACGCCACGCTCATGATACATCTGGGCGTCGAGCTTGAAGAGGAGTATGAGAGGACAGGCACCCTTCCCGCGGCGGGTGAAGGGCCTGAGGACATGGTACGGCTCAGGGAGAACCTCATCTCTGGGCTTAAGGATGATCCTGACTTCTGGAGAAGGACCTCCCGGGAGATCATCGGCGTAAGCGAGGAGACCACCACCGGAGTTCACAGGCTCTACCAGATGCTCAAGGCCGGCAAGCTGCTCTTTCCAGCGTACAATGTGAACGATTCGGTGACCAAGAGCAAGTTCGACAATCTCTACGGATGCCGGGAGTCCCTTGCCGACGGCATAAAGAGGGCAACCGACGTAATGGTCGCCGGAAAAACCGTGGTGGTATGCGGTTACGGCGATGTGGGCAAGGGCTGCTGTCAGTCCATGAGGGGTTTCGGGGCGAGGGTCCTTGTTACGGAGATCGATCCCATCTGCGCCCTCCAGGCCGCCATGGAAGGTTATGAAGTAACAACTCTTGATGACGCCGTTTCCGAAGGGGACATCTTCGTTACCACCACCGGCAACTGCAGGGTGATCACCGCAGAGCACATGAGCCGAATGAAGGATCAGAGCATAGTCTGCAACATCGGCCATTTCGACAATGAAATTGAGGTGGACAGGCTGGAGAAGTGGCCGGGAATACGGAAGATCGAGATCAAGCCACAGGTGCACAGGTTCCTCTTCCCCGACGGTCATTCCATCTACCTTCTTGCTGAGGGAAGACTGGTCAACCTCGGATGCGCCACCGGACATCCCAGCTTCGTGATGAGCAGCAGCTTCACCAATCAGTGCCTGGCACAGATAGCCCTGGCTGAGGAGAGGCCTGCGGTGGGGGTCTACATGCTTCCCAAGATCCTCGACGAGGAGGTTGCCAGGCTTCACCTGGGAAGGCTGGGGGTAAAACTGACAAGGCTTACCGAGGAGCAGGCTGACTACATCGGAGTTAGCGTTGACGGACCCTACAAACCTGAACACTACAGATACTGATCCGGCCCTGATCGGGTTCAGGACCTCCGGGCTGAGGAGGGTTCCGCTCAGAGAGGTGGTATCCGGGCTCATAGAGGCCGGATACACCGCTCTGGAGTTCTGCCTGGAGCATCCGGAGGCATCACCGGGGACACTGGAATCCGCAGCGGGGGAGGGTTTCGCGATCTCTTCCGTGAGCTATCACGGCAAGCATGATCCCCCCGAGGTCAGGATTCAGGAGGTCAAACGTGCGGTGGCCCTGGCGGCCTCCGCCGGGGTTGGAACGGTGGTACTGGGATCGCCTGCTGCAGGCACCCCCTCAGCGCGGAGTTTCCCCGGGGAGGTGGTTCAGGTCTGCTCCATCTGCCGCGGTTCAGGAATACGGCCCGCCTGGGAGACCGAACCGGGAACCGTTCTGCACTCCCTCGAGGAGTGGTACGGGCTGATCGAACCGCTTGATCCATCAGCCGGGATCAATCTTGACCTGGGGCATCTTCACTTTGCGGGGGAGTGCACCGTGGAAGCCATCTCCCGGCTGGGTTCCAGGATACTCCATATCCATCTGGAGGGGATGAGAAGGGGTATCCATGAACACCTGATACCCGGCAAAGGGGACATAGACTGGGCAGAAGCGCTTCAGGGCCTTGAAAATGCCGGATACCGGGGCCCCCTGGTGGTGGACCTTTTCCGCCTTCCTGAAGACTGGATACCTTACGCCAGGGAAGCATGTATTGCCATGAAATATATCCTTGGCTATGCTAAGGGCTGAATAATAATCTGAAAGAAGGTGTGCTCCGAATGGGGATCGCTCTTGGAGTGGGACTTACATCGGCCTGCAGTTTCAACTGCAGGCACTGCTATTCAGGCGGCGGCACCGATCCTGAGGAGATGGATATCGGTCTCCTTTTCCAGTTCATCCGCAGGCTGGATGTGGATTCGGTGAACCTGGGAACAGGGGAATCCTCGCTGCACCCGGAGTATCACACCGTCATCGAAGATCTGTGCAGCATGGGCATCCCAGTGGCCCTCACCACCGCAGGTCCCAGCGTGGAAGCACTTTCTGACAATGAACTCCGAAAGCTCCACGATGTTGATTTCTCCCTTGACTTTCCCGTGGGGAACCTGCACGATGAATGGAGGGCTCCCGGGGCCTTCCGCATGGTGACCCGTGGGATCGAACGCTGCAGACGAAACGGTGTAACCGCCTCCGTTGCAATGTGTCTCATGGCCCAGAACGCGCCATTCATGGAGGATATGTGCCTTCTCTGCAGGGACCTTGGGGTATCGCTGAGGATCAATGCTTACAAGCCGGTTCATACATTCGAGTACATGCCTGACTATGAAGCGTTCTGGAAGGCCGTTGACGATTTCTTCCGCCTTTCCACAAGAGCGGTGTCCTCGGAGCCTGTGGTGAACGCCGCCCTGGCCGGGATAACTGGGAAAAGGCTTTTCCCCGGCGCTGGGAGCCCATGTGGAATCCATTCCCTGAGGCTTCGCCCAGGGGGGGGAATACTGCCCTGCGTCTACTGGAACGAGAGCAAGGTTACCATGGAGGACCTGATCACCGGAAGCGGTTCCCTTCCCGGGGAACCTCTTTGCGGGATCCCCGGGTTCTGCGAAGGCTGCCCGGTACTGGATATCTGCAGGGGAGGCTGCGCCGGGAGAAGGCTTTATACCGGCAAGGACCTTCCCGACGCATACTGTTTCCGTACCCCGGGCAGAAGTGTTCCGGACCTGACCGTTCCCGAGCCGCTGGAGGGGAACGACTACGTTCACGCTTCCTACCTCTGTACGATGATAGGCGAGTTCACCTGACATGGGAACGGTCTCGCCCTTCGTTCACCGGTACGATGTGGACGGTACCGTACTCTTCTTCCATTCCCTGACCCTGGATCTTGCCACCTCAACGGCCTCCTTCCCGAAAAAAGAGGAGGAAGAGGGGATACTGCGGAGTTACAGGGCTTCCGTGGCGGAGGACAGGGGCATCGTAATGGGAACCTTCTTCATCACCACAAGGTGCGTGAGGAAGTGCGAATACTGTTTCATAAGGGACCTTCCCGGGGAGGATCTCTCCATAGGGGAGATAGACAGGGCCCTGGACCTCATGGGGAACGGTCCTGCGGACCTGCTGCTCTACGGAGGGGAACCCCTGCTGAGGCAGGACCTTGTCAGATACACCGCAGAAAGGCTTAAGGGATCATCCGCCCGTATCAACCTGATCCTGGCCACCGGTGGAGTACCGTTGGACACCGCCCTGGCGCGCCTTCTTGCCTCCATTGACGCTTTCATGATAGTATCCATTGATGGGCCCCCCGGGGTTCAGCGGTTCCAGAGGCCCATGGTCGGCGGAGGGGACTCCTTCGCCCTTGCGGAAGAAGCCTTTCATTCCTTCAGGGACGCCGGCTGCAGGGTGGGAATATCCATGACCATGACACGGCGTTCAGCGGGGGAGACCCTGGATTCATTCATATGGCTCATGGAGAGGTTCCAGCCCGACGACATGGGACTCAATCCCTGGCTCCATCCGGTTTCCCGTGGACCGAACCCCTGCCAGGCGGAACCTGAAGAGTCGTTCCAGGCGGTGACGAAGTGCATGGAGGCCGCCATCGAAGGGGGCATGTACATCGAGCAGCTGGCCAGAAGGGTGCGGCCCTTCTCCTCCCGCTCGCCCAGGCTGAAGGACTGCGCCTCCTCCGGAGGAAGGCTGGTCATCACCCCTGGGGGCTATGCTGGCACCTGCGACTGCATGACCTGCAGGGGTATCAACTCCGTTCCATTGGATGACAGGGAAGGTATAAAGGGGCTGATGAACGGTTTCAGGGAACTCTCTCCGGTGAATTTCGAGGGGTGTCTCCGGTGTCCGGCGCTGGCCATCTGCGGCGGGGGATGCAGGTACGACGCCTCAATGCTCTCCGGAAGCCTCTCCGGTGTATGGGAGACCAGATGCGCCTTCGAGAGAAGGTTCCTGGCCTGGATGATAGAACGGGCAGCCAGGCATGGAAGGGATTCTCTGATCCCCAGGGGCGGATTCCGGGAGAGGGCGGTTCCAATGCCTGTGGGCACCATGCTGGGAGAGAGCCGATGATCTACCGTCGGGGAGGGGCCTTCCTGGATACCTGTTCCCTGGAGATAAGCATAGGGAGTCCACCGGAAGCTGAGGTTATGGCTCCTCCCGAAGCCGCGGAACCTGTTCTCTCGGCGGTTCAGGCGGTGGTGACACGGAAATGCAATCTCTCATGCCTCTACTGCAATGTGAGACTCTCCGGCGACGGGGAGTCCACGATGACAAGGGAGACCATGGAAAGGGCGCTGGAAGCAGCTGCCACCGCCGGAGGGGGAAGACTTTTCATGGTAACCGGGGGCGAACCCCTGCTGGAGCCGGAGATAACCTTCGAGCTGCTGGAAAGGGCCGGCCCCCCATCGGTCCTGTTCACCAACGGAACTCTGATCGACCGCTCCATGGCCCTGCGGATAAAGGCGGCTGGCGCTTCGCCGGTGGTTTCCATGGATGGGCTCTCCCGAAGGCACGACCCCGCCAGATGCGGAACATGGAGCAGAGTGGCAGCGGGGCTCTCCCAGCTCCGTGAAGCAGGGGTGGAGTTCGGACTCTCAGCGGTGGTCACCGCCGACAACATCCGCCATCTGGACAGCGACATGGAGAAGCTCCATGAAATGTTCGGACCCACCGGCATGGGTTTCAACATACTTCACTGGACCCCCGAGGGGTTTTTCCCCGTTTCGGGGGAGGACTATGCCGAAGCCATGGGAAGGGTCTTCCGGAAAGCGCTTGAAACGGGGGTTTTCGTAGATCAGATCGCGAGAAGGATAAGCCCTCTTGTGACAGGTAGATACCGCCACAGGGACTGTTCCGCAATGGGGGGAAAAATCGTTTTTCACCCGGACGGCGTCGTTTCGAACTGCATAAGTTCAAGGGTATGGGAGGACTGGCGGGGCAGGATGCCCTCGTCCATGGAGCATTGCCGTGACTGCCCGGCTGCCGGCATATGCGGCGGGGGATGCGCCTGGGACGGCATACATCTTGGCAGGGCTGGAGGACCCGATGAAAGGCATTGCCTCTGGACCAGAAGGATACTGGACCTCTTCCTGGAGGATGCCGCGGCGAGCTTCCCTCCGGGACCAGTCACAAGGCGTATGCTCACCGAAAGGTACGGATCCATGATAACCAGGGGGAGTACTCCCCTGGGGACCTCCATAGGGCACAGGAGCTGATGAACCCCTGGACCGATCCCCGGCGGGTCAGGGAATACTCCATGGGAAGAAAGGATTCCCCTGCTGACGCTCTGGTGCTGGAGATGATTGAGCGACTGAAACCCGGAACGGTGATGGAGATTGGTACAGGGCCGGGAAAGGTTTTCAAGGCTGCCGGTTCCCAGAAAGGCTGGTACCCCACCGACCTGTCACCGGTGTTCCTGGAAGGACTTGACTCCAGGCTGGGTGTCTGCTGCCACGCTGCTTCCCTCCCATTCCCGGAACGGAGCTTTCACTGCGTGCTTGCCATGGCGGTGCTCCATCACCTTCGGTGCGATGACCTGCAGGAAGCACTCAGGGAGGTTTACAGGATCCTCGTCCCCGGGGGAACGTTCATCCTTCTCGAGGACTGGTGCTTCGCCAGGGGTGCCACGCCCTTCGAGGAGGAGGCCAGGAAGACACGATTCAGGCACGGCACCAGGGAGAACCACCTTGCCGAGGGAACGTGGGTCCTTGAACTCGAGCTAGCCGGTCTTCGGGTCACCAGTCGCACATGGACCACGAGACCCTTCAGCACCGGCGATCCCAGGCTTCTGCAATGGAGTGAGGATGAGAGGGTGGTCCGCATGCTGTGTTTCCAGGCCCTGAAGCCATGAGGATACTCCTCGTGCAGTCCTTCCTGGGAAGAAAGCAGCATCCGGTGCTGCCCGCGGGGATACTGAGCATAGCCGGAGCTCTCCGAGGACACGACCTGATGGTGGCGGACCCCAACCTGCACTCCAGTCCCATGGAGTACCTGCGGGGAATCCTGGGAAGCTTCCGTCCGGATGCTGTGGGGATCAGTCTCAGGAACTGCGATACCACCTCCTATACGGACCGTTTCAGTTATCTGCCGGCATTCGCCCGTCAGGTGGAACTCATAAGGGATGTGATTCCAGGAGTGCACCTGGTCGCCGGGGGTGCCGGTTTCAGCCTTTTTGCCGAGGACATCATGGGGAGTATCCCGGGGATAGACTGCGGGGTCGCGGGACACGGTGAGGCCCTGGCACAGAGCCTTTTTCAGGATCGCCTTACTGGTCTGCACAGGGGAGGTTCCGGGATGATCGCGCATCCGGCTCTGGATCTGGTGAAGATGGAAGACTACCTTCCTTTCCAGAGGAACCTGTCACTGGGGGTGGAGGTCAACAGGGGATGCGACCGGGACTGCGCCTACTGCGCCTACGGGGAGATATCAGGGAAGACCGTTCTCATGAGGAACATGGCCGATGTGGCGGAAGAGATCGAGTACATGCTTGACAGGGGGGTGAGCCATCTCTTCCTTAACGCTCCCCTTCTGAACTGCACTCCCCAGAGGGGAATGGAGGTGGTGAAAGCGCTGATGAAGATCAGGCGGAGCTTCTCCTGGGAGGGTTATCACACAGCACGGGGATTTTCCGGTGAGTATGCGGCCGCCGCCTTCGAATCGGGGTGCTCTTGCGTTTCGTTCTCCCCCGACGGGGGAACCGGGAGGCAGATGGAGCTTCAGGGGAAGGATTACGGCCCGGAAGACCTGGAAAGGGCCGTCATCCAGGCCTCTTCAGTGGGGATCGGAGTGCGCATCAACATCTTCCCCTGGCATCCGGAAACCGGTGTCCGGGGTATGATGGAGGCTTTCAGGAACGGCAGAAGGTGGGGCTCAGCGGCTGGGGATATGCTTTCCGGGATCAGGTTCTCACTGGTCAGAAGGGTGCCCGGCGGTCCCCGGATCCACAGGAAGGTCTTCGAGAGACCTCCCCCCGGCGCAATGACGGTTTTTCTGGTGCTCAGCTCCCTGCTGGGCGGTAAGGGACCGGCATGGAAGCGGTGATACTCGCCGCGGGAATGGGCACGAGATTCGGCGCCGACATTCCCAAGACCCTCCTTCGAGTGGGGGGGATGACCCTGCTGGAAAGGACCGTTGTCGGTCTTCATTCCCTTGGGATAGACAGGGACCGGATATCTCTTGTCACGGGGTTCAGGCATGATCTCCTGGAGGGAAGGGGTCTTCGGACGGTGTACAACCCTCAATGGGAGCATCCGGGGACCTTCTCCTCATTCATGGCATGGGCGAGGCATGGCAGCGGGAAGGTACTGGTGGTTCACGGTGACCTTGTCTGGAGCGGAGAGCTCCTTAAGGGGATGCTGGAAGTCGACGGGGACATCGTCGTGGCAATGGATCCCCGCAGAAGGTGCGAGCCGGAGGGGGCAAGGGTCGAGGTGCGAGAGAACAGGGTGCTGCACATCTCCAAGGGGCTTCCGTGTTCCAGGAGCGCCGGAGAATGTCCGGGGGTCTTCCTGGTGAGGGACGCCGGAGCACTGCTGAGGATATCTGAGGACCTTGCCTCGGACCCCGGCGCTTACCTGGATGACGCGGTTAACAGAGCGGCGGGCACCATGAGGGTGATCCCGTTCCCGGTGGGGGGGAGCGGGTGGGAGGAAATAGATTTCGTGGAGGACCTGGCCAGGGCGCGGGAGCTTTTCCCGTGACCTTCTCCTGGGAGCATGTGTGGACACTGAGGGAGACCGGGGGCCGGCTGAGAAAGGTCGGCCGCTTCCTGGCTGCCAGGTCGGATCTGCAGTGGATCGTGTATCGCGAACTGAAGGCTTCCGGCTCCGTTCCACCCGGAGGAATGATACTGGAGGTGGGCTGCGGTACGGCTCCCGTTCCAGGGATGCTGTCAAAGGATTCGCCGAATGTATTCGGCATAGATGTGTCACCCACCGCAGCGGCCATCTCCTCCAGGGTATGCATCGCCGCAGTTGCCGACGGAAGGTCCCTACCGTTTCCTTCCGGCACATTCGATCTGGTGTTCAGCACAGGAGTGCTGGACCTTTACCCCATGGAGCAGGTTAGACATTTCCTGGGGGAGATGGAGCGGGTGCTGTTACCCGGAGGAAGGGCGGTTGTCATCACCTCTTCGAGATGCGCCCTTCACAGGGCGATCATGGGAAGACTCTTGCGGACTGGGGAGTGGAAGTACGGGCCCAAAAGGGAGTTCGTCTCCCTGAAGGATGCCTTGACCCCGGGGCTCGACCTTGTCTATGAACGCGGGAGAGGGGCGGTGTTCCAGCTGAGATTCATTTCCTACCTTTTCGATGACAACCCTTTTCTCAGAAGGGCATACCATGCCTTCTTTCTCGCCGTGTCGCTCCTTCTCAGACCCTTTAACAGGCTTCCCGGTGCCCTGCTGGTCACGGTGATGGAGAAGGCGGAATGAAGGTGCCTCCGGTGACCGAGCTTCGGAGGGTCTGCCAGCCCCCGGACCTTGATGTCTGCATTTTCAGGCGTCTCCTGACCAGGAGGGTATCCATTCATTTCACACGGTTCTTTCTCCTGTGCGGTGTTTCGGCGAATGCCGTTTCCGCACTGAAGGGGGTAATAGCCTGCGCCGGATCCCTTCTCTTCATAACCGGGGAACCCCTGCACTGGCTGGCCGGGGCGGGGCTGCTTCAGCTGTCCTTCATACTGGACGCCTCCGACGGTGAGGTGGCCAGGTTCACCGGAACCTGCTCCTCCGCAGGGGGAGAACTCATCGACAAGATCGGAGACGCCGCCTCCAGAAGCCTTTTTTACGGTGCATGGGGCATAGGGCTGTACTCACGAACCGGCAACGCCTTCTACACGGCTGCGGGGATGGCCATGGCCGGCCTTTGGCCCATAGTCAGGTTCTGCCTCATGGAGACCATACTGGAAAGCATGGTGAACCACAGGGACACACCCCCGTCTCCGGAGGAGAGGGAAGCTGCAGGAAGGCTCTTCGCCAGGACCCCCTGGGAAGGCGGCATGGAGTACTTCCTTTCCATGGTGTATCATCCCTGGCTGAATCTGGCTCTTGCGGCTGCTCTGCTGTCTTTCCTTGGAAACGGACCGTCGGGGCTTTTCTTCCTGGCCTATGCCTTCCTGTGGGCTGCGAATACGGTGAGAAAGACAGCTTCCGCACTGAGGACCGCGGGATTCAGAAGGCCGGAACCATGACTGAGGTCCTTTTTATACTGGGCCTGCTCAGGGCGGGTATCTGGCCTGTTCCCCTGCCGGGAACACCTGTGGACGTCGTGCCGTTCCAGGACGGTTTCGCCGTGGCCTGCTCCTCCCCGGGGGGAGTCTTCCATGTGGTCCCCGGGGAAGAACCCGTTCTCCTTCCCGTCCACGTGGAGGAACCCGGCTGCATCGCACTCTGGAACGGCAGCCCGGCGGTTTCCGACAGGGCCCGTGGAAGAATTGCAGCAACTGAGGTCTCCATCCCTGTCCCCGGGGTTCCTGAAGGTATCTGCGAAACCTCCGATGGTAACCTGCTGGTATGCCTTTTCGACGCCGGGGAACTTATCGAACTGGGACCGGACGGCTCATGGACTGTCATTGCCGGGATTCCAGGTGCCAAGAGCGTGGTATCCCTGGATGATGGGAGCTTCTTTGCTTCCGGATGCGGTTCAGGAGTGTTTTTCTCCCACGGTTCCGGTGTGGTTCATGTGGGGAATATCGGCGCAGGTGTGAAGAGACTGGAGGTCATTCCGTGGAACGGGGATGATCTGCCGGACCCATTGGGAGTGGCCTGCGCGGAGGGCGGCGCCGGTGTATGGGAGAACCCCGGTGACGAAGGTGACTGGGAGTACACCGGCCTCTGGGGACATCTTCAGGGTCCTAAGGACATATTCGCCTCGGGGGACAGCGTGATCATCGCGAGTCTCTTCAGTCCCCTGGAGATAAGCTATCTTCCCGGAGCTTTCCCCGGGGGGTTCCAGTGCTGCGCCTTCTCCGGCTCCGCCACGGTCGCCGGTCATTCCGCTGGTATTCTTGTCTGGATCCCTCACAGGACGGTATATTACCGCTGATCGTACACCCTTTTCAGCATCATGAAAGGAGCCCGGAACATGCCGGCAAAGACAGTTTCCATAAAAGGTATTCAGGGAGATAAGTTCCGCATGGACATAACCGCGGGTAACCACACACTGGTAGTGGATCAGCCTGGACCCATGGGGGGCGACGACGGGGGGCCGAATCCCCTTGAGTACGAACTGATCTCCCTGGCGGGCTGCATCGGCGCCATCGGCAGGATAATCGCCAATCAGAGGAAGATGGAAGTAAGAGGATTTTCGGTTGAGATAGATGGAGAGATGAACACCGACGCCCTCCTGGGCATGAAAACAGATCAGAGGGCGGGTTTCCGGACGATCACCGTTTCCGTGGACATCGACGCCGACATGACCGAAGAAGAGAAGAGGGCGTTCCTGATGGAGATCGATTCCAGATGCCCTGTTTCCGACAACCTTGCCAGGGGGACGGAGCTCTCCTTCAGGTTGCTGTGATGCGTTTCACGGCGGCCTTCTGATAGTCGGCAGCACCGTTCACATTACATATAAGCATAGGTGGTGTCAGGGCTGGGAATCCCCTTGACAGGGCGGCTTATTTGTTGTCTTGTTGGGCGTTCGCATCCTATTCAAAAAGGGAAATCACGTTTCCTTAACCCGTCAGATCAGTACAGGAACCCAATGGAAAGGGCTGAGACATGTCAGACAAGATCAGAGTGCTACTTGTCGATGACGACCCTGATTTCATCGAAGCCAACAGCATCATCCTCGAGGCCAGCGGATTCGAGGTCCTCACGGCGTCAAGCGGCGCAGAGGGACTGAAGAAGGTGGAAGAGGAGAAGCCGGACCTTGTGGTGCTCGATGTTATGATGGAGAACACCGACGAGGGATTCTCGGTTGCCAGGAAGATCAGGAAAAAGCTTCACAGCGATGTCCCGATCATCATGCTCACATCGGTTTCCCAGGCCACGGGCTACACCTTCAAGCCCGAGGAGCATCCCGACTTCTTCCCGGTGGACCAGTTCCTGGAGAAGCCGGTCCCTCCCACCACCCTGGTGAAGAAGATCAGGGAAGCTCTTGAGAAGGGAGAATAAGGTGGCAAGAAACGCCAGGGAGATAGTTAAGGAAGGGCTTCAGAAGTACGGCTGCCGCCGGGAGTCCATAATGCAGATACTCTCATTGGTCAACGAGGAGCTCAGCTGGGTTCCTGAGGAGGCCATCGTGGAACTTGCCGATGCCAACGGAGTAAGCGCAGCCGAGGTCTACAGCGTTGTCAGCTTCTACAGCTTCTTCAGTACCGAGCCCAGGGGCAGGAACATCGTAAGGCTCTGCAGCACCATCAGCTGCGCAATGGCAGGCCAGGGCAGTATCCTTTCCGCTCTTGTGGACGAGTTCGGTATCGAGCCCTTCGAAACCACAGAAGACGGCCGTCTGACCATAGAGACCACCCCCTGCATCGGCCTCTGTGACCAGGCCCCGGCGATGCTGGTCAACGGCGAGCCCCATGTAAGACTTACCCCCGAAAAAGCGTGCGAGATCGTACGCGGACTGGAATAGGAGGCGCCATGGAGTGTAAAGTGCTGCTTGCCGAGAACCAGCCCGAATTCGGTGCCGGGCTCGAAAAGGCCCTTACCATGGAGCCGGCGGATGTGGTTTACGCAGTTCGCGACTCGGGCATCAAGGGCCGGGGCGGAGCCGGTTTCCCCACCGGAGTGAAGTGGAACCTCGCAGGTGCCGCCTCATCCGACGTGAAGTACGTCATCTGCAACGCCGACGAGGGCGAACCGGGCACCTTCAAGGACAGAATACTCATAGAGAAATACGCCGAGAGGCTTCTCGAGGGAATGGCCATCGGAGGCTACGCCATTGGGGCCGCCTTCGGCATCATCTATCTCAGGGCCGAATACCCTTACCTCATTCCTGCAATTGAGAAGGCTCGGAAGAGCCTTATGGACAAGGGTCTCCTCGGAGAGAACATAAGGGGTAAGGGGTTCGATTTCGACGTGGAGATAAGGCCGGGAGCCGGCGCGTATGTCTGCGGCGAGGAAACCTCCCTCATAGAGAGCCTGGAGGGCAAGAGGGGCGAGCCCAGGAACAAGCCTCCCTACCCTGTTAACAGCGGCTATCTGAACAAGCCAACCATAGTGAACAACGTGGAGACCTTCTGCGCAGTTCCCCATATCGTGCTTAACGGTCCCGAATGGTACATGAACCTTGGTGCCGGCGAGTGCTCCGGAACCAAGCTTTTCAGCGTTTCCGGCGATGTGGAGCGCCCAGGGGTATACGAGCTTCCCATGGGAGCCCCTCTCCGGGACCTCCTGGAGCTTGCCGGAGCCACCGATGTTCAGGCTGTTCAGGTGGGCGGAGCCAGCGGCAGGACGGTTCCCGCCTCGGAGATAGACAGGACCCTCTCCTTCAAGGACCTTCCCCCGGGTGGATCCGTGATAGTGTTCGACAGTTCCGTGAACATGGTCGAGGTCCTGGAGAACTTCATGGACTTCTTCGTACATGAATCCTGCGGTCAGTGCACCCCCTGCAGGGAGGGCAACCTCAGGCTCCTTCACGCCGCACAGGACATCATCGGAGGACATATCACCTGCAGCGAGTGCGTCGCCCCCTTCTTCGAACTGGCTGAGACCATGATGGCGTCCAGCAAGTGCGGCCTCGGGCAGACCTCCGCGAACTGCTTCGTGGACATAATCAGCAATTTCGTGGAGCTCTCCGATGAATGCCATTGCGGAGAGTGCTGCTGCGAAGGAGGTGATGAGTAATGCACAGCGTTACCGTCAAGATAAACGGAAGAGACTACAGCGTTAAAGAGGGCGCTACCATCCTGGAGTCATGCAGGGAAATTGGAGTGGACATCCCTACCCTCTGCTACCACCCCGACCTTTCCGTGGCCGGCAACTGCCGTCTGTGCGTGGTGGAAGTCGAAGGCTGGCGAACCCTGGTTCCCGCCTGCGTGACCCCGATCACCCCCAACATGGTGGTCAGAACAGACAGCCCCAGGGTCAGAAGGACGAGGAAGCTCCTCCTCGAGCTTCTCCTGGCCAACCACAACAACAACTGCCCCGAATGCGAGCGGAACGGCAACTGCGAGCTGCAGGAACTGGCCGAGAGGTACAACATAAGGCTGAACCGTTTCCAGACCGACTACAAGCCGGTGAGCATCGAGCAGGTAAGCGTAGGGGTATCCCGGGACAACAGCAAGTGCATCATGTGCACCAGGTGCACACGCACCTGCGAGGAATACCAGAGCGTTGCGGTGATCAAGCCCGTCGGCAGGAGCAACGAGGTCCACATAGGATGTCTCGAGGAGAAGGGGCTCGGAGAGGTCTCCTGCACCCAGTGCGGACAGTGCATAAACCGCTGCCCCACCGGAGCGCTCTTCGAGACCGACGAAACCGCGGCTGTCTGGGCAGCCATCGAGGATCCTGAGAAGATCGTCGTTGTTCAGACCGCCCCGGCTGTCCGCGTGGGCATTGAAGAAGCCCTGGGTCTTCCCACCGACCACCACACAGGCAAGATGGCCGCCGCCCTGAGGCGTATGGGATTCGACAGGGTCCTGGACACCGACTTCACCGCCGACCTCACCATAATCGAGGAAGGTCACGAGCTTCTCTTCAGGCTGAAGGACGCACTGGTGGAGAAGAAGGAGATCGCCCTGCCCATGATCACCAGCTGTTCCCCCGGCTGGATCAAGTTCATAGAGCACAAGCACAGCGACCTCCTCGACAACCTCTCCACCTGCAAGAGCCCGCAGCAGATGTTCGGACCACTTGCGAAGACCTACCTCGCCCAGAAGGAGGGGTTCGATCCGGCAAAGATGGTCTGTGTTTCCGTGATGCCCTGCACCGCCAAGAAGTTCGAGAAGGACCGGCCGGAGATGCGTGACAGCGGCTACAAGGACGTTGATCACGTTATCACCACCAGGGAACTGGCCAGGATGATAAAAGAGGCCGGCATCGACTTCGATCACCTTCCCTTCGAGAAGTTCGACAGCCTGATGGGTGAATCCACAGGCGCAGCTGTGATCTTCGGAGCCACTGGAGGCGTCATGGAAGCCGCCCTTAGAACCGCCTACGAGGTGGTGACAGGCAAGGAGATCCCCTTCGAGAAGCTCAATGTTGAGCCGGTGAGGGGTTTCGAGGGTATAAAGGAAGCCGCTGTTCCGATGCCCTCTGAGATGGCCAAAGGCTGGGAGTTCCTGGCGGGAGCCACCCTCAAGGTCGCAGTGGCCCACGGTCTTGCCAACGCAGACAAGCTCCTGAAGGCAGTCAAAGCCGGAGAAGCCGACTATCACTTCATCGAAGTGATGGCCTGCCCCGGCGGATGCCTGGGAGGCGGCGGACAGCCGATCCCCACCGACATGGAGAAGCGGATGGAGCGGATGCGCGCCATCTACGCCGAGGACGAGGCCCTTCCCCTGAGGAAGTCCCACGACAACCCCGAGGTACAGCTTCTCTACGCGGAGTTCCTGAAGGAACCGCTGGGACACAAGTCCCACACGCTGCTTCACACGAAGTACACACCCAGAAGCAAGTACTAGTTACCGATACTCCCGGGGGCGTCTCTTTCTGAGGCGCCCCCCTTTTCTTATCTTCCCTCTTGAACACAATCCGATAAGGGGGAGGATCATGTCCGTTTTCTTACTGCTTGTACTGTCGCTGTGGGGCGCCGAACCGCAGGTCCTGTGGTCCGGGGTCACCAGCGGAGGGGTATACTGCTCCACGGGAATGGGGGATTTGAACGGCGACGGGGTCCCCGATGTTGCCTGCGGGGTCAACTTCTGGGATTCGCAGCCCACCATCTGGGCGATATCCGGTTCCGATGGGTCGACGATCTGGACCAGCAGCGACCACAAGGGGATCTACCAGAACGAGGGGTTCACCGGAGTTCCGGACATGGATGGCGACGGTCTGATGGACCTTCTGGTAGCCACTCCAGGGGGCTATGAGCCCCCGGGCAGGTGCCTCTATCTGATCTCCGGCGCCGACGGCTCCACCGTCTGGGAGTGGGCCGCCTGCGAGACCATGCCGGTCAACACCGGCTGGGGATATTCCTGCACCCTGCTGGATGACATCAACGCCGACGGGGTCGACGAATGTGTCGGAGGATTCGGAACCTCCGGCTCATCCAACACCGGTCTTGTGGCGTGTATCGATGGAGCCTCCGGCGACAGTCTGTGGACCGTATGGATACCCGATGCCGCAGAGGACCTCCACCAGTTCATCGACGGGAATGCCGACGGTGTGAACGACATACTCCTTGCGGTGGGGGGGAACTCCTACACAGGGGAGACAGCCCGGCTCATCAGCGGAGCCGACGGATCCACCCTCTGGCAGAGGAACCCCGGCGGTGACTGCATGTCAGTTGGAATCCTGGAACGCCCGGACACTTATCCCCTCGCGGTCTTCAGCACCTTTTCCGGCACCGCCGGATGCTACGACGCCGGAGGATCCCTCCAGTGGGACCATTCGGGTTCAGGGATGTTCCTGGACGTGAGGGGCGGACCTGATGTGAACGGAGACGGAACAGGGGATGTCGCCCTGGCCGCAGATAACGCTGGAGCGGTGTGCATCTCAGGTGACGACGGCGAGGTTCTGTGGTCGGTGTATACTGGCAGCAATACCTGGTCCGTCGCCTGGCTGGACCCGGTGATACTGGGTGGAATGCCGGTTCCCTGCGTTGCCGCAGGCTCGGTGAACGGGAAAAAAGTGGTCCTCATAAATGCCTTCACAGGCGAAACGGTCTGGGAAACCGAGTTCCAGGAAAGGGTCTACAACGTTTCCGCCGTGGATCTTGGAATGGCTTCCATGACTGTCATTGCCGGGCTCCAGGACCAGCAGCCCCTTCCCGACCACGCCTGGGCCCTGGCCGGTTCAATGGAGACGGGGATCGCACACGGTGAATCCTCAGGCTCGCTCTTTTCAACGGTTAATCCAAGCCATGGAAGCATAGTATTCCATACGGACTGTGAAGGCTCCATGGATGTGGAATGCTTCGATCTGACTGGACGGCTGGTCTTCCGGGAGACCCTTCAGCTTCCCGGTGGTACTGGTTCCCGGGCCCTTGCGCCCGGGGTTTATCTGATCAGGGTGTCCGGCGGTGGTATCACAGAGATACACAGGGTTACGGTACTGTAGAGAAAAGGGGGCCCCGAAGGGCCCCCGATGGAAACTGGAGCCTAGAATCTGTCCAGAGGACTCTGCACCCTGAGGGGTGTGCGATTCCTTGCCAGCTTGAGATACGGAG
>Ga0209203_1000720_pt1 | contig 26965 bp, 25 predicted proteins | sample AD_UKC109_MetaG_FD_184423 | JGI IMG/M metagenome (GOLD analysis project Ga0209203, IMG submission 184423) | Active sludge microbial communities of municipal wastewater-treating anaerobic digesters from Hong Kong - AD_UKC109_MetaG (SPAdes)... | ecosystem: Engineered > Bioreactor > Anaerobic >... | reverse complement strand
CGGCTGGGACCGTCTCCGCCACCATCGGGGAGGTTCCGATCTCCGCCAGCGCCTCCGGCGGATCGAGGTCGAGGAGCTCTTTTGCCATCAGGAGGCGGTGGCCGAGATCCCGGTCGATCCTTCCGGCGGTGGCGGCGGCCATCTCAAGAACTCTGGCGGGGGCGAATCCGAGGAGGGAGAGTGAGACTCCTACTGCCACGGCGATGGACCCGGCCCTCGCAGCCTTCGAGGAGTGGGTGGGAAGGCTCTGCTGGTCGGCGTATCGAGCCACTAGGTCGAGGTTGCAGTGGTAGACGAGACCGATGGGCGCTGTCCTCATCGCCGAGCCACAGGTCGGCGTCGGAAGCCCCGCCTCCTGCCAGGGCCGATCCATCAACAGATCCTGGATCGCCATCTTGCTAGTCCATCCGACGCCCCTGTTCTTTGAAGGGTCAGCGATCCAGCATCGCCCCCAGTCGACGAGCTTTGAGGTGAACCTCTCGACGTCGAAGAACCCCGCCTCGATTATCGTATCCGCCAGAAGAAGGGTCTGCTCGGTATCGTCGGTGTACTGCCCCGGACCTAGGCCGCAGTGGAAGTGGTTTGGGGCCGGAGCGACCATATCCCGGACCTCGCCGAGGCTCGCCCTGATCTCGCCTCTCGTCAACCCCTCGACAGGCATCCCCAGCGCGTCGCCGACAGCGACCCCCAGCATGCATCCCCGAAACCGATCCACGAGCCCATATGCCATGAATGTGAGAAGGAGACGTTGGACTAAATAGTCATCGGATTTATGTTTTGCTTTTTGGGGTCAAAGATGCAGCGAGATGGAAACGGGAGAATGAAGATGAGGCGGGGCGGAAAAGGGCTGAGGACGAGATGGGACGGAGATGGGAACGTGGGATGAGGAGGGATGTAGACGGAATAGAGGGGATGGAAAGGGACGGAAAGGAGGATGAAGAACCGGTCCAATCCAGCCGTCGGCTCAGTCCGGGCTGAAAGGATCGAGCCCGGATCTGCTCTTCCTCTCTCGCCAGATGGCGGCCTCTCTTCCCTTTGAAGCGGTCTCATGATCGAGCATCAAAAGGATGCCGCATCCGAGAAGGCACATCAGCCCCGTCAGGATGAAGGTGGCGGTGAAGCCCGCAAGGCTTGCGATGGCGGCGCCGACGGCCGCGGTGGCGGCCGTCCCAAGTCCCGTGGAGGTGGAATAGACCGACCACTCGAAGCTCTCCCTTCCGGGTTTCAAGTTCAGGCTCCACAGCCCTACCCACGTGGGGTAAGCAAGGCCGCTCCCTATGCCGTAGAGCGTCTCCGCCAGGTAGACCTGGTATATGTCGTCGATGAAGATGTACATCACAGGGACCGAGGCGATCAGGGCCGTTCCCAGTATCAGCCATCTCGTCTTCTTCTCGCTCTCGTCGATATACCGGGAGAAGGGGAGCTGGACCAGGGACTTCGTCACAAGGAACAAGGTGCTGGCCACTCCAGCGGTGAGGATTGTTCCCCCCGCCACGCCCTCGTTTATGAAGATGGCCAGGATCGGCTGGATCAGGCCGAAGCCCGTGAGGACGAAGACGTCCGATAGCATGAGGAGCTTTATGGTGCGATTCATATTTTTCACCTCCAATTTATTGATATTAATCTTATCGGAGTTATACTGAATGACGGTGCATAAAACGGCCACTTTGGCCAAGGATGTCGAGATGCTTGATGATAATGAGCAGAGCTAAACTCGATCAGAATAGGTGCACTACAAGCCAGAGCGCACGTTGATACAGCGTAAGATTGCCGTGCTCAGCCTCATCAGAATGAGGTGATGAACTTCCACCATATAAAGGTTGCTATCTACAAGAAGCGAAATTTGGGCAAAATCATCAACTAATTGAAGTCTAAATCAATCTATTTTTGATCAATTCTGAGTTTAAGACTGGATAAATTCGTCAATACATCGAAGAATTTCATCGAGAGAATGTGCTGATATGCACTCGAACGGTCCCATTCGCTAGCCCATTGCTACCGGATTTATATATCAGATCTGGATAGGGCAGGTCAAGGAGTTTCGGCATCAGATCCTCGGATGAAGATGTCTCTTATTTACGAGATCAAGACAGTATAAATGTATATCGATTGTATTCACAAAGCAAAATTGTATATGCTAATAATTGCATTAAACATCTACTAACGTCTTATCTCACATCACACTAAAAAGATATGAGGCAGTAAAAATAAAATAAAATGTGGTAAAAGTTAAATAGTGGTTAGTGCTAGGCGTTGTCATACTGCCAGAAAATATCCAAAGGATATGAGAGGTCACTGAAATGGCGAAGAACGTCAACGAGAGGAGCGTCGATCCAGCCACCCGGGCGATGCTCCTGGAGGCCGACCGGGCGGGGATCGAGACCGCCTGGGACCGTTTCGAAAAACAGCAGCCTCAGTGCGGCTTCGGCCAGCTCGGAGTCTGTTGTCGCAACTGCAATATGGGGCCCTGTCGGATCGACCCCTTCGGCGAAGGTCCTGACAGGGGCGTATGTGGAGCCACGGCTGACATCATCGTCGCCCGAAACCTCCTGCGGATGATCGCCGCCGGGGCCGCAGCCCATTCCGACCACGCCCGGGACGCCGTCATGGCGTTCAAGCAGATGGCAGAGGGAAAGGCCAAAAGCTACCAGGTCAAGGACGAAGCGAAGCTGAACGCCCTGGCCGCTGAGTACAACATCTCCACCGAAGATCGGAGTTCTGAGGAGGTGGCATTGGAGCTGGCGAACGTCCTCCTCTCGGAGTTTGGAAAACAGATGGGACCGATCCAGTTCACCCGACGAGCCCCTCCAAAGCGCCAGAAGATCTGGGAGAACGCCGGGATCGATCCAAGAGGCGTCGATCGAGAGATCGTCGAGTGCATGCACAAAACTCACATCGGAGTCGATAACGACCCTGTCCACATCCTCCTCCATGGCCTCCGGACGAGCATCTCCGACGGCTGGGGCGGCTCCATGATCGCCACCGACGTCCAGGACGTCCTCTTTGGGACCCCGACCCCGACGATGTCCGAGTCGAACTTAGGTGTCCTGAAGACGGACGAGGTGAACATAATCGTCCACGGTCACGAGCCGATCCTCTCGGAGCTGATCGTCGCCGCTGCCGAGGACCCCGAGATGATCGCATTTGCCAAGAAGATGGGGGCGAAGGGGATCAGCGTCGCTGGCATGTGCTGCACCGGAAACGAGGTTCTCATGCGCCACGGAGTTCCGACGGCAGGAAACTTCCTCCAGCAGGAGCTGGCCGTGATCACAGGAGCCGTCGAGGCGATGGTGGTGGACGTCCAGTGCATCATGCCGGCTCTCGGAAACCTCGCAAGCTGCTACCACACCAAGTTCATCTCCACATCCCCCAAGGCCGACTTCCCTGGGACGGTTCGGATGGAGTACCACGAGGATAAGGCCCTGGAGATCGCAAAAGAGATAGTCAGGACCGCCGTCGAGAACTACCCGAACAGAGACCCTGCCAGGGTGAACATACCGAAGGAGAAAAGCGCGTGCATGGTGGGATTCAGCGCCGAGGCGATTTTGGGAGCCCTTGGCGGAACGCCCCAGCCCCTAATCGACGCCATCGTCTCCGGGGCGGTCAAGGGGGTCGGAGCGGTCGTAGGCTGCAACAATGTGAAGATCCAGCATGACTTCGGCCACATAAACCTCGTCCGGGAGCTGATCAAAAATGATGTCCTTGTCGTGACGACGGGCTGCAACGCCATCGCCTGCGCCAAGGCCGGCCTCCTCACGCCCGAGGCCGCAAAAGAGGCGGGTCCTGGTCTCCGGGCCGTCTGCGAGTCCCTTGGGGTCCCACCCGTCCTCCACATGGGATCCTGCGTCGACATCAGCAGGATCCTGGTTTTGGCTGCGGCCCTGGCCAACCATCTCGGAGTCGACATCAGCGACCTTCCGGCTGCGGGAGCCGCCCCTGAGTGGATGAGCGAAAAAGCCGTCAGTATTGGGGCTTACGTCATCGCCTCCGGTGTCTATACGGTCCTGGGAACGGTGCCGCCGGTTCTAGGGAGCACTGTGGTCACCAACGTCCTCACCAAAGGCGTTGGAGACGTCATCGGCGCCACCTTCGCCGTGGAGCCGGACCCATTCAAGGCGGCAGCCCTCATGATCGGAACCATCCAAGAGAAGAGGAAGGGGCTCGGGCTGAAGGCCTAGGTCCGATTCCCCTTTTGTCCAGGAGTTGAGATCAGATGAAAGAGATATTGATAAGGCCCGAAAAGTGTATGGGGTGCCGCTCCTGCGAGATCGCCTGCGCCGTCGAGCATTCCCATTCTAAGAGCCTCTTTGGGGCCGTGGCCGAAAAGCCGCTTCCGAAGAAGAGGATTTACGTCGAGTTCGTGCCCGAGTGCGCCATCTCCGTCCCCATGGTGTGTCGTCACTGCGAGGAGGCATCATGCGTCTCGGTCTGCCCCACTGGTGCCCTTCGCCAGGACGGGGTCATCAGGGTGGTGACCCACGATCTCGAGGCCTGCATAGGCTGCTGGACCTGCGCCTCCGTCTGCAACTACGGCGTTATCGGCAGAAATAAAGAGCAGAGGGTCGCCATCAAGTGCGATTGGTGCCCGGACCGGGAAGTTCCCGCCTGCGTCTCCGCCTGCCCCACCGGGGCACTGGTGTACAAAGATGTGGATGAGTTCTCAGGGTCGAAACGTGCCGTGGCCGCTCTGAAGTTGGCTCAAGGAATCACCGCTGGCGAGAGCCGGTGATAAGGCGGGGTCATCCCGCCACACTATATTTTAGAGACTGAATGGAACTACTTTCTAGGCAGCTGATGATCATCTTGTAGCATTTAACGGTGCCCTTAATGGCGGATTTTACTTCACCAGTCGCGTGATATTCATCCAAATATCCAACGACCTACTGTATAATTTAATATAAGAACTTGGTGCGTGCTGTGATGCAAAACGTTCTTAAACTTCCGGCGGAATGAGTATGGCGGCAGGATGTTTATGGCGAGAAAGGCGCAGAGGAACGAAAACCATTCGGATAATTTTGGGCATGGGGTAGGATACGCTTCAGGCGATTCTTGGAGCGGCCATTTGAGACAGAAACCCAACCTCTTTTCGCTCTGCTCGAAGGCTCGCCGCATACTTTTGGAGGATACGGAGTGTCTACACAATTAGTGCCATCACTTTGCCCCTATTGTGCAGTTGGTTGCGGCTATTATCTCGTAGTGGAGAAGGGCAAAGCCGTCGGCGTTGAGTATATGACCGACCACCCCACCTGTGAGGGCGCCCTCTGCCCCAAAGGCAACGCCGTCCTTGAGGTATTGAATCATGAGGAGAGGCTCAAGTATCCCATGAAGAGGGTGGGCGACGAATTTGTGAGGATCTCCTGGGAGGAGGCCCTCGATTTGGCTGCAAAGGGCCTTGGCCGTAACCTCAAAAGGCACGGGCCAAAATCCCTGGGATTTCTCGCCTCGTCCCGCTGCAACAACGAAGAGAACTATCTCATGCAGAAGCTCTCCCGTCTTTTGGGATCGCCCAACGTAGACAACTGCGCCCGCCTCTGCCATTCGCCCACTGTTGTCGGTCTGGGCGCGGTCCTGGGGACGGGTGCCATGACCAACAACCTCATCGACCTCCAAAACTCACGATGCATCTTTGCCGTAGGCACGAACTTCACCGAGGCTCATCCCATCGTATCCCGCTGGGTGCAGAAAGCGAAGGACAACGGGGCGACGGTGATCGTGGCCGATCCGAGGATCACCTCCACCTCCTGGATGGCGGACCTCCACCTCCGAATCAAGCCCGGTAGCGACATCGATCTTTTGAGGGGCATGATGAAGGTGATCGTGGATGAGGGGCTTGCGGATAAGACGTTCATAAAAGAGAGGACCGAGGGCTTTGAAACGCTCTCAGCCAGCCTCCGTGGCTATTCCGTGGAGAAGGCAGCTGAGCTTACGGGGGTTCCCGCAGGGGAGATCATAAAAGCCGCCCGAATCTATGCCAAGTCTCCTGCTTCCTCTCTCCTCTACTCCATGGGCATAACCCAGCACGTCTGCGGCACCGACAATGTGAAGGCCTGTGCCACCATCGCCTTGGTCGCTGGCCAGGTGGGAAGGCCAGGAGCCGGAGTCTGGCCCATGCGAGGCCAGAACAACGTCCAGGGAAATTGCGATATGGGCGGCATGGCCGAGTTTTATCCCGGCTACAAGAGGGCCTCAGACCCGAATTCGGTCGAGTTTTTCAAGGCGGCCTGGAACGCGGACGATCTGCCCCTGGGGCCGGGGCTGACCTCCACGGAGATGACAGAGGCCGCACTCGATGGCAAAATCAGTGCCATGTACATCATCGGTGAAGATCCCGTCATCTGCGACGCCAATATCGGCAAGACTAAAGCTGCTCTTGACAGCTTGGACTTTCTGATAGTCCAGGATATCTTCATGACCGCCACTGCCAAGATGGCCGATCTCGTCCTGCCAGCGGCTGCCTGGGCTGAGAAGGACGGTAGCTACACCTCCATGGAGCGGCGGGTCCAGTGGATCGACCAGGCCGTCCCGCCCGTTGGCGAAGCGAAGGAGGGACTCTGGATCGTCAACGAGATCGGAAAGCGAATGGGCCTGGACCTCAAGGGCGAGAGCGCCGACCAGGTGCTAAAAGAGATCAACAAGATGGTGCCTCAGTACGGCGGCATGACCCGAGAGCGGATATCCAAGGTGGGGGGCCTCCGCTGGCCCTGCCCTGACGAGAACCATCCAGGAACCGATATCCTCCATCAGGAGAGGTTCTCCACCCCCAGCGGACGGGCAAATATCGCCAACGTGGAGAACAGGCCAGCCTTCGAGGAGACGAGCCCGGAGTATCCGATACTTCTCTCCACCGGTAGGATCGTGGTCCACTACAACAGCGGCTCCATGACGAGGCGGAGCCCCTCCCTCCAGGAGAGGGACCCTGAGCTCTACGTCGAGATTAATCCAGAGGATGCGGCAAAGCTGAAGATCACCGACGGGAGTATCGTCACGGTGACGACGGTCCGGGGCGAGGCCGAAGCCCGGGCCCGGGTGACGGGGAAGGTGAAGCCAGGAATGGCTTTCATGCCCTTCCACTGGCAGGCGACAAACCTCATCACCTCCGACGCCCTGGACCCCGTAGCCAAGATCCCAGAGTACAAGATGGCAGCCTGCAGGATAGAGTGAAAGGCCGGATCTGAGAGCCCGAGAAGATGAGGTGCAGAGTTACGATCCGCCCTCATCTTTGGGCTGAAACGTAGGTGAAGGGGTCGCGATTCCGCCAGGATCTGGCCATGTAAATCAGGTCAGCCTGCATCTCCCTATCGTCCACCCCAAGCCTCATCATCAAAATTCTGATATCTCGGCGGGTATAACTGCTACTGCATAAAAACTCGGCAACTATCTCCATCATGTCCTTGTAAGATAGCTTCGCCTCATCCCGAAAGACGTCTGCAAGGAGTGAGAGGACGGGGGGGCTCACGGTGTCACAGTTGATCCTGATCCCCATCCTTTCGCTCACATCGTTCTCCAATCTTCTCAGGTCTTTAACATTAAAACTGCCGTAGAGCACGTTCATCCACCCCCGAAATCTTCCATTTCGGGCTGTGTGGTGCAGAGTTTTGTATCTCTGAAGGGCCTGCACAAATCATCACCTACTGACCCCAAGTTATTTATAACTATCTAATATAAATTTGTATCAACGTATAATATCTACCATGATTCATAATTTTTATATATATTCTCATCAGCGGTACCGCGAACTGCCGGAGCGAGGTGGGTCGAGAAGAAAGAAGAACAGCGAAACCGTCAGACGTAGCCCACATTGTAATCAATGGGTGTCGAGAGCCTTGCGCACTCCGCTCCGTGCATGAAGCCCTCCTCCACCATCTTCTTGAGAAGGGAGGGATATGCAGCCCCCACCATCTCCTGGACCGGCCTTTTGCCACAGAAGAGCTTAAATGTGGGAGTGGCCATGACGCCGTACCTCTCGGGAGTGAAGGAGTTTTCCATGATGTTAATCCTCACGAAGTTCACCTTGCCCTTGAACTCTGTGGCGTACTCCTCGAAGTGGGGCATCATCGCCCGGCAGTGAGGACATGTGGGGGAGTGAAACATGGCAAGGGTGGGCTTATCAGCCTTCTCAACAACCTCCTCCCAGCTTCTGTCAGTAACGTCGACGACGTCGCTCATACTATCACCATCAATGATTTAATAGCGCCTTCATACGATTTATATATAGTCTAAGCGTGGCCAAAGGGTTGGACGGGAAAAATAATGATGATCACAGATCAGATTCACGCGCTGAAGATCCCCTTTCAGATCAGAGATCCTTCTGGCCTTATGGTCCCGCGGTTCGTTTACGTTTATATCATCTGTGGTGAAGAGGTCTATCTAGTCGACAGCGGCGTGGCATCCTCCGAGAGTACCATCATAGATTATCTTAGGGAGATGGGTCGAGCGCCAGAGGAGATATCACGTCTGATCCTGACCCACGGCCACCCCGACCATATAGGGGCTGGAAAGGCGATAAAAGAGATATCTGGCTGCTCTGTGGCGTCACATCCGGCTGACAGGGACTGGATCGAGGATATCGATCAGCAGCAAAGAGAGCGGCCCGTCCCGGGCTTCAAGGATCTGGTGAGCGGCTCAGTCCGGATCGACGAGATCCTCCATGATGGAGACGTCCTCGACCTGGGAGCCGGATTAAGTATCGAGGTCCTCCAAACCCCAGGGCACTCCCCCGGCTCGATCTCGCTTTGGATGCCCAGTGAAGGAGTCCTCTTTTCCGCCGATGCTGTCCCCCTCGAAGGCTCCATGCCGATATACGATGACATCCTGGCCTCCGTCCGATCGATCCAGAGGTTGAAGGCGATCGAGGGGATCAAAGTCCTCCTTTCGGCCTGGGACGAGCCGCGATTCGATGAGGATGCATATCGGATCATGGACCAAAGTCTTGGTTATCTCCAGAGAATTCACGATGCAGTCATCAAGTCTGCGAGAGCGAACCCTTCTCAGAACGAAATGGAGCTATGCAGACGGACCATCGGGAATCTTGGCCTGCCTGAGATGATGGCAAATCCCCTCACTTCCAGGTCTTTCCAGTCCAGCCTCAAGATCCTCGACAAGAGAGATATCCTGAGAATCTAGGCAGGATGAAGCTAGTTTTTGAGCTAATTTGATTTAGGCACTGGTACAAAACGACAGTGAGTGTGAGTGCGCGCAAAAAAGGATCCAGCGCGTTTTTGCCAGCATCTCTGCCACAAAATGTGAAGGCCGATGGTTGCGGCACCGGCGCAAAGGTAGTGTTGAGGACGAGCAACGATGGGTCAGGCCCTGTCGAGCGGGCGAAGTTCGGCATGATCTTCTGAACAAGCTCACTGGATACTTTTTGCCGTATTATTTTACCCCAGATCAAATATAAATTGGGACTTCCCACTTGTCCTGCCTGTCCTCTGGTGCGTTCTTCTTTGACCAGACAGGATAGACGAGAAGATTTCCATGTTCATCTTCTTCTTGTATGATCTGATCATTCTTTTCTTCGTCGCTCATCGAGTCCTTTCTCTCCAAACCTCTTGGGTTGGTCTGTACCTTTATTACTTTCGCCCTGCATGGATCGCATATTAATAAGAGCCACTCCATTGATATCTTAGAAGATTCGAAGATTGCACCGCGCCCTACACGTTTCTGGGCAGAAGTGCGATCTTCTCCGATCTCCAATTTTTAGGCGATGACCAATGATTTTTTTAATTATTCACTGTCTGTGAGCCTGAATGTGATATCAAGACTTCGATCCCCAAGAGCTCTTTGCTCATACCTCAACTTCTGGTTGGAGGACCGGGGCATTTGGGGCTAGTTTCCGAGAATACAGAAACACTTTTCGTTGTTAGAAGCATACAAATATCTGATAGGTTAGAAGTTAGATGGAAACCGGTTCCTGGCGAAGTGGCTTAATATGCCGATGATCAACAACCACATTAGAGCTTTGAATGACGAATCTCCTCTGGTACGTCAGGTGGCAGCCTCGGCTCTTGGCAAGAGAAGTGATCCAATAGCTGTTGAGCCCCTTATTTATCCGGCTTCAAAGAGCGAAACCGAAGCTGTTCGAAAAACGGCTGCAGAGGCACTGGAGAAGCTAGCAAAGAGTCGGATCATATAGCGTTCTGTTTAATGCTCGGGTAAATATGATAGAAAGACTAAAGGCATATAATGATCTAGTCAAGTCAGAGTTGCCACTGGCAGCAGGGATCTGTGTGATCGCAGGCCAGGTACTTTTCCTTGGCGATTTTGCCGCCATAAAAACCACCGTCATCGGGTTTCTTATTGGATTTTTCCTCTCTGGTTCTGCAATGATATCCAACGACTACTTCGACCGTGAAGTAGACCGCATCAATCGTCCTGAGCGACCTCTACCGTCTGGTCGGGTGACAGTCAGCGAAGTATGGGCGCTAGCAATATCATTTGGAATTTTGGGACTCCTTTGCGCTGCGTATATCGGAATCACGCTATTGATCATCGCACTAGTCATCTGGCTGATTGGACAGGCATATAACTGGAAAGGCAAGGATGCAGAACTCGCAGGAAACATGATGGTCAGTTCATCCGTCGCCTCAACATTCATTATCGGCGGTATTTCGGTGGGCGGGATTGATAGCGGCCTGGTATGGACTTTTGCGGGATTGGCCTTTTTCTTCGATCTCGGTGAAGAGATCCTCGGAGGAATCATGGATGTGAGTGGAGATGCGATTCGGGATTCAAGATCGCTTATTCGCACTAGAGGTCGAGATTTCGCATTGAAATGCTCTGGCCTGGCATTTCTAGCTTTTATCCTCGTAAGTTTCATACCATACCTCACGGGATGGATGAAATCGAGTTATCTGGTTCTGATATGTGTAGTCGACCTTGCCGTCATCTTTTATTATGCACGCTTATGGAAAATCCATTCGCCAGACGAGGGACGGTCTATAACTAGGAAGCTATATCTGATAACGACCGCGTTCATCTTAGTGGTGGTCTGGATGAGGATCGCAAACGTTTGATGTCTAAATATCCTCAGCCGCACGATCACTCTCTTGGTGGGGTGGCCGCAATCAGCGACCCGATGAAACCATGGGCTGAGAGACCGGCGAATCCGAAGAGGAAAACACCAGCGAAGGCACCAATCACGCCCATCACCATATCCCCTACAAGGCCGAACCCCTTTCCTCTGGTTATGTGGCCTGCCAACCAGCCTGCAATTATCCCTATTACCAGTAACAAAAGCTAACCAAACATTTAGCACCCCCATTTTAGAGCTATAACGACTTTCAGTAACTGCTCCAGCTTTTGTACCGGCTCCTGAGGCCCATATCGCGTTATAATCACGAATATCGGCGTCAGAACGATGCCATTTTTCTAAGCTTCTGTATCCTCTCCATCGCCTTAGTACACTCGTTCCGCCTTTCCTCCTCGATGAGCCTGATGATCTCATCTACTGACATGCTCAGAGCAAAGACCTTGGATGGTCGACCTATGGCTTCAGTCTTGATCTCCCACTCACGCACCCAGTTCTCGCGACGCAATGTGCGCATCGCGATGCTGACTTCGGGCTGTCTCAGGCCGGATCCGCGCTCGATATCTTTTGATGTGGCATCACCTGCAATCGCCAGGTAGGTGATGACCTTAGCCACATTTCGATTGACACCCAAGCTGTACAGAAGTTCCGCAAACTCGTGGTCATCGTCGTCCAGCACTTTGGCTACTTCTTCTCTCATAATATGCTACTCCCATCCATATGTATACATTTCTATTATAAATAATTGCGGTATTCACAGCACAATATAGAAGGGGGCTGAAAGATTTGAGATATCAAGGGAAGGTTCATACAATCTTCTGCCTGGCGATCTCCTTTCGATGCACCTAGACGTAGCGTTCAGTCGGTTATACTACCTCCGGTATAGAGGATGGATTGCGTTACCTTTGATAGGTTCTTTTTATGAGATGACGAGACTTGGATCGTTTTCATCCTTGGTGCGGGTTTTCGTCTCGTCTCTCTTTCCGCCCCCCTAAACTAAGATAACGTCTGATTTGTCCTTATAAATTGGACACCATAAACGCTCATAACCACGTCATTTCAAGCGGCTTTCTGCGGGGGATACCATGAACCTCGTATTTCGGGAGACCGAACATCATGGCGTAGGCACATTTCCGATCTGCGGGCAGCCCGATTTCCTTTTGGAGCGGTTCGTAGGACATGATCGCCCCAGCAACGAATCCCGCCCAGCAGGTCCCGATACCAAATGCTGGTGCAGCGACATCAATATACGTGAGGGCGATGATGCCATCGACAGGCGCGATGGGGTTATTCTCGGGTATGTGAGCGATGAGCAGGTGAGGGGCACCTCGGCATATGATGTCATATCCACTGTTCCATGCGGCAATTAGCGTAGGCACGTAACCACTTAAAGGATGGGCGGAATTAACGAGAGTCTTCATCCACTCGATGGTTAGCCCAGCGATCCGTTTCACCTTCTCAGGATCATGAACAACTATCCATTGAACTGGCTGCGTGTTCATCCCCGACGCTGCATACCGGGCAATGTCAAGCAGTTGCACTATCGTTTCCTTCGGCACAAGATCTTTCTTGAAGTGTCTCACAGACCGTCGCTTTTTGAGATAGAACGCCGTATCTTCCGGAGAGATGATTCCAGCGTCTTCAGGCAGAGTTTGCCTCTCATCAGGGCGAAGGGTTAAGAGAAGTGCCTGGGACGGGCAAAACGCTTCGCAGTGCCCACATTGGACGCACATTCCTGCTTTTTCATCCACAACTCTGGGAAGGGTGCTTTCATTCGTAGGATCAATGATCGCCATCGGGCAGACGTTTGAACATATCCCGCATCTGGTACAGAGGTTCTTATCGACGAGTATCGTCTCCATCAAATACCATCCTATGACTTAATCAGACTCTTTCCGGCATTCCATGCATCGCCGATGTACTTCCCGAGGGTCCAGTAGCGGTTATCGGGCATGGTCAAGAAGAGCGGATCTAACGCCTCATAGTCCGGTTTCCCGTCCGTTATCACCCTGCCATCGGCATATGCCCCTACAATCTCCCCGATGAAGAGAGTATTGGTGGGCAGCGAGACGGTCTGTACAAGTCGGCATTCGAGGGAAACCGGGCATTCTCGAATCATTGGTGCCGTCTTCAGGGACCCATAAAAGACGTCAAAGAGGACAGACTTGTCGGTTTTCTCACCGGATACTATGCCACAGTAGTCAGTCTTCTCCAGGAGATCTGAAGAGGGGATATTCACCGAGAAGGTCTTTGCCTCCGCGATACCTTTCGGCGTGTAATGATGGTTTCCAATCCCACAGACGATCATCGGCGGGTTCGCGTTCGCTCGTGAGCACCATCCGACGGTCATGAAGTTGGCCTTCCCGGACACTTGCGTCCCCACGAGAACTACTGGCATCGGGATGAAGAAGTTATTTCCGATTTGTATCTTGCCCATATTTTATTCCTCATTTACGCCAGGTTCATAGCAGAAAGCTCGTTACACAAGCTATTCTTCTGCAAGAGAGATCCTTGGGATATATTTAACTTAACTGTATTTATAGGAATACTCGGTAAAAGATGTGCGGTGGAAGGGAACCCCGCTCCTGTTTACTAGTAATTTTATCGCAAAGGCTTGTTGATTACTTTCGCCCCACCCATGCTGTAGCCTTACCTCCCTTAGGGCGATAACAACTGGTCATGGAACTCGAACTGCAATCCCCTCTCACCCTCGTCCCTAACACCTTCAACGTCCTTATAGGACTGGAAGAGATGCTGATCGGACCCCTGAACCACAACCTGAAGTAGCTTCAGCGCCTCCAAGTTCTCTGCATATCTGGGAACTACTCTCGCATACTCGACAAGCTCGACCGCCGTTTCACAGAGTTGGACATCCGCAGAGCCTTCACCGCCCACCAACTCATGACGATCTTGAAAGAGGCGTATCAGACCCTGATCATACTGGAGCACGATCTCAGCCTTTTCGATGATGCATCAGAGATGGCTGAGTACGTTAGCCATGCTTTGAAGGAGGTGTCGAACGACTCATCTGTGCTATTGTACTCGCCTTGGACTGATAGCCGCCTTGAGGAGATCTCCAAGTTTGCCGACCGGGTATTCGTCTTCAACGAGGTGCACAAGTACGTCTACAAATGAGCTTCGAAGAAGACCGAGCTAGGTCCGAGAGGGCAAAAAACCCTGGAGGCTTTCTAGATGGGTCGAACCTTCAAGAGCGTACGGATGGGATCACAGGAGGTGGCTCAACGGTGGCTCAAAGCTTCACGAGCACTGAGCAAAGACGACCAGGTCTATGGCCAGAGGCTGGCTCAGATGGCCAAGAAGAGAGACGATGTGGATCGTTTGATTCGTACCACCGTGGATCTGTAGAGCTTTGGGATCGATCGAGAGGATCTCCCAAGCCGTTTACATTCTGGTATCAGCCTTCTTTCTACATCCACTTCGAAGATACCCACGCTCACTGGGAGATGATCGAAGTGCTGGAAAGCCGATTCAAGGTCAAAGAGTGCAGCTTCGATACCGTTTACGGAGCCCTCGATGGCTACGAGATCTGGGCACCGAGAGACGTTGCCCTTAAGATCGAGAAGCGATCCTGCCTACAGGCCCAGCTTTACAACGTCGATTTGAGGGTCGATCAGAGATACCTCGCCGATAAGGGTCTATTCCCATGTGGAGAGGAGAGTGAATCCCGTTTTGATACCGACTTCTTCCTCCCACTGACTTCTCTGACAATCCAAGTCAATGCTAACCCTCAGCTATCAAGGACGATGACTGAAATAATTGTCAGGAATAGTAGTCGGGAGAAAAGGCTGGATGGAACCGAACGGAAAGTCTTGGCCGATCTATTCGATCTCGTCAAGATCATCGATCCAGAGATGATCCTCTTCCCTGACGCCGATCTCTGGGTTCCAAGGATGGTCGCGAAGGCTGAGAAGTACAGGCTCGCTCCGTCCCTGAACAGGAGGGGTTGGTTCAGGAACCTGGCATCCAAATCCTACTGGAGCTTCGAATACTAATCGACACCGAAAACAGCTTCATCTACCGGGAAAGCGGGGTTGGTGGCATCATCCTGGCATTCAGACTGACGGGGCTATCGCCAAACCTCACCTCTCGATTCACTCCAGGTATACTCATCTCCAACTACGAAGTCTACGAGGCTCTAAGAAGGTGCATCGCTGTTCCATTCAGAAAATTTGATGCAGAGCGGCAGAGAACGATTGTGCACCTGAAGGCGGCTAACAGCGGCCTCGACAAAAGCTAGGGTCCAAAAGGCTGAGAAAATAGGGCTGCAATAATCAGCTTTCTATTGAGAGTAATTCAGCTAATCGATTGAAAGAAGCTACAAAATTTCCTGGAAAAATTGATATAGCTTTTTGTTTAAGGTGAAATGTGATATGGGAAATGAAACTGTATTATCACCTAACGAAAAGGAAATGAGGGAATCATCCTTAGAGGATATTGAAGAAGCTTATCTGGAACTAATAAAAGCTTATTCGGCGTGTTTAGCCTATATATATATCGAAAAACGTTATCTTTTGCATTTTATGCTTCCGCTAATTATTATAAGGAGTGTTCAAAAACGCGTGAATAGGCTACGTGCGACTTTTCTGTTTATAATTGCAGCCGAAAAAAAAGAAGGAGAGGGTTCAAATAGTATACAAAAATTTAAACTATATTGTGAAGATACGAACGTATTAAGAGAACAAATGATAAAATCTGAGTCTTCATATATAATATCTCGTTCAACTCCTGCCATAGTATCATTATTATTAATATTCTTACGATATACAGTTGGACTTCCGACGGGAAAATTCTACGAATTAGCAGTACTTTTTATTGACTCAATTCTCCTTTTGGTTCTACTTGTAATATTAATAGAGATTATATTAACAATGCTTCTCATAGTTCCTTCGTTGCTGGAAAGTAGGAATGTGTTTAACCGTTTCGGCATAAATGAAAAAGAAAAGCAATTTTATAAATTAAGCCAAAATTATTTTTGGTTGATATCTGGATTTGAGTAAGATACCTGTAACTACCGGCGCAGGGAACTCACTTTCGCATGCAAGATTCTGCTCGGTCTATAGCATCAGCCGACGGAAAGAGGCTTACTCCAAGCATATTCATAGCCTCGATGAAGAGGATCTCCGGATCTTGAGAAGGAAGAATGACATAGGAGGATAGCGGAATCGAGTCAAAAACGGACCCGCACCGACCACAGCGCCATACTTCAGACCACCTTCTCTGACTACCTAGCGGTCTATACGTCCGGGACTAACAATCATCATGATTGGTTTAACGTAGCATCGGCGTTACCATCCTTATGCAGAATCCAGATATCAGATAGAAGATGCCGAGGTAGAGGAATACCACGACGAAGTTCCCATTAGTAACATCCAGCACGTAGCCAGATAGTGTAGGGCCGAGAGGTCCAGCAACGAAGCCATAGGCTGCAAAGGTTAACCCGAATATCGCCCCAAAGTGCTTGAGCCCAAAAGATTCCGCAACAAGTGGTGCTGATACAGAAAAGAGGGTGCCAAAAGCAAATCCGACTACCGCAGCCAGAAGAGCGCACTGAGTCAGGTTTCCTGCCCAAGAAAGCGCTAAATAGGCGATGCCTGCCGCGAAGAAGGCCATGCACATAGTTCTATTTCGTCCGATCTTATCGGAGACGAATCCACTAATTATGCGTCCCGTTCCATTGGTGAAATTGAATGCCATCAGTATGAGGACGGACGATTCAAGACCAAATCCCCTGGAAATACCATAGACCGTAGCCAGGATAGACATGGAGACGCCCGCAGCACCGGCTAAGGTCCAGGTTATCCAGAGGAACCAGAAGCTTTGGGTGCGCAGACACTCCTGTACTGTGAAAGATCTGGTCCACAAATCCCACCTAGCTGGATGAGAACCTCGGGCTTCGTCGGGTGAAGACTCAACTGATGAGGCAGCCTTCATATCAGGGGGTCGGGCGAGATAAGCCCCCACAAGGCCAGTTACCAGTGTCAGAATTGCTATGGAGAAGTTCATTGATGAATATCCCAAGGATAATAGCAGCTTCCCAAAAAGAGGGGATATGATGGCTGCAGATAGGCCAAAGACCATGCTGACCGCACCTGATGCCAGTCCCCTTTTATGTGGATGCCACAACTGAACTAAGGTCAAGGCTGGGATGTAGACGAAGCTAGAGGCAATCCCGTTGAGAAAAGCCCAGGCATAGATCATGTAAATTGATTGAGCATATACGGCGACCACAGATGCAAACGCTGTAAGGGCGACTCCCAAAGAGATCATTTTTCTGATGCCGTAGCGCTCTTGCCATCGACCTACAAGGAACATAAAAACGCCCACCGCAACGAGCATGAAGAATATCGTCGCACCCGTAGCCGCATTACCAACACTAAACATTTCCTGCCAGATCGGTGTCATCACGCCTGGAAAGCCGAAAGTGAGAGCACCCGGCCAAAAGATGGCCAAAGAGCAGCCCAAGATAGCCAGCACGCCTTTCATGTTCCGAGACAACGAAAAACACCACACCATCCAGTCAGGCCGAGATGACAATCTCTGACTGCTTCGTAGCAGGATGAAAGCTACTATGAGCTATACTTCCAACATTCGCTTTTATAGGTTCTGTCAAGTTGGCAGTAGGTGTGAATTATATAATCCCTCGCTGATTGATGGATGAAGGTCATCGTCGTGATGATGAAACGAAATGAAGCCTGCAAAAGCACCATCTGGAGAGGTCAACCAACAAGGACACGGGAGATGTATGCCAGAATAGCGGAATCGAGTCAAAGGCGGCCAGCGCCGACAACAATGCCCACCCTTCAGGGAACAACCACATTGTGATGGACCGTCCGCCCCGAGCCCGACTCAAAGCCGAGTAGAGAAGCACAGCGCTGTCCACTACACAGCGTCCCATTCGCGAGAACCCGAGGAACGTCATCAGATTGTCGGGCCTGCTGCTTGCTCTGTTCTCAGCTTTGTGCCGCTATCTCCGCACTTGGCGAAGACTCTCGGGTTTGGCTGAGTTTTGGGCATTATACTACGCCTGTTACGGCGTGCATATATCTGACCCAATAGAATCCTCAGCTTCCCAGTGCTTTCCGGATGCTGCCTCAATAGACAGCACCTCTCAGGTCTAGCCTGAAGAGCTTGCCGGTATGCTTGTCTTCGTTCTTACAGCACGAAACGCAGCAAACCCACCATATAATCGTTATAGATACTTATAGTTTGCGGTAAAGTTGGTCAGTTATCACCATTACTCTCGCCGCTATACTTTGGCCATTGGTTGTAGCCGATGTTTGGATCATTCGATCGGAGAGCGCGAATGAATTCCACCTCCTTTGCATTTACCTCGCTGTCCGATGCTGTTTCAGATTCCCAGAGAATCTCTTTTCGTATCGTGAAGCTGCGGCGCTCCTCCCGTGAAAAATCTCTCTCGATGAGCTTGCTGTCTGCACTACCGAAGTAGTTGATGCTATCTGTTAGGTCTTTGCCGACGTAGATCTTCCCGTTAGAATACGTAATCTTGTAGATCACCTTCATCGTAACAGCAACCCTGCGACACCATCACGTCACCTTCATGCCTCGACTACAAAAGATTTGTTGTGGGTCGTTCCCCTCGGAGGGAGTCTAAGACACGACTTGAAGATGCTCGGTCCCAGGAGACATACGACCTCGATTTGACCCGCGATGGCACAGTTTCACCTCAGATCTATCTGCCATAATACGGACTTGAACGACAAAGAAGGGTTGGATACGAATTTTTGGGTATTATAACCAAATAAAATTCGATTAAATCTGAAACTGAACGTATCGAGGAGGGTAAACGTTTCTCAAACCCTTATCGTTCGAGATGTTTCGGCTCTAATTTTAACTATCGTTCAGGCGGAGGAGGGTTTGTGAGAACGGCGTTGCCGAATCCGCAGCCAAGCCGTCCTCAAAAGTGGAGTATGGAGCATGAAACACATAACGCAGTTAATAACCCTGGCGCTGGCCTGCCTCCTGGCAGTCCCCGCCTTTGCCATGCCCATGGCAGATAATACGGGGCGTGGAGGCGTCTTCGGTCAGCTAGACCTGACTGACGAAGAGATGGCGAGCATGACCTTGGCAGAATTGAAGGATGCGTTAGAAGAGGCAAGGACCAACGCTACCGATAGGCCACTCTCCATGGGTGATATCAGTCTCCTTGTGACAGACCTGACCGTGGAAGATGTCGAGGGGATGACTCTCACTGAGATCGAAGAGCTAAAAGAGTCACTCGTAGAGGAACTCAACGGCATGACCTCAACCGAGATCGAGGAGCTGAAAGAGGAGAGAACGACCGAGATGGAGGAGATGACCATCGCCGAGCTGAACGAACAGAGAGAAGTCCTCAACCTGCTCGGTCTCGGTGGAGACCACAATAACCAGAACCAGCCAGGAATGGGTGGCTCCAATGGTATACAGGGACCTCAGAGCAACCTTCCCGGAATGGCCGGCAATTGCCCCCAGCAGCAGTGCATGGGAACGGGCTGCATGAACAACGGCCTTGGCTCTGGTATGCAGGGCTTCTGACTGTAACCAGGTGGTGATGTATAAAAGCAGCGATCTTCAATCAACGATCTTTGCGACTGGCGTGGGCCAAGCAGCGGCCCACGACCACTAACCTAAGGTGACTTGCCGTCAGATCTCGAAAGACTTTTATCATGCGGGTTATCAATAAAGCTCGGGGTTAAAGTGGGGTTTGTTTATGAGAAATGTTATCATACTGTCATTTCTGGCCCTTTTGGTGGCCAGCACCGCCGCCTTTGGCATAGAGCCTGTGGAGGTCGGCGGAGATTTTGGAACTGACTGGTTCAATGACCACCAATTCCAGTCTGAGACGAGCGCCGACGATACTGAGAGCGGCCTTTGGAGTTGGGGAAACGTCCCTGAAGGGACGATGTTGGACGACGTCTCGTTACAGTTCATCTATGACGATGACGACGATGTAGACTACGGAGACTACACAGGCGTCGCCTGGCTTGAGGAGAATGCTCAGGAGCAGCCTGCGAGTACTAACGGGAGCAGTATCCTTCAGAAAATGGAGAACATCAGTTCTTTATTCACCTCTGAGACGAGCGCCGACGATACTGATAGTGGCCTTTGGAGCTGGGGAAACGCCCCTCGTGGAATGGAGTTGTCCGACAGATCGCTACAGTCTATCTATGACGATGACGACGATGTCGACTACTCAGGCGTCGCCTGGCTTGAGGAGAAGATTTAGGGGAAGCCTGTGAGCATTAACGGGGAGCAGTGCTCCTGCAGAAACGGCTACTACAGCAGGTTCTTCGTCCACCTAATATTCGGACGATCCCTGGATTTTGGCCCTGAAGGAGGTGTCCACCCGGATATCTAGGCCCATCTCCGAGGCCCATCTCCGCTGGGGGCGTGGTGGTGGCGAACTGAGTGGGGCTGAACATACTTCTAAACCATGCAACAAGTCTGCAATGCCGGACGCTACTGATATTGCAGGGTTGCAGGCTTTTTGTAGGAGGTACACGCCCACGCATCTTGAACTGATCACGACTCGGTCTTTCACCATCTCATAGATGAGAATAGTACATATTCATTCCTCGAAACCCTGCAAGCCTGCAATATCGGCAACATGAGATGTAGCATATTTTTCGAACTCTGCAACAAGCCTACATCTATATGGGTTATGTGGGCTGTTTTCTCCTCTATTTCTTCTAATTTTTTTCTCATTGTTCTTGTTTCTATGCGATAAGAGTGAATAATAGCCTATATAACCCATATTGAGGTTGGTTCCATAGCTGAGGTTCTCACAACTTGCAGGATCGAGATCTCTGCGTGGGGGTTCCGGAACTTTTACGTGTGAATTAACTTGAGGGCACGGGAATTGCCCTGGAGGTTTACATGACATATGTGAATACAAAACGGAAAATACAGACATCCCTAAAACGAGGCAACGAGTTTGCTGTGGTATCGATCCCGAAGTTGTTTCTGAATAACTGGTCGCAGCTACTTAAAGGTAAAAGTGTAACGCATGTAGTTATCGAGTACGATAGCTCTGATGACAGTATCAGACTATATCCAGAGCTAGAAACACCAGAAGGTAAAAATGCATGATACGGATATTGTATGTTCTAATTGCGTTTTATCTCCTCTTTATAATCGTAGTATAGAACTCTGGTGGATCAAATTTGGGGGACGCTTTCATCCCAGCTGGATGTTGGACTCGGTTGCCATCCTCGCGGACTCCCAGCCAAGTGAGGAGCCCGCTCGTTTGGCCGCCCTCACCCCCCCCCCGCCACTCGCCCGGTGATGATAATGAATGCGAGCATGTTACGAGCCCCAACAACTTGCAACAGAACCTGCCCGCACCATGATATCGGGAGATCTTGACCAGATCGGAGGAATATTTTAAACAAGTTTGCATAATACATCTTTTAGGTTTTTTGATAAATATTTTGTTGAAGAGAGATTCAGAACAGGTTACGAGCCGGGAAGTAGATCGCCGTACCTTCATCAAGAAGACAGGGCGCCGATGAGACTCCCTCTATCTCCCTGAATCGTTTGTTTTGGGTCCAATATACTCTTCACGTAAAAGTACTTTGGCTAGTGAGTTCAACGCCATGACTCTTTTGTGCCGCCAACACTTCCATTTATGGTAGTTGAAGGCGTATCATAACCGGTTATTGAAACAAGGTCAAAATGATAACCTGTTGTTGTACGAGGCATCACATCATAACCACTCATTGTTCCGGGACCAAAATAAGACCCGATTATGAATATGCTCTGTATTATACGTGTTTTTGGAGAATTTTGGGGGATTGATATCCTAAGACCCTAGCGCCTTCCAAGCTCTCTATTCATGCCAGCCGGGCAAAGACCCAACAATACCGGGATAGTCATCGTACCTCAGTCGATGATCCCAGACCCGGATGGGTGGATCAGGAGCCTGCCAGAAGGGTCCATGTGGCTTGTTCCCTAGACGTGATCCTTCGAAGCACATCTTCCAACGGTGGATACGAATGGTGTCGACAAGGCAGCGAATAGGCTGGTTTTCAGCGTTCTTACGATACGTCAAGAGATGGGCGGGTGTTGAACATAGTCCCACCCCCCATAGTCTGCGGCACGCTCACGCAGTTGCTGCTCTAGATGCTGGTGTCCCGCTCAATGACCTCCAGGCTCAGTTGGGACATACCGACCTGAAGTCCAGAGACTCCTGGATGGTGCTATAGTAGGCAAGTCCACCAAGTAGAACTCATTAGCGAATATCTCAATCCTCAATTTGCGTTATTTTCAGATTAGGTGGCATGACATAAATGTGCGAGAAGGTGCAATCTTTAGCAGCCCCATGCCAGTGTTTTTCACCCGCCGGAATGAATATGATATCCCCAGGTCTGACGGTTATTTCTTCTTTATCTGTGGCGACGATACCTTCGCCTTCGGTGACGATGAGTATTTGTTCAGTAGAGTGGCTATGAAATTTATTCCTCACACCCTTGCTGAAGTTCACCTGCTGTATCAAAAAGTTTTCACTCAGATCTCTTCCAATAATCGCTTGCAAGGTGACCGGCCCAGTAAATAATTTATCTGCCCACGGCTCTTTAGCTACTTGGTCTACTTTTATCAACTTCATGATAATCGCCTTCTTTATGAAAATTGTTACTGCTGTTTTAATTCATGAAGCTTTCCATACCTATTCGATAATATGCGCAGCCCCTCATTATTGCTCTCAAGGATGAAGCCAACCGTGGCCGCTATCGATACGAGGAAGTTGTCCGGGTGAACTGTGGGATTTGGAAACCCACGCGAAATGATTGAAAAATACAGTGCCTGATCTACATCGGGACTCCTCTGCATCGCCACGCTGAACATCATCATGATGTTAGTGGTTGCATAGTTGCAGGTTTATTGCAGGCTTAAGTAAAGTCTGCAACGGCTCTAGTTATTGATATTGCAGGGTTGCACACTTTTCGGGAGAGGGTATAGCATTAGACTACTCCAATCCAATCCAGTTCTTCTGACCCCTGAGAAGTAACCCCCGAGGCATGTTTACCTTGGTACACTAATGCAGTTCTGCAATGTATGGTAAAAAAAGCTATAAAGTTGGATGAGGGCATCATCAGAACACCCGCTCCAACTTCCAATTTGTCCTGACCCTTTAGTCGAACTTTATAGCCCGATCATACACGATCTCCGAGTAGGATGGCCCTGTTTTTGTAGACTCTTCCAGGTAGAGCCTCCAGCCGATCCAGAGTGGCTGATCCAAGTCTATGCCGTAGCCCCCCACACCGTAGGGAACCTCGTAGCAGTATGGATCACCATCACAGTTCCTGGCGATCTTATAGGCGTAGAGGTATTTCGCATTAGGGTTGTCAGGAAGGTATTCTTCGGCAGATCCGGTGAAATCCACATCTGTGATCATTCCAGCTCCATTCCATGCATCTGCACCATATGGGACGAAGTTCTGGTAGGTTGCTTTTCCCGTTGCTACATGGTTGACCCCATAGACGACTATGAACTCATTGGTGCCGTTGCCCAAAGTAATTGCAGGGTCTCGTAAGAAATCATAGTATTGCGATGTGTCAGGGAAAGGAGGTGTTGGCGAAGAGATAGTCTGGTCTGCTGACCATAGATAGCAGGCATCGTTGTCAGGGCCTACGCCATCAATTCCTCTCTGGATGCAATCACTCCCTATTGGGACGGCTATACTGGTTGGAAGCTCTGTTGCATTCAATCCGCTGTATTTGTCGAGAATCGCCATCCTAAGCTCTTCCAGATCATCCATAAGGTCAAACTCTGTGGTTCCCGTTCCACGGACCCTTAGCTCAGGCATACCATACGGATCTAGTTCCATAGCTTCATTCGGAGTTATGCGAAAAACAGTAGCTGGTGTATTATTAATGTAGTCGTTGCCAGCTTCCTTGTCCGCGAATAGGGATGGACGGATGTATACTGCAAATGTATCAGAGTCGTTCTCCACGCCCATATTCAGCATAGCTGAGGGTATTACTTGGGTATTGATTATGCCATCTGAGTATCCTGCTGATTGGGCAGCCGCGCGGATGCGTTGATCAATGCCTTTATCGGCCGTAGTAACTACTATTGTGGTTTGATTGTAAGGATTTCCAGGTGACCCATCTGGAGTCCCTTCAGTTTTGATGACCATGTTGTTCACTGTATCGGCTAAGTTGGAAAAGATCCATCGTGTCTCATTTCCATATGTCCGATCGATTATATAATGATCAAAACTGAAGTATCTGCACTCTGGTGGTGTTCTCCCTACGAAAACAAGTGCTTCATCTGGGCGAAGGCTGGGGAAAGGAGTTATGTTCTCGGTTACTCCGAGCGCTTTAACTATCTCGGAAATAATTCCCCCTACCTCTCGACCGGATGGTGGTGGAACTAAATATACCAAATATTTTGTGGCAGGATTGCTTCCTAATGCAGAAGGCAACACTCCGCTATTATATAACTTCATAAAGTCAAAATGACCTAGGCCACCTTCTTGTACGGTGAATCCATCTTGTTCTAAGGCCTGTTTAAAAGCCTCAGCGTCACCTGTTTCTACATTCTCTGCAAGGCCAGTCCCAATTAACATGGCAAATGCAAATATGAGTAATATGTAAAGACTCATATGTTGTTTCCTCCTGTAAATTTATTTGCTTTTTGATCTAATAAAGATATTGGTGATATTGCAGGATATAATCTCCACGTATCACGATCCTGTAAATAAATCTGTTGAATCTTACCAGTGTAATCCGTCTCAACTATTACATACTTGCAGGGTAATTGCAGGCTTTATAAAATTGTGCAACGCTGATAGCTAACGAAATTGCAGTCTTGCACACATTTCCAAGAAGGATGGTAGGGATTTGCTCCGATATAGAATGCACATTAGACTAAGGGGGGTGGGCTGGCTGGAAAGCCTGCAAGTGTGCAATACCGATAGCTATAGACGTAGCACACTTTTTAAACCCTGCAATAAGCTGCAACCTTGAGACTTGATTCCACGATCAGATGGCTCACCATCCTGGTTGCTAAAAGAAGTGGTTAAGATCCTTCTCGCGAGTGATGAGATCAAGATTTTCTCACCCGTCATCATGTTACATGCCACATAATTTCAAAACATGCTTCAGACATCAACCATTTCAAACTGAATTCCATGGTCTCCGGGGAAGGGCTTTCTGTGATCATGCCTCTCACAAACGATATCAGAAGGAATCCAGTCGAAGGCGTCACACTTCCTTCCGCCTTTAGCATGTTTACACCACAGGCACTGCCCAACGTCGTCGAAGTCCAGCATTAACCTGATCTCGTTTCTTAGTGCATTCTCGTCGCGGTTCGGGTCCATGATTCCCCACTCTTTCATTACGGTAACAAATCTCTCTACAAGCTGATCTTCAGTTGCCTCTATAAACCTACTCATTTATTTACCCTCTGATTATATCTCAAAGATCGATCAACGACATCACAGCACCAGATATTGTTCATACCGCTCTCTCTTAGTCTTGTCGGCAACGTGGGCGTACCAAAGTGTCGTATCTGATATCCTTGTGGCGCATTTGACGATTCGTATGTCGCATCCTTTCGTGATCATGATGGTGGCTAGTGTATGTCGAGCAAAGACATGAACCCCAACAAGTATCGGTAGCCCTTTCCGCCATGCTCATGCTCACACGGAGTCTGGGTCGGCTAGAAAGTGGTTTAACGGGGGTGGCTGGCGATATACTGTAGTCGCGATTCCGAGTTCGGAGACCTGTTACACGCCTGATTAGATTTTGTTTTGAGATCCCATTCGAGAAGGTTGATGTAACCAACAGTTAAGCCAATCTTGCTTTGCTGAAATCCAAAAAAGTCCACAAAGTCCCTACGATATTATATTATATTATATTATATTATATTATATTATATTATATTATATTATATTATATTATATTATATTATATTATATTATATTATTAATAGTGACTTTGTGGACTTTTATTGATTTCTCCTAATCACAAGAAGGGGACAAAAATAGGACATCAGAGCGGCTCACTAAAAAGTGGAACAGGCCCAAAGGCCCAGCTATTCACCTTCGCCAACAGGTTCATTGCCGTGAGAAGATGTCGAAGTACCTGTTGCTACATAGCCAACCTTTGTCGACTCGATGAACGCGACAAAAACGGGGGTCTCGTTCCGAAGAACATCTAAAACCGCTTCGAATTGGGACCAGCTATAGGTCAGCCCGATTCTTCCTCCCTGATACCTATTCGTTGGTAATGTGGTTCCATCCCTGTAAAACTCACAACTAGCTACGTTCTGGCCTTTGTAGTAACAATGTATATACGCTACAAGATCGCTACTTGTTTGATCTTCCCCGTATATAACAACCGAATAACTATCGACTGGCGATTGAATTGTACTAGATTCTTGAGTAGGTGTGGTCGTCATTTTGCTGCTGGGCACCTGAGCAGAAAAGACGGAAACAGTAGCTATCAATACCAGCATCGCAATCAAAATCCAATATCTCGTTTTCATCATAGTTCACCACCATTTAACTTGAATCTGAATTGTTAATCATAATAGTAGTTATAAATTTCGGCATATGAGACATGACTGCGTGTTCTGACCATTGGACAGGAAGCTGGAGCAAGCCCCTCAAAGACCTGAAGGAGGAAGATGAGCCGAAAGTCGTTCTGGGCATGTTCGATCCATCTGCACGGCCCTGTGTGCCTCTCGACGTCCTGACGATGGCCTTCCCCATGAAGAGGTTCGAGAAAGCGGTCGGGTACGTGGAGGTGAGTTTCCTCATAACGAAGGAATGGGCGAAGGTTCAGAAGAAGATCGAGCAAAGTGGGGCACTTCACCGGAAGGAGTGAAAATGGGGGTCCGAAGCTGCCCTCTCACTCCCACCAGGACCCCATGCGCGATGTGAGATTGAACCATCGCGGCTCAGCACCCCCCAAC